>Ga0308163_10000388_pt1 | contig 86561 bp, 80 predicted proteins | sample PhyTR1_FD_201037 | JGI IMG/M metagenome (GOLD analysis project Ga0308163, IMG submission 201037) | Phyllosphere microbial communities from UC Gill Tract Community Farm, Albany, California, United States - DLSLT.R1 | ecosystem: Host-associated > Plants > Phyllosphere > Unclassified | place: USA... | reverse complement strand
TAAGGCATGCCGCCAGCGTTCAATCTGAGCCAGGATCAAACTCTTCAGTTTAATCTCTGTTACTTTGCCATTTTATTGGCACCGTCTTGCGACGGGTCGCTCACTCAAAAAACTGACAGGCTACTTCCGAAGAAGTATCCTATTTCATTATTTCTTGTGAACATTTGATATTTTAAGTTTTACGTCAATCCTAAGATCAACGCTGCACTTCATCAAATGCCCACACTTATCGACTGTTAATTGTTAAAGAACTGTATTCGGTTACTGCTTTCGCGCTATCGACAAAGCGTTGTGTTTGTCAGCTGCGAAGAAGGAAGAGTATGAAGCTTTTTCAGCATTTCGTCAACCTTCTTTTCTACCCCGCTCTACTGTGCAACACCATGTTTTGTGTGCGTCGTTTTGCGAGGAGGCGAACTATAGCAAAGCGCCATGATGGGCGCAAGGCTTTTGCCGGCTATTTTTACGCCACTGCTACAATTTCGCCCCCTCGACGTCCGTTGACGCTTATAGATAGTGAAGAATCACATGAAACAACAAAAACGCGCAGGCTTCAGCTCCAGCTTCGGCGTGCTGGCCGCCACCCTCGGTTCGGCCGTCGGTCTCGGCAATATCTGGAAGTTCCCCTACCTGACAGGCGCCAATGGCGGCGCCGGCTTCTTGCTGATCTACCTGCTGGCCACCTTGCTGGTCGGCCTGCCCGTGATGATTGCGGAAATCACCCTGGGCCGCCGCGCCAAGGTCAACCCCATCTCGACCATGGAGCAGCTGGCGCCCAAGGGCCGGCCCTGGTGGCTGGTTGGCGTGATCGGCCTGGTGGCCGCTTTCCTGATCGTGGCGTTTTATTCGGAGGTGGTGGGCTGGGTGTTTGCCTATATCGTCAAGGCCATCGACGGCTCCATACTCAGCAGCGACCGCCATGTGACGGAAGCGGCGTTCGCCTCGCTGATCAGCAACCCGCTGCAGGCGCTGCTGTGGCAATGGGGCGTGCTGCTGTTTATTGGCGGCATATTGATGCTGGGCGTAACCAAGGGCATCGAAGCGATTGCCAAGAAACTGATGCCGCTGCTGTTCCTGTTGCTGTTACTGCTATGTGCGGTCAGCCTGTCGCTGGACAAAGCCGGCGAAGGCCTGGCGTTTCTGTTCCGCCCCGATTTCTCGAAACTGTCCGCCGCCGTGGTGCTGACGGCGATGGGCCTGGCCTTCTTCAAATTGTCGGTCGGCATGGGTACCATGATGACCTACGGCAGCTACTTTCGCGATGACCAGGATATTCCGCTGACCACCTTGCGCGTGATGGCGGCCGACCTGGGCGTATCGATGCTGGCAGGCATCGCCATCTTCCCGGCCGTGTTCACCTTCGGCTTTGCGCCAAGCGCGGGGCCGTCGCTGGTGTTCATCACCATTCCGGCCGTGTTCTCGCAGATACCGATGGGCCAGGCGTTGATGGTGGTGTTCTTTATCCTGGCGGCCGTGGCCGCTACCGGCGCGATGCTGTCGCTGATGGAAGTGCCGGTGGTGATCTTTCACGAGCGGCTGGGCTGGAGCCGGCGCAAATCGACCCTGGTGACCATGCTGTCGCTGGCCGCGCTCGGTTCCGTGTGCGCTCTCAGCAACAGCACCCTGGCCGGTTTCACGCTGTTCAACTTGAACATGTTCGACCTGTTCGACTTCGTGTCGTCGAATATTTTCCTGCCGGTGGGCGGTATCGCGATTGCCCTGTTTGCCGGCTGGGCCTGGGGCAAGGACAATTTCAGACAAGCGATCAGCAACCAGGCCCGCTTGCGAAATGGCACGCTGGCGAACGTGCTGCTGTTCCTGCTGCGCTATATATCACCGGTATTGATCTTGCTGGTGATGCTGAAGGGCTTGCACGTCTTTTAATCAGAGTATCCGGGTGTAGTGCTGGCGCACCAGCACCCGATCGCCGCAGTCGAAATGCCACCATTCGCTGTTGATGCCAAAGAAACCCGCCTGGAACATGGCGTCGCGCAACAGGCGTCGGTTATCCACCTGCTGCTGTGTGATCTCGCCCCGTTCCAGCATGGCCAGTTCCAGTGCCGGGTGCGAGCGTTCGCTCAAATCGTCAAACCCGGTCCCCATGTCGAGCTCGCGGCCATCGGGCCCGACGATGGTGATGTCAAGCGCCATGCCAAATGAATGGATCGAGCCGCGCGACGGTTCGGCGATATAGCCGAGCAATTCCGTCCCCTGCAAGGCGTCCCACAGTTGCTGCTGCACCCGCTGCGGGCGCAAGGCGTCGAGCACCAGCAGATGATGATCAGGCCTTTGCCGCGCCAGCCAGGCCACGGCGCTTTCCAAAGCAACCGCCGCATCGCGGTGCAGCCAGGCGCAGTCGATGGGGCTATACAGATCGCGGCCGACGAAGTTGTCGGGGGTGGCATAGCGCAAGTCGACGTCGATACCGGTGATGCTGCTCAAGTGGCGAAATTGCGGATCGCTGGCGACCGCTTCCAGTTGCAGGTTTGCACCAGCCATTACATTCCTCTTTCCAGGCAGTTACGGGCCGCCACGCCGATGCTGTCGGCCAGGCGGCGTGCGCCATGCGACAACGGCGAATGGCTGGCCGTCAATAAATACAGTTGTATCGGTACCGCCGGCGCCCAAGGCCGGCGCTGCAGCAATTGCGTCGAACCGGAGGCGGCCGTGAACGGGTCGACCACCGCCATGCCGGCGCCCGCTTCCACCAGCGAGCGGGCGATCTGGTAGGTCTGCACCACGGTGGAAAACACCGGGTGGATATCCTGCGCTTCGCAGCCGGCAATCACCAGTTCGCCCAGCGGATCATTGTCGGCATGGCCGATCAGCTCGCCCGTCAGCCCCTGCGCCGTCAAGGGCGTGCCACAGTCCGCCGCGCGCCAGGTGCCGGCCGGCGCGATCACCGTCATCACGCCCTGGGCGATCGGTTCGGCGACGATGCCGGGATGGCGCGGGTCCTGCAGCGACAGGGCCAGGTCCGCTTCGCCGAGGCGCAGGGTATTGACGATCTCGCTGGTATGGTGGGTCGCCAGCTGGCAGCGCGTATGGGGAAAGTCACGGCGCCAGGCCGTCATGGCGAATGGCAAGACGCTGATGGCAATCGTCGGCGTGGAGACCAGGCGGATGGTTTCCACCGCATGGCCTTTCAGGCTGGCGGCCAGGCGACGGATGCCGATCAGGTCACGGTTGAGTTTTTCGGTCTCGACAAACAGGCGGTGCGCTTCGGGCTTGGGATACAGCTTGCCGCGCACGCGCTCGAACAGCGGCATGCCCAGTTGCAGCTCGCAATGTTGCAGCACCTTGGTGACGGCCGGCTGCGAGATATGCAGCACTTGCGCCGCGCCGCTGATGGTGCCGACCTGCATGATGGCGTGGAAGACTTCGATATGACGCAGCCGCATGACTTGTTCCTTTGCTCTTTACATTCGACCGCTGAGGCCGGAAAGGTTCAGCTTAATGGAAAAAGTCATGGGCTGGAATGGCATGCTACCTGCTTGCAACAGGAACTGCGGCAGGGACGACCGGCAGCGGTGTCGTCAATACTTGCAGCAAGGCCGCCGTTTCCGCATCCGCCGTGCCATCGAACAAGGTGTTGCGGTATTTCATCTGGAAGGCGATCAGCACGTTTTTGGTCTCTTCGTCGTACACGCCCGTTTGTGGCGTGGCATAGCCATGTGCCGCCAGTTTGCTCTGGAACCAGACGGCGTCCGGCAGCGACTGTTCATATACGGCACGCTGGGTGGCCACGCGGGTGGCGTCCGGCCAGACGATCAGGCCGGCATCGGCCAGCTGTTTCCATGGGAACAATGGGCCCGGATCCTGCTTGCGCTGCGGCGCGATTTCATTGTGGCCCAGGATGTTTTCCGGCGCGATATTGTAGCGGGCCTGGATGTCTTTCAGGAGCGGAATCAGCTGGTCGATCTGCGCCTGCGGGAAGGGATACCAGATGCGCCCTTGCGGTGACTCCGTAAAGCCCGGGTTGACGATCTCGATGCCGATCGAGCTGACGTTCAGCTGGGTATAGGTCTTCCAGTTGCTGACGCCGGCGTGATTCGCCTGGCGCGATTCGTCGACCAGCGCATAGAACTTCGGCTGGGCCGTATCGGTCAGCAGGTAATGGCTGCTGACGACTTCTTGCGTCAAGGTCTTGATCGAACGGGGCAGGTCGCTGACCGTGTAATGGATGACGATGAATTTCACGCGCGGACTCTGGCCACGCGCCGTCAGGCTGCGGTCGATCGGGGGAACGGTGGTGGTACAGGCCGACAACAGGGCAACCAGCAGGGCAAGGGCGATTTTTTTCATACGGTATCCATAACAGGGTTAATCAATGCATGCCGCAGCCAGCCGGGCGGCCGCCTCATGCGAACGGGCCATCTTTTGTTCCATCATCAACGAATCCGGCAAGGCGGCGCGCATGGCGGCCGCAATTGCCGGGTGCAACTGCGCCGCGCGGCCGGCCAGCACCACCGGGCGCGGACCATGGCGCGATATCAAAGCCAGCGCCAGGCGCGCCAGTTCCTGCCCGGCCCGCTGCAAGATGTCCAGCGCCAGCGGGTCAAGCTCGGCACTGGCGGCCACGGCCAGCGCCAGCCGGCCGATGGCGCCGCGGTCCTGGCCATACATGAACTGGCGCGAACGGTCCCAGTCGCTGCCGCCGATCTGTTCGAACACGGCGTGCGCCATCGCCGATTGCTGCCAGCTGCCCGGCGCCTCATCTTCGCGGCGCCAGATCTGGCGCAAGGCTTCGCGCGCGATCCAGTAGCCGCCACCGCCATCATCCAACAGCACGCCACGCCCGCCCGCGCGGTGAAACACGCCGGCGGTATCGATCCAGGCGGCAATCGAGCCGGTGCCGGCATACACCAGGTAGCCTTCACCAGGCGCAAAACTGTCGAGATAGGCGATTTCAATATCATTGCACAAAGTCACGTCCGACGGGCGCAGCGCCAGCAGCGTCGCCAGGGACTGCGCCAACAGCGCGCCATCGCCGCCGAAACCGGTCAGGCCGGCATATACATGGGCCGGTTGGCCCACGGCAAGCACGGCCTGGCTCAAGCCGGCAAAGGTGGCGTGCAAGGCCGCACGGCCCGCATCGCTGCCCATTTGCAAGGCCGACAGGCCGTCCACCGCGCCGCTGGCGACGATGGCGCCGTCGACGGTGGCCAGCGCCCAGCGCGTTTCGGTGCCGCCGGCGTCGATACCCAGGCCAAGCAGGGAAGTTGCGTCGAAAGAAGTCATGCCATGAGTGTAAAGCGAGAAAAGACCGGCAGGCATGAAAGCTTGCGCACGATACATGCCTGCAGGTTATGGACCAGCTGTCGATCAGGAAGGCTTACTTCGCCGCCACCACCGTCGGCTGGCGCAAAGTGATGCGCGGGCTTTCATTGCCGAGGCGGTCGACGGCGCTGACCACCACCGCATTGACCCTGCCGATGGCGTCGTCCACCAGGTTCAGCTCGGCTTGCGTGCCGCTCACCACCAGGAAACGCCATTCCTCTCCATAGCGCGCCCACACCGCGTATTGCGCCACCGGCTTGCCGCCGCCGGCCGTCAGTTTTACGTTGACGCCATCGCCGGCGCGCCGCATCGCCACCAGCGGCGTGCCGGGCGCTTCCGTGCCCAGCCATGGCGTGGCGGGGATCAGGGCCGGGCTTTGATACACGCCCGCTTTGAGCTGCTCACTGATGCCCTTGCGGTTCTGCATCAGGGGCACCATGCTGAAATGCACCTGGCCATTGGCGCCGGGGCGGGTGCGCGTCACTTCGATCTGCTTGACGATTTCCTGCGGCGTGAAGGACTTGGGCGTATTGTCGATGCGGCTGGTGTACAGGCCCGGCCATACGTGGCGGCCATACGGATTTTGCGCCAGCCAATAGTCGAGCAGCACGCCAAACGCCTGCGGCGCCTGCGCCACCGGCCAGTACAACTGCGGCGACAAATAATCGAGCCAGCCCTTGGACAGCCACAACTCCGCATCCGCATACAGCTTGTCGTACTGGCTGAAGCCGACGATGCCGGGCGGACGCAGGTTGGGACGGCCGATGCCGAACGGGCTGATGCCGAAGCGGACCCAGCTTTTCTCGCGGTGGATGCCGGCATATAAGCCCTCGATCAGCTGGTTGACGTTCTGGCGGCGCCAGCCGGCGCGGTCCAGTTGTCCGCCACCGAGCAGGTATTGCTGCCACGACGGTTCGTCGGGAAACGGCAGCTCGCGCTTGGCGGCGCCGCTGCCCGCGTCCAGCGCGGCGGTTTCGGCCCCGGCGCCGGCGCCAGGCGCGTCAATCGGATACGGGTAGAAATAATCGTCGATATGCACGCCGTCGATATCGTAGCGGCGCACCACGTCGAGCACCACGTCGGTGGTGTGCTTCGAGGCGGCGGCGTCGCCCGGGTCCATCCACAGGTAGCGGCCGTACTGTTTCACGGACGATGGATTGGTGGACGCGAAACTGTCGCGCGCCAGCGGCGACTTGGCGGTGGCGTGGCGGGCACGGTAGGGGTTGAACCAGGCGTGCAGCTCCAGCCCGCGCGCATGCGCCTGGGCCACCCAGAACGCCAGCGGGTCATACATCGGCAGCGGCGGCTGGCCCTGCTTGCCGGTCAAAAATTCCGACCACGGCTCCAGCTGCGACGGGTAGATCGCATCGGCGCTGGGGCGTACCTGCAGCACGATGGCGTTCAAATTGAGCGACCTGGCGCGGTCGAGGATGGCGATCGCTTCGGCCTGCTGCTTGGCCACCGTCAGGTTGCTGCGGCTGGGCCAGTCGATATTGGCGACCGTCGAGACCCAGGCGGCGCGGAACTCGCGCGGCGCCGGCGGCGGCACTTCACCACGGATATGTTGCACAGGCGGCACGGCCGGCAGGGCGGTGGGGCCGGGTGTCGCATCGACCGGCATGCGGGAGCTGGTACAGCTGCTGAGCAAGCTGGCGGCGGCCAGCGCGGCCACCATGCCGGCGGTGGCAGCCAGCCATTTCTTAAAAGTAGACAACAAAACAATTCCTTGCAAGGGTAGGGCGCAGGTCTATCGGTGCGGGCATTCTACTGTGCGCGGCATTGCTGCGGCGCGCACAGTAGAAAAGGTCAGGCCTCGGCCTTCTTGCCGAATTCGGGATCGATCTTCACCAGCGCCGCCATGATGAAGGCGGGGATGGTGGCGACGCAGACCCAGATAAAGAAGTGCTGGTAGCCCAGCATCTGCTGTATCCAGCCGCTGGCCATGCCGGGCAACATCATGCCCAGCGCCATGAAACCGGTGCAGATGGCGTAATGGGCCGTCTTGTGGGCGCCGTCCGAGACCATGATCATGTACAACATATAAGAAGCGAAGCCGAAGCCGTAGCCGAACTGTTCCAGCGCGATGCCGCCGGCGATCAGATAGATATTGCTGGGCAAGGCGGTGGCCAGGTAGACGAAGACCAGGTCCGGCAGGTGCACCGACAACACCATGATCCACAGGCAGCGTTTCAGGCCGAAGCGTGAAATGATGTAGCCGCCCAGCAAGCCGCCCAGGGTCAGCGCGATCACGCCAATGGTGCCGTAGACCAGGCCCACCTGTTCGGTGGACAGGCCCAGGCCGCCTTTGGCGACGGGGTCGAGCAGGAAGGGCGCGGCCAGTTTCAGCAGCTGCGCCTCACCCAAGCGGAACAGCAGCAAAAAGCCGAGGATAACGAAAATATCTTTTTTCTTGAAAAACGCCGCGAAGGTGGCGACGAATTCCTGCAGCGGAGAAACACCGGCATCGGTGATGCCGGGCCGGTCAAGCGCCGGCTTGGGCAAGATAAAATAGTGATACAAAAACAAGCTGATGAACAGTCCCGCCAGGATGGCGAACACCACCGACCAGGCCAGTTGCACGCTGCCGGTCGAGTGCGTCAGGTAGCCGGCCAGGTAGACCAGCAGGCCCTGGCCGGAAATCATTGCCAGGCGGTAAAAAGTGCTGCGCACGCCGACAAAGGCCGCCTGCTGGTGTTCTTCCAGGCCCAGCATGTAAAAACCGTCGGCCGCAATATCATGCGTGGCGGAACTGAAGGCCATCAGCCAGAAGATCGCCAGGCTGATCTGGAAAAAATGCGGCAGGGCGGTGGTCAGGGCGACCAGCGCCAGCGCGGCGCCGATCACCAGCTGCAAGCCGACAATCCAGAAGCGCTTGGTGCGGTACATGTCGATAAAGGGCGACCACAGCGGCTTGATCACCCATGGCAGGTACAGCCAGCTGGTATACAGGGCGATATCGGTATTGCTAAAACCGTAGTTCTTGTACATGATCACCGACAGTGTCATGACTACCACATACGGTATGCCCTGGCCGAAATACAGCGAGGGGATCCACAGCCAGGGGTTTTTCACGCGCGCGGGTGCGGTGGCCGGGGCGGTTTGTTTCACAAGCTTCATACATCCTTCATCGTCAAACAAGCAGAAGAATGCCGCGCCATCGGCTCAGGCGGCCAGTGCCGAGCGCACACTGCCGCCAGCGCCGGCCAACAATGCTTGTGCCTGGTCTGTGGTCATTTTTTTTAACAAGGCAACAATCGCCACCTTGACGTGAAACTGGCATTGCTCCAGCACGCTTCTTGCCTGCGCTTCATCGGCGCCGGTGGCATGCATGGTCAGTTTGACGGCCCGCAAGATCAGCTTGGCGTTGGTCGGCTTCAAGTCTACCATCAAGTTTCCATAGGTTTTGTGCAAACCGACCATCAGCGCACTGGAAAGGGTATTGAGGGTGATTTTCTGCGCCGTGCCCGCTTTCAGACGGGTGCTGCCGGAGATCACTTCGTTGCCCGTGTCGAGCACGATGCCGCAGTCGGCTTGCATGGCCACCGGCGCATCGGCATTATTCGCTATCCCGACCGTCAGCGCACCGGCCCCACGCGCGGCGCGCAAGGCGCCCAGCACATACGGCGTGGCGCCGGACGCGGCCAGCAGGAACACCACGTCGTTGGGCTGCGGCAGCAAGGCCAGCAGGTCGGCCGCACCCTGCGCCGCATCGTCTTCCGCCCCTTCGACGGCCGCGAACATGGCGCCGGCGCCGCCGGCAAGAATGGCCACGGCGCGCTCGGGCGGCCAGGAAAAAGTAGGGTGCAACTCTACGCTGTCGAGCACGCCCAGCCGGCCCGAGGTGCCGGCACCGACATACAGGAGCCGGCCACCGGCGGCGATACGGGGCAGGGCGGCCGCAATCGCCGCCGTGATGTGAGGCGAGGCCAGCCGTACGGCTTCGACGGCCCAGAACTGGTCATCGACCAGGGCGGCCACCAGTTGCGCGGTTGGATACAGATCGAGTTCGGCATGCCGCGTGCTCGGGGTTTCAGTTTTTAACATGACTCATGGACATGGTTGAACGATGAAACCAGTTTAATACCAACCAGCACAGTCAGCCATGAAAGGATGGCCAACAAGCATAACGGGAGCTTATGGGGCGCGGCGCATCTCGGCCACGAAGTCGTAATGGTCGCTGCGGCAATACGAATGCGTGAGTTCCACCGCGACACCCGACTCCAGGTAGGCCAGGCGGGTAATGAACAGCACCGCCTGGCCGTCAGGCACGCCCAGTTGCGCGGCCAGCACGCCGGTGGCGTTCATGGCGCGGATATGCTGCAGCGCGCGCACCGGCGACTTCTTGATCTGGGCCAGGTAGGCGTACAGCGAGTCGCCCACGGCGGCCGGGTCCGGCACCACGCTGAAGGGCAGCACGCTGACCTCGTAGGCCATCACCACGTCGTCGGCCAGGCGCAGGCGCTCCAGGCGCGCCACCTTGGTGTTTTGCGCCAGGCCCAGGCTCAGTTGTTCTTCGCTGCTGGCGATCACCACGTCGCGCTTGAGCCAGCGCGAGCCGGCCCGGTAGCCGCGTTGCTGCAATTGTTCCGAAAAGCTCGACAGGTTCGACAGCGGCTGCTCGATGCGCGGCGCAATATAGTTGCCCGAACCACGGCGGCGCACCACCAGCCCCTGCTCGACCAGCTGGTCGATGGCCTTGCGCGCGGTAACCCGCGAGACGTCGAGCAATTCCGACAGGGTGCGTTCGGACGGCAGGGCCTGGTCTACCTGGTAGCGGCCATTGCGTACGTCATCGCTCAGCTTGCGGGCGATCTGCATATACAAAGGCGAATTGTCATTTAAATCGACCTTCAGTTCCATGCTGGTCTGGCTCATTACCGTTCTCCTAGTGCGCCTAGTGTAATGGCGATGGCGCTTGCGCGTGGCGCGCCGCCCATGAATAAATGGAAAACAGGCATAAATAACGGTTATACGCTTTTAAAACACTGGTTTTTTCGAATAATTCGCTTCAGGCATAACTTGAAATTATAGATAAATAAGCAATTTTCATTGGCGCAGCCCTGCTTCGCACCCTATGCTGGCCCATCATGGCAAGCGTGTTCAAGGAAAACCAGATGAATCAGACGATGCTGCGGTGGCTCGGCGGCTGGATGGGCGGATTGCTGCTCGGTAGCACGACAATGGCGGCGGCAGGCGAAGTGGACAAGGTGGCCAAGGTCAAGCTCGACAGTCAGCTGGCGGCCATCGCCGGCGATGTGCGCCAGCCCTTGGCCAGCCTGTCGGTGCTGGCGATACGCGATGGCCAGCCTGTGTACCAGCAGCAATTCGGCTACCGTTATCTGCCGCCGCAAGCGGAGCAACGCCTGCCCGTCACTGCGGACACGCTGTTTCGCATCGCCTCGGTCTCGAAAATGATGACCACCCTGGCCCTGATGCGGCTGGTGGAACAGCACCAGTTGCAGCTGGACCAGGACGTCGGCATCTACCTGGGCTTTTCCCTGCGCAACCCGTCCTTTCCCAAACAGGCGATTACCCTGCGCAGCCTGCTCAGCCATACTTCCTCGCTGCGCGATGCGGGCGGCTATTTCTGGGGCGCCGAGCGCAGCCTGCGCGATGTGTTCACCGCCGGCGGCAACGCCATGTGGGCGAACAACGCCGCGCCGGGCCAGTATTTCAGCTACGCCAACCTGAACTGGGGCGTGATCGGCACGGTGATGGAAAAGGTCACGGGCGAACGCTTCGACCGCCTGATGCGGCGCTTGCTGCTGGCGCCGATGGGATTGCGCGGCGGCTATAACCCGGCGGAATTCTCCCCGGACGAACTGAACGACATGGCCACGCTGTACCGCAAGCGGCCGGCCGACAGCGAAACCTGGCACCCGGACGGTCCCTGGATTGCCCAAGTCGATGAGGTCCAGGTACAGGCACCCGTGCAGCCGGCCGGACTCGACAACTATATGATCGGCAGCAATGCCACCATCTTCAGCCCCACCGGCGGTTTGCGCATCTCGGCGGCGGACCTGGGCAAGGTCATGCAGATGCTGCTGGCCGGCGGGCGCTATCGGGGCCAGCAACTATTGCAGCCGGCCAGCATCGCGCTGATGTTTACCCGCCAATGGCAGCTGGCGGCGGACGGCGGCAATGGCGACAGCGATCAAGGATTGTTCCGTGCCTGGGGCCTCGGTAACCAGCAGTTCGACTCGGATGGCGCACGCGGCAACGGGCTGGTGGCAGACGCGCATTTTTCCGCTGCCGGCCACCTCGGCGACGCGTATGGCTTGCTGTCCGCCTTTGTGCTCGACTTTGTCAACAAGAACGGCATGATTTACCTGATCGGCGGCACCGGCAGCGATCCGGCCCGGCAGCGCGGCCCGCACACCGCGCTATCGCGGCCGGAAGAAGCCGTGCTCGACGCGCTCTACCATGGCGCCATTGTCCACTCCGGAATAATCCGCACCAAATGAGTGCATTCCTGTAAGTTATGGCTGCACCATGATGTTTCATTGGCCCGCCCCGTACGCACCCTCTAAGCTCTCACCGAATGCTCCCATGCCATGGGAGCACCTACGCAGCGAGGCAGCATGCAGCAACAACAAGTCATCATTATCGGCGGCGGCGTCGTCGGCCTGACGTCGGCCTGGTGGCTGGCCGAGGCTGGCTACAAGGTCACTTTGCTGGAACGCAACGAACAGGTCGGCACCGCCGCCAGCTACCGCAATGGCGGCCAGCTCAGCTATCGCTACGTGGCGCCGCTGGCGGACGCCGGCGTGCCCTTGAAAGCGCTGCAGTGGCTGCTGCGGAAAGATGGCCCGCTGCGTTTTCGCCCGGAAGCCGACTGGCGCCAGTGGCGCTGGATGGCCAGCTTTTTGCGCAACTGCAATGCCGCCAGCAATGCCCGCACCACCGCCAAGCTGCTGGAATTGGGCGAACTGAGCCGCGCCGGCATGGCCAAGCTGGAGCTGGTGGTGCCGCCGGAAGCGTATGCCTGGCGCGATGCGGGCAAACTCATCGTCTATCGTTCACCGGCCATTTTCCAGCGCGCCGTGGCCCGCCCCGAATCGGAAGAGGCACGTTTGGTGCTCACGCCCGCCCAAGCGGTGCAGCGCGAGCCGGCCCTGGCCGCGCTGCAACAGTCGCTCGCTGGCGCCATCTTTACCGAAGGCGAAGCGGTGGCCGACTGCCACGCGTTTTGCCTGGCGCTGGAAGCGCGGCTGCGGCAGCACCCGAATTGCGCCCTGCTGCTCAAGGGAGAAGCGCATACACTGGTGCTGCGCAACGGCAAGGTGGTGGGCGTCGAGACCAGCCTGGGCCTGCTGGACGCCGACCAGTACGTGCTGGCGGCTGGCATCCAGAGCCGCGACCTGGCCGCCACGGCCGGCATCTATTTGCCGCTGTACCCCTTGAAAGGCTACAGCCTGACGGCGCCCATCCGCGCGCAAGACCTGGCGCCCGCGATCAGCATCACCGATTTCGAGCGCAAGGTATTGTATGCGCGCATTGGCGGGTCTTTGCGCGTGGCGGCGATGGTCGACATGGTGGGCGCCGATACCAGCATCACGCCGGCCCGCATTGCCGGCCTGAAGCGGCTGGCGCGCGAAGCCATGCCGCAGGCGGCCGACTACGAGCAGGCGACGGCCTGGGCCGGCTTGCGGCCCGCCACGCCGAACAGCGCGCCGCTGGTGGGCGCCAGCAAATACCCGAATCTGTGGCTGAACGTGGGCCACGGCCCGCTGGGCTTTACCTTTGCGGCCGGCACGGCGCGCATCCTGGCCGACCTGATGGCCGGCAACGCGCCACCGTTTGCGCTGGACTTCCTGCAGCCGCGACGCTAGCGACCACGCGCGTTTCCCTTATGGCGGATAATTGCGGAACTTTCCGCTCTTGCCGCCTATCGCATGTCCAATTCCTCTCCTTCCGCCTGCCCCTGCGGCGGCGGCGCCTATGCCAGCTGCTGCGGCCCATATATCGCGGGCAGCGCCCTGCCGTCCACGGCCGAAACCCTGATGCGCTCGCGCTACACGGCATTTACCTTGCGCGACGAGCCATATCTGCGCGCCACCTGGCATGCCAGCACCTGCCCGGGCGATGCTTTATTTGCCGAAGAAGAAAAAGTCCAGTGGCTGGGACTTGAGGTAAAATCTGCTTTACGTTTACGTCAACGTAAAGCAGAATCTGCCGATCAGGCCGAAGAGAGTAACCGCGACACCGTCGAATTCGTGGCCCGCTACAAGGTCAAGGGCCGCGCCCACCGCCTGCACGAAGTGAGCCGCTTCGTGCGCGAACCCGGCAAAGGGGCCGATGGCGGCATGCGCTGGTTTTATCTCGACGGCAGTTTTCCCGAATAGCGCGACCCGAGAGACCGGGCGATAATAAAAAGGAACAGCAATGCCGCACATCGAAAGCAAACTCAATCCGCGCAGCGACGATTTCAAGGCCAACGTGGCCGCCATGCAAGCCATCGTCGACGATTTGCGCGACAAGGTGGAGAAAATCGCGGCCGGTGGCGGCGAAGCGGCCGCCGCCAAGCACCTGGCGCGCGGCAAATTGCTGCCGCGCGACCGGGTGCAGATGCTGCTCGATCCCGGCACGCCGTTTCTCGAGTTGTCGCAGATGGCGGCCTACGCCATGTACCAGGATGCCAACGGCTTGGACGCGGCCCCAAGCGCCGGCATCATCACCGGCATCGGCCGGGTCTCGGGCCAGGAATGCGTGATCGTCTGTAACGACGCCACCGTCAAGGGCGGCACCTATTACCCGATAACGGTGAAAAAACATCTGCGGGCCCAGGAAATCGCCGACCAGAACAACCTGCCCTGCATTTACCTGGTCGACTCGGGCGGCGCCAACCTGCCGAACCAGGACGACGTCTTCCCCGACCGCGACCATTTCGGCCGCATCTTCTACAACCAGGCCAATCTGTCGGCCAAGGGCATTCCGCAGATCGCCGTGGTGATGGGCTCTTGCACGGCAGGCGGCGCCTATGTGCCGGCCATGAGCGACGAGTCGATCATCGTCAAGGAGCAGGGCACGATTTTCCTCGGCGGCCCGCCTTTGGTAAAAGCGGCCACCGGCGAAGTGGTGACGGCCGAAGACCTGGGCGGCGGCGACGTGCATACGCGCTTGTCCGGCGTGGTCGACCACCTGGCGCAGAACGATTTGCATGCGCTGTCGCTGGCGCGCACCATCGTCTCGAACCTGAACCGCAGCAAGCCGCAGCAGATGGCGCTGCGCGAATCCGTCGAGCCGAACTACCCGCCGCAGGAACTGTATGGCGTGATTCCGGTCGACACGCGCAAACCGTTCGACGTGCGCGAAGTGATCGCCCGCATCGTCGACGCCAGTGACTTCGACGAATTCAAGGCGCGCTACGGCACCACCCTGATCTGCGGCTTCGCGCATATCCATGGCATCAAGGTCGGCATCATTGCCAACAACGGCATTCTGTTTTCCGAGTCGGCGCTGAAGGGTACGCACTTCATCGAACTGTGCTGCCAGCGCAAGATCCCGCTGGTGTTTTTGCAAAATATCACCGGCTTCATGGTCGGGCGCAAATACGAAAACGAGGGCATCGCCCGCAATGGCGCCAAGATGGTCACCGCGGTGGCGACGGCGGCGGTGCCGAAGTTCACCGTGATTATCGGCGGCAGTTTCGGCGCCGGCAATTACGGCATGTGCGGCCGCGCGTTTTCGCCGCGCTTCATGTGGATGTGGCCCAATGCGCGCATTTCCGTGATGGGCGGCGACCAGGCCGCATCCGTGCTGGCAACCGTCAAGCGCGACGGCATCGAAGGCAAGGGCGGCGCCTGGTCAGCCGAAGAAGAAGCCGCGTTCAAGCAGCCGATCAAGGATCAATACGAACACCAGGGCCACCCCTACTACGCCACCGCGCGCCTGTGGGACGATGGCGTGATCGACCCGGCCGACACGCGCATGGTGCTGGGCCTGGGCCTGTCGGCGGCGCTGAACGCGGAGATACCCGAGACGAAGTTCGGCGTATTCCGCATGTAAGGGGAGAGGAAAAACACCATGGAATTTGAAACCCTGAAACTGGTCATCGAAGGCAATGTCGCCACCGTGACCCTGAACCGTCCCGACGTGCGCAACGCCTTCAACGAGACCACGATCGCAGAACTCACGCGCGCCTTTGAAGGCCTGGGCCGCAGCGACATGGTGCGCGCCATCGTGCTGGCCGCGAATGGCCCGGCCTTTTGCGCCGGCGCGGACCTGCACTGGATGAAGAAAATGGCCGGCTACACGCATGCCGAAAACCAGGCCGACGCGCTGCAGCTGGCGCAGATGCTGCGCACGATTTATGAGTGTCCGAAACCAGTGGTGGCCAAGGTCCAGGGCGACTGTTATGCCGGCGGCATGGGTCTGGTGGCCGCATGCGATATCATCCTGTCTGCGGAAGACGTGCAATTCTGCCTGAGCGAAGTGCGGCTGGGCCTGATCCCGGCCACCATTTCACCGTATGTCATCAAGGCCATGGGCGAACAGGCGGCGCGCCGCTACTTCATCTCCGCCGAGCGATTCTCCGCCCACGAAGCGCTGCGCATCGGCTTTGCCCACGAGGTAGTCGAGGCAAGCGCACTGGACGCGAAAACCGCGGAAGTGCTCAAAGCGCTGACCGGCAACAGCCCGCACGCGGTGGCGCAGGCGAAAACGCTGGTGCGCGAGATCGCCGGCCAGCCGGTGACCGACGCGCTGCTGGAAGACACCGCCGAACGCATCGCGCAGATCCGCGCCTCGGAACAGGGGCGCGAAGGCGTGCAATCATTCCTGGACAAGCGCAAGCCGGGTTGGCTCATGGGCTAGCGCATGGACTAAAAAATCATTGGAGCAGTTTTGAAATCAGAAAAACAATCGGCATGGGTCGAGCGCAGCCTGCGCAGCGTGTGGCATCCGTGCACGCAGATGCAGCACCATGAATCGGTGCCGTTGATCCCCGTCAGCCATGGCCGCGGCGCCTGGCTGTACGACCACGACGGCCGGCGCTACCTGGACGCCATCAGTTCGTGGTGGGTGAACCTGTTCGGCCATGCCAATCCGCGCATCAATGCGGAATTGAAGGACCAGCTGGACCGGCTGGAACACGCCATGCTGGCCGGTTTTACGCACGAACCGGTGGTCGAGCTGTCGGAAAAACTGTCGGCCCTGACCGGCGGCGTGCTCGGTCACAGCTTCTATGCGTCCGACGGCGCCTCGGCCGTGGAAATCGCCCTGAAAATGAGTTTTCATGCCTGGCGCAATAGCGGCCAGAGTGAAAAACAGGAATTCGTCTGCCTGAAGGGCAGCTACCACGGCGAGACCATCGGCGCGCTGGCCGTCACCGACGTGGCGCTGTTCAAGGACGCCTACGGCCCGCTGCTGCGCGCCACGCAGACGGTAATGTCGCCGGACTTCCGCCAAGCGGGCGAGGGCGAAACCGCGCAGGATGTGGCACGCCGCGCGGCGGCCGAAGTGGAGCAGCTGTTCCAGCAGAAATCGGAAAAAATCGCCGCCATCATCATCGAGCCGCTGGTGCAGTGCGCGACCGGCATGGCGATGCACGACCCGCTTTATCTGTCGCTGGTGCGTGAATTGTGCGACCGCCATCAGGTGCATCTGATCCTCGACGAAATCGCCGTCGGCTGCGGCCGTACCGGTACCTTCTTTGCATGCGAACAGGCCGGCGTCTGGCCCGATTTCGTGTGCCTGTCGAAAGGCATCAGCGGCGGCTATCTGCCGCTCTCGCTGGTGATGACGCGCGAGGAAATCTACCAGGCCTTCTACAGCACCGACGTGCGCCGCGGCTTTCTGCATTCGCACTCGTACACCGGCAATCCGCTGGCCTGCCGCGCCGCGCTGGCGACCCTGGCCATCTTTGAAGAAGACGAGGTGCTGGTGAATAACCGGCTGCGGGCCGACAAGATCACCCAGGCACTCAAGCCGCTGGCGCAGCACGACAAAGTGCACCACTTCAGGCAGCACGGCATGATCTGGGCGTTCGATGCGGTCGACGCCACGCCCGATTTTTCACGCCGCTTTTTCAGCACCGCGCTGGAACATGAAATCCTGATGCGCCCGATAGGTTCCACCGTCTACCTGATGCCGCCGTACATCCTCGATGACGAACAGATCGATGGCGTCGGCAAGCAGATGCTGGCCGTGTTCAACCACGTGATGGGAGCGTAACGTGGAACTGATCACACGCTTGCAACAGCAGTTGCAGACACTGGAAGAACGCAGCCTGATACGCCGGCGCCGCACGGTCGACACGCCGTGCGCGCCGCGCATCACCGTCGATGGCCGCGAGATGCTGGCCTTTTGCAGCAATGATTATCTTGGCCTGGCTTCGCATCCGCGCATCGTGGCCGCGCTCAAGGAAGGGGCCGACCTGTATGGCGCCGGCAGCGGCGCCTCGCACCTGATCAGCGGCCATAGCCGCGCCCATGCACTGCTGGAAGAGCGGCTGGCCGCATTCGTCGGTGTGAATCTGGCGTCGGCGCGCGCGCTGTATTTCTGCACCGGCTATATGGCCAACCTGGCCGTGCTGACCGGCCTGGCGGTGGGCGACAAGGACACCGAGATTTTTTCCGAGGCGCTCAATCACGCTTCGCTGATCGACGGCACGCGCCTGGCGCGCGTCGCCACACGCGTCTATCCGCACGCCGATCTCGCTGCGCTGGCAAGCCTGCTGGCGGCCAGCACGGCGGCCACAAAAATCGTCGTCACCGACAGCGTGTTCAGCATGGATGGCGACATGGCGCCGCTGCCCGCACTGCTGGCGCTGTGCGAACAATACGGCGCCTGGCTGGTGGTCGACGACGCACACGGCTTCGGCGCGCTGGGCGCCAACGGACGTGGCGCGCTCGAGCATTTTGATCTGCATTCGCCCAACCTGGTGTATGTGGGCACCCTGGGCAAGTCGGCCGGCGTCGGTGGCGCGTTCGTGGCCGCGCATGAAGCCGTGATCGAAACGCTGATCCAGAAGGCGCGCCCGTATATCTTTACCACCGCCGCGCCGCCCGCGATGGCCCATGCGCTGCTGGCCAGCCTGGACATCATCGCCGGCGAGGAAGGCCGGCAGCGCCGCGCGCACCTGGCGGCGCTGGTGGCACAATGGAACGCCGGCCTGCAATTGCGGCACTGGCAGCCGCTGGCGTCGACCACCGCGATCCAGCCCGTGATCATCGGCGAGAACGCCGAAATGATGGGCATCGCCGCCAGCCTGTACCGCGAAGGCCTGTGGGTCGGCGCGATCCGTCCGCCGACCGTGCCAGTCGGCACCGCGCGCCTGCGCGTGACCCTGTCGGCCGGCCACACGGAGCAGGACGTGGCACTATTGATCAATGCAGTGAATAACCTGGAAAGGACGCGCCATGAGTCTTGATGATCCCATCGTCATCGGTACGGCCGAAGTGAGCGAAGTGGAAGCGGTACTGGAGCCGGCATTGGCGCCGGCGCCCGTGGCCGCCAGCCTGCCGTCGCGCTTTGCCTGTTTTGTCACCGGTACCGATACGGAAATCGGCAAGACGCTGACCTCGTCGGCGCTGCTGCACGCGCTGGTACAGCGCGGCGTGCGCGCCTGCGGCATGAAGCCGGTGGCGGCCGGCGCCGAGCTGCGCGATGGCGAACTGCATAACGAAGACGCCGACAGTTTGAAGGCGGCCGGCAACGTCACCCTGCTGCGCAATCTGACCACGCCGTACATGTTCAAGGAACCGGCCGCGCCGCATATCGCCGCCGCGCTCGAAGGCGTGACGATCGATGCGGTGCCGATCCTGGCCGCCTACCTGGAAGTGGCGGCCGCCTCGGACGCGGTGGTGGTCGAGGGCGTGGGCGGCTTTCGCGTGCCGCTGTCCGCCACGTTCGACACGGCCGACCTGGCGCAGCAGCTGGACCTGCCGGTGATCCTGGTGGTCGGCATGCGCCTCGGCTGCATCAACCAGGCCTTGCTGACGCTCGAAGCGATCGAAGCGCGCGGCCTGACGGTAATCGGCTGGGTCGCCAATACGCTCGAAGTGGAAATGCGCTTTATCGACGAAAATATCGATGCGCTGATCGAGCGCATCCCCGCGCCGCTGCTGGGCAAGGTGCCGCGCATGGCGCAGCCGAGTGCCGAAGAAGCGGCGTCGTATCTCGATTTTACCGGCCTGCCGAACTGGCCGATGCAACATCCCGACAATTGAAAATTGAAGTAACCGCAACCCAAGGAATCACGATGTCATTCATCCAAGAAGCAGCAAAAACCGTCGAACTGCACCGCCCAACGGCGCGCATCACCGTGCCCGAAGCGGCCACCTGGCCCGTCGCCGACGTGCTGGCCCTGTTCGACCTGCCGTTCAACGACCTGATGTTCAAGGCCCAGCAAACGCATCGCATCAACTTCCCGGACGGTGACGTGGAACTGGCGACGCTGTTGTCGATCAAGACCGGCGGCTGCGAGGAAGACTGCGGCTACTGCCCGCAGGCGGCCCGCTACGACACCGGCGTGGAAGCGAAAAAAATCCTCGACATCGACACCGTGCTGGACGCCGCGCGCCAGGCCAAGGCCAACGGCGCCACGCGTTTCTGCATGGGCGCCGCCTGGCGCAGCCCGAAGGATCGCGACATGGAAAAAGTCGAGGAAATGGTCACCAAGGTCAAGGCTCTGGGCCTGGAAACCTGCGCCACCCTGGGCATGCTGGAAGAGGGACAAGCCGACCGCCTGAAAAACGCCGGCCTCGATTTCTACAACCATAACCTGGACACGGCGCCCGAGTTCTACGACAACGTGATCTCGACCCGCGAATACCAGGACCGCCTGGACACCCTGGGCCGCGTGCGCGAAGCCGGCCTGAAAGTGTGCTGCGGCGGCATCGTCGGCATGGGCGAAACGCGCTTGCAACGCGCCGGCCTGATCGCCCAGCTGGCCAACCTCAATCCGTATCCGGAATCGGTGCCGGTCAACCACCTGGTGCAGGTGGAAGGCACGCCGTTGTATGGCATCGAAGCGCTGGACCCGTTCGAATTCGTACGCACCATCGCGGTGGCCCGCATCACCATGCCGAAAGCGCGCGTGCGCCTGTCGGCCGGCCGCCGCCAGATGGGCGAAGCCGTGCAAGCCATGTGCTTCCTGGCCGGCGCCAATTCGATTTTCTACGGCGACAAGCTGCTCACCACCGACAATCCAGAAGCGGAGGACGACCGTGTCTTGCTGGGTAAGCTCGGCTTGCAGACGCGCGGCGCGATGCTGGAATCGGTGCAGAAAGAGAAGTGCGGCTGCTGATAGCGGCCTGTAAGACGGAGACATACGGCTGCAAAACGGCCGTAAAAATATAACATTAGCCCACAGAAAGGCTGGGGTCAGACCCAACGGGTCTGACCCCGACGAGAGACCATGTTCACTAAAATCCTGATCGCCAACCGTGGCGAAATCGCTTGCCGCGTGGCCGCTACCGCGCGCCGCATGGGCATTCGCACGGTCGCCGTGTATTCCGAGGCGGACGCCAACGCCAAGCATGTGGCCGTGTGCGACGAAGCCGTATTGATCGGCCCGGCGCCGGCCAAGGAAAGCTATCTGTGCGGCGACAAGATCATCGCCGTGGCCTTGGCCACCGGCGCGCAGGCGATCCATCCCGGCTACGGCTTTTTGTCCGAGAACGCCGACTTTGCCGACGCCTGCGCGGCAGCGGGCCTGGTCTTTATCGGCCCGCCGGCGTCGGCCATGCGCGCCATGGGTTCGAAATCGGCGGCCAAGTCGCTGATGGAAAAAGCCCATGTGCCGCTGGTGCCCGGCTACCACGGCGAGGACCAAGATGCCGACTTTTTGCACGCGCAGGCCGACCAGATCGGCTACCCAGTGCTGCTGAAGGCCTCGGCCGGCGGCGGCGGCAAGGGCATGCGCGTGATCGACAATTCGAATGACTTCAAGGCCGCGCTGGCCTCGTGCAAGCGCGAAGCGATCAGCTCTTTCGGCGACGACAAGGTGCTGGCCGAAAAATACCTGTCGCGCCCGCGCCATATCGAGATCCAGGTGTTTGCCGATACCCAGGGCAACTGCATCTACCTGTTCGAGCGCGACTGCTCGGTGCAGCGCCGCCACCAGAAGGTGCTGGAAGAAGCGCCAGCGCCGGGCATGCCGCCTGAGCGCCGTGCGGCCATGGGCGAAGCAGCCGTCGCGGCGGCAAAAGCCGTCGGTTATGTCGGCGCCGGCACGGTGGAATTCATCGCCAACCAGGACGGTTCGTTCTATTTCATGGAGATGAACACGCGCCTGCAGGTCGAGCATCCGGTGACGGAAATGATCACCGGCACCGACCTGGTGGAGTGGCAGCTGCGCGTCGCCTTTGGCGAGCCGCTGCCGAAAACGCAAGGCGAATTGACCATCCACGGCCACGCCATCGAGGCGCGCATTTATGCGGAAAATCCGGAGAAGGGTTTCCTGCCGTCGATCGGCACCTTGCGCCATATGCGCGCACCTGCCGCGGTGACGTTCGAGCTCGGTGGCACAAGCGTGCCGGCCGGCGTGCGCATCGATTCGGGCGTGCGCGAGGGTGATGCGATTTCGCCGTTCTACGACCCGATGATCGCCAAGCTGATCGTCTGGGGTGCGGACCGCCGCGAGGCGCTGGCACGCATGGCCCAGGCGCTGGCCGACTACCAGATCGTCGGCCTGGCCAGCAATATCGCCTTTTTGAAACGCCTGGTCGAAGGTGAAGCGTTTTCCAGCGCCGAGCTCGATACGGGCCTGATCGAGCGCAACCAGGAAGCGCTGTTCCCGGCCCTGCAGGCGGCGCCCGATACGGCGCTGGCATTGGCGGCCGTGGCGCTGCTGACGCAGGAAGCGGCCGCCAGCCATGGCAGCGGCCCTTGGGGCGATGCGCTGGGCTGGCGTTTGAACAGCACCCTGGGACGCAGCTTGTCGTTTGCCGACGAATTTGCGCTCGCTGGCGAAACAAAGGCGTATGCGATTCGTATCGCTTACCAGCAGGACGGCTGGCTGTTCAACGGCCAGCGTTTGAGTCTGAGCGCGCGCGACGGCCAGGAACTGCATGTGAAACTCGGCGAGCGGGCCGTGCACGGCACCGTGCACCGCGACGGCGAGCAGTTCCACGTATTTACGGGCGGCGCGCATTACACCTTGCACTACAACGACCCGATGGCGCATGCGGGCGAAGCGGAAGCGGAAGGCGGCCGTTTGACGGCGCCGATGCCTGGCAAGGTGGTGGCCGTGCTGGTGAACAAAGGCCAGGACGTGAAAAAGGGCGAACCGCTGGTGATCATGGAAGCGATGAAGATGGAGCACACCATCGCCGCGCCGCACGACGGCCTGGTGGAAGACGTGCTGTATGCGGTCGGTGACCAGGTGGCCGACGGCGCGCCGCTGCTGGCCTTCAAGGCGGCGGCGTAGGAGTGGCCATGCGGATTCTTTTGCAACGCCTGGACGGCAAGGAAGCGGACTGGATCGGCGAGTTCGCGGAACAGCTGCCCGAGGCCGAGGTGATCGCCTGGCGCGAAGGCACGCCTGGGCCAAACTGCGATTACGCCGTCGTCTTCCGGCCGCCCGCCGCCATGCTCGGTGACCTGGGCAAGGTCAGGGCGATTTTCAATCTGGGTGCCGGCGTCGATGCGCTTCTGAAATTCGGCGAGGCGCTGCCGGCCCATATCCCGCTGGTGCGCCTGGACGACGCCGGCATGGGCGTGCAGATGGCCGAGTATGTGAGCCACGCCGTGCTGCGCCACTTCCGCCGTTTCGACGACTACGAAGCGCAGGCGCGCGCCGGCATCTGGCAGCCGCTGCCCGCCTTCGACAAAACGGACTTTCCCGTCGGCGTGCTGGGCCTGGGCGTGCTCGGCACCCGTGTGCTCGATGCGCTGGCGCAGTTCGAGTTTCCGCTGCGCGGCTGGAGCCGCAGCCAGAAACAACGCGATGGCGTCGACTGCTTTGCCGGCGAAGAAGGCCTGGAGGCTTTCCTGCGCGGCACGCGCGTGCTGATTTGCCTGCTGCCGCTGACTCCCGATACCCACAATGTGCTGGACCGCGCGCGGCTGGCTATGCTGCTGCCGGGTGCGTATGTCATCAACGTGGCGCGCGGCGCGCACCTGGCCGAGCCGGATCTCTTGAGCCTGATCCGTTCGGGCCATATCGCCGGTGCCACGCTGGACGTGTTCCGCAACGAGCCGCTGCCGCAGCAGCATCCGTTCTGGCAGGAGCCGCGCATCACCATCACGCCGCATGTCTCCGCCACCACCCTGCGCCGCGAAAGCGTGGCGCAGATCGCCGCCAAGATACGCCGCCTGCAGGCTGGCGAGCCGGTGGCAGGCACCGTCAACCGTTTGCAAGGATATTGAGATGAGCATCCAACCGCATTTGCCGAAACAGGTCAAGATCGTCGAAGTGGGCCCGCGCGACGGCCTGCAAAATGAAAAGGAAACCATCAGCGCCGCCGTCAAGATCGAGCTGGTCGACCGGCTGACGCAGGCCGGGTTTGCGAATATCGAGGCAGCCTCGTTCGTATCGCCCAAATGGGTGCCGCAGATGGCCACCAGCACCGAGGTGATGGCCGGCATCGCCCGCCGCCCAGGCACGATCTATTCCGCGCTGACACCGAACATGCAGGGTTTCGAGGCGGCGCTGCTGGCCAAAGCCGATGAGGTGGTGGTCTTCGGTTCGGCCTCGGAAGCCTTCTCGCAAAAGAACATCAACTGCTCGATCGCCGAATCGATCGCCCGCTTCGAGGGCGTGGCGAAAGCGGCAAAAGACAATGGCCTGCGCCTGCGCGGCAGCATCAGCTGCGCCTTCGGCTGCCCCTACCAGGGCGAGGTGCCGCTCGATGCCGTGGCTGACGTGGTAGGGCGCATGCGCGACCTGGGCTGCGACGAGATCGACATCGCCGACACCATCGGCGTGGCCACGCCGCGCAAAACCCAGGCCGTGATGGCGCGCGCCATCGAAGCGTTTCACGTGGGCGGCCTGTCCGGCCATTTCCATGACACCTACGGCCAGGCGCTGGCGAATATCTATGCCAGCCTGGAACTGGGCATCGCCATCTATCACTCGTCGGTCTCGGGCCTGGGCGGCTGCCCGTACGCCAAGGGCGCGACCGGCAATGTCGCCACCGAAGACGTGCTGTACATGATGAACGGCCTGGGCATCGCCACCGGCATCGACCTGGACATGGTGGTGGACGCCGGCCAGTTCATTTCGCAGCAGCTGGGGCGCAAGGGGTCGAGCCGCGCGGGCAATGCGCTGGCGGCGAAGCGCAGCGTTTAATGCTGGGGTCAGACCCTCAATACCGCTAACTCAGAGGCTTGCGTTAGCGGTGCCGGGGGTCTGACCCCAAACGAAAAAAAACCCAAGAGCCTAGACTCTTGGGTTTTTTTCTACAAATTTGGTCGGAGTACAAGGATTCGAACCTTGGACCCCCTGGTCCCAAACCAGGTGCGCTACCGGGCTGCGCCACACTCCGAAGACCAAGATAATACAGACCGAATCCGATTCGGTCAAGGGTCCGGCAAAACTTCGCGCAAATAATTTACGCCCCTGCCGGCCCCAGCCGTTTTGCTGCCAAAAAAGTATGCGACACTGGGCGCCAGTTTTCTCTCACAGGATGCGAAAACATGACGGCATTACCTTTCAGCTATTCGTCTCACGATTACCCGGGCCCGGCACGCCGGCACCACATGGTGCTGGGCGCTGGCGTCTTGCTGCTGCATGTGGCGTTGCTGTATGGCTGGCGTTACGCCAAACCGCCGCCCCTGCCCGATACCGGGCCCAGGGTGGAATCGATCACCGTGTGGATACGTCCGCCCAAGCCCATCATCAAGCCGCTGCCGCCACCGCCGCCCGTGGCCAGGGTGGAACCGCAACGCGACAAGAAACCGGTGCGTGCGGCGCCGCCGCCCAAGACGGCGCCGGCCACGCCGGCGTCCGACTCCGTGCCGAACGCCATCACGGTCGCGCCAGCACCCACGCCAGCCGATCCGCTGGCGACTGACGCGCCGAAGTTCGATATGGCAGTGGCCTTGAGCACCGCGCGCAAGGTGGCCAGCGAACGCGACCCGTCAAAAGTGGGCACGGCGGTCGGCCAGATTCCCGACAAGCCGCTGCGCACGGAAACCCAGCTGGCGCGCGATATCGCCAGTGGCAAGCGCGGCGACTGCCGGACGGCGTATGCGGGTGCCGGGCTATTGGCCCCGTTGGTGATGCTGCTCGACAAAAAGGATAGCGGGTGCAAATGGTGACGATCTCAAGAGATAAATAACTTGAATATACCCATATTGGGTACTATCATACCCAATATGGGTATATATGCAGATACATTGTTTTCCAAGACACAGCAACGCGTGCTGGCCTTGCTGTTCGGCCAGTCGCAACGCTCGTTTTACGCCAACGAGATTATCGCTTTCGCCGCCATGGGGTCGGGTGCGGTACAGCGCGAACTGGCGAAGCTGGTGAAGTCGGCGCTGGTCACCGTGAAAAAAGTCGGCAACCAGAAGCATTACCAGGCCAATCAGCATGCGCCGATTTTTGATGAGCTGCGCAGCATCGTCATGAAGACCTTTGGCGTAGCCGACGTGTTGCGCATGGCACTGCAGGCGCACTGGCCGCAGATCGACCTGGCGTTCGTGTATGGCTCGATGGCCAAAGGAAGCGAACAAGCGCACAGCGACATCGATCTGATGGTGATCGGCGAGCAGATCTCGAACGCCGCCCTGCTCGAAGTGCTGCAACCGTTACAGCAGCAGCTGGGCCGCACCGTCAACCCGACGCTCTACACGCCGGCAGAGTTTGAGCAGCGCGTACGCGACGGCAAGTCGTTTATCGTGCGCGTGCTGGAACAGCCGAAAATATTTGTCAAAGGCAGGGAAGATGAACTCATCGGCCTCACAGGCACTGGCAAATCTGGCGCGGATCGGCCAACTCAAGGCTGAACCGCCCGATGCGCGCGAACGTGCAGGTTTGTTGCGTTCTGCCGCCGTTCGTCTGCGCGATGCCAGCAATATGACATTGGCGCTGGAAAGCCGCTTTGACCTGGCTTATAACGCTGCGCATGCGGCAGCATTATCGGCATTGCGCCAACATGGCTACCGCAGCGACAACCGCTATCTGGTTTTCCAGAGCCTGGAACATACGCTGGGTTTCAAACCGCAGCAATGGCTGCTATTGGACCAGGCGCACAAAAAGCGCAACCTGGCCGAATATGAGGGCGAACTGGATGTGACGAATGGCTTCGTCAATGAATTGATCGAGCACGTGGAACAGCTGTTGACAGCGGCACAAGCGCTCGATCTGCAAGCGCCTGATTAATTGCTTACTCCTGCCCCTTCAACTGCAACGCCCGCTCATATAAGGCATTCTTCTTGCGCCCGGTAATTTGCGCCGTCAGGTTGGCCGCCTGCTTGACGCTGCATTCGGCCAGCAGGATATTGAGGATGCGTTCGGCTTCCACGTCTTCGGCGTCCTGGGCTTCGGTGGCGCCTTCGAGCAGGATGACGAATTCGCCTTTTTCGCGGTGGGCGTCGGCACGGATCCAGGCTTCGGCCTCGGACAGCGGGCAGCGGTGGATTTCTTCGAACAGTTTCGTCAGTTCGCGCGCGAACACCACCTGGCGCGTCGGCTCGAACGCTTCGGCGAGTGCCGTGGCGCAGTCGAGGATGCGGTGCGGGGCTTCATAGAAGACCATGGTGGCGCTCACGCCGCGCAGGGTATGCAGCATGTTTTCGCGCTGCTTGGCTTTGGCGGGCAGGAAACCGACGAAATAAAACTGGTCGTTCAGCAGGCCGCTGGCGGAAATCGCGGTGATCGCCGCCGATGGGCCGGGCAGGGGCAGCACGCGCAGGCCGGCCGCGCGCACGGCGTCGACGATGCGCGCGCCGGGGTCGGACACGGCCGGGGTTCCCGCGTCGGAGACCAGCGCGATGCGCTCGCCGGCATGCAGGCGGGCGATCAGGGTCTGCGCCACTTCGCGCTCATTATGTTGATGCGCAGCAATTAACGGCTTGTTCAGGCCAAAACGCGTCAGCAGGTGCGCCGTATTGCGGGTATCTTCACAGGCGACGGCGTCAGCCAGACTCAGCAAGTGCAGGGCGCGCAGGCTGATATCGGTGACATTGCCGATGGGCGTGGCCACTACATACAATGTTGCGATAGGATAGACCTGGTGCGCCGCCTCTGTCATGATGGGCAGGCTGGCGATGGAACTGATTTCTTGTACGGTCATTTTGGAGGTTGAATGCTTGCTAATAGTGTGAAGTTACTGCTTGTTTGTGCCGCGACCGGCATGCTGAGCGCTTGCAGCACGCCTTGCGACGCGCCCGGGCAATTGTGCGCGCCTATTGAATCTAACACAAGGGCGCTGCCGCCACCGCCAAGGCCGGCACCGATCCCGGCGCCACTGCCCAAGCCGGCCGCACCGGAACCTGTCACGTTCGCCGTGGCCGTGCCCGACATCACCTCCTACGACGAAGGCGGCAAGCCGAACCTGGCGCCCGTCACCGGCAAGCCAGCCACCGGCACCGCGCAGGACATGCCGGCCGCCACCGCGCCGGCGCCGTCCGACGGCAAGGTCCACCATATCGGCCTGCTGCTGCCGCTGCGCTCGGCTTCGCTGGGCCCGGCCGCCAGCCTGTTGCGGGCCGGCTTCATGGCCGCCTACGAGCGTGACCGCAGCGGCTTCGAAGTGGCCGTGATCGATACGGGCGACGGCAGCGATGATGTACTGAACAAGTTTGCGCAAGCCCAGCAGGAGCAGGATATCGTGGTCGGCCCCCTGTCGCGCTCGGCCGTCACGGCGGTCGCCAACAGCGACCTGGTGAAAAAGCCGACCATCGCCCTGAACCATCCCGACAACCGCGGCGAAGCGCGCCTGCCGGCCAAGCTGCTGGTGATGGGCCTGTCGATCGAAGCGGAAGCGCGGCAGGTGGCCGCCTGGGCCGCCAGCGAACAGCCGCGCGCCAACGCCCTGATTTTGTCGGCCAATTCGGCCTCGCAGCGCCGCACCAGCACCGCTTTCAAGCAGGAATGGCTGCGCCAGGGCGGCAGCGCCGACCAGGTCGACCTGACGCCCACCAATGGCTACCTCGGTGACGCCGAACTGGTGCAGCTGCGCGCGCGCCTGTCGAGCAATCCGCCGGCCCTGATCTTTGCCGCGCTGGACGCCGACCAGGCGCGCCAGCTGCGCGTGGCGATCGGCCCCGACCTGCCGCTGTATGGCACCTCGTCGCTGAACCCGGGCCTCGGCCGCGGCGCCAGCGGCCCGGAACTGGACGGCGCGCGCCTGCTCGACCTGCCTTGGCAGGTGCAGCGCGATCATCCGCAAGTGATGGTGTATCCGCAGCCGCCGCAGCCAAGCGACGGCCGCCTGACGGCCGACATGGAGCGCCTGTATGCGCTGGGCATCGACGCCTTCCGCGTGGCGCGCGAAGTGGCGCTGCGCCCCGAGGCGCCGTTTACGCTCGATGGCGTGACGGGCCGCCTGGCCGTCAGCTATGACGGTGGCCAGACACGCTTCGAGCGCACCGAGCAGGCCGCTACTTATCAGCAGGGCGTGGTCGGTACCTGGCCGCCGAAACCGGTCCCCGAGCAACCGGCCCTGTTGCCGGCGGCACAGTAAAGAAAGCACGCCATGCCGCCGCCAGACAAGCGGGAACTGGGGCGGCTGGCGGAAGACGATGCGCTGGCGTATCTGCTGCTGCAGGGGCTAAAGCTGGTGGAACGCAATTTTTTGTGCAAGGGCGGCGAGCTGGATTTGATCATGCGCGACGGCAAAAGCGTCGTCTTCATCGAAGTGCGCCAGCGCAGCAGCAGTGCTTTCGGCGGCGCCCTGGCCAGCATCACGCAACCTAAGCAGCGGCGCCTGACGCGCGCGGCGCAAACCTGGCTGTTGACGCAAAAAAGCCTGCCGCCGTGCCGTTTCGACGCCGTCGTGATCGATGATGGGCGCATGGAATGGCTGAAGAACATTCTCGATATGTAAGCATTTTTAACAGCGCTTGTCCGCCTTGCGGCGCGCCTGCACTATAATCGGCAGACTATGAATAATCAACGCATCCTCTCGCACTTCCACGAAAGTGCCGAACTCAAGATCCAGGCCGCTACGGTGCTGGCACCCGCAATTGCCCAGGCGATCGAGCTGATGTTTGCCGCGCTGTCGAACGGTAACAAGATCCTGGCCTGCGGCAATGGCGGTTCCGCCGCCGACTGCCAGCATTTTGCCGCCGAACTGGTTGGCCGCTTCGAGCGCGAACGCTTTCCGCTGCCGGCGCTGGCCTTGACCACCGACACCTCGATCATGACGGCGGTGGCCAACGATTACAGCTACCGCGAAATTTTCTCGAAGCAGGTGCAAGCTTTCGGCCAGGCCGGCGACATTTTGCTGGCGATTTCCACCTCGGGCAATTCCGGCAACGTGATGGCGGCGGTGGAAGCGGCGCTCGAACGCGAAATGCGCGTGGTGGCGCTGACGGGCAAGGACGGCGGCGCGATCGGCAAGCTGCTGACCGATGCCGACGTGCATATCTGCGTGCCGGCCGAACGCACGGCGCGCATCCAGGAAGTGCATCTGACAACCATACACTGCATTTGCGACGGCATCGACGTCGCACTATTCGGAGGAGACGTGAATGACTAAATTCGGTACTGGCCCAGGCTGGAAACGCGTACAACGCCCATTGGCGACCGCCCTGCTGTGCGGCGCCATGCTTACCTCGCTGACCGGCTGCATCGAATTGATGGTCGGTGGCGCGGTGATGAGCGGCGTGGCCGCGGCGGACCGCCGTACCCTGGGCGCCCAGACCGAAGACAAGGCGATCGCCGTGAAGGGCGAGTCGCGTGTGCCGGCCGTCACGGGTGACGCCGGCCATGTCAATGTCACCAGTTTCAACCGCCGTGTGCTGCTGACGGGCGAAGTGCGCGACGAAGCGATGAAAAACGCCGTCGAACGCGAAGTGCGCAATATCGCCGGCGTGGAGTCGGTGGCCAACGAGCTGATCATCGCCGGCCCGGCCAGCTATACCTCGCGCTCGAACGACGCGCTGATCACCACCAAGGTGAAAGCCAGCCTGGTCGACATGAAAACCATCTCGGCCGCCTCGTTCAAGGTGGTCACCGAAAACGGCACCGTCTTCCTGATGGGCCGCGTGACCCAGCGCGAAGGCACGGTGGCGGCCGACGTGGCGCGCGGCGTGGGCGGCGTGCAGAAAGTGGTCAAGCTGTTCGACTACATCTCGGAAACGGAACTGAAACAATTCCAGACCGATCCGGCGCCGGCGCGCGTCAACAACCCGGTCGGACAGTAAGCAAGCTAGCCCTTCCGGCCTGCGGCGCGAACAGAACGATGGGGCTATAATGGCCCCATTGTTACGTCACTGGTGTGTAAAACTATGTCAACATCGACTGCCAAATCCTGGTTCAAGCCCGCCCTGATCGCCGTGCTGGTCGCTGGCGTGGCGGCGGCAGGCTATCTGTCGCTGAACAACAAGCAAAGCGCACCGGATGTGACCTTCCACGCCATCGACGGCGAAAAGATCTCATCGAACAGCCTGCGCGGCAAGGTGGTGATGGTCAATTTCTGGGCCACCTCGTGCACCACTTGCGTGGCGGAAATGCCGGAAATGGTCGAGACCTACAATAAATACAAGGCGCAAGGCCTGGAATTCGTGGCGGTCGCGATGCAATACGACCGCGCCGACTACGTGCTGAACTTTGCCCAGACGCGCCAGTTGCCGTTCAAGGTGGCGCTCGACGTCAAGGGCGAAGCGGCCAAGGCCTATGGCGACGTGGCGATGACGCCGACCACCTTCGTGCTCGACAAGCAGGGCAAGATCCTCAAGCGCTACGTGGGCAAGCCCGAGTTTGCCGAACTGCACAAACTGCTGGAAACCGCGATTGCCGGTTAAACACCCGCGCACGACACATAACGTTGTTGCAAATCATTGCATAGTTGATATAACCTTCCCATTCGTGAATCCCGTTCACTTTGTGAAGGCCAGCCGTGTCCCCCGACGCCCCATCGCTCGACCCGCAACAACTGAAAGCCTGGCTGCTTGCGGCCGGCAACAAGGACGCCAAGGCGTTCCGCCAGCTATATAACGCCACATCATCGAAACTGTTTGGCTTCGCGCTGCGTATATTGCATAAGCAAGAGCTCGCTGAAGAAGCCTTGCAAGAGGGTTTCGTCGCCATCTGGAACAACGCCGCCACGTATCAAAGCCACCTGGCGGCGCCGATGACCTGGATGGCCACCATCGTGCGCAACAAGGCGTTCGATGTGCTGCGGCGCAGCGACGACACAGTTGAAATCGATGCCGAACAGTTTGATAGCGAAGTCATGAACGCACTACGAGATCCCCAGGCCACGCCGATAGAGTCGCTGCAGATGAGCGGCGACGCCAAGGCGCTGGCGTTTTGCATGTCGGCCCTGGAAGGGCTGCACCGCCAGGTGGTTGCGTTGGCGTATTACCATGATCTGTCGCACAGCGAAGTGGCGCAGCAGATGTCGCTGCCGATCGGCACCGTCAAGACCTGGATACGGCGCAGCCTGGAACGGCTGCGTACCTGCCTGGCAAAACGGGAGGCACCATGAATATCCGCGGCAATGATGCGCTGCGCCAGAAGCTGGCGTCCGAATACGTGCTGGGCACCTTGAAGGGCGGTGCGCGGCGCCGTTTCGAAGGCTGGCTCTACAACGACGCCGACCTGCGCAATATCACGGCCGAATGGCGCCAGCGCCTGGAACCGATGGCCGAATTCGCCACCCCGGTGGCGCCGCCCAGGCGCGTCTGGCAACAGATCGAACAGCGCCTGCATCTGTCGCCGCAGGGCGGCTGGTCACTGTGGCGCGATTCGCTGTCGTTCTGGCGTTCGCTGGGCCTGGCCTCCAGCGCGATTGCGGCGCTGCTGGTGATCGTCATGTCGACGCAATTGATGAGCACGCCGCAGATCAGCCATGTGGCAACATTGATGGACGAGAAATCGCAGACCGCCTTGCTGCTGACGGCCGACAGCCGCCACGACACGCTGGAAGTGCGCATGGTGGGCAATGCACCAGTGCCGACCGACAAGGAGCTGGAATTGTGGGCGGTGCCGAAAAGCGGCAACCCGCGTTCACTGGGCTTGCTGGCCGACAAGGGCAGCGTGAAGCTGGCCTTGTCCAGCCGCGCCATCGGCAACGATGTGGCCCTGCTGGCCGTGACCCTGGAGCCGCGCGGCGGCTCGCCCGATCCGAATGGGCCGACCGGGCCGATCTTGTATAAAGGTAACTGGGTAAGACTGTAACCCGCAAGGTGTAATTGCTGGGGTCAGACCCTCAAGGACGCTAACGCAGAGGCTTGCGCTAACGCTCGCGGGGGTCTGACCCCGGATTTTGCCGTTGGGTTACTTTGGATAAAGAATCATCTGCGTGCAGCGAAACAGGGCCAGGGTCTTGCCGGTTTCCTTGCTCGTCACTACCGCATCCCACACCTGCGTATTGCGGCCCTTGTGCTCGACTTTCGCCGTGCACAGGATGGTGCCGTCGCGGGCCGTGCCCAGGTGGTTCGATTTCAGCTCGATGGTGGTGAAGTTGTTCGCGCCTTCGGGCAGGTTGGCGATGCAGCCATAGCCCGAGGCCGTGTCCGCCAGGGTCACCACGCTGCCGGCGTGCAGATAGCCGTTCGGTGCCAGCAAGTGCGGCTGCACCGGCAATTCGGCCGTCACCTGGCCGTCGCCGACCGACGTGATGACGATGCCCAGGTGGCCGGGCAGGCGGCCAACGCCGCGCTGGTTCAAGACTTCGAGGGTAATTTCAGGATGATTCATGGTCTCTGTCTGTCTTTCTTGTAGGTGTAAAAACACTACGATGATAGCAACTTTAGCCGACAGCGGCAGGCGAGGCTGTTGTTCCATAAAGCAAATCAATTGCAACAGACGCTGACAGCGATACCATTTTCTTGCTACCATGCGCAATATGTCCACCCGCCAGCCACCTCGCAAGCCAGCTCATAAAGCGGCGTCCGCCTTCGCGCGCACGCCGTGGCAGCTGTGCGTGGCGCTGTTCAGTGCGCTGGCGCTGGTGTTCCTGCTGTCGACCGCCGCCTCGCATCTGCACAAGACCAGCCTCGACGCGGAAGAGTGCGCGCTGTGCGCCACCGCCATCGACAAGGTGGCCGACCTTGCCGTGCCGCCGGGCCTGGTCGAGCCGCCGGCGCAACTGTTGCCGTATCGCCTGCTGGCAGTGCTGCCGGCCAGTCCCGCTCCTGTCATTGCCCTGCTGTTGCCGCCCGTGCGCGGCCCGCCATCGACCTCGCTGTAGTTCCCACGCTTTTACTTTTTTCAGGCTGCATCGCCGCGCCCACGAGGCTCGCGCCATGCCGCCTGGCGTACACTATTTTGAGGTTCACCATGCAACACACTCCACGCCTGAGCGCGCTGTCGCTCGCCATTGCCAGCCTGTTTACCGTTTCCGCCCATGCCGATGAGGCGGCGCCGCAAGAGATGCAGACCGTCGAAGTCACCTCGGCCCACCTGCGCAGCGCACGCATCGAACTGTCGCCGAAAGTGGGCACCACCATCTACAGCATCGACAGCCATATGGTCGACATGCTGGGCCAGGGCGACAATACGCCGTTCAATGAAGTGCTGCTGCGCCTGCCCGGTGTGTCGCAGGATTCGAAAGGCTCGGGCGCCCTGCACGTGCGCGACGACCATGCCAACGTGCAATACCGCATCAACGGCGTGCAACTGCCGGAAAGCATCAGCGGCTTCGGCCAGTCGATCGACACGCGCCTGATCGACAAGACCGATTTCATGACCGGCGCCTTGCCGGCCCAGTTCGGCCTGCGCACGGCCGGCATCGTCGATATCGAAACCAAGGAAGGCGGCATGACGCCGGGCGGGCGCATCGGCATCCTGGTGGGCAGCCACAACCATATCGAACCGAGCGCCGAGTTTTTCGGCAGCGTCGGCAAGTTCAATTACTATTTGTCCGGCAGCTACCTGGGCAACTCGCTGGGCGTGGAAAACCCGCAGGACACGCGCAACGCGCTGCACGACAAGACGCGCCAGAACAAATCGTTCGGCAACCTGTCGTATTTCCTCGATGACAATACTCGCCTGGGCGCCATGTTCGGTACCTACAACGGCCGCTTCCAGATTCCGAACAACCCGGACCAGGCGCCCGGTTTTACCCTGGCCGGCCGCAGCGATGCGCAAGAGGGCACCTCGACCCTGCCATCGTCGCAGCTCGATGAAAACCAGCGCGAAGTGAACCGCTTCGTGGTGCTGTCGCTGCAGAAAAGCCTGGGCGACCTGAACTACCAGGTCTCCGCCTTCCACCAGTATTCGCAATTGCACTTCACACCCGATTCGATTGGCGACCTGATCTACAACGGCGTGGCCTCGGATTCACGCCGCTCGAACAGCGCCTCCGGTGCCCAGTTCGACATCAGCTACAAAGTGCACCAGGACCACACCGTGCGCGCCGGCCTGGCCTACACGCGCCAGAAAACCGGCAGCGACAATACGGTCGGCGTGTTCCCGGCCGATGACAACGGACAGACCTCCACCACGCCGGTCACCATCGTCGACAACAGCGGCAAGACCGGTACCTTGGCCAGCTTTTACCTGCAGGATGAATGGCATATAAGCAAGCCGCTGACCCTGAATTACGGCGCGCGTTTCGACAAGGTCTCGGCCTATACCAGCGAGCAGCAATGGAGCCCGCGCCTGAACCTGGCCTACCAGGTGGCGCCGGGTACCGCCGTGCACGCCGGCTACTCGCGCTACTTCACGCCGCCGCCGCAGGAACTGGCGGCGCAGGGCAGCATCGACCTGTATGCGAACACGACCAATGCGCCGGAAATCGCCACCTCGGACAACGTCAAGGCCGAGCGCACCCATTATTACGATATCGGCATCAGCCATCAGGTGAATTCAAAACTGACGCTGACAGCCGACGCGTACTACAAGAAAATTACCAACCTGCTCGACGAAGGCCAGTTCGGCCAGGCGCTGATCCTGACGCCATTCAACTACGCCGAAGGCTATGCCAAGGGACTGGAATTGTCGGCCATCTACGCCGAGAAAGACTGGGGCCTGTTCCTGAACGCCAGCACGCAAAAAGCGCAGGGCCGCAATATCAATTCCGGCCAGGCCCTGTTCGGCGCCGATGAAGTGGCGTATATCAAGAACAACTATGTCTTCCTCGACCACGACCAGACCTACACCATGTCGGGCGGCGGCCACTACCATTTCGGCGATTCGCAAGTAAGCGCTGACTTCCTGTATGGCAGCGGCCTGCGCATGACACCGGATGGCGGCGCACCGAACTCCGGCCACCTGCCGCATTACTTCACGGTCAATACGGCGCTGACCCACACCTGGAAAAACACGCCGGTGGGCAAGGTGGAAGGACGTTTGGCGCTGATCAACCTGTTCGACAAATCGTATCTGCTGCGCGATGGTTCCGGCGTCGGCGTCGGCGCGCCGCAATATGGCGCCCGCCGCAGTCTGTACGCTGGCCTGTCGACCAGCTTCTAAAGTTACGTGCGAAGACAGCGGCCGGGAGCAACGCCTGCCGCTGTCGGTTGCCGTGAATTCAGCCCCAGGTGATCGGCTGCTGGCCGTTTTCCTGCAGATAGGCATTGGCCTGGCTGAACGGCTTGCTGCCAAAGAAGCCACGATGCGCGGACAGCGGCGACGGATGAGGCGCCGTCAGCACCAAATGCTTGCCTTCATCGATCAGTGCGCGCTTGGCGATCGCGTAAGACCCCCACAAAATGAAAACGATGCCTTCGCGTTCCTGCGCCAGATGGCGGATCGCGCTGTCGGTCAGCTTTTCCCAGCCCTTGTTCGCATGCGAGCCAGCCTCGCCCGAACGCACCGTCAGCACACTGTTGAGCAAGAACACCCCTTGCTGCGCCCAGTCGCTCAGATCCGTATGGGTGCGCTGCACGCCGACATCGCTGGCGAGTTCCTTGATGATATTGCGCAAGCTGGGCTGGGGACGGGTGCCATCCGGTATCGAAAAGCACAGCCCCATGGCCGCACCCGGCGTGTGATACGGGTCCTGCCCCAGGATCACCACCTTAACCTGCTCGAAAGGCGCCAGGTCGAACGCGCGAAAGATGTCTTTACCGGGCGGAAAACACGGCCCGGCCGCATATTCTTCTTTCACGAAGGCCGCCAGGCTGGCCCACCAGGGCTGTTCGAATTCGGCCTGCAAGCGCTGTTTCCAGGATTCCTCGATACGTACTTCCATGCTTTACCTCATCAATATGTTGGAGAACATCATGGGCAAAGTATAGCGGTGGCAAGCCCGGACGGCGTTACCATTGCCAACGGCAACAATTACTTTTCGTCGTAGTGGTAGCGGCACGCAGCCACATGGATGCAGCCCCCGTCGGGCAAATACACCAGACGATGCTGACGGTCGATGCGACGCGACCAGAAGCCGGTCAGGTCGCCTTTCAAGGGTTCGGGTTTGCCGATGCCCTTGAACGGGTCGGCCAGACAACCATCGATCAACTCGTTGATGCGTTGCACGATTTTCAAGTCCGCACCTTGCCAGTACAGATAGTCTTCCCAGCCATGATCGGACCAGGCCAGCACGGCCTTGCCGGCTTGTTGCTTGTTTTCAGCCTTCTTGTTTTTCATGACGCAGCAATTCGCGTGCCTTGGCCTTGCCAGCCTTGATCTGCGCCACCGACTCCATCAGGCGGCTGGCGTTCCTGGCAGTCCCCAGCAGATACAGGGTTTCTTCTATGCTGTTGTAGTCGGACAAGGACAGCATCACCACGTGTTCGCCATTGACACGCGTGATCACGGTCGGCTGGTGGTCGTTGCAAACGTCGTCCATCACGCTTTTCAAGCCAGCGCGCGCTTCGCTGAAAGTGAGAATATTCATGTGAGCTATCGCCTCCATTGCCAAGGCAGGCGACAGTCGCCTGGAAAAATAATTGTACAGGATCTTGTACTTGGCTTCAAACAGGTGAAAAAAAGCCGCCCGGCTTGCGCGGGGCGGCTCGATCTGGTTGCTGCTGATGCTGATACTTACACGTTCAGTGCCGACTCCACCCCAGCCATATGCGCCTGCTCATCCGCGTGGTAGGAGCTGCGGACCATGGCGCCGATGGCGGCGTGGGTGAAGCCCATCTTGTAGGCTTCTTCTTCGAACATCTTGAACACGTCCGGGTGCACGTAGCGGCGTACCGGCAGGTGGCTGTTCGATGGCGCCAGGTATTGGCCGATGGTCAGCATGTCGATGTCGTGCTCGCGCATGTCGCGCATCACTTGCAGGATTTCCTCGTCCGTTTCGCCCAGGCCGACCATGATGCCGGACTTGGTTTTCACGTCCGGGTACATGGCCTTGAAGTCCTTCAGCAGTTTCAGCGAGTGCATGTAGTCGGAACCGGGGCGCGCTTCCTTGTACAGGCGCGGTGCCGTTTCCAGGTTGTGGTTCATGACGTCGGGCAAGCCATCCTTGAACAGGTTCAGGGCTTTTTCCAGGCGGCCGCGGAAGTCGGGCACCAGCACTTCGATGCGGGTGTTCGGCGACAGGGCGCGCGTTTGCTGGATGCACTCGACGAAGTGGCCGGCGCCGCCGTCGCGCAGGTCGTCGCGGTCGACCGAGGTGATCACGACGTAGTTCAGGCGCAGCTTGGCGATGGTCTTCGACAGGTTGGCCGGCTCTTCCTTGTCCAGCGGATCAGGACGGCCGTGGCCGACGTCGCAGAACGGGCAGCGGCGGGTGCACTTGTCGCCCATGATCATGAAGGTGGCGGTGCCCTTGCCGAAGCATTCGCCGATATTCGGGCAGCTGGCTTCTTCGCAGACGGTCACCAGCTTGTTTTCGCGCAGGATGTCCTTGATTTCATAGAAGCGGGTCGAGGCCGAAGCGGCCTTGACGCGGATCCAGTCCGGCTTTTTCAGGCGCTCGACTTGCTCGATCGGAATGATCTTGATCGGGATGCGCGAGGTCTTGCTGGCGCCTTTTTGCTTTTCGCTCGGGTTGTAGACGGCAGCGGCGGTGGCTACGGGGGCGGTGCTGGAAATGGTCTCAGAAGTCATGGCTGCGAGCCCTTGGGGGGCATGTTGGTTTGTTTGCTCAGGCATCCGCTGCCTGAGGCGCGCCTGCGGCGCTCTGCTGTACATCGAGTAATTCGGTCAGTTCACGGGCCAGCGCGTGTTGCACGTCGGCCAGCGGGGCGTCCACGCCCATGCTGCGCATGTCGACCGTTTTCAGGCCGGAATAGCCGCATGGGTTAATCCAGGAAAACGGCGCCAGGTCCATCGCCACATTGAGCGATACGCCATGGTAGGTGCAGCCGTTGCCGCGCACTTTCAAGCCCAGCGCGGCGATCTTCGCGCCTTTGTCAGGCCCACCGGCGATATAAATGCCGGGTGCGCCATCGATGCGCTCGCCTGCAAGATTATACGCCGCCAGCACATTGATGATGGCCTGCTCGATTTTATGCACGAACTGGCGCGCATACAGCTTGCCGCCCGGCTTGTTGCGGCGCAGGTCCATCAGCAGATAAATCACCACCTGGCCGGGGCCGTGGAAGGTCACTTCGCCGCCGCGGTCGGTCTGCACCACCGGAATCGCCTCGGCGCCGGCCAGCAGATGGCCACGGTCGGCCGCCAGGCCCAGGGTAAATACGGGCGGGTGCTCGACGATCCACAGTTCGTCGCGCGTTTCCGTCGTGCGCGCGTCGGTAAACGCGCGCATGGCGGCAAAGGTCGGCTCGTAATCGACGCGGCCCAGCTCGCGGATCAGGGCCGCTTCGGTTCGGGTGGTGGTCATGACAGATTCTGTGGTCGGCTGCCGGCGCCTGTTGGACGCTGCGGCGAAGCCGTGATTATACCGCCACAGGCGAACCAGGGCAGGCCATGGCTCAGATCTGCAACAACAGCTGCGCCAATTGCGGCGCCGCCAGCCGGATCTGGGCGCCGCTCAGGGCCGTGTAGCCGACCAGCACGGCCGGCGGCAAACGGGCCTGCTGGCAAAATTCGCCCAGTCCCTGCAACGCCAGCCCTGCCTGCGCGGCGCGCGCACAGAATGCCGCTTCATCGCTGCCGGGCGGCAGCCACAGCACGAAATGAAAACCGGCTTGCTGTCCGGAAACGCTGTAGCGGCCGGGCGCCAGTTGTTCCAAACAGGCCAGCAGCAGGTCGCGCCGCTCCTTGTAGGACAGGCGCGCCTGGCGCAGATGGCGCACGAAGGCGCTTTCCTCCATCCAGGCGGCCAGCGCCAGCTGGTCCGTCATGCCCACCGAGCGGCTTGTCAGCTGCAAAGTACGCAGCAGCAATGGGCGCAAGCCGGGCGGCAGCACCATGAAACCCAGGCGCAGCCCGGCGAACAGGGTCTTGTTGAAGCTGCCGCAATAGATCACGCGCTGGTACTGGTCCAGCGATTTCAGGGCCGCCAGCGGCGCGCTGTGGTAGTTGAATTCGCTGTCGTAATCGTCCTCCACCACCCACGCGCCGTGGTTGCTGGCCCAGTCGAGCAGGGCCAGGCGGCGCGTGACGGACATGGTCACGCCCAGCGGCGACTGGTGGGCCGGCGTGACATACACCAGGCTGGCGTCGGCATGCGCCTGCAGGGCGGCGCAATCGATGCCTTCGGCGTCGACCGCGATATCGACGGGAACGGCGCCGGCCAGCGTGAACAGGGTGCGCGCGGCCGGATAGCCGGGGTCTTCCAGGCAGACCTTGTCGCCCGGGCGCACGGTGGCGCGCGCGATCAGGTCGAGCGCGTGGCGGATGCCGGTGGTGATCACGATGTCTTGCGGGTCGCAGCGGATGCCGCGGTACTTGGCCAGGTAGTCGGCCAGTTGCCGGCGCAGCTCGGGCACACCGGCCGGGTCGGCGCTGCACAACTGGGCCGGCGTGGCGGCGGCCAGCGCCCTGGCCGCGCAGCGCGACCAGGAGGCGGTCGAAAACAGGGCCGCGTCGGCGCGCCGGGCGACGAAGGGCAGGCCGTCGCGCACGCCGGTGCCGCTACTCGTACCGGCACCGGCGTCAGGCTGGCGCGGGGCGCTGGCCGCGTCCGCTGCCAGCTTGCCGGGCAGGTCGAAGCCCGCCATCAGGAAGCGTTCCGGCACCACCGCGCACACGCGCGTGCCGGAACCGGGCACGCGCGTCACATAGGCTTCCGCATGCAGGCGGTCGAACACGGTTTCGATAGTGCCGCGCGACAATTCCCAGCGCGCGGCCAGGGCGCGGCTGGATGGCAGACGGCTGCCGGCCGGCAACACCTTGCCGAGAATGGCGGCGCGCAGCGCTTCATACGCGCCATCCTGCTTGCTGATGCCAGGATTGTCGAGCCAGCTGGTGGGGCGCGGCAACTCCAGGGCTAGCGGTAATTTTCCTCGCGGCATAAGTAACTGTCCAAGTGGTCCAATGGTTTTTCGTGCTAACGGTACTTCGCATTACACCACAACCATTTTACTCTCACCGTTCTGGTGCGCCAGCCCGAGTGCACCATTTTATATTTGGAAAAACATGAAAACACCGTTGGCTCCCTGGGCCTGGAGCGCCATCCTGCTGTTGCTGGTCTGTTTGCCGCGCCTGAGCATCGACCTGTACCTGCCGTCGCTGCCGGCGATGGCCGATGCGCTGCACGCCAGCGATGGTCAATTGCAACTGACCCTGAGCGTGTTCATGGCCGGCTCGGCCGCCTCGATGCTGGTCTGCGGGCCGCTGGCCGACCGCTACGGGCGCCGTCCGGTGCTGCTGGCCGGCGCTGTAATCTATGTGCTGGCAAGCTTTGCCTGCGCCTGCGCCGTCAATGCGCCGGTGCTGATCATCGCGCGCCTGCTGCAGGCCTTTGGCGGCTGTAGCGGCACCATGCTGGGCCGGGTGATGGTGCGCGACCGTTTTGACCGCGCCACGCAGGCGCGCTTGCTGGGCCGTATCTCGATGGGCATGGGCCTGTCGCCGATCGTGGCGCCGCTGGCCGGCAGCGTGCTGGATGCCGCATTCGGCTGGCGCGCCGTGTTTGGAGTGCTGTGCGCGCTGGGCTCGCTGTCGCTGTGTTTGACCTTGTGGCACGTGCCGGAAACCCGGCCGGCCACGGTGGCGTCGAAACAGCACGTGCTGGCGCTGTACCGCCGCCTGCTGGGCGACGCCTACTTTCTGCGCTATGCGCTGGCGATCGGTTTTGTGTATTGCACTTATTTTCCCTTTATTGCGGAATCATCGGTGCTGCTGCAAAGGGGCATGCATTTGTCCCCTGGCGCCTATGCGCTGGTGTTCGCGCTGACGGTCAGCGGCTACATGGTGGGATCGAAACTGTTTCAGCGCTGGGGCGCGCAACAGGGAGCGGACCGCATGCTGGGCCTGGCCGCCGGGCTGAACCTGGCTGGCGCGGCCAGCCTGCTGGCGGCCGGCAGCCTGGCGCCGCAGCACCTGGCCTCGCTGGTGGCGCCGATGTTGCTGGTGATGGTGTCGGTCGGCATGGCGATTCCGGCCTGCCAGCTGGCGGTGCTGCAGCCGTATGGCGCGCAGGCGGGCAGCGCCACCGGCCTGTTCTTTTTCGTGCAGATGGTGATCACGGCCGCCTGCGGCGCGCTGGTCGCGGCCATCTCGGACGGCAGCGCGCGGCCGATGGTGTGGGTCACGGCCGGCGCCAGCGCCGCGTTGGTGCTGGTCGTATCAAGCACCGGGCGCCGCGCGGCGGCCCATGCCGAGCTTACATCACGATCTTGACCATCGGGTGCGCCGACAGCGCGTTATACAGGGCGTCGAGCTGTTCGCGGCTGACGGCGCGCACGGTCACCGTCAGGCCGGTGTAATTGCCTTTGCCCGATGGACGCACTTCCAGGCGGCCTTCGTGGAAGGTCGGGTCATGGCTGACCACCAGCGCGGTGATGGTGGGCGCGAAATCGACATGCGTCGGACCCATGATCTTGATGGGGAAGTCGCTCGGGTATTCGATCAGCGATTCGCTGGGAGGAATGGTTTGCATGGTGGTTCCAATCAGAAGCGGTCAGGGCGGACGGGACACGCCCGCATAAGCCCGTATTGTAGCGAAATTCGACAGCGGGCGAAGCGGCCACCAGCGGCGCGCCGGCCGGGCAAAAAAAAGCCAGCTGGGTAAGCTGGCCAAAACTATTTCGTTTGCACCAACAAAATAGCCGGAAAAATCGGTGCTGTCTCGCCGCAAGGCGTTGCGCTGTGCTGCAGTGACGCTACTGTAGACAAAACACCGATGCTTTACTTCCGGCATGTGACGAACTGCCAGTTTGGCGGCATGAAGCGCCTGCATCGCCGCCAGACGGTAACGCTCAGCGCTCCGCTTCCTGGGTGCGGCCATTGTTTCTACCCTGGTTCGGGCGTTCGCGCGCAGGATTGCCGCGCTCGCCACCCCGGTCAGGGCCGCGCTCGGCACGCGGTTCGGCGGCGGGCCGCGGCGCAGGCATGGCAGGCGCAGGCGCGGGTGCCACAGGCCGTGGCGCGGCGACTGGCGCAGCGGCGGCCGGTTGCGGCGGTGGGCGGTTGCCGCGCTCGCCACGGTCGCTCCGGTCCACACGCTCGGGACGATCCGGGCGATCCGGGCGTTCGATACGCTCGGGACGGTCGCCGCGTGGCCGCTCTTCGCCGCGCCAGGCCGGACGGCCAGGCTGGGCAATCGCATCCTGTACCGGCGGCAGGGTGGGTGCGGCGGGCATGGCGGGCGCCGCCGGTGTCGCGGGCATGGACGGTACCGCCGGACGGCGTGGTTCGCGCACCGGCATGGCACCGTCTTCCGTCTGCAAGCGGCCGGGCCGGTTGTTCAAGTCGCGGCGCGGAAAATCGGGACGGTTCGTTTCGCGCGGCGGACGCTGCCAGCCAGAACCAGTGCCGGGGGCGGGGGCAGGTGAGGGTGCGGTGCTCAAGGGAGCGTTATGGACCTGCGGCGGCGGCATCGTCGTTCCACCATCGCGCCGGGGCCGGTCGCGGTCCCGGTTCCGATAGTCGGGCACATAGCGGTCGCGCGGCGACAATGGAAACCAGCCCATGCCCGGGCCTTTGCCGGGAGCCGCACCCGGGCGCGGTCCGTGTTGCAGGCCCGGGCGTGGACCGTGATCGCTACCGGCCCAGCCCACCAATGCCGGCGCCCAGGCGTTGCGGGCCCGTTCGCGGCCCGGCGCCCAGCCCCAGCGCTGGCCGACCTGCACCCAGCGGCCATAGTGCGACGGCGCATAACCCCAAGGCGCATTGTCGATCCAGGTCCAGCCCCACGGCGCGATCCAGCGCCAAAGGCCATCGCTGTAGGGCGCCCAGCCGACGGGCACCGCGCGCGGCAGCCACAAGGGGCCGTATTCGGCGCTTTCCTGCCATGCGCCATGGCGGTCCAGCTCTTCATAGCCGGTCACGTCTTCGGTCACATAGCGCAGCGCCGGCGAGGCGGACACCACCGTTTCGGGCCAGCTGTCAAAGGCGATCCGCTGCAACGGCCCGGTGCGCAATTCCTCGTCCGTCAATTCGGCACGCTTGCCGGCGCGCAGCATCACGCTGGCCGTGCTGCCGTCGACGTCGGCCGCGCCTTCGAGCACGCTGACGACGCTGGTGCCGGGCGGGCGCTCGGCATCGATCCGCACCCAGCCCGGCTGCGTCAGCACCACGCGCGTCTGGGCGGTGGTGATTTCCAGGCCGCGCAGGGCGTCCTGATTGCGCACCCGCACACTGGCGCTGCCGTAACCCAAGTGCAATTTGAAACTGTCGTCATCGAGCTGCGTCACTTCCAGCTCGGAATCGCCGTCCAGCCGCACGGCCGCGCCGCCGACGCGAAACTCGGCCAGCGCATTGCGCCTGGTGGTGATCAGGTTATCGGTGCTGACGGGCCAGTTCAGCAGGGCATCCTGCGGCGCGCCATCGCCGGCGCGCACCAGCACTTGCCCTTCGACCGTGGAAATACGCCCGACGCGCTCGGGGGAATCAGCCAGCGCCGGCGCCCCGGCCGAGGACAGCACGAGGGCAAATACGGTGTTCAGGAAAGACGGACGCATGATGGCGCTCCAGTTGGACGATGAAATACGGCAGGGTATTGATGACAGCCCGATTACAGCCCGATGCGCGTGGCGCCACAAGCAGGCTTACAAATGATTGCAAACGGCAGCATCAGGACGTGGCGTGCGCGCCACGCTTGACGAAAAACAGCGCCGCGCCGACCGCCATCAGCAGGCCGCCAAAAAAGCGGTTCTGCTTCTTGACTGCCTTCGCGTCGCGGAAAAAGCGCTGCATCGACGAGGCCAGGTAGGCGTAGCTGTGCATGACGACAAGATCGATGGTGCACATGGTGACGGCCAGTATCAGCAGTTGCGGCAGCACCGGCGCGGCCGGGCTGATAAATTGCGGCAACACCGCCACCATGAAGATGATGCCCTTGGGATTGGTCACGTTGGTCAGGAAACCGGTCAGCACGCGCCGGCCCATGCCCGGCAGCACGGCGGCCGCATGCAAGTCGCCGGCCACCGCGATCTTCGCGCGCCACTGCGACAGGCCCAGCCAGATCAGGTACAGGGCGCCGACGGTTTTCACGATATTGAAGGCCACTTCCGACGCCAGCAGCAATGAACCGACGCCGGCGCCGGCGATAAACAGCACTACCAGCAAGCCCATCTGCAGGCCGAGGATGGTGGCGCTGGTCTTTTTCACGCCGTACGACAGGCCGTGCGACATCGACAGCACGGCGCCGGAGCCGGGCGAGACGGCGATGATGGAAGCGGCGAGGACAAAGGCGATCCAGGTGGCAAAGCTCATGCGAGATCCAGAAAGAGAAGAAGACGGCGATTTTACCGCGCCGCGTGCGTCGCTGCCGGCCGGGCTGGGTTAAGATCATGCCACCCCTTTCTTGCATCCCAACCAATAAGAACATGATGAACCTTACACTTCTATCCTTTGCTCCATCCCCATCCACTGCCCTGGAGGGTTGCTGAGATGGCCGGCACCAGCCTGTTTGCCCTGCTCGACGATATCGCCAGCATCCTCGACGATGTTTCCCTGATGACCAAAGTGGCGGCCAAGAAGACGGCCGGCGTGCTGGGCGACGACCTGGCCCTGAACGCCCAGCAAGTGTCCGGCGTGCGCGCCGAACGCGAATTGCCGGTGGTCTGGGCGGTGGCGGTCGGTTCCTTGAAAAACAAGGCCATCCTGGTGCCGGCCGCGCTGGCCATCAGCGCGTTTGCGCCATGGGCCATCACGCCGCTGCTGATGGTCGGCGGCGCCTACCTGTGCTTCGAAGGCTTTGAAAAGATCGCCCACCCGTTCCTGCATCCTGACGACAGCCACAAGGCCGAGCTGGCCGAGGCGCTGCGCGACCCGAACGTGGACCTGGTGGCGCTGGAAAAAGACAAGATCAAGGGCGCCGTGCGCACCGACTTCATCCTGTCGGCCGAAATCATCGTGATTGCGCTCGGCACCGTCGCCACCGCCACCTTCGCCGAGCAGGTGGCGGTGGTGGTCGGCATCGCCCTGATCATGACGGTGGGCGTGTATGGCCTGGTGGCCGGCATCGTCAAGCTCGACGACGCCGGTTTCTGGCTGGCCGCGCGCAAGGGCGCCGGCATGCTGATGGATGGCGTGCGCGGCTTTGGCCGCATGCTGGTGGCGGCCGCGCCCAAGCTGATGAAATTTTTATCGGTGGTCGGCACCCTGGCCATGTTCATGGTCGGCGGCGGCATCCTGACACACGGCTGGCCGTGGGCCAGCGACCTGTTGCACCAGATGGAACATGCGGTGGCCGGCGTGGCGGTGGTCGGCGGCGTGCTGGCGGCGATCCTGCCCAGCGTGGTCAACGCCATCGTCGGCGTGATCGCCGGTGGCCTGGTGCTGGCGGTGGTCAGCGGCGCCCAGGCTTTGTTGCGCATCGTCAGGCCTGCCAAATGAACTTTCTGGTCTGATGGGGCGGCAGCCGCAACCGTGGCTGCCGCCCCGGTCCCGTGTCCGTGGCGTACCTTTTCCAGGAGCCATGCATGCACAATCTCCCCATTCAACGCCCCAGCAGCGCCTTTGTCGGCGCCTCCTGGGCCGCCCTGCTGATCGGCGCCATCACCTATCTGTCGGGCCTGTGGAACGCCAGCATGGCGCTCAATGAAAAAGGTTATTACTTTACCCTGCTGATGTACGGCCTGTTCGCCGCCATGTCACTGCAAAAATCGGTGCGCGACCGCAGCGAAGGGATCGCCGTCACCGGCATCTATTTCGGCCTGTGCTGGATCTCGGTGCTGCTGGCCTTGCTGCTGCTGACGGTGGGCCTGTTCAACGCCACCATGCAGAACAGCGAAAAAGGCTTTTATGCCATGTCATTCCTGCTGAGTCTGTTTGCGGCGGTGGCGGTGCAAAAAAACGTGCGTGATGTCGCGCAAACGGCCAGTCCCAAGCTTGACGAGCCTGCGGGCATACCGCCGGCCTGATCGACGCGGGGAACCAAAACGTCGCCAGCGCATCTACCTGTTACCAGCACAGGAGAGCGTGATGAGCGACCAGCAAAAACGTTTGCAGATGGCACTGGATGCGGCGCATATGGCGATCTGGGATTCGCGTATCGTCGACGGCCAGGTGATCGACGGTACCGTCAACTGGTCGGCCAGGGGCGCCGCGCTGCTGGGGCTGGAAGAAAAGCCGCTGGCGCAGCCCTTCCGCGATTTTCTCGCCTGCGTGCATGCCGACGACCGCGCGCGCGTGCTCGACGTGCTGCAGGACGGCGTGCAGCGCCATGGCGGCTACTCGCTGCAGTACCGCGTGGTCTGGCCCGACGGCAGCGAACGCTGGCTGGCCGCCCGGGCCCATGTCTTCACGGATGCCGGCGGCCAGCCCGACCGCACCCTGGGCATCATCTGGGACATCACCGAACACACGCTGCAGGAAATCATGATCGCCGAAAGCAAGGAACTGGCGGAAGTGACGCTCAGTTCCATCGGCGACGCGGTGATCACCACCGATCCGCAGGGCAAGACGCGCTACCTGAACCGCATGGCCGAGCAGTTGACGGGCTGGACCACGCAACTGGCGCTGGGCCTGGACATCTGGGACACCATGCCGCTGATCGACGAACAGACGGGCGCGCCGCTCGAACACGTGGCCGTCAAATGCCTGCACCAGCGCCAGGCGATCGGCACCTCGGCGCACACCAGTCTGATCACGCGCGACGGGCGCCGGATCGCGGTCGAGGACTGCGCCGCGCCGATCTGGTCGCGCGACGGCGAGATCCTCGGCGCGGTGGTGGTGTTTCGCGACGTCAGCCATGAACGCAAGCTGAGCCAGCAATTGTCGTGGCAAGCCACCCACGACCACCTCACCGGACTGATCAACCGGCGCCATTTCGAACAGCTGGTGGCCGGCGCCCTGCACACGGCCAAGGAACAGGGCCATGTGCACGCGCTGCTGTACCTGGACCTGGACCAGTTCAAGATCATCAACGATACCTGCGGCCACAGCGCCGGCGACCTGCTGCTGCAAATGCTGGCCAAGCTGCTGCAATCGCAGATGCGCGACAGCGACATCCTGGCGCGCCTCGGTGGCGACGAGCTGGGCGTGCTGCTGCCGCACTGCCCGATGGAACACGCGCGCCAGGTCGGCGAACAGCTGCGCCAGTCGATCCGCGACTTTCATTTTGCCTGGGATAGCCGCAGCTACGAGCTGGGCGTGAGCATCGGCATGGTGGAAATCAACCAGGACAGCAAGTCGCTGAGCGAACTGCTGATCGCCGCCGACCAGGCCTGCTACCTGGCCAAGGAACAGGGCCGCAACCGCATCCACGTGTACCAGGAAGCGGATGTGATGCTGGCCCAGCGGCGCGGTGAAATGCTGTGGATCGCGCGCCTGAAAGAGGCGTTCGAGCAGCAGTATTTCCGCCTGTACGCGATGCCCATCGTGCACCTGCGCGAAGGACTGGAAAGCCACGACGAGGTGCTGCTGCGCATTCGCAACAGCAAGGGCGACCTGATACTGCCCGGCGCCTTTATTCCGGCCGCCGAGCGCTACGACATGATGATCTCGATCGACCGCTGGGTCATCCGCGCCGTCTGCGCGCATATCAAGAGCGTGCGCGACAGCCTGGCGCCGGTCGAGGCGCTGGTGGAACAGCGCCGCCGCGCGCCGGCCCTGTATTCGATCAACCTGTCGGGCATGTCGCTGGCCGACGCCGGCTTGCAGGATTACATCACCGAGCAATTCGTGCAGTACGCCATCGCACCGGAACAGGTCTGCTTTGAAATCACCGAAACGGCGGTGATCGCCAACCTGCCCAAGGCGCAAATCTTCATGCAGCAGCTCAAGGCCCTTGGCTGCCGCTTTTCACTGGACGACTTCGGCGCCGGCTTTTCCTCGTTCGGCTACCTGAAAGCCTTGCCGGTCGATTACCTGAAGATCGACGGCGTGTTCGTGCGCGATATCGCCACCAATGCGATCAACCGCGCGATGGTCAAGGCCATCAATGAAGTGGGCCACGTGATGGGCCTGAAAACCGTCGCCGAATATGTGGAAGACGAGGCCACCCTGGCCATCATCCGCGAACTGGGCGTCGATTATGCCCAGGGCTACGCGGTGGGCAGCTTGCGCCCGCTGGTGGCCGGCATGGATTGAACGGCCTGGCCTACGCAAAACCACCAACGCCATAGTCATTATGGCGGCATCGATCAAATCACCCTCCCGGTAGAAGTGACTGCCGGCGCCTGCGCGCCGTCAAATTACCCACTCCAATTTTAAGGATTTTGATCTACATCAATAAATTTGCGCTGGCGACTCCTTACACTGATCCACGTTCTTGCAATCCTGCAAGCTTTATTCAATAAACGCGTCCGACTGCCGTTCGACGCACCTGTCCGGGAAGCCGTCATGCGCCAGAATTTGCCAGTTACCAACCGTGAAACCCTGGTCCTCGAGGATCAGGCGATCGTCTCGAAAACGGACATGAACGGCAATATCGTGTATGTGAACCCGTATTTCAGCCAGGTCAGCGGCTTTACCGAAGCCGAACTGATCGGTTCGCCGCAAAACATCGTGCGCCACCCGGACATGCCGGCCGAGGCGTTTGCCGACATGTGGGCCTCGCTGCAGGCCGGCACGCCGTGGACCGGCCTGGTGAAAAACCGCTGCAAGAACGGCGACTTCTACTGGGTGCGCGCCAACGTCACGCCGATCCGCGAGGCGGGCCAGACGGTCGGCTACATGTCGGTGCGCGTGAAAGCCGACAAGGACCAGGTGAAAGTGGCCGAGGAAGCCTATCACGCCATCCGCAACCAGGAGGGCGGGCGCATCGTCATCAAGCACGGCCAGATCGTGCGCCCGGGCCTGGCCCACGTGCTGCACAAGCTGACCCACATGTCGCTCAACCTGCGCATCTGGATGGCCACCAGCGCCGTCAACTGCCTGCAGCTGCTGGTGTGCGCCATCACCCTGTTTGCGGCGGGCGGCGCGGCGACCAACTACGGCATCTTCGGCGCCACCCTGGTCGGCTTCCTGATCAACGTTTTCCTGTGGTACACCTTGCGCACCTCGGTGCTGCAACCGTTGAACAAGGCGCTGAACGGCGCGCGGGCGATCGCCGCCGGCGATTTGTCGGGCAGCTTTGAAACCGACAGCACCGACGAAGTGGGCCAGCTGCTGCGCGCGCTGCAACAGATGAACAGCAACCTGATCGCCACCATCCGCGACGTGCGCATCAATGTGGAAACCATGGCCGTGGCGACCAAGCAGATTGCGGCCGGCAATATGGACCTGTCGGGCCGCACCGAATCGCAGGCCGCCAGCCTGGAAGAGACGGCGTCGAGCATCGAAGAATTCTCGTCGACCGTCAAGCAGAACGCCGACAACTCGGTGCAGGCCAGCGAGCTGGCCGTGGCGGCATCGAAAGTGGCGGTGCAGGGCGGCGAGATCGTTGCCGACGTGATCACCACCATGGATGACATCAACACCTCGTCGAAGAAGATCGTCGACATCATCGGCCTGATCGAAGGCATCGCCTTCCAGACCAATATCCTGGCCTTGAACGCGGCGGTGGAAGCGGCGCGCGCCGGCGAGCAGGGCCGCGGCTTTGCGGTGGTCGCGGGCGAAGTGCGCAGCCTGGCGCAGCGTTCGTCGGTGGCGGCGAAAGACATCAAGCAGCTGATCGATATTTCCGTCAGCAAGGTCGGCGCCGGCATGGTCCAGGTCAACCGCGCCGGCACCACCATGGAACAAGTGGTCAGCTCGGTGCAGCAGGTGACCGCCATCATGCAGGAAATCTCGATCGCCTCGCGCGAGCAAAGCATCGGCGTCGACCAGGTCAACACCGCGATTGCCCACATGGACCAGGTGACGCAGCAGAACGCGGCGCTGGTCGAGGAAGCGGCGGCGGCCGCCACGCGCCTGTCGGAAGAAGCGGCCAGCCTGTCGCAAGCCGTCAGCCTGTTCAATTTCGGCAAGATGCCGCCGGCGCGCCGCGTCACCGTGACCGGCAAAGGCCGCGGCGGCGCCGCCAACGCCGGCAAGAGCGCCGGCCTGAAACGCCTGGCCGCCTGAACTTTACAAGAATCGAACCATCATGACCACATTACTCAGCACTGCTTCCAACGAACTCGACGCCGTTGTCGAATTCGATCCCGTCATCATCGGCAAGATGAGCCAGTCCGGCCCACGCTACACCTCGTACCCGACCGCCGACCGTTTTACGGCCGATTTTGGCTACGGCAATTTTCTCGAAGCCGTCGCCGCGCTGCGCATGCGCGGCGGGCGCCGGCCGCTGTCGCTGTACGTGCACGTGCCGTTCTGCGACACCCTGTGCTACTACTGCGCCTGCAACAAGATCATCACCAAGGACCGCAGCAAGGCGGCCACCTACCTCAGCTACCTGAAGCAGGAAATCGCCATGCAGGCCAAGCTGTTTGCCGGCATCAACCAGATCGAGCAGCTGCACTTCGGCGGCGGCACGCCGACCTACCTGAGCGAAAAGCAGATGGACGAGCTGATGGCGCACCTGCGCCAGCATTTCGAATTCGCGCCGGACGCCGATGGCGAATACTCGATCGAAATCGATCCGCGCACGGTCTCGCGCGAGCGCGTGTTTTCGCTGCGCGCGCAAGGCTTCAACCGCATCAGCCTGGGCGTGCAGGACTTCGACGCCGAGGTGCAAAAAGCCGTCAACCGCATCCAGCCGGAGGCGGAAACGGTGGCCGTGATGCAGGCCGCGCGCGACGCGGGATTCCGTTCCATCAGCATCGACCTGATCTACGGCTTGCCCAAGCAAAGCATGGAGACCATGACGGAAACCCTGCGCAAGGTGATCAACGCCAGCCCCGACCGCATCGCCCTGTACCACTACGCGCACATGCCGCACCTGTTCAAGCCGCAGCGCCGCATCCTCGACGCCGACATGCCCGACAGCGGCACCAAGCTGGCCATGCTGGGCCTGTGCATCGCGCGCCTGACGGCGGCCGGCTATGTGTATATCGGCATGGACCATTTCGCCAAGCCGACCGACGACCTGGCCGTGGCGCAGCGCCAGGGCCGCCTGCACCGCAACTTCCAGGGCTATTCGACGCGCGCCGAAGCCGACCTGATCGCCTGTGGCGTGTCGGCCATCAGCTCGGTGGGCGCCGTCTACAGCCAGAATGAAAAGACGCTGGACGCGTATTACGAAAAACTCGACGAAGGCGTGCTGCCGATCGCGCGCGGCATCAAGCTGGAAACCGACGACCTGCTGCGCCGTATCATCATCCAGATGCTGATGTGCAATTTCGAACTGTCGATCGCCACCATCGAGCAGTCGCACCCGGTGATCTTCCGCAGCTACTTCGCCGCCGAACTGGAAAAACTGCGCGAACTGGCGCGCGACGGCTTGCTGGTCATCGAAGAGGACTGGCTGACGGTGACGCCGAAAGGGCGCTTGTTGATCCGCAATATCTGCATGGTATTCGACCGCCACCTGGCCGAAGCGCGCGCCAGGGCCGCGCTGGCGCCAGCCGACGCGCCGCAGCCGCTGCGCTATTCGAAAACGGTGTAATGGCCGTGCGATGAATGCCCTCAGCCTTTTGCCGCTGTTCATGGTCGGCCTGGCCGGCAGCGTGCACTGCATCGGCATGTGCGGCGGCATTGTCGGCGCGCTGTCGGTGGGCATATCGGCGCCGGCGCCACGCGCGGTGATCGCGATCCACGCGCAGCGTACGGTATCGGACAGCAATGCGCTGCGCGTGCTGGCCTATAACGGCGGGCGCATCGCCAGCTACATGCTGGCCGGCGCCTTTGCCGGCGGCCTGGCCGGCGCCGGCATGGTGCGCATGGCGTCATTGCAGGTGGCCGGCTACTGGCTGGCCAACCTGATGCTGGTCGCCTTGGGGCTGTACCTGATGGACGCCTGGCGCGGCCTGGCGCGGCTGGAAGCGGCCGGCAATTTGCTGTGGCGCCGCGTGCGTCCCTTGTTGCAACCGCTGCTGCCGATGGACACCCCCCTGAAAGCGCTGGCCGTCGGCGGCCTGTGGGGCTGGGTCCCGTGCGGCATGGTCTACAGCGCCTTGCTGACCGCCATGATGGGAGGCTCCGCCGTGCATGGCGCGGCCGCCATGGCCGCCTTCGGCCTGGGCACCCTGCCGACCCTGCTTGGCATGGGCCTGCTGGGCGCGCGCCTGCGCCAGCAACTGCAGCGCCGCCCGGTGCGCATCGCCAGTGGCCTCTTGGTGCTGGGTTTTGGTTTACTCGGTTTGCTGCGCGCCGCCAATGGCGTCTCGCTGGGCTGGCTCGACGCCCTGTGCGTGGCGCCCCATCCATGAAAAAAAGAATCTCATGAACGCCGTTTTACAACTGACCGACTGCTTCCACTGCGGGCTGCCCGTGCCGCCCGGTTCCAGCTGGAGCGTCACCATCGACAAGCTGGAGCGCGCGATGTGCTGCCCCGGCTGCGAAGCGGTGGCGCAGACCATCGTCGACATCGGCCAGAGCAAGTACTACACGGAGCGCGACGACTACGCCGCCAACGCGTTTGACGCCAACCTGATGCCGCCCGAACTGCGTTTGTACAGCAATGACGATGCGCAATTTGCGCGTGACGCCAGCAGCTGCGAAGCGACCCTGTCGGTCGAGGGCATCCGCTGCGCCGCCTGCGTCTGGCTGATCGAGCGCCAGCTGAGCCGCCTGCCCGGCGTGCAGGCGGCCAGCCTGAACGTCGCCACCGAACGCCTGTATGTGCGCTGGAGCAAGGCGCAATGCGAGCCCGGCGACATCCTGCAGGCGGTGCGCCAGGTCGGCTATACGGCGTACCCTTACGACGCCGTGCGCCATGGCGAACAGCTGCAAAAGGCCAGCAAAACTTTGGGCCGCCAGCTGTTCGTGGCCGGCCTGTCGATGATGCAGGTGATGATGTACGTGGCGCCGTCCTACCTGGCGGCCGAGGACGGCACGCTGGACCCGGCCATGGCCTCATTGATGCGCTGGGCCAGTCTGATCCTGACGCTGCCGGCCATCTGCTACTCGGCGCTGCCGTTTTTCCAGGGCGCCTGGTCCAGCTTGCGCGCGCGCACCCTGGGCATGGACGTGCCCGTCACCCTGGGCATCCTGGCGGCGTTTTTCGGCAGCCTGGTGGCCACGTTTACCGGCCAGGGCGAGGTGTATTTCGACTCGGCCACCATGTTCATTTTCCTGCTGCTGTGCAGCCGCTATTTCGAATTACAGGCGCGCCGCAAGGCCGCTTCGGCGCTGGAACGTTTGCAGCACGCCTTGCCGGCCTCGGCCACCCTGATGCCGGGCTTCCCCGACAGCCGCGCCACCACGCTGGTGCCGGCCGGCAGCCTGGCCGTGGGCGACGTAATCCTGGTAAAACCCGGTGAAGCGGTCGCCGCCGACAGCGTGATCATCGAGGGTAACAGTGCGCTCGATTTGTCGCTGCTGACGGGCGAGAGCGCGGCGCAGCGGAAAAACATCGGCGAACGGGTACCCGGCGGGGCCATTAACGCCAGCGCGGCGCTGCTGCTGCGCGTGCTCAAACCGGCGCGTGAAAGCACCTTGTCCGACCTGCTGAAACTGATCGAGCGGGCCGGCAGCGGCAAGCCGCAGATCGCGCAGTGGGCCGACAAGGTGGCCGCCTGGTTCGTGCTGGGCCTGCTGTTGTTTGCCGTCGCCGTGTTCGCCTTCTGGAGCTGGCACGACCCGTCGCAGGCCTGGCCGGTGGCGATCGCCGTGCTGGTGGTGTCGTGTCCGTGCGCGCTGTCGCTGGCCACGCCGACCGCGCTGGCCGCCGCCACCGACAGCCTGCTGCGGCGTGGCGTGCTGATCGTCCAGCCGCATGTGCTCGAAACCCTGCACCGCGCCACCCATATCGTGTTCGACAAGACAGGGACATTGACCCTGGGCCGGCCGGTGCTGCGGCAGACCGACAGCCTGGGCAAGTTTGACGAACAGACCTGTCTGCACGTGGCGGCCGCGCTGGAAACCGGCAGCGCCCATCCGCTGGCGCAAGCCATTCTGGAGGCGGCCGGCGCCGCTGAACCCGCGCATGCGACCCAGCTGCGGGAAGTGCAGGGCCAGGGCATGGAAGGGATCGTCGATGGTGTGCGCTACCGGCTCGGCAATGCGGCTTTTGTTGCGGCCATCGCCGGGCCGCCCTTGGGCGACACGGCGCTCGGCGTCGACGGCATGACGCCTTTGTACCTGGGCACGCAAGGGCAGTGGCTGGCGCGGTTTCTGCTGAGCGACGCCTTGCGCCCGGAAGCGCGCGAAGTGGTCGAATACTTCCAGCGCCATGGCAAGCAGGTGGTGCTGCTGAGCGGCGATCAGGAAGCGCTGACGCAAGGCGTGGCGCGCGAGCTGGGCATCGCCACCGCCTGCGGCGAATGCCTGCCCGATGAAAAACTCGATTTCGTGCAGCAGCTACAGGCCACCGGCGCGGTGGTCGCGATGGTCGGCGACGGCATCAACGACGCCGCCGTGCTGAGCGCGGCCGACGTCTCGTTCGCCATGGGTTCGGGCGCCGCGCTGGCGCAGGCGCATGCCGACACGGTGCTGCTGTCCAGCCAGCTGCGCTCGGTGCTCGACACGGCCAGCACGGCCGCGCGCAGCATGCGCATCATCCGCGAAAACCTGGGCTGGGCCACCTTGTACAACCTGACCGCCATCCCCGCCGCCGCGCTGGGCTTTCTGAACCCCTGGCTGTCCGGCGTCGGCATGGCCGCCAGCTCGGCGGTCGTGATCGCCAACGCCCTGCGCCTGAGGAAAACCTGATGGAATCGCTGTACCTGCTCATTCCCCTGAGTATCGCCGTGGTCTTTATCGCGCTGTGGGTCTTCTTCAAGGCCTCCGACGGCGGCCAGTTCGACGACCTGGTCGGCCCGGGCCTGCGCGTGCTGCAGGACGACGACACGACGCCGGAGCCGGTGCCGCCGCCACCGGATCAGCGCGAATAGTTACCCGGCGAGGTATCGGCACGCTGGCACACCACCCCATACCAGCCCAGCCCCTTGTACGTCTCGTAGCCCGGCGTGGCGGCGAACGAGACGGTCATGGCGCCGTCCTGGTAGAAGCCGGCGCGGCGCTGGTCGGGGCGCAGCGGGAACACTTCGCTGAGCACGCCCTCGCCATCGGAACTGGCCAGCACGCGGAACGAGGAATCGAGGATCATGCAGCGCGTGCGGCCCCACTCCGCGTCCGTCAGGCGCACGCCCTTGACCACCGCTTGCGCCTGTGGCGCCCAGTCGAAAAAGATCACCAGCGCGCCCAGCACCTTGCCGTGCGTCGCGCCACCTTCGCGGATCGCCGTCGCATAGGTGGCCACCTGGGCGTTGTGCAGCAGCGAGGTGGTGCACACGTCATCGGCGACATACTCTTCGCCGCTGGCCGTGGTCAAAGCCGCCTTGAACCAGGGCGCCCTGGCGACATTGCGGCCGGCCACCGGATACTGCGCGGGGCGGCCGCTGGCGACGATCATGCCGTCGGCATCGAGCACCCAGATATCCTTGTAGACCGTATAGCTGTCGAGGATCACCGACAGGCGCTGCGACGCATGCGCGCGCGCCGCCGCCCCCGCATCGTCCAGGCATGCCACCAGCGCCGAATCGGTGGCCCACCAGCGCACGTCGCACGAGCGCTCGTACAGGTTGCGGTCGATGATGTCGATCATGTTCAGGGCCAGGTCGGCGCAGCGCTGGCCTTCATGCGACTGCATGCGGCCGATCATCAGGTCGCCCAGCGCGGTCAGGCTCGACAGCGAGCCGACCAGTTCCCGGTTCAGGCTGTCGGTCACTTCGCCGATGCGTTGCGAGACGTGCTTGACCTGGTTCGCCACCACGGCAAAACCGCGACCGGCGGCGCCCGCCCGCGCCGCCTCGATCAGTGCGTTGAGTGCCAGGAAATTGGCTTCGCGGTTGATGTCATTGATGTCGCCGATCTTGCTGGTGGCGAGTTTACGGACCTGATGCGTGAGATCGACAATTGCCTGTGGATTTGCCATGTGGACGCCCTCCTTTTTGAATTAACAGACATGCAAAAAGCGGGCCAGCAAATTAAATATGGAAAATGTATTCCGAAACAACTTTATATGCCAAATTGCACTCATTTGTCGCATTATTTTGTGCGCCGCACCATCCGGTGCGGCGGCAGCACAACATTGGTGAGAAATCATGATTTTTGTCTTGGTGTCATGCCGCGGCCGCGCTGGCCATGACGGCGCCACGGCGCGCTTGCCGGGATCCGGGGCGGCTTTTTTTACCTGGGTCAGGATTTAATTTGATGCCGCCGCACTAGCCCTCTTTCATCTGGGGAATTTTGATCCACATCAAAGTTTTTTGGACCCCAAACACTTAACCTCTGGCCACCATCATAAATAGACATTCCAGGGAGTCTTTGTGGATCAATCGCTGAACTATAACTACAAGATCGTGAAGCAATTCGCGATCGCTACTGTGGTATGGGGCGTCATCGGCATGCTGGTCGGCGTCATCATCGCCGCCCAGCTGGCCTGGCCCGCCCTGAACCTCGACATACCGTGGCTCACTTACGGTCGTTTGCGGCCGCTGCACACGAATGCGGTCATTTTTGCGTTCGGTATCTGCGGCCTGTTCGCCACCTCGTACTACGTGGTGCAACGCACCTGCCAGGTACGCCTGTTTTCCGACAAGCTGGCCGCCTTTACCTTCTGGGGCTGGCAAGCGGTGATCCTGTGCGCGGTCGTCTCGCTGCCAATGGGCCTGACGCGCGGCAAGGAATACGCCGAGCTGGAATGGCCGATCTCGATCCTGATCGCCGTCGTCTGGATCGCCTACGCGATCGTCTTCTTCGGCACCCTCATCAAGCGCAAGGTCAAGCATATCTACGTGGCCAACTGGTTCTTCGGCGCCTATATCCTGGCAGTCACCATTTTGCACGTCGTCAATGGCGCCGTCATGCCGGCCTCGTTCACCAAATCCTACTCGGCCTATGCCGGCGTACAGGACGCGATGATTCAATGGTGGTACGGCCATAACGCGGTGGGCTTCATCCTGACGGCCGGCTACCTGGGCATGGTCTACTATTTCATCCCGAAACAGGCCGAACGTCCGGTCTACTCGTATCGTTTGTCGATCGTCCACTTCTGGGCGCTGATCTTCACCTACATGTGGGCCGGCCCGCATCACCTGCACTACACGGCCTTGCCTGACTGGACCCAATCGATCGGCATGGTGTTTTCCCTGGTGCTGCTGGCGCCAAGCTGGGGCGGCATGATCAACGGCATCATGACCCTGTCGGGCGCCTGGCACAAGCTGCGCACCGACCCGATCCTGAAGTTCATGATCGTCTCGCTGTCGTTCTACGGCATCGCCACCTTCGAAGGCCCGATGATGTCGATCAAGACCATCAACTCGCTGTCGCACTACACCGACTGGACCGTGGCCCACGTGCATGCGGGCGCCCTGGGCTGGGTCGGCTTCATCACCATGGGGTCGATCTACTACATCCTGCCACGCGTGGCCGGCCAGACCAAGATGTACAGCACGCGCCTGGTCGACCTGCACTTCTGGGTCGCCACCATCGGCATCGTGCTGTATATCGCCGCGATGTGGATCGCCGGCGTGATGCAGGGCCTGATGTGGCGCGCGGTCAACCCGGACGGCACCCTGACCTACACCTTTGTCGAAGGCGTCAAGGCGACCTACCCGTACTACGTGGTGCGCGTCGGCGGTGGCCTGCTGTACCTGGCTGGCATGTGCGTGATGGGCTACAACACCTACATGACCTTGCGCGGCACCAAGTTGCCGGTCGCACGCATCCCGGAACTGAACGCGGCGCACGCCTGACAGGAGCAAAAGCAAATGAAATTTTCACATGCATGGATTGAAAAAAACCCCTGGCTGCTGATCGGCCTGGTCACCCTGGTGATCAGCGTCGGCGGCGCCGTTGAAATCGTGCCGCTGTTCTTCCAGAAGAGCACCACCGAACCGATCGCCGGACTGAAACCGTACTCGCCGCTGCGCCTGGCGGGGCGCGACATTTATGTGCGCGAAGGCTGCTACAACTGCCACTCGCAGATGATCCGTCCGCTGCGCGCGGAAACCGAACGCTATGGCCATTATTCGGTGGCCGGCGAGTTCGTCTACGACCGTCCGTTCCAGTGGGGCTCCAAGCGTACCGGACCCGACCTGGCCAGGGTCGGCGCGCGCTACAGCGACGAATGGCACCGCACGCACCTGAACAATCCGCGCGACGTGGTGCCGGAATCGAACATGCCGTCCTATCCATGGCTGGCGAAAACCAAACTGGCGCCGGAAGACATCGTGCCGAAGATGCGCGCCCTGAAACGCCTGGGCCAGCCTTACAGCGAGGAAGAAATCAAGGCCGGTCCCGAGCAGCTGAAGGACAAGACGGAAGAAGACGCCCTGGTCGCCTACCTGCAAGGCCTGGGCACATTAATCAAAACGAGGAATTAGCATGGCAATCGAGAATCTGTTCGACAGCGCCAGCAGCGTCATGACGGTGGTTTCCTTTACGACGTTCCTGGCCATCCTGTGGTGGACTTTCAGCCGCAGCAACAAGGACTTCGCCGCGGCGGCCAACCTGCCGTTCGCCGATGAAGCGCTGGACTATCCGGCCAACGCCGGAGCGGCAAAAGAGGAGCGCGACCATGTCTGACTTTACCAGTGGTTTCTGGAATATTTACATCGTCGTGCTGTCGCTGCTGGGCATCATCGGTTGCGGCGTGCTGCTGTACTCGCAGTCGAAAGTGACGATACTGCCGGGCGCACCGGCCGACGGCACCACCGGCCACGTGTGGGACGAAGACCTGAAGGAACTCAATACGCCGATGCCGCGCTGGTGGATGTGGCTGTTCTACATCACCATCGTGTTCGCGCTGGCGTATCTGTTCCTGTACCCGGGCCTGGGCACCTATGCGGGCAAGCTGGGCTGGAAATCGTCGGGGCAGTACGAGCAGGAACTGAAAAAGGCGGAAGCCGACTACGGTCCGCTGTTCGACAAGTACCTGAAGCAGGACCTGAAAACCGTGGCCGCCGACCCGCAGGCGAACGCCATCGGCCAGCGTTTGTTCCTGACCTACTGCGCACAGTGCCACGGTTCGGACGCGCGTGGCAACAAGGGTTTTCCAAACCTGACCGACAAGGACTGGCTGTATGGCGGCGATCCCGACATCATCAAGACCACCATCATGCACGGCCGTAACGGCATCATGATCCCGATGGGCGCCGCCTTGGGTTCGGAGCAGGATATCGAGAACGTGGCCCATTACGTGCTGAGTCTGTCGGGCTCGACCTCGGACCCGGTCAAATCGGTGCTGGGCAAATCGAAATTCGGCGCCTGCATGGCCTGCCATGGCGCCGACGCCAAGGGCAATCAGCAACTGGGCGCGCCGAACCTGACCGACAAGATCTGGCTGTATGGCGGCAGCGCCGACACCATCATGGAAACCATCCGCAAGGGCCGCAACAACACCATGCCCGCCTTCGGTGATTTCCTTGGCGAGTCGAAAGTGCATGTGCTGTCGGCGTATATCTGGAGCCTCTCCAACCCCCAGCCTGCGGTTCCTGTGAAGTAATCCAATGGAACCCCAAGTCATCAAGATGTATGCGGCCCGCGAGCAGATCTACCCTCGCGAGGCCAAAGGACGCTATGCGACATGGCGCTGGGTGTGCGTGTGGCTCACCCAGCTGGCGTTCTACGGCTTGCCGTGGCTCAACTGGAACGGCAGGCAAGCCCTGCTGTTCGACTTGACCACGCGCAAGTTCTACATTTTCGGCGTGGTGCTGTGGCCGCAGGATTTCATCTATCTGGCGGCCCTGCTGATCATCGCGGCCTACCTGCTGTTCCTGGTCACGGCGATTGCCGGGCGGGTATGGTGCGGCTTTTCTTGCCCGCAAACGGTTTACACGGAAATCTTCCTGTGGGTCGAACGCAAGATCGAAGGCACGCGCAGCGCGCGCATGGCGCTCGACCGCCAGGGCCCTTCCGTGCGCAAGACCGGCAAGAAGGTCGCCAAGCACCTGGCCTGGGGCGCGATCGCCCTGTGGACCGGCTTTACCTTTGTCGGCTACTTCACGCCGATCCAGGACCTGGTGCACGAAGTACGGACCTTTAATTTCGGCCCGTGGGAATGGTTCTGGATTTTGTTCTACAGCCTGGCCACCTACGGCAACGCGGGCTGGCTGCGCGAACAGGTGTGCAAATACATGTGCCCGTACGCGCGCTTCCAGAGCGCGATGTTCGACCAGGACACCCTGATCATCACCTACGATGAAAAACGCGGCGAGCCGCGCGGGGCACTGAACAAGAAAGCCGCCAAGGACGCCACGCAAGCCACATTGGGCGACTGCATCGACTGCACCCTGTGCGTGCAGGTGTGTCCGACCGGCATCGATATCCGCAACGGCCTGCAGTATGAATGCATCGGCTGCGCCGCCTGCGTCGACGCCTGCAACAGCGTGATGGACAAGGTCGAGCGGCCGCGCGGGCTGATCCGCTACAGCACCGACCATGCGATGGAAAACAACTTCAATTCGCAGCAGATCCGCCAGCGCGCCATGCGCCCGCGCGTGCTGATCTACACCTCGATCCTGGGGCTGATCATTATCGCCGTCTGTACCTCGCTGTTCCTGCGCACGCCCTTGAAAATGGACGTGATCCGCGACCGCGGTTCGATGGGCCGCGAAGTGGAAGACGGCATGATCGAAAATGTGTATCGCCTGCAGATCATGAACACGTCGGAACAGCGCCAGCACTTCAGGATCGGCGTGTCCGGCTTGCCCGGACTGAGCCTGGTCACGCGCGAGGAAGTGACCCTGCAGCCGACCGAAACGCTGGGCTGGCCGGTGCGTTTGCGCGTGCCACACGGCGTCGGCGAGAAGGGCTCGAACAAGATCCAGATCGAGCTGCAGTCGCTCGACGATCCATCATTGCATGTGCGCGAAAGCGCGGTATTTATTGTGCCGAGGTAAGGGGTCAGACCCGGTGGGTCTGACCCCAGCCTTTCGCTTGCTTACCCTAAACGTAGAACTAGCCTCAAACCCCAGCCTTCATCTACTCAACGTAAAGCTGGGGTCAGACCCGACGGGGGCTGGCGCTCCAGTGGAGCGCCAGCCGATTCCGAAGGAACTGACCTTCAAGGAGAAAAAAATGTCCAAAACCGCCAAACTGCAAGCCCCCGTCGATCCCTGGTACAAGCATCGCTGGCCGTGGCTGCTGATGATCGGCCCCGGCCTGTCGGTCGTCGTCGGCAGCTTCATGGGGTATATCGCGTTTACGCAACCCGATGCGCTGGTGGTGGGCGACTACTACAAGAAAGGCAAGGCGATCAACCAGGACTTGCGCCGCGACACCGTCGCCAGCGACCTAGCGATGGATACCAGCCTGGCCTACGACGTGGCGCAATCGCGCATCACCGGTTCCGTGCACAGCTTCGGCAAGGCTTACCGGCAGCCTTTGCTGCTGCACCTGGCGCACGCCACCTTGCCGGAAAAAGATATCCGGCTTATGGTGCGGCCCGATGCGGACGGCAATTTTTCGGTGTCGCTGCCGATGCTCGAACGCAGCCGCTGGCAGGTGCTGGTGGAAGACCAGCAGCGCGTATGGCGCCTGTCGGGCATCTGGACCTGGCCGGCCCAGCGCGACATCACCATCCACGCCGACAAGGAACTGTAATTACTTACTTGCAGACGTCGGTGCCGGCCGTAATCGCCTTCAGCTTGGCCGGCTGCAGGATCTCGATCTCGCGGTTCGAGACGCGCAGCCAGCCTTCCTTCTTGAATTTCGACAGCAGGCGGCTGATGCTTTCGATCGTCAGGCCCAGGTAGTTGCCGATTTCCTCGCGCGACATGCGCAGCTGGAAGTTGCTGCCCGAATAGCCGCGCGCTTCATAGCGCGACGCCAGGTTGACGATAAAGGCGGCAAAGCGCTGGGTCGCCTGCATATTGCCCAGCAATAGCATCACGCTTTGCTCGCGCGTGATTTCCTGGCTCATCATGCGGTGGAAATGGCGCAGCAGGGTCGGCATATTGCCCAGCAATTGTTCCAGGCTGGAAAATGGAATTTCACACACTTCGCTGTCTTCCAGCGCCACCGCGTTGCAATGATGGCGGTCGGCGCTGATGGCGTCCATGCCCAGCAGTTCGCCGGCCATCTGGAAACCCGTCACCTGTTCCTCGCCGCCCGGATTGATCTGGTAGGTCTTGAAATGGCCCAGGCGGATCGCGTACAGGTTCTGGAACGCGTCGCCGATGCGGAACAGCGAGGCGCCGCGCACCACCTTGCGGCGCCGGCCGATGATCTGGTCGAGACGGTCCATGTCACCCACGTCGAGTCCCATGGGCAGGCACAACTGGTGCATGCTGCAGGTCGCGCAGCGCGCACGCAACGCTTCCACGTTTACGGTGGGCAGGGTTGGAGACAACAGCTCTGGTGTCATGTGCGTTACCTTTTATAAAATACAACAACAAGTTTACTGTATCTGCGGGCGCCATGTGCCAATTTCGGCGAAATACGCCGAATAAACGACTTTCGTCATTTATTTTCATGGCAACCCCGCCACACGCCCATACTTGCCAAGTTGAAGTATTGATAGGAGAATTCCTGATAGCATCTCTCGCAGCGCGCTTGTGCCGCTTGCCCGTTTGCCAAGGATAAGGAAATGATGAAGCCTCTGGGCATTAAAGCAAAAGTCGCGCTGGCCACCAGCCTGACCTCGATCGCCATGATCGCCCTGGTGACCCTGGTGCAAGTGCAACGCATGCGCGACGATTTCACCAAGGTATTATTAAGCCAGCAGACGGCGATGATCGACCGCACCGCCGAGGAACTCGACGACAAGCTCGGCATGCTGCTCGACGTGATCAGCGAAACGGCGCGCCGCCAGCCGGCCGCGCTGATGGCGCAGCCGGCACAGTTGCGCCAGTATTACGAGCAGCGCGCCATGCTGGCCCTGTTCGACGACGTGCTGGTGCTCGATGCGCGCGGCAAGGTGGTCAGCGACGTGCCCGAAGTGCCGGGCCGCAGCGGCGTCGACGTGGCTGACCGCGATTATTTCCACGACGTCATGCGCACCCGCAAGGCCATGATCACCGAACCCTTGCTGGGTAAGAAAAGCGGGATGCCGATCGTGCAGATGGTGGCGCCGGTGCTGGGCGCCAACGGTGAGGTGGCCGGCATCGTGATCGGCGTGCTGCGCCTGTACAAGGACAATCTGCTGGGCGACCTGCGCACGGCCAAGGTCGGCAAGAACGGCTATTACTTCATCCTGACCCAGGGCAAGGTGCCGCTGTACGTGCTGCATCCCGATCCGGCCAAGCTGCTGCAGCCGCGCGCGGCCAACGCCAATCCGGCCACCAGCGAGCTGATCGCGCGCGGCGGCGAAGGCAGCATGGTCAGCACCAACAGCCGCGGCATCAAGGCCGTCAACAGCTTCAAGCATTTGAAATCGGTGAACTGGCTGCTGGCCGCCTCGCTGCCGGTCGACGACGCCTTCGAGCCCTTCGATGGCGTGCTGTACCGGCTTGTCCTGTGGAGCGCCTGCGCCTCGCTGCTGGCGGCGCTGGTATTGGGCTGGGTCACGGTGCGGCTGCTGTCGCCGCTGGTGCGCCTGCGCGATACCCTGCTGGCCCTGCGCAGCAGCGGCCAGCGTTTCACGCCGCTGCCGGTCGAGCAGCGCGATGAAATCGGCGAACTGACGGCCGCCTTCAACAGCCTGATGAGCGAGCGCGACCGCCTGCAGCACGAGCTCGAAGCGCGCGCCAGCGAGCTTGAAAACGAGCGCGACCGCGCCGAAGCGGCCAACCGCGCGAAAAGCGATTTCGTCGCCAACATGAGCCATGAAATCCGCACGCCGCTGAACGCCGTGCTGGGCATGGTCTATTTGCTGGGCAACACCAAGCTCAATACGGAGCAGCGCAAATACCTGACCATGGTGCGCGTGGCTGGCCAGTCGCTGCTGGGCATCCTCAACGACGTGCTCGACTTTTCCAAGATCGAAGCGCGCCGCATGGACTTGTCGCCGGTCGAATTCGACCTCGATGAAGTGATGAACACGCTGGCCACCACCATGACCATGAATGCCGGCGAAAAGGAACTGGAACTGGCCATCGCGGTGGAGGCCGACGTGCCGCGCCGCCTGGTGGGCGACGCCCAGCGCCTGCAGCAGATCCTCGTCAACCTGGCTGGCAACGCCATCAAATTTACCGCCAGCGGCGAAGTGGTGGTGGCCGTCAGCCTGGCCGAACAGACGCCCGGCCAGGCCTGGCTGCGCTTCGAAGTGCGCGACACCGGCATCGGCATGACGCCGCAGCAGCAGGAACAGTTGTTTACCGCTTTTTCGCAGGGCGACCAGAGCATCACGCGGCGCTTCGGCGGCACCGGCCTGGGCCTGGCCATCAGCAAGCACCTGATCCATATGATGGGCGGCGATATCGCCGTGGCCAGCAGCGAAGGCAAGGGCAGCCGCTTCTGGTTCAGCGTGCCGTTCGAGGCGCTGGCGCAGCCAAACGAAGAACGCCGCAAACCGGCCTTGGGCCAGCTGCGCCTGCTGGTGGCCGACGACAACCGCACCACGCGCGAGCTGATCGTGAAACTGATCGAGGCGTGGGGCTGGGCCGCCGATGAAGTAGACTCCGGCTTTGCCGCCATCGAGCTGTACCGCGAACGCCTGGACAGCCAGCAGCCGTATGACGTGGTGCTGGCCGACTGGCACATGCCCGTCATGGACGGCCTGGCCACGGCCAAGGCGATACGCCAGGCGGCCAGCGGGCAGCGCCAGCCGATCGTGGTGATGGTCAACGCCTTTGCGCGCAACCACCTGGAAGAAATCTCCAGCGCGGCCGAGGCCGACGTGGTGCTGATGAAGCCGATCACCGGGTCGAGCCTGTTCGACGCGCTGCACCAGGCCCTGAGCGCCAAGCAGGACGGCGAGCAGCATATCGCGCTGCAGCAGACCGGCAACGAACTGGCCGGCGTGCATTTTTTACTGGTGGAAGACAATCACCTGAACCAGGCGGTCGCGCGCGGCATCCTGGAACACATGGGCGCCACCCTGGACGTGGTGGGCGACGGCCTGCAGGCGGTCGAACGCCTGCGCATGGAATCCCTGCGCTACGACATCGTGCTGATGGACATGCAGATGCCGGTGATGGATGGCTTCAGCGCCACCCACATCATCCGCACCGAACTGCGCCTGCAGCTGCCGGTGATCGCCATGACGGCCGGCGTGCTGGCCTCCGAGCGCGAGCGCTGCATGACGGCCGGCATCACCGACTTTATCGCCAAGCCGGTGGTGGTCGAGGAAATGATGGAAGTGATCAGCCGCCACCTGCCGAAACGCCCGACGGTGCCGGCGGGGCCATCCGAGCCGCTCGACGAGGAAGTGTTTTCCATGGCCGCGCTGATGCGCGTGATGGGCAAGGACCCGAAAGGCAGGGGCGTCTTGCGGCGCATGGTGGAAGACGCCTTGAACAAGGGCATGGCGCCCTTGCGCGACGCCGAAGCCGCCCTGCAGTCAGGCCGCCACAGCGATGTCGCGCGCATCCTGCACGGCCTGCGCGGCTCGGTGGGCACCCTGGGTACCAAGCGATTGATACGCGCCTCGTTCGCCACCGAACAGGCGATCGACGAAGGCCGCCACGACGAAGTACCGGCGCTGCTGGCGCAGACGGTGCTGGAGCTGGAGCAGGTGCTGGCGGCGGCGGCGGACTGGTTGTCGCGGCTGGAAGATTGAATCAGCGCAAACCTGGGGTCAGACCCCCGGTAGCGTTGGCAATGAACCTGCCGTTAGCGGTGTTGAGGGTCTGACCCCGGCATTAACGTCGTTGGGGTTATGCAGGCACGCCCAAAATCACGCTCGACGCCTTGAACATCGCCGTCAGCTTGCTGCCGATGGCGATTGCCATCTCGCTGGCGCTCTGATTGGTGATGATGGCGGCGATCGTCCCGCCGCGTGGCAAGTCGAGCACCACTTCCGTGTTGACGGCGCCGGTCTGCACGCGCGTGACGGTGCCGGCCAGCTGGTTGCGTGCCGAGAAGCGCGCGCCTTCGCCCTCCGCCACCAAGATGATGGACGAGGCCTTGATCAGCGCGAACGCTTCCACGCCTGGTGCCAGGCCCAGGCTGTCACTGCTGCCTTGGGTGATGACGGCAACGATCTGCTGGCCGCCGGGCAGTTCCAGGATCACTTCGTCGTTGACCGCCCCGGATTTGAGTTCAGCCACCTTGCCCAGGAATTGATTGCGTGCCGTGGTTTTCATGGCCATTCTCCGTATCAGTAAAAGGTCGTCGGCGATACCCTCGGCCTGGCTGCCCAGCTGGCGCAGGTAGCGCTCATGTTCGCGCTCGATAATGCGAAAATTGTCGACCAGCTGGCGCCCGCGCTGCGTCAGGCGCGTGCCGCCGCCGCCCTTGCCGCCCGCCAGCCGTTCCACCAGCGGCTCGCCGGCCAGATTGTTCATCGCGTCGATGGCGTCCCAGGCCGCCTTGTAGCTCATTTTGACCGCCTTGGCCGCCTGCGTGATCGAGCCGCATTCGGCGATCGCGCCCAGCAACGCCACCCTGCCGGCGCCACCGAGGTTTTCGCCGCCCACCGTCATCCAGACCGACCCTTGCAGGCCGATGCCTGCCGCTGATTTATCCAATTTTTACCTCATGTTGGTTGTCTGCCACCGTGTCGATGCGGCCATCGCGCAAGTAGAGCACATGTTCGCCGAGGATGCGCGCGTCTTCCGGATCATGCGTAATCAGGATCATCGGCACGCCCAGGCGTTGCTGCCACTGGCTCAGCTCCAGCCGCATGCTCACGCGCAGGGCCGGATCGAGCGCGGCGAACGGTTCATCGAGCAGCAGCGCGGCAGGTTCCGCCACCAGTGCCCTTGCCAGCGCCACCCTTTGGCGCTGGCCGCCGGACAACTCGTCGGGATATTGATGCGCCAGTTCCTGCAAGCCAAACGCGCCCAACCAATGCTCGACCTTGGCCAGTTTTTCACGCGCGCGCGGATTGAACCAGCCGCGCGCCAGGCCGAAACCCACGTTCTGGCGCACCGTCAGATGCGGGAACAGCGCATAGTCCTGGAACAGGTAGGCCACATTGCGCTGCTGCGGCGCCAGGTTGATGCCGGCCTTTGAATCGAACAAGGTGCGGCCATTGAGGCGGATATGGCCGGCGTCCGGCGTAAACAGGCCGGCGATCGCCTTCAACGTCATGCTCTTGCCGGCGCCGGACGGGCCGTACACGGCGATGCGCTGGCTGGCCGAAGTGCATTGCACGTGCAGGTCGAAACTGCGTTTGCCGGAGCGCAAGGTGGCGCGGATGTCGAGGTCGAGTTGCATGGTGTTTACTTGTGAACGATACGGCCGGGCGCCAGCTTGCCGGCGGCCAGCAGCACCACGATGCAGACCAGCGACGTGATCAGCACCAGCTTATTGGCGACCTCATCCTGGCCCGCCTGCACCGCTTCATACACGGCCACCGACAGGGTCTGCGTCTTGCCGGGAATGCTGCCGGCCACCATCAGGGTGGCGCCGAATTCGCCCAGTGCGCGCACAAACCCCAGCAGCACGCCGGCCAGGATGCCGCGCCAGGCCAGCGGCAGGGTGACGCGAAAGAAAATCGCGAGCTCGGAAATGCCGAGCACGCGCGCCGCCTGTTCCAGCTGGCCGTCAACGGCTTCAAACGCGGCGCGCGCCGGCTTGAACACCAAGGGAAAGGCGACGATGGTGGCGGCGATGACGGCGCCCTGCCAGGTAAAGATCAGGTTGATGCCGAAGTGTTCCTGCAGCCAGATGCCAAACGTGCCGCGCCGGCCCAGCAGCACCAGCAGATAGTAGCCCAGCACCGTGGGCGGCATCACCATCGGCAATGTCAGGATGGCGTCAAGCAGGTCGCGCCCGGGAAAGCGCGTACGCGCCAGCAGATAGCCGGTACCGATGCCCAGCAACAAATTGAGCGCCGTGGCCCATGCCGCCACTTTCAGCGACAGGGCCAGCGCGGTCCAGGCGATATCCATGCGGTGCTAGTTGATGTCTGGATTATGGTTTCTTGAAACCGTATTTGGCCAGGATCGCCTGCGCCGGCTTTGTTCGCAGATAGTCGACAAAACGTTTCGCTTCAAGAGCATTGGTGCTGCCCTTGATGGTCGCGATCGGGTACAGCACCGGCGCTTCCAAAGGTACCTCGTACACCACCTTGACCTTGTCTTTCATGATGGCCGCGTCGGTACCGTACACAAAGCCCGCATCGACTTCGCCGCGCGCCACGTAGTCGAGCGACTGGCGCACGTTTTGCGTACTGATGGCCTTGGCCTGCACGCCGTCCCACAGGTTCGCCTTTTTCAGCGCGCCTTCCGAATAGCGGCCCACCGGCACGCTGGCCGGATTGGCGATCGCCACCCGCGTCACGCTTTTCTGCGTCAGGTCATTCAGGTTCCTGATGGCCAGCTTGCTGTCCGACGGCACGATCAGCACCAGGCTGTTGCTGACGAAATCGTGGCGGTCGGCAGGCAATACCAGGCCTTCTTTTTGCGCCGTGTCCATGGTTTCCTGGTCGGCCGAGGCAAACACGTCAACCGGCGCGCCCTTGACGATCTGCTGCAGCAGCACGCCCGAGGCGGCGAAGTTCAAGGACACCTTGCTGCCCGGATACTGCGCCTCATAGCTTTGCGCCGCATCCTTGAAAGCGTTCGTCAGGCTGGCCGCGGCCGAGACCACCACTTCGCCGGCCATGGCGGAGGTGGCGGCGGTGGTCAACAGGGCGGCGCCCAGCAGGCGGGCGAGAGAAGTCAGGCGCATGGTCGTATCCTTGAAGTAAACAATAAACTGAGCAATCAACAGAAGCGTAATATACACTGATATATAGCGTCTTGCCATTGCATGGATCAAGCAGGCACGGAGCGGGTTTCGCTGATATACTGTATAAAAACACAGTGCATTGGAATCGCCATGGAATTGACGGACAAGCTGGAAATCCTGGCCGACGCGGCCAAGTACGACGCGTCCTGCGCCAGCAGCGGTGCGCCCAAGCGCCACTCGATCGGCAAGGACGGCTTCGGCGCCACCTCGGGCATGGGCATCTGCCACAGCTATACGCCGGACGGGCGCTGCGTCTCGCTGCTGAAGATCCTGCTGACCAATTACTGCCTGTACGACTGCCAGTACTGCGTCAACCGCCGCACCTCGAACGTGCCGCGCGCCCGCTTTACGGTGGCCGAAGTGGTGAAACTGACGGCCGACTTTTACCTGCGCAACTATATCGACGGCCTGTTCCTCAGTTCCGGCATCATCCAGTCGGCCGACTACACGATGGAACAGCTGGTGCAGGTGGCGCGCGAACTGCGCGAAGTGCACCAGTTCCGCGGCTATATCCATCTGAAAACCATTCCCGACGCCGACCCGGCCCTGATCGAGCAGGCGGGCCGCTATGCCGACCGCCTCAGCGTCAATATCGAACTGCCAACGCAGGACAGCGTGCAGAAGCTCGCGCCCGAAAAAAGCGTGCACACCATCAAGCTGGCGATGGGTTCTATCCGCCGCAAGCTCGATGAAAAAGCGGAAGAGCCCAGGTCGCCGCGTTTCGCGCCGGCCGGGCAAAGCACGCAGATGATCGTCGGCGCCGACGCCAGCGACGACCAGCAGATCCTCAGCACGGCCGAGACCCTGTACGGCAGCTATAAGCTCAAGCGCGTGTATTACTCGGCCTTCAGCCCGATCCCGGGCAGCCCGAAAAGCGTGCCGCTGGCGCCGCCACCGATGCTGCGCGAACACCGCCTGTATCAGGCCGACTTTTTGCTGCGCAGTTATGGCTTCCAGGCCAGCGAACTGCTGCCCGCCAGCGGTGGCAACCTGGCGCTCGATATCGACCCGAAACTGGCGTGGGCGCTGGCGCACCGCGAGCATTTCCCGATGGACCTGAACCGCGCCGCGCTGCACATGATCGCGCGCGTGCCCGGCATCGGCCTGCGTAATGCCCAACGCATCGTCGACCTGCGCCGGCTGCGGCAAGTGCGCTATGCCGACCTGTCGCGCCTGCGCTGCAGCATGAAAAAGATCTCGCCCTTTATCATCACGGCCGACTATTTTCCGGCACGCGACAGCACCACCTCCGAAAACCTGCGCCGCGCCATGACGAAAGCGCCGCAGCAGATGAACTTGTGGCCGGAGCTGCAGGCGGCATGAGCCAGGTCGTGCGCCTGGCGCAGTCGTTCGGCGAGTGGCGTGCGGCGGCGCGAGAACTGATCGCGCGTGGCGTGGCGCCAGCCGATGTGCAATGGCAGTCGCTGCCTGGCGATGGCGACCTCTTTTCAATCGCGCCAGAGGCGACGGATACCAGCGCGCCACCGCTGCGCCTGCCACGCCAATTGGTGGAACTGCTGGAAAGCGCCGCCTGCTTCAATGTAGCTGACCGCTGGACATTTCTGTACCAGGTGCTCTGGCGCTGGCGGCAGGGCCAGCACGACGTGATCTCGCCGGCCGATGCCGACGGCGCGCGCCTGCACGGCATGGCCAAGGCCGTGCGCCGCGAAGAGCACGACATGCACGCGTATGTGCGTTTCCGCGAACGCGAAGAAACGCAGGGCGCGCCGCGCTTTGTCGCCTGGTTCGAACCCGTGCATGAGGTGCTGCCGCAAGTGGCGCGTCACTTCGCGCGCCGCATGGGGCCCATCAGCTGGATGATCGCCACCCCCGGCGCCACCATGCTGTGGGACGGGGAGACCCTGCACGCCGGGCCGGCCCTGATGCGCGGCCCGGCCGAGCGCGGCCCGGCCGATATCGACGACGCTGGCGAAGCGCTGTGGCTGACCTACTACCGCAGCATCTTCAACCCCGCGCGCCTGAACGCCGACCTGCTGCGCAGCCATATCCCCTCGCGCTTCTGGAAAAACCTGCCGGAAGGCGCCATCGTGCCGGCCATGGTCAGTGGCGCGGCCAACGGCGAACGCCGCACCGGCCAGACCGCCACCGTTGGCCAGCGCAGTGGCGCGGCCATGATCCCGATCTCCGCCGAACGGGCCCAGCCCATGCGCGAAGCATCGACCACGCTGGACCAGTGCCGTCGCTGCGAACTATGGAAAAGCGCCACCCAGGCCGTGCCCGGCACCGGTCCCGCACAGGCCGCCATCATGCTGGTCGGTGAACAACCGGGCGACCAGGAAGACCTGGCAGGGCTGCCTTTCGTGGGGCCCGCCGGCGCGGTGCTGGAACGCGCCATGCAGGAAGCCGGCCTGGCGCGCGACAGCATTTATCTGACCAACGCCGTCAAGCATTTCAAGTGGGAACCACGCGGCAAGCGCCGCCTGCACAAGACCCCCGCCCAGCGCGAAATCGCCGCCTGCCATGACTGGCTGGAACAGGAATTACAAAGCATCAAACCGCAAGTGATCGTCGCGCTGGGCAGCACGGCCTTGAAGTCGATCCTGCAGGATGGCGCGGCCACCATGACGCCGCTGATCGGCACGCCGGTGCAGCATGACGGGCGCTGGGTGGTGACCGTGTATCACCCGTCGTATGTATTGCGGGCGCCGGATGAGGAGAGCAAGAGGCAGGCGTATCGGGTGATTGTCGAGGGGCTGCGGCAGGCGTTAACGCTGCTTGACGCTTAAGGGGAAACAGGCGAACAGTCGAGTTATCTCGGTCGATAGCGATACAAGCTTGCCGCTACCGCCACTATCAGCATCACTGGTCCCAGTAATTCAAAATCCTCAAAATCGCCGGCACGATCCAGCGCTCCCAGTATGAAGGCGGAGCCGACAAACCATGCCATCGATAATACCCAGTCCAGGGTGTAGGCCGATTTTCCATCAGGCCATCCGCGTGTACCTTCGCGATAATAGCGGCGCGCGATTCTTCCGAAATTAAAGCCGATTGCTCCCCAAACCGCACTATAAAGAAACGCTAAACCGGCATCAGAAATAGTCAATATCCACGCTCCCACCAATAGCTACAATTACTTGCTGCCACAATCGCTATCCGCCCGCCACGATGCTGCCGGAGGCTCTGAGGTACCCCTGTTTTACCACAGTTCTGAATGATAACCTTGTATTGTCGCTGATGACGGTCCGAGCGAATCATGCAAGATAGGATGTAAAAAATTCTGCATGATAATGATCATGTGACAATGTGAGTATTTTCGCCACGGTCGACTTGCTATGCTCGAATTCCCATAATATTTCACTACGACAATGATCATACGCTGGCTGTTTACCGTCCTGATGCTGCTTGCCAGCACCGTCCATCATGCCAGCGCGGCACCCGCCTCCGGCGACATGGCGCCCGACTATATCGGTACGACATTGGATGACAAGGAGCTTGCCGTCAGTAACTTTCGGGGCAAGGTGGTGGTGGTGTCGTTCTGGGCCACCTGGTGTCCGTATTGTTTGAAAGAACTGCCCATCCTGGAAGGCATACAACAGACCGCCGGCACCGACAAAGTGCAGGTGATCGCCATCAACACCGAAGAGCGCGCCGTGTTCCGCAAGGTCAGCCGCGCACTCAGCCAACTGACGCTGGGCATGTCCTATGACCCCGGCAAGAAGAGCGCCACCCTGTATGGCGTCAATGGCATTCCGCACCTGGTCATCATCGGTCGCGACGGCCGCATCCTGAAGGTGTATCGCGGCTATGACGAATCGTCACTCGATGGCATCGTGGAAAGCTTGAACGCGGCCATCAATATGCCGCTTGAGGCGGCAAGCAACTGACGCCGGTTTGCCGCTATTTTGCAGGCACCGGCCTGATCGAATCGTGGGGCCGTGGCATTGACCTGATCCGCCGGGCATGCGTGGCAAAAGCAAGTCCGCTACCGACATTCGATTGTGACAGCACGGCGCTCTGGGTCGAGTTTCCGTTTCCTGTGCTGGCATCGAAAAAAACACTGCCAGGGTACGCCGTCGGCAAAAGAACTTTGCTTGAAACGCCGGTTAAAACGCCGGAGAAGATCCTGCAATATCTTGCGAATAGCCCGTCCATGACGCTGGCCGAAGTGGCTACCCGGATGGGCAAATCGCTCAGTGCGGTCCAGCGGGCCAGCGCAAAGCTCGTCAAGGATGGCAAGCTGAAATATATTGGCCCTCAGAAGGGCGGCTACTGGGAAGTGCTGACATGACGTCACATGCTCACTTCGCAGCGCCGTTCTTTACAGCGTCGAAACCGGCACTTCCTTGTTCTCATCCCTGCGCGCATACCGCTGCGCAATCACCGCGCACACCATCAATTGAATCTGGTGAAACAGCATCAGCGGCAGAATCACCATGCCCAGCGAACGGGTCGAGAACAACACCTTCGCCATCGGCACGCCACTGGCCAGGCTTTTCTTGGAGCCGCAAAAGACGATGGCGATTTCGTCTTCTTTACTGAAACCCAGGCGGCGGCTGACGAAGGTGGAGATGCCCAGCACCAGCACCAGCAGCAGCAGGCTGATCAGGCCCAGCGCGACCAGCGTTTCCACCGACAGGGTGTGCCAGATGCCTTCATTGACGGCTTCGCTGAAGGCCGTGTAGACCACCAGCAGGATCGAACCCTGGTCGACGTATTTCAGGGTGGCCTTGTGGCGGTCGACCCAGCGGCCGATCCAGCGGCGCAGGAACTGGCCGGCCAAAAATGGCAGCAGCAACTGCATCACGATCGACAAGACGGCGTCGAGCGATGACTTGCTTTCGGCGCCTTTTGCCACCAGCAAACCGACCAGGATCGGCGCCAGGAAAATGCCGATAAAGTTCGAGGCCGAGGCGCTGCAAATGGCGGCCGGCACGTTGCCGCGCGCCATGGCGGTCATGGCGATCGACGACTGCACGGTGGACGGCAAGGCGCACAGGAACAATATGCCCATGTACAGGTCAGGCGTGAGAAAGGTCAGGGCCAGCGGACGCAGTGCCAGGCCCAGCAGGGGGAACATGACGAAGGTGCTGGCCAGCACCAGCAGGTGCAAACGCCAGTGCAGGGCGCCGGCCACCACCGCTTCGCGCGACAGCTTGGCGCCGTGCAGGAAGAACAGCAAGCCGATGGCGACCGTGGTGACATGGCCGAACACCACGGCGGTGGTGCCCGAGCACGGCAAAAAGCTGGCCAGCGCGACGGTCACCAGCAGGGCGATCGTAAAATTATCGGGTTTCAGATTGCGCAGCAGGGCGCGTGGAGAGAAAGAAGACATGCGTGGACCTGGTAGCGGCGCGACGATAGCGCCAGTGCCAGGCATTCTACCTGCTTGCTTGGCGGCATGCCTGGAAGATGCATGCCGCCGTTGACACTTCGGTTATACGATGCCGCTGCTGCTGGCGCCCGCCTTCGGTGGGCGGGCTACGCCGCGCGCTTCGCGGTAGCCCGTGATACGGTAGCAGGCCACCGGATCGATCGCCGCACCCGAGCGCAGGCGCGCCATGGCCAGAATGGCGCTGACATCCGTGCGGAAAGCCTGTTTCAAGGCTTGCGCCGAGGCATGGACATCATTGCTTTCCTGCAGCTGGCGCAGGCCGGCGCGGTCGACCAGCGCGGACTGGATAAAGGCGCGCTGCACCTCGACGGCGCTGCTCATCAGGCTTTCGATCGGGTCGGTCACATTGTGCGACTGGTCCAGCATGTAGGCCGGGTTGAAGGTGCTGCCTTCGCGCTCGGCCGCGTCGGCCAGTTCGTTGAAGACCAGGAACAATTGGAACGGGTTGATGCTGCCCGAATCGAGGTCGTCGTCGCCATATTTGCTGTCGTTGAAATGGAAGCCGCCCAACTTGCCGAACTGCGCCAGGCGCGCGACGATCATCTCGATATTGGTATTCGGCGCATGGTGGCCCAGGTCGACCAGGCATTTGGCTTTCGGGCCCAGGGTAGTGGCGCAGGCAAAGCTGGTACCCCAGTCGGCAATCGTGGTAGCGTAGAAGGCCGGCTCGAACAGTTTGTGTTCGATAAAGATGTTCCAGTCGGCGGGCAGGGCGCCATAGATGTCGCGCATGCTGTCCAGGTAGCGCTCCAGCGCGCCGCGCAGATTGTGCTGGCCGGGGAAGTTGGCGCCGTCGCCAACCCATACCGTCAGCGCTTTCGAGCCCAGCGCGCGGCCGAGTTCAATACATTCGATATTGTGCTCGACCGCCTGCGCACGCACGGCCGCGCTTTGCGAGGTCAGGCTGCCGTGCTTGTAGGTGTGCGCCTGGCCCAGTTGATCTTGAAACGTGTTCGAGTTGACGGCGTCAAAACCCAGGCCGTAGCCTTCGGCGATTTCGCGCAGGGCGGCCGTGTCGCTGACCTTGTCCCATGGAAAATGCGGCGAGACGGCTGGCGTAGCGCGCGTCAGCTGGTTGATCACGGCGCAGTCTTCCAGCTTTTCAAAGATATTGCGCGGTTCGCCCACGCCGGGGAAGCGGGCAAAGCGGGTGCCGCCGGTGCCGGCGCCCCAGGTGGGCACGGCCACGGCAAAGGTTTGCGCCAGCGCCGTCAGTTTTTCAATGTCCTGGCCGCGTCGTTGCAGCACGCCGGCCAGCGCCGCGTAATCGGCGTCGAGGTTGGATTGCAGTTTGGCATTATGTTCGGCCACCAGGCCGCTATCGATCATGGTATTCATGTTGCGTCTCCTTGTGCGCAGCGCGGCGCATTGGCCGGCTGCGTCATGTTTTTATGAGTGTTGATTATCGGGTAAACGCGGCCGCATTGCCGGCGTCCACATTGATGATATTGCCGGTGCTCTTGGCCGCTTTTTCGCTGGACAGGAAATACACGGCTTCGGCGATGTCTTCCGGCAGCACGCTGCGTTTGAGCATGCTGCGCTGGCGATAGAACTCCTCGATATCGTCGGAGTCGATCTTGTTCGAGGCGGCGCGCTCTTCCTTCCACTTGCCGTCCCAGATACGCGAACCGCGGATCACGGCATCGGGGTTGACCACGTTGACGCGGATGCCGTGCGGCGCGCCTTCCAGCGCCAGGCAGCGCGCCAGGTGAATCTCGGCCGCCTTGGCGGTGCAGTAGGCCGAGGCGCCACCAGAAGCCACCAGGCCATTCTTGCTGGCCACATACACCATGCTGCCACCCAGCTGCTGCTGCTTCATGATGCGGAAGGCGGCGCGGCTGACCAGGAAGTAGCCGGTCACCAGGATAGACTGGTTGCGTTCCCACATTTCCAGGGTGGTGTCTTCCACCGGCGCGGAGGATGCAATGCCCGCGTTCGACACCAGCAGGTCGACGCCGCCAAAGCGCAGCGCGGCCGCGTTCAGGATGGCTTCGACTTCATGCTCGGCCGTGATATTGGCGCGTACCGTGGCGATATTGTCGCGGCCGGCCACCGTCAAGAGGGCCTGCTCGGCTTCTTCCAGGGCGCCGCCATCGATATCGGTCAGCATCACGCACGCGCCTTCCTGCAGCAACTGGCGCGCCACGGCCTGGCCGATGCCACCGGCGCCACCCGTCACCAGCGCGATGCGGCCGGCCAGGCTTTTCGGTTTCGGCATGCGTTGCAGCTTGGCTTCTTCCAGCAACCAGTATTCGATATCGAACGCTTCCTGTTCCGGCAGGCCGACATAGGTGTCGACGCCATTCGCGCCGCGCATCACGTTGATCGCGTTGACATAGAACTCGCCGGCGATGCGCGCCGTCGCCTTGTCCTTGGCGAACGACAGCATGCCCACGCCCGGGATCAGGTAGATGATCGGATTGGCGTCGCGCACGGCCGGGCTGTTGTCGTGCTTGCAGCGCGTGTAATAGGCGAGGTAGTCAGCGCGGTAGGCGGCCAGCGCCTCGTCCAGGCCGGCGACGAGCTTGTCAAAGTCCGGGTTGGTCGGATCGAAGTCGATCACGAACGGACGGATCTTGGTGCGCAGGAAGTGGTCGGGGCAGGAAGTGCCGAGCGCGGCCAGCGGCAGCAGGTCGTTGCTGCAAACGAAATCGAGCACATTGGCGCTGTCGTCGAAGTGGCCCAGCTTGTATTCGTCCTGGCTGATCTTGCCGCGCAGCAGGGGCATCAGCCGCTGCGCCAGCGCCGCGCGTTCTTCCGACGGCAGCGGGGAAACTTTGGCGCCGCCAAACGCCGGTTGTTTGGTGTTGGCGGCCAGCCAGTCTTCGGCGCGCTTGATGATGGCCAAGGTCACTTCATAGCAGGACTTGGCCGTATCGCCCCAGGTAAACAGGCCGTGGCCTTCGAGGATAATGCCCTTCAGATTCGGCTGCGCCTGCGATACGGCTTCCAGTTTCAGGCCCAGGTCGTAACCGGGGCGCTGCCATGGCAGCCAGCCCAGTTCACCTTCGAAAATCTTTTGCGTGAGCGCTTTACTGTTGGCACAGGCGGCGATCGCGATCACCGCGTCCGGGTGCATATGGTCGACATGCTTGCGCGCGATATACGCGTGCAGCGGGGTATCGATACTGGCCGCGCGCGGGTTCAGGTTGAAGGTGCAATGCGGCAAGTAGGCCACCATTTCGTCTTCCAGCGCCAGGCCACGGTAGCGGCCTTTCAATGCATTGAGCTTGTCCATGTACAAGGTGGAAAAGCCGTCGAGCTTGATGCTGCCCAGGTCGCCGCCGGAGCCTTTCACCCACAGCACTTCGGCTTCGGTGCCCGTCAGCGGGTCGGTCATGGTGATCTTGGCCGAGGTATTGCCGCCACCAAAGTTGGTGATGCGCATATCCGAACCGAGCAGGTTCGAGCGGTACAGCAGCAGTTCCGGTTCGCTCAAGGTTGCGGCGTGCGCGTCGTCCCACAGCGAGGCCATGGGCGCGGGCGATTTGGTGTCCATCGTGGCGGTCATACAGTGTCTCCATTATTGGTTATGTGTGCCCATTGCCATGGCCGCATCTGTGTGCGGAACGCCATGACGGCAGCAGCGCTCAGTAGAAATCAGCGGCCTGGTCATGTCAATCAACAAGCAATCAAAACGGTGAGAGAAACGCAAATAATCATCATGTTGATCGGAACGCCGATCAGCTATTTGCGCAATGAGCAAATAATCACCATGTTGATTGATTGATTGTTGACATGGACTGCTCAACTGCTTAGGCTGGCTCACCGATAAAGAAGTCGTCCCTGGCCCTTGCGCACCGCGCCGCAGCCGCCAAGGAGATGACTCAAGAGGAGACAACGTGATCAATCACAAACGCCGCAAAGGGCTGTTGAAGTTACTCGCCGAGCACACCACGGCGAGCGTCGATCAATTGGTCGACTGGCTCAATTCGTCGCCGGCCACCGTGCGGCGCGATATCGCCTGGCTGGCCGAGCGCAATCTGCTGGTGCGCACCCGTGGCGGTGCGGAAAGCCTGCCGCAAAAAAAACAGCGTACGTTTGCGCTGTCGGGCGAGACATTCCAGAACAATATCGACCGCTGCGCCGCGCAAAAACGCGCGATTGCCCGCCATGCCTGCGGCCTGTGCGCGGACGGCGACACCATCATCATCAATGGCGGCACCACCACCTACCGCATGGTGGAATTTTTGGTCGACAAGCGCCTGAAAATCCTCACCAATTCCTTCATGATGGCCGAGCGCCTCTTGATGACCAGCGAGAATGAAATCATCCTGCCGGGCGGCAAAGTCTACCGCGAGCAGAACGTCATTCTGAGCCCGTTCGACAACGACATCAGCCAGCACCATTACGCCGGGAAAATGTTCATGGGCGTGTACGGCCTGTCGATGCTGGGCCTGATGGAAGCGGACCCGATGCTGATCCAGGCCGAAAAGCGCTTGATCAGCCAGGCCGAGGAACTGATCGTGCTGGCCGACAGCAGCAAATTCGCCAGGAAAGCCGGGCTGATCCTGTGCGGCCTGAACCGCGTGTCCTGCGTCATTACGGACACCGGCGCGTCGGACGCGGCGGTGCAGATGCTGGAGCAATCGGGCGTGAAGGTGCTGGCGGTGGCGCCCGAACTGATGCCGGAATCGACCTTGCTGAACGCCGAGCGGGAATGGCAAGTCCACTAAAAAATCAGAACGCCTGACAAAACCGTAGCGAGCGGCAGTGAGTTGCGGCCGAGAAGCGCAGCTGTGCGAATGCACAGTGAGCATCGGAGGTTGCAAATCGCGACGCGCAGCAGGTTTGGTCAGGTGTTCTTAAAAACAAGATGGCCGGAGGCATGGTGCCTACCGCCACATCAATAATAAAAGGAGACGTGGCATGAAAATGAACAAAATGATGGTGGCGGTCCTGAGCACCTGCATGATGGCCTGCCTGGCCACCGGCGCCCAGGCGGCGGAAAAAATGAAGATCGCGATGGTCGTCAAAAACCTCGGCAACGGTTTTTTCGACGCCGCCCACGAAGGCGCCAACGAAGCGGCCAAGCAGCTGGGCGACGTGGAAATCATCTACACGGGCCCGACCACGGCCACCGCCGAAGGCCAGATCGAAATCATCAGTTCCCTGATCAGCCAGAAGGTCAAGGCCATCGTCATTTCCGCCAACGACGCCAATGCACTGGTGCCGATCACCAAGAAAGCCATGCAGCGCGGCATCAAGGTCATTTCCTTCGACAGCGGCATCGCCAAGGACGGCCGTCTGCTGCAACTCAACCCGTCGAGCCCGGCCCTGATCGGCCAGAAGCAGATCGAAATGGCATCCGACGCCATCGGCGGCGCCGGTGACATCGCCATCCTGTCGGCCACGGCGCAAGCGACCAACCAGAATATCTGGATCGGCGAAATGAAGAAAACGCTGGCCCAGCCCGCGTATTCGAAAATCAAGCTGGTCTCGACTGTATATGGCGACGACCAGTCCGACAAAAGCTACCGCGAAGCGATCGGCCTCTTGCGCAGCAACCCGAACCTGAAAGCCATCATCGCCCCGACCACGGTCGGCATCAATGCGGCCGGCAAGGCCGTGGTCGATGAAAAACTGGTCGGCAAGGTGTATGTGACGGGCCTGGGCCTGCCATCGGAAATGGCCGGCCACGTGAAAAGCGGCGCCGTGAAAAGTTTCGCGATCTGGAATCCGATCGACCTCGGCTACGCCGCCACCTATGCCGCGCACCAGTTCGTGACCGGCAAGGCGACCGGCAAGGCCGGTGAATCGATCGCGGTGGGCCGCATGGGCAAGCTGACCGTCGACGCCGCCGGCGAAGCGGCGCTGGCGCCACCGTTCACGTACGACAAGGATAACGTCGACAAGTTCTCGAAGATTTTCTAATACGTCGGCGGCTGTTGTCGGGTTACGCGTTCCGCTAACCCGACCTACGAAATCCTTAACTTGTGAATGGCTATGTCACAGAATCCCCCTATTTCGCAGCATGATGCGCCGGTATTGCGCCTGCACGGCATCTGCAAGCATTTCCATGGCGTCACCGCGCTGAAAGACGTGGCGCTGACGGTGCGCGCCGGTGAAGTGATGGCGCTGATCGGCGAAAACGGCGCCGGCAAGTCGACCCTGGTCAAGACCCTGACCGGCATTTATCAACCGGACGCCGGCCATATCGAAGTGAACGGCCAGCGCGTGCTGTTTGCCAGCCCGCAAGACGCGATGGATGCCGGCATTACCGCCGTGCATCAGGAAACCGTGATGTTCGACGAACTGACGGTGGCCGAAAACATCTATATCGGCCGCCAGCCGCAGACCGGCTATCCGGCCCGCATCGACTGGGCGCTGATGGCCAGCCAGGCCGAGGCGATCTTCGCGCGGCTGGAAGTGCAACTGCCGGTGCTGGCCAAGGTCAAGGACCTGAGCGTGGCGCAGCGCCACTTCGTGGAGATCGCCCGCGCCCTGTCGCAGGACGCCCGCGTGGTGATCATGGACGAGCCGACGGCGTCGCTATCGCAGCGCGAAATCCACGAGCTGTACCGCATCATCGGCCAGCTGCGCGCGGCCGGCACGGCGGTCATTTTCATCTCGCACAAATTCGATGAAATCTTTGCCGTCGCCGACAGCTATACGGTGCTGCGCGACGGCCATTTTGTCGCCGCCGGTTTGCTGGCCGAGATCAGCGAACCACAGCTGGTATCGCTGATGGTGGGACGCGCCATTCACCAGGTGTTTCCCAAGGTCGAGGTGCCGCTGGGCGCGACCTTGCTGGAAGTGTCGCAGTTCTGTCATCCGACCGAATTTCGCGATATCAGTTTTTCAGTGCAGCAAGGCGAGATCGTCGGCTTCTATGGCCTGGTGGGCGCCGGCCGCTCCGAGGTGATGCAGGCGCTGTTCGGCCTCACGCAAGGCGTGACGGGCACGGTCAAGATTGCCGGCAAGGACGTGGCGATCCGCAGCGCCAGCGACGCCATCAAGCATGGCATCGCCTATGTGCCGGAAGACCGCCAGCACCAGGGCGCGCACCTGTCGCTGTCGATCGTGCAGAACATTACCTTGCCGATCCTGGACGGCATCGGTTTTTTCCTGCGCAGCAAACGCTCGCGTGAAACCGCGATTGCGCGCCAGTTCAGCGAACAGCTGGAACTGAAAGCGAGCCATTTTACGCAGATGGTGTCGGAACTGTCCGGCGGCAACCAGCAAAAAGTGGTGCTGGCCAAATGGCTGGCCACCAAGCCGAAAGTCATCATTCTTGATGAACCGACCAAGGGCATCGATATCGGCTCGAAAGCTGCCGTGCACCGTTTTATCAGCGAACTGGTGACGCAGGGCCTGTCGGTGATCCTGGTGTCGTCGGAATTGCCGGAAGTACTGGGCATGGCCGACCGCGTGGTGGTGATGCATCAGGGACATATCAATTGCGTGTTGCCGCGCGCCCAGGCGACACCGGAAAAAGTGGTCGCCGCCGCCTCCGGCAGCGCGTACTCGAACGAGGAACTCATATGCACTACCTGAAACAACGCGAAGTCCAGCTGGCGCTGCTGATCGTGCTGCTGGCCGGCGCCGTGGGCCTGCGCGCCCCCGTCTTTTTGACCACCGGCAGCCTGGGCAACCTGCTGACCGACAGCACCTTGTTGATCATGCTGGCGCTGACGCAGATGTTCGTCATCGTCACGCGCGGCATCGATTTATCCGTGGCGTCGAACCTGGCCTTGTCCGGCATGATGGCGGCGCTGCTGGCCGTCAATTATCCCGACCTGCCCCTGGGACTGGTGATGCTGGTGGCGGTGCTGATCGGCCTGCTGCTGGGCCTGGTCAATGGCTATCTGATCGGCTACCTGGACCTGCCGCCCATCGTGGTGACCCTGGGTACCATGAGCGTGTACCGCGGCCTGGTGTTCGTCCTGTCGGGCGGCGCCTGGGTCTCGTCGCACCAGATGCCGGCCAACTTCATTGCCTTTCCATTGAGTCATTTGTTTGGCGTGACGCACCTGGTATGGATCGCGGCCGCCGCCATTATCGTCACCTGGCTGCTGGCGCGGTATACCCGCTTCGGGCGCGACCTGTATGCGATCGGCAACCAGCCGCTGGCGGCGCGCTATGTCGGCATCTCGACCGCGCGGCGCCTGTTCTGGACGTATGGCTTGTCGGGCATGATGGCCGGCCTGTGCGGCTACCTGTGGGTGGCGCGTTACGCGGTCGCGTATTCCGAAATTGCCTACGGCTTTGAATTTACCGTGATCGCCGCCTGCGTGATCGGCGGCATCAGCATCGCCGGCGGCGCCGGCACCGTGGCCGGCGCCGTGCTCGGCGCGCTGTTCCTGTCGGTGATCAACAACGCCTTGCCGATCATCAAAGTGTCACCGTTCTGGCAAAGCGCGCTGACGGGCATCGTGATCCTGACGGCCGTCCTGATCAATGCACGCGGCAACAAGAAAGCCGGGCGCCAGATCCTGCCGCTGGCCATGCTACAACCCTCATCAAGGAGCGCCGCGTGAACGCGATCTCGACTTCCCTGCACCAGCCTGACGCGGCCAATACGCCACCGGAAAAAGCGCCCGGTTCGCGCTACACCATCCTCGACCGCAAGGCGCCGCGGCTGTCGCATTACCTGGCGCACTGGGAGGCGCTGCTGGCGCTGCTGCTGGTCGCGGTATTCGTCGGCAACAGCGTATTCCTGCCGAACTTTTTCGACACCTACAACCTGGCCGACAGCACCTTCAATTTCAGCGAAAAAGCGCTGATCGCACTGCCGATGGCCTTGCTGATCATCTGCCGCGAAATCGATATTTCCGTCTCGGGCACGCTGGCACTGTCGTCGGTGGCGATGGGTTTTGCGCACCACCATGGCGTGCCGCCGGCAGGCCTGCTGTTCGTGGCGCTGGCCATGGGCGCCGTCTGCGGCAGCCTGAACGGCGTGCTGGTGACGCGCTTTGCCCTGCCGTCCATCGTCGTGACGATCGGCACGGTGGCGCTGTTTCGCGGCCTGGCCAGCGTGATCCTGGGCGACCAGGCCTACACCGGTTACCCGCAACTGCTGATCGACTGGGGCCAGGGCTATTTCTTCGACATCATTCCACGCCCCTTCGTGATCCTGCTGGCATTCGCCGTGCTGTTTGCGGTGCTGCTGCATGCGACCAGCTGGGGCCGGCGCATCTTTGCCATCGGCAGCAATCCGATGGCCGCGCGTTTCTCGGGCGTGGCGGTGGACCGCTACCGCTTTGCCCTGTTCGTGCTGACGGGCGCCATGGCCGGCCTGGCCGCCTGGTTGCTGACCGGACGCATCGGCAGCACGCGGCCGAATATCGCCATGGGCTGGGAACTGGAAGTGATCACCATGGTCATTCTCGGCGGCGTCAGCATCGCCGGCGGCAAGGGCAGCATCGGCGGCGTGATGCTGGCCGTGCTGCTGCTGGGCATGGTCACCTATGGCCTGGCGCTGCTCAATATTCCTGGCGTCATCATGACCATCGTGGTCGGCATCTTGCTGCTGATTACGATCGCCCTGCCGCGCCTGTTGAACCGCAAACAAACCAAAAAATAATATGGAACAAATCGCTTTCAGGATGCAGTTGAAACCCGGCAATGCCGCGGAATACAAACTGCGCCACGACACCATCTGGCCCGAGCTGGCGGCCTTGCTGCACCAGTCCGGCGTGCGCGACTACAGCATCTTTCTCGATGAAGCGACGGGCGCGCTGTTCGCGGTGCTGCGCCGTGAGGACGGCCACGCGATGGCGGCGCTGCCGCAGCATCCGGTCATGCGCCGCTGGTGGGATCATATGGCCGACCTGATGGAAACGCAGGCCGATGCCTCGCCCGTGTCCTCGCCCTTGCTGCCCGTGTTTCACCTCGCCTAAGGACTGCCGTGACCATCGACGCCACCGTTGTACTCGATATCGGCAAGACCAATGCCAAGCTGACCTTGCTGGATGCCGCCGGCGCCATCCTGGCCGAGCAGCGCTGCCCGAACAGCATCATTCAGACAGGGCTGTATCCGCACCACGATACGGAGCGGCTGTGGGACTGGCTGCAAACCACCGTGGCCGCGTTTTCACGCCTGGCGCGCATCAGCGCCATCGTGCCCGTCACGCATGGCGCCACGGCGGCGCTGGTCGATGACGATGGGCTGGTGCTACCCATTCTCGACTATGAATCGACCTTGCCGCAGGCGCTGGCGGCCGAGTACGAGAAGCTGCGGCCGGCCTTTGGCGACAGCCTGTCGCCGCAACTGCCGTGCGGCCTGAACCTGGGCTTGCAGCTGTACTGGCTGGCCAAAACGTATCCGCAACAATTTGCCCGCGCGCGCCATATATTGACCTACCCGCAATACTGGGCCTGGCGCTTGTGCGGCGTGGCGGCCAGCGAAGTGACCTCGCTCGGTTGCCATACGGATTTGTGGCAGCCGCAGCAGGGAACGTTTTCCTCGCTGGTACACCGCATGGAATGGACGCAGCTGTTCGCGCCACTGCAAGCGGCCTGGACGGCGCTGGGGCCGGTGCGCGGCAACCCCGCGCTGCGCGATTGCCAGGTGCTGTGCGGCATCCATGACAGCAATGCCTCGCTGCTGCGCTACCTGGAGGCGGACGCAAACGAGCAGCCGCGCACGGTCTTGTCGACCGGCACCTGGGCGATTGCCGCCGCCTTTGGCGCGCGCCTGGACCGGCTCGATGAAACGGCCGACATGCTGGCCAATGTCAACGCGCTGGGGCAACCGGTGGCCTGCATGCGCTTTATGGGCGGACGCGAGTTTTCGGTGCTGGCGGGAGGCTCTCCGCAATTATGCGATGTGGCCGATATCGCGCGGCTGGTCGAACAGGGCACGCTGGCGCTGCCATGTTTTGCCGAGTCCGGCGGGCCGTTCTTCGGGCAGGCCGGGCGCATCGTGGGGCCGGCGCCGCAAACGGCGCAGGAACACTATGCGCTGGCCACCCTGTACTGCGCGCTGATGAGCGACTATTGCCTCGATGCCCTCGGCGCCGGCGGGCCGGTGACGGTGGAAGGCAGCTTTACCGACAACCCGCATTTCGCCTCCGTGCTGGCGGCGCTGCGGCCAGGCCAGCACGTGGCCGTATCGCAGGACGCCAGCGGCACCACCTGCGGCGGATGGATGTTGCACCGCTGGGGCGAGGTGCCGGTGATGGAGGCGACGGTGATGGCGGCGCTGAAGGTGGACGGTTTGGCTGCGTACCGTGCGCAGTGGCGGGCGCACATTAACCCAACGGCGTAAAAAAAGCTGGGGTCGGACCCGCCGGGGGAATACGTCCCAATGGGACGTATTCCGATCGCGAAGCGACCGACCCCGGGGTTTGCTTTTGGGGTAAAAATGCGGGCAAAAAAATGCCCTGTCCGCAGACAGGGCAACCCGGAGTAAAGCTCAGCGCGAGGGTGATTAACCTGCGGCTTTGACTTTCAGTTCGTTCTTGATTTCTTTCACGCCGCTCACGGAGGCGACGATCTGCACGATGCGGTCGCCGGCTTCGGCGCTCGGCACGTCGCCCGACAGGACCACGACGCCTTGTTGCGTTGCCACGTTCACCGGCAGGGTGGCGGCTTGGGCATCGGCGCCCAGGGCGGCCTTGGCCGACGAGGTGATGGTTTCATCAGGTACGGCAGCGGCGGCGTTGGCGGCAACCACGGTGTCAGCAGGAGCTTGTGCTTTTGGTGCGGAGTCAGCGGCATGCGAAGCGGTGATCGAGGCGCCCGACAGAACGATAGCGGCAACCAGGGTATTGAACAGTTTCGATGTTTGCATGGTAGTTC
>Ga0308163_10000386_pt1 | contig 86908 bp, 110 predicted proteins | sample PhyTR1_FD_201037 | JGI IMG/M metagenome (GOLD analysis project Ga0308163, IMG submission 201037) | Phyllosphere microbial communities from UC Gill Tract Community Farm, Albany, California, United States - DLSLT.R1 | ecosystem: Host-associated > Plants > Phyllosphere > Unclassified | place... | reverse complement strand
ACTGTAGTTAACAATAATCATAGCACTGGTTTGCAGAAAAATCTCGTTCAAAATTGTAAAACAGTTTCTTTAATAATTCATTTGGATGCATTCAGCCCAACAAGTTGGCGCAATAATGCAAACTTGCAGTACTTTCTTATAAGCTAGAAGCTGTCCGTCGAGCTGCTGACCACCGATAAGATGTTGTTTTCTCTGAAAGGAGTTAATCTTTCAACTTATCCTATATTTGGTTTCATTGTTTTAATATGTCAGTTAAAAAATTCAGGCTTAACCTGGCAGTGGTCTATATGGCTAATCCAGCAAATTTTCAATCACAAATCCAAAGCATTATTACTAAGCTTGCCTGGCTATACCGTTTTGATTATGCCATAGCCGATGGTCATCAAGTATTTACTGAAATGCCAGATAACCATCCTTGCGATCTGATTTATCTACGTTCTACTGAATAACAACTATTTCTTCAAAGGCATTCCAGCAATTGGTTAATCAGATGTTTGCACAGGCTGCGCTGTTCGGATGTGTCGACATATTCTTTCAGCTCCAGAAGATTTTAAAGGAATATCCATTTCCAAGTGAATTTGTGCGACCATTAAATTATCCTTATTCTGATGTTTATGAAGGTGGTCAGAAAAGGTTATACATTGATCCCCAAGCTTTGGAGGGCCTGGATTTAAATGAGCCAATGTTGAATTGATCATGTAGTATATACTATAAAAGATTGCATTATCCGAATGCTTATTTTACACTACTGGCTTCTATAAATCTTTAATGGGCGGTATTTCAAACGATCAGAGTGAATTAATTTCAAAGTGCTCCTTATTAAGCGTGATCTGTAAATTATGGGGGCAGTAGAGTCTCTTTTGACGTTATATGCACAGACAAACAAATATTCCAGAGGAGGAACATCCTTTACATTATAATTGGTTCGTGCAAAATAGGGTGTAATAAAAGAACAAGTTCAACTGATTGGTAAAAAGGCTTCCGAAATGCGCTTAAAATATTTGAGATTTGTATTAGTTAAATAGAAAAAGATCTATAATCTTTTCTATTTTATTTTCCATTAGTGCTTGATTTGGTGGTATAAATGATAATAGATGGAAATTAACGCTTCTTGCCCACAAATTTCCACCAAAAATAACAAGTCATCTGGCAACCTATTTACAGATAGGGTATAGAAATAACAAGGTATTTAAATTTCAAAGGCATGTAGTCAATAAAGAACAAAGCAGTTCGCTCTCATTCTACTCTGCGGTACCGTAAATTTTTCTGAAATCTCTTTCGATCTCGCCTGCAATCTTATCAAAAGTTTCCATGATAGCCTCCAGTTCACCATGTACCCAAATTTCCCCCAATACAAGCTGAGGCTCATTGTGCTCATTTTCGTCCGAAGTAATTAACGGCTCTGGAAACAGGCCATTGTTAAATGCTATAATAAATTGATCTAACACTGGTAACAACTTGTCAATTTGGGAACAAAGCTCGGTGCTAAATAAAAGTTTGTTTGCACGATAGGCTTCGATATCTTGTTATTTGTCTACATAGAAATCGGCATTGATGCTGACACGGTATTTTACGGGTTGACGCACAACATGTTCACTTTCTGGGTTAAAAGGATTTGCCAATGACCATACTTTTGGCGCTATTGAGGTTATATCAAATACAATATAAAGGTGATAGTTTTCTAGCTTCGCAGCTTTTCTCAACTCAAAATCAGTTAAAAAAAAATTAGCTTTCCCCACACCTGCTGAAGTTGCCTTTACCTCAATATATCTTTCAGTTCCGTCCCTCTCAAAGGAAAGGACATCATAGCCAAAGGCATCCGATTTTAGTGAGACGCGTTCAACCCTGTCGGCAAGATCTGGTCGGCGATATCCATTAAGCTTTTCGATCTCGAGATCCATGACTATCTTTTCGCCCCTATCACCCAACATCTTTGCTCTGCGCGCATCCATCTCGTAATCAGGTTTTATATTTTTAGTTTTCCCTCCTTTTCCCTCTGAAGGTTGAGATGGTGATGCTGGAATGATTTTTCCATTAATAAAAATACCTTTTTGCCCGGTTGGGAACGTTGGTTCCTGATATGGAAATAACGGATCTGTTGAAGGCACTTCCGGTGCTCCTTTCTTTGGTGGTCTTCCGGGGAAATAGTCATACAGGAAAACAGAAAAAAGGTCAAGAGGCCAGTGGCGCATGATCTCATCACCGTTTTTTATCTCCGCTAGAAGTTCTCTTTTTATTATCGGATCAATTCCTTTTAGTTTGATCGGATCTTTATCGAACTTTTTCAGGAAATAGTCCAGATGATCTTCAGAGAAAACATTCAGGAAGCGTTCCGGGTGATATGTTGATAGAATTTTTCCCTTGAACATTGGTGATATCCTGCTTTTGATAAGTCCGGGTAGGTTTTCATCGTTGGCATTTTTAAGCAGCTCTTTCAATGCGAACTGAATGTTACGATATACATCATCCATGTTCTCCCCAAAAATTCTCGAGTGCCTAAACTTGTGTTCTGGATCTTCTTTCGTTCTGCCATGATATAATCCGAATTTAAAGGATGTAGATCCGATGATCCGCCCAAGTCCGTCCAGGGATCGCTCTAGGGTATGACAGAAGTTTTGCCCGCTTTCTGCTTCAGGCAAGCCAAGTGCATATTCGTTGACAGGCATTTTAAGAAAATAATCGGCATTAAAATAGGTGATAAATTCCCTTCTTCTGTTGTGAAGTTTTTCCCTTGATTCCTGGATACGCACTACATTGGATAGAAATTTAGACTGGGCGATTCTGAGATCGTGTATGTTCATAGGGAGTATCGTTATTGCTTTTTCCTTGAGGTATTGATTGTCTGGATAATTACCTGTTCGAATTCTTCCAGACTCTTATATTTACTAAAGTGTTCGATCCTATAAAAAGGTAATCCTGATGCTTTCAGTATCTTATTCTTAATCTCGTCCTTATGGTTTTGGTTATTTAGCCTGTGCCATTCGCTATCGAGTTCTACAGCAAACACAGGTTTAAAATCATCAAACTGATCTATGACAACAAAATCGATGGTCGTGTTGTAAAAAAACCGTTTTTCGGATGCATTGAGAATTTCTCCAATCAATGAGCTATGAACTATGGTGCTCAAAGTGATGTTCGGGTAGACAAAATAAGAAGGAAAACAATTTCTGAGTGCAACAAAGAAAAGCTTTTCCTGTTTTGAGTTGAAAATGCTTTTTGTGGTGTTTTCCTGATCAGACAGAATTTCTTTTACCTTGATCATCGTGGATTGCTCGTGAGCTATTTCTTTGGGTCGGTTTTCGATAAAGCTGGCTATTATCTTTGCACAAATTGGGTTTGAAGGAAGCTTGGACGCATAAAAATTTGCTTCTTCCGGTTTTTTAGCAACAGTTGTCAGATGAACGACGATGTTTTCAAATTGAGCTTCTGAAAAAGTAAAAAATGGTGGTTTCTGGGTGTGCAAAATAAATAGCTGCCCAAAAATGAAATCTTTTTCAGCCACATCATTACCATCGATGAGCTCTTTAAAAAAATGTCCAAGGGCATTTTGTAGTATGATGTCGTCGTTCACAATATTCTGCCCAGTTTTCAGGAATGTTATAATATTACTGAACTCCTTTTTTTGTATCCATTGAAAGATTTCTTCTCTATCCATTATTGTTATATATGCTGGAAAAGAATGCATTTTCCAGGGTGTGTTTTGTTACTTGTATTTTTAGGCTGGTAAATAGTAGATCATTTGTTGGAGGACTTAAATCTTTTTGCAAATTCTTCCTTTTCCAACAGTTTCAGTTGTGAATAATGCCAGTTGCATCTGCACCAAGTGAATTTTTCATCTGCATGCCTAAACCTGATCGGTATCTGTTGTAGGCCATTTTCATCAAGTGAAGCCCTGAGTTTATCATGTACAGCGATGCCAAGTTCCTTTTCTTCGCCCGTATTTCGTAGCACCACCTTAAATCCAGGTTTGTCCACAATTATTTCTTGTAGAAACTTGTTCAACTTTATCGTTTTTTCTGGACTTCGAAGGGTAAACATGCAATAGGAATCCATCATTTTACCGGTAAGATATTTTTCTTTGATCTCCTCGGGATCCTCGAAATACCTCCCTTCCCATGCTGGATAGTTTTTCCAGTACCAAGGGTTTACCTTGGTGACAAGTATGGGACAAAGTTCTGGCATTAGCAGTAGTTCAGGTTTCATTACAAAAAGAACCGGGCCATATTTATTGGGCCTGTTATATCTTTTATGAAGATCCTGGCCATCCATGAAAACGTCATTCCATACATTGTAAAGTTTATCTTCAGGGTCTGAAGGCTGTTCAGTCTGTGGTAAACCCTGATCACTAACATAGCCCCTGGAAAGCAGGGCCCTCTGCTGGATAAATGTTAAAGAAGTCAATAGTGTGTTCGAATGAAAGAGATGATTTATCCCTTTATCCTTGAGGATTGCGTATAACCTTTTTGGATTTAGGTAAAATTTTTCCATGAGAGCGGTTTAGAGAATTCGAAAAAAAATTGCTTGTTAAAGCATTCGACAATATATAGATAATATTTCATCGGAGCGGATTCCGCATTAGGTGGCTGTGACTATACGTTTTTACGCAGGCTATCTTCCCTTAACCACGTATATTAGAAGAAATTAATCAACTCAACATGGTTCGCAAAAAGCAAAGGGTCAGCCAGCATATAATGGAGGATGCTTCCTACCACATCATTAAGGAGCTCATTCCCAAGGAATGGGTGATCAGGGAATTTAACCGACCTGATTACGGCATCGATCTGATCATAGAACTTTTTGAGAAGATTGATGACAAGACCTATGAGACATTGGGGGAGTTTATTTATGTACAGGTAAAATCCAGCGAGCAGCTTCCTATCAGTACAGAAAAAATCTATAGGGTTGGAAATGTTGCAAAGGGGAAGAGGGTTCGGACAGATCAGAATATGCCAATTTGGACATTTTAAAATACAGTTATGATACCAACTCGATATTCACGATCCAAAGCTTGGGTGCGAGTGTTTCCGTACTTCTGTTTCTGGTGGATCTACATTCGGAAGATGTTTATTTCATCAATATGAACGATTATATAGACAAAATAGTTCTGCCCCAAAAACCCGATTATGTCAACCAGGGTACATTGACGATAAAGATTCCTACACTCAACACACTCAAAAATCATCAGGTAAGCTCAGCCGCCCTTCAATTATATGGAAAGCGATCTAAGTTACTGGCAGCCTTTTCTAAATTCAATTACCAGAGAAATGAACTTAGCTATGCACTGTGGGTTAAGTTTTGGCCCGTATATACCTATCGGGAAACGATAGAAAAGGAAATGACAGAAAGAGAAATCTATGATCTGGTAATCTTTTTCATCCTGCAAAACGAAAAACTTGATATTTGGAGGTATGAATTTTGGCTGGTTTTGCCAGATGCAAAAACAGAGATGGCAGAATTGAAAAAGTATCTACAGGAGGATTTGGTAGAATGGGACAAGGCGAGGAATGATATCATAATACTTTGGCAGCGGCTGACCAATCTTGGTACGATGTATGAAGATCTGATCAGGCAATGGTATCTGCCAAAAATGATCAGCTTATGGACGTTCTACCCCAATCCTCCAAATACCATTAAAACTATTGATATCCGTAAACAAAAAGGCAAAGCAAATAGTTAACCTGAGGAGAGAGATAATAGTGAATCAGTATAACTTACTATTATCTAACTTCGTGGCTAGTAAAAGTCTTTTCCTTTATTTTGGAGACTTTTATTTTACTGATCTTGTGAACACGTTTGTAATAGTTGATCGTACCCTTGGCTTGCGGTGTTTCCTTATCCTCAAATCCATCAATTTTCTTTTTATATGCTTCTGGTAGCCGGATGCTGTTATTGTTCACGATTACGTTGGTTACCTTGGGCTGTTTTGTTTGGTAGAATGTCTTGTTGTGGCTGATCTTAAATCCATTGGAGGTAATAATGGCCAGGATGTCGTTAACGAGGGGCTTGAAGTCTATTTTGGAAGAGATGGTAATGTCGTCCACGAAAGTGGTAAGCGTTAATCCATTTTTTATTGCCAATGCCTCCAATTCCAGGCCTGCACTTACAAAAACCAGATTTGCAAGATACGGAGAGGTCGGCGTTCCCTGGGGTAACATCCCTTTATAGGTGGTGAGTTTGGTCAGGATCATTGATGCTGTCGGCGAAAAATTCCTTTTGACGAACATTTCAAATACCTGTTGATGGGTTATCCCGGGATAGAAATTCCTGAGATCGGTATTAAAAAAGAATTTGTTCCCCTGGTGCATTTTAGCATTCAGGATATTGTCCCTTTTTGCGATACCTCCAAATGCGTAATCGGGAAGTTTTATTGTTTTCAGGAGCTGTACGTGTATCCGCTTCTGTACCGTTTTCAGGAGTCTAAGACTGGGATAGAGATCCCGGGTTCTGGGCTTTCCGTTTTTGTCGATCAATTGTATGCCTTTTTTATCCAGTTTGGGATTGCTGATCAGGTAATAGAACCTGTCTATGTTTTCCAAAAGATGATCTAGCTCTTTTTGGGTAATGTGCAGGATCTTTAATAGTTTGGGAACATCCAGCATATCAAAAAAATGATTCTATCATACCTTTTATCGAAGGGAGAATGATCTGGAAGGCCTCCCTTTTCCTGGGCTCGATGTCTTCCGCTGTCAACGAGTGGAAAAAAAGCACCGGCAGTGGTGTTTCCAGCACATCGGCAATGGTTTTGAGCACGCCCAGAGCCGGCTCCTTCTGATTGCTTTCAATCTTTGAAACGTAGGCCTGAGTAAGCTGGCAGCGTTCGGCAAATTCATTCTGCTTTAGCCCTTTTTTAATTCTTATCTGTTTAATTGTGTTTCCTATGTCCATAACTATGGGTTTGATTAAAGTAGGAGTGCCAGATTAAAATAAGTCCTTAAGATGATCATAGATTGAAAAGATACGTGCTATCGTTGTCAATACTTTAACAGATGTTAACATACGGCTTTGAATGTCCGGTGCTGACCTGGATTGCTCCAGCATGTTAATACAATCATTTAAAAGAACTTGCTCTTCGTCTGAAAACGAACAACGGTGCTTTGAAAGGATGACCTTGATACCCAGTATCAGATCTTCACTGTTTTTGAAACTATGTTTTTGCATAATTATTGAATTTAATTAGTAGGCATTATTGCCTGCTTCTTCCAATTATGCTGTAATTAAATTCACAAACGTTGTTCGTTATTCACTCCTACAGAATCCTGCTTCATTTATTATCAAAAAACAGTGATGATTATTACGAATAAATCCGATTAAGTCCAACATTCTCAATACGGTTCGGGGCATTACGGCTTAGCGGCAATTCGGCGAAAAGGGCATCTACTGGCTGGCAGCGAGGCTAATCGGCATTCTCATCTTCAGGGCTGTCCTGGCGGTGAGGTGTCGAGGTGGAAAGTCTTGATCATCTTAAATACCTATATAGGCTGTGTATTGCTACACTTTACGATTTGAATCAATTACATTAGTTTTAAAAACCTTTCAAAGAACTATGAAACAAATGTAGATAATATTCCTGACAGTACAAAATTTATTTTAAAAAATATTTCTATGGTTATTATTTAGTTGATAAACATTCCCTGTTAGGACTCAAATTCCTTTGATCAACAGTATTCTCACCGGTTAAAAATGTTCATTTAAAATCTCCCTGGCAGGATCAGACAAATCCTTTTTGCATGGCTTTGTGGTATAACTCCTGCTCTATGAGCGGTTCTATCCATCGGTGCATTTCTTCCACGGTCTTAAATTCTGTAAAAGGATTGTGTGGCAGTGGGTCGTTCATCAACGTTTCAGAAGCCAGCGCCTCGCAGCTCCTGCGCGGGTGCCACCATAGATACGAATCCCTGAAATTATCTATGATGTTATAATGGTGGCTATAAATAAAATCACTCCAATTCTCTTCTACCGTATTCTCCGGACTGATATCGATGATCTCCAGCTCAGAGAATACCCTCGACCGGTTTGCTTGAAGTGAATCCAGCATTACCTTCCTAGCATCAATATCGGTCACAGGGGCACTATAACCAAATATGGTTATGTAATAAGCACGTTGGAAAGCACTTTTTAGTTCAGTCCACTCCCTTCGGATGGATGCATTGGCAGAATAGTTTTTCTGTCCGACCGGATAAAGCAGTGGCATTTTACCAAAGGGACGGTTACATCGATGGCAGGTCTTGTTGTAGTAGTTCCCAGAAATATTGCACTTTTTGCAGATTCCTACTGCAACGTTTCCGTGCAGGAACAATAGCTGTGGAACATGTGAATTAAACTGGCGGTGCCTGAGATAACTTTGTAACAGCAACGGATCCCAGTTGAATGTTGCAATAATATCCTTTTCGCGTAGGGACATGATCAGGTAGTCATAAAGGTTGGGCTTTTCTGAAACTTTAAGGTCAAGAAAATAACCATGCACTGCATCATCCACCGCTTTGCGCAATTTGGAGTCTTCGTCATTATGATATAACGTGCTGTACAAAAGTTCAAAATCTTCCAACAGATGGCTATATTTTGGACTGAGCATTTCAGTCAGGCCAAGAACTTTTGCAAGGCTCCGCATCACAGGAAGTTTTCGTCCGTTTTTATCGCCCTTTGGAAATGCAGCGCAGCTGGCACCTGCACCCAGGATTACAAGGTGGGGGTCGTGGCTAACGCCATTTCTGAAATCTGGAATGACATCCTTTTGTACTTTCATAATCTAATTGTTCAAATATAACCTATTTCGAAATCTGTGTTCAGTCCCGGTTGTGCTTATTATTCAGATCCGGTGTTATCATCAGAATTCTTTCTTTTGAGGATCGACCAGCCAAATAGGAATATCGTAAATAATGCCATCGCGCAGATGATCCCAATCTTAGTTCCCTGATGGCTGATCTGTGGAAGACCGCCAATAAACATAAGGACAATGCTTGTCCAGGCCGCAATTATTTTCTCTGTTTTCATTAGTGAATTTTTGTGTTGATAAATATTGGACAATGATCGCTATCGATAAACGACAGCCAAAGGACAGGGTAACGACATCGACTAGATCATTTGTATTTTATGAAAATTTAGTAGATATTGTTCCCGTGATTAAAAGTTTCAAGAGCCCGGCGGAGATAGAAAAACATTTCCGTGATAGTTATGAGTGCCAACAATACATTGAGTCCCTTCGTTGGAAAAACGGGTTGCTTTCTCCATATACCGGATCGAAAAATGTGAAACACATCGGGTTTTACGATACTTATGTCTGCATGGACACGGGGCGTAGCTTTTCTGCACTAACCGGGACGATTTTTTCGAAAAGCAAGATAGACCTTGTCAAATGGTTCCAGGTGATTTGGCTCAATTGGCAGTATCCAGAAATGAACAGCTCTGAAATGGCAAGCCAACTGGGCATGAACCAGAAGACCGTGTGGGGGATGTTAAAAAAAATAACACTGGCAACTGGTTCATTTGAGAGAAAGGAAAAATGATAACTGTGAAACACATTTTAAGGGGAAACTTAACGGCCGATGGTGCCAATATCACAGTATTCAAATTGGATAATGATAGCTTTGCTGTAGGACAATCCGCTTTCTATCGATATCTCACTGATGGTAATATATCAAATGCGTCCAGGTACAATCTGGGTATTTCTAATCTAGGCAAATATCTTCCTGAAAAACTGCTTAGAGACCCAGAGTTTTCGGTAGAAATTGAAATGAGAACGGTTAGGCTTTTGACTCCACTAGAATGCCTAAGTGTATGCAAGGGTATAATATTGGCAAATCTTGACGGAAAAATAACCAAGAAATGGTCTGCAGCACCGCGAAGGGCACAGCTGTTATTAATTTTATTTGCTGAATTAGGAGTGGAAAATGCTATCAAAAGGGCACTGAAAAGCAATCCAGCAATAATTGATGATTCTTTTGAGGAACATCTGATCCGTTTACTATCCTATAAAAATTAGAAGGTCGTTTTAGTCCAAAAGTGTTTGCACCATAGAATTAAAGTTTGATGTTGATATTTGGATCTTTTAATTGAACCATTTCGGGAAAGTCCTTAAAATGAAAATAATGTAACTTAGTGAGTATTTTACGAGTATTTCTTGTTTTATCCCATTAAAAAACCTAAAAATGCAAGATATTGATATGACTACCGCTGCCAGGTTTACAAGGCAGCTTTTTCCACATGCGGATTTTAATACTGGTTTCACCTTTGTTTACGATGAAACCAACAATATCCGCAAGTTCCAAATGATTGAGGGAAACTTTAATAATGATTTCAACTCTAATTTTGTTCTAGGTGGTTTTGCATATAAGGGCTCCAGGCCTGATACAGCCCGTATTTTTGATAATGTTAGACTTCAAGCGAACATAAAAGAGGTAAAATTTGCGCATATAGCAAACGGAGGATTTCTTGATGTGCTCAAATCCAGAAAACTTACGACATTTCTGGAGAACATCCTCAAAACCGATCTTTATCTGCATTTTTCCTCACTTAATATTCTCTATTATTCGCTGGTAGATATTGTCGATTCTTCATTTAGTGAAAATGGCAGTCTTCAATATGATATGGGTCTAAACAGGTTTTTAAAGAATGCACTTTATGAAATCTCGCGGAAAGAGATAGATAAAATCACAGCCTTGTTTTACAAGTATAAATATCCCAATCTACAAAAAGAAGAACTTGTGAATTTTGTGGCAGAGCTGCTGGCGATCTTTCAGCCTTATGAATCCGATAGAGAATTTGGAATGCCCTTGCTTATCCTTAAAAAAGAACTTATCAATGCTTCTTCAGCAGGCAGGCTTCCGTTCATCATGGATGACACAAGCCACGTTCTTATTGCAGCGCTAACAAGTTTCTATCATCGTCCAGTTTATTTGTTTTCGACTTCAGGTCACTTGTTTGACAATGAGGAGGAAATCAAGGCAGATATGGCTAAGCTAAGATTTATTGTCGAAGATAAGGTGTTGAACAATTATTCCTTTCTCGACTCTAAGAATGATATTTTAGTGCAGGCATGTGATGTGATTGTAGGGTTTGTTGGAAAAATGAGTAAGTTTATAAATCTGAACAGTAAGGATATGATTAAGGAGGAATTTGGTAAATTTACCCCAGTTCAGGGAAAGAACCTTGACCTATATCTAAAACTGGTGTTAAAGAGTGAAAAGCTGAACCCGGCTTTTTTTCATTATGTAGAAAGTGACGAAAATCATTCGAAGTTTGACTACATATTAGGTTTAAGAAACATTTGATCCACTCCAAATGCCCAATCAATTTTATTAAATGAGCCGCGAATGACAAAGAAGGTAGAGAAAGAATTAATGGAAGAAACTGAGGAGAAAATTTTCGTTATCTCCCAGAAAAATGCCAAAATACTTTGGGCACGTGCCGCAGGAAGATGTTCATTAGAAGAGTGCAGACTGGAACTTACCCTCGAAAAAATTGAGGAAGGCATGTTAACATACGGTGAAATGTGCCATATTGTAGGTGAGAAAACGAAGGCGACAAGGGGGATAAGCCCAATGACTGCTAAGGATCGTGCAGAATACCATAACCTGATTCTTTTGTGTGCTAACCACCACACCCAGATTGATGGGGATGAAAAAAAATATCCAATCGAAATCCTCCACCGCATTAAGACCAAGCACGAACAGTGGGTTCAGGAATCACTTTCCGCGAAAAAACTAACCGCCACAGATATACTTTACACATCTTTGATTGATTTTCTCTCCACTAATCTCAAACTTGACGAATGGGAACTCTTTATCGCTAATGCCTCACGAAACATACTCCATGGATATTACATTGATACCTTTGACAGGATGCAACATAAGTCACTGGAAATTGACCTACCTGGGAAGAACCTGGAAATAGAGAACGCAATTACAAATTTGATCAATTCCTATATTGCTTTTGTTGAGTGTTTTTTGGAATTTTCTGCCATAAGGGAAGGAGGGAGTGACTTTTTTGCCGCGGACACATCTTACAAAAAAATATTTCCTAACCTAAATTATGATTATTATGTAGCCAGACATAATTTATGGGGCCGAAGAGGGTTTGCTTTTCTTTGCATGTATACCGTTAGGGTGAATGAGTTTGTGAAAGCCGTTAGAAAGAATATGAATCCTTATTTTTATATTACTAAGGGAAATTTTCTGGTATCGGATGACCTTGGGGTCCACAACGGAGGGGATCCCAGCCTTGTTCGGCCGACATTTGAGTTAGCTAAAAAAAGACTGGATATTCTAAATCAGGAGTATCAGGAATTTGACACTTTATATGTGCTGAAATTTTAACGTAGAGCCTACTGTTTTTGAAGTCTACAGATGCTTATTTCTATTCCGAAATCCAATATTGCTATTTTGTTTTTTCAAGAAAATCCTATTTCTGAAGAAAGAATGAATAGTTTTTTAGGGATTATTAATTTAAAATGGCTAGCCCTGCTTCTGTAGCTTTATAATATTAGTCAGTATCAATAGGCTTCTCCAAAGGGTAGTTGCGATAATGATCAATCCAATAACATTTGCGAAAAACAGATATTTTGTAACTCCACCAGTTAGGAATAGCTTTAGTGTAAACCCAAGTATCGCAACAAATATCAGTGACTTTATACACCCTTTCAGCAATGTAGTCGTCCGATAATATAACCCGGTCGAAAAAAAGAGGTCAAATAATGGTACGTCTTCATTTCCTCCGCTATTAGGAATCCTGGCTCCTGTTTTAAAAGTGATTAGGACGGTAAGTAATGTAAGCACAAATCCCGCTAAAGTCAGCGCAATCGTTGCTAAATCCGTTGTGGTGGAGACACTCATTTCCGCTTTAGGCAGGATAATTAGATTGCGTGTATGCAGTATGTAAAGTATACAAGCTACCATACAACAGAAAAGATAGTCGTACAACAAGGGTCGCCTGAAATAAAAGTCTATCATGATTCAAATCTTTTCATAAACTCATCAAAGTCACTTTCAATTTTTTCAAACCACTCCTTAGAAGTAAGGTGGGCATCTGGCTCGATTTCCACGGATATCTCTTTTTTGCCCTTCATCAAATTGAAAGTAGCATCTTCACCTTCCTTGTTAATGTATTTCAACTCAAATTCTTCAAAATGGTCAATGTGGTAAGGCTTCTTTCGGAACTTATCTAGCAAAGCGGTCATCATTGTGATGGCGCCTTTGTTCAGTTCAGTACTTTTAACTTTTGAACCAGGAGTTTGGAACATGGCTTCAATCCTGATAAAGTTTGGCTTCAGTTTTTGTCCCAGATTGGCAAATTCAGTGATGTAGCCCTTGATATCATCATCCATTTGGGTGATGTTCTGTGGTTTTAGCTTAATCTCAAAATTAAGTACGTTATGAAGTTCCGCAATCGTCTTATCAATTGGCACATCCATAAAGGTTGTGGTTGTTGTAGCCTTTGCTAGTCTAAGTACGTCATGGGCAAGGTTTCGGAAATAATATTCTATATCTGAAAGCCTAGGCCCGTTATGGTTGTATTCTACGCACATCACCGCAGGGCTGCGGCTATAGTCTATAAAAAAATTTGTCACCTCCGCTATAGATCCAGATGCTTTGTTAAAAGGTACCAGTTCGTAGGTGTCCAATGGTTTAACCATCAGGTTTTTTCCAGCTCTGAGCAATGCGATTGAACATCGGATCTTTTTTGTCTTGGGGATCCTGTAGGTAACGTTCATAAAAAGCTCTCGTTTGTCATTGTCCTGACGGTTTTTGTTTTTGTCTACAAGGTAAGCTTTGTTATCCAAGCGTTCCTTGTTCAGGAAGGTGATCAGTTTGATCAAAATGTCATTAGAATTATCCTGAATCCCGGCAAACGGAGTGAAGTTTAGTGTATGTAAATAAAACTTAATCGTGTGGGTGTTTGAGTTCGGAGCTGTATTTAGTGACATAGTAATACGTTAATTCAGAGCTAATTTGGTGTTTATAATCCACTTTGTCAAATCTACAGATTTATTGTCTGGGCTAGACTCACATACGCTGTCCAGTTTAAGTGTGGCCTATCGGAACGAGTCCTGTGAGACGGTACAGGATATGTACCATAAAAAGCAGGAGTTGAAGGTCAATGGCGTCAAGTTCTGGGAGCCCGAGCTTCGTCCGCGCGAAAAGATGCTGGAGATGGGCGCTCCTTTGATGGCTGATGCGGAGCTTTTGGCGATGCTGATCGGTTCGGGTACGCCAAACGAGAAGGCGGTTGATCTAGCTGGAAGGATCTTGGAAAAGGTAGGTGGTAATCTTTTGAAGTTGCAGGAACTTGACCTGAAATCACTGTGCGCCTTTGACGGTATGGGCGTGGCAAAACCCTGTTCGATCATGGCGGCGATGGAGCTGGGCAAACGGATGTACCCGATCCTGAATGTAGGTCCGGTCAAGAAGGTCAGGGTGTCCAGTGGTGCGTTTTTTTCTGCGGTGTAGTATTTCCTTTTTTTGGAAAGGTGCTGTTCTGCTGCTATTTTCCTGTAGTCTCGCTTTGCAATCGGGTTTAGCTTACTTTTTTCTGTATTTCATTGGTCGATGCCCTTCCTAGGGGCAATTGGATCGGCGTATGCCCTGTTTTTTATCCAGGCCACTAAAATAACGGGTTAGGGAGAATGAGCTTTTAAGAAAAAGGGCAAAAAAGGAAAGCGAAGCAATATGCTTGCCTGCACCTGCGCGGGCATAATGGCTGCCGCCACCCTTCGGGACTTATACCGCTCCGGTATGGTCAACCATGCTTCTGTTGCTTTCTTTTTTGTCCTTTTTTCTTTGAAAAAAAGCTTTGTTGAGGATGGGACAGCGAGGAAAGATTTAACAGATTTTTCAACCTTTTTAATGGTGTGGTGCAGCCTTTTAATGCATTATTTATTATGAAACATAACTTTCATCAGCGCAGGGAGAACCGCATTGAGCATGCGGAAAAAATGGCTTTAAGGAATGAAGCGGAATCAGAGAAACTTTATTTAAGGAGCACGGAAATGGCGAGTGTCATACCGATGGGGCAACCTATTCTTGTTGGTCACCATTCTGAAAAGAGTGACCGAAATTATAGGGCGAAGATCGATAATACGATGCGCCGATCTATTGAGGCGGACAAAAAAGTGGATTATTATGCGGATAAGGCAGAAAGCATCAAAAGCAACGATTCGATATTTTCGGACGACCCCGATGCTTTGGCGAAGCTGGAGCGGAAACTTGCGGGGATGAAAGCCAAACAGGAGTTTATGAAATCGGCAAACAGGCTGATCAAAAAGGGCGACCGTGAAGGGTTTTTGAAACTGGATATGGCAACCCCCGAAATGTGGGAAAAGCTGATCGTTCGAAGCTGGTGCGGTCAGGGTTTTGCTTCGTTCAGTCTGACTAACAATAATGCGAACATGAGAAGGATCGAGCAGCGCATCGTGGTACTGAAGCGCCGCGAAGTAAGTACCGCAGTTGATAGGGTCATTGGCAGCGTGCGCATTTTTGAGAACAGGGAGGCAAACCGTTTGCAGGTGTTTTTCGATGGCAAGCCAGCGGCGGAGGTGATCAATCTGTTAAAACAGAATGGTTTCCGCTGGTGCCGTTCGGAGGTGGCTTGGCAAAGGCATATTTCAAATACCGCCTACCATGCGGCAAAAAATATCGCCGAAAGCCTTATTGAAAAAACAGAAGATTAGATAATCACAAAGCGCTGCCTGTCTGGGCAGCGCTTTTAAAATAGCACAACATGATGACACAGGAAATAAAAGTAAATCTCACCCTAACGTTAGGGGGGATACAGAACGGTCAACGACCGATATCAAGAAATTTATCGGAGATATGATGACGGACGCCACCAGTACCAGATCGTTTTCATTGCACAAATATGCGATTGATAAGATCGAGCAGGAAAATGCGATCTTTGCCCCCGATCCCAGAAATGCCGATGGCGTTTGGGATTTTGTAGAAAAATATTATCCCAATTACAATTCATGCAACGAGATCATGCGCAACAATGACCTTTGCAAGATTGCAAGCCAAGAACTCAATGGCGATGTTGCGGAAATGTTCAGAAGCGAGTTTGGCAGTGATCATGATCTTGCGGTCGCTGCCTTTGACCAGTCCACTAAATACGTTTACAAACGTGCGATCATGGGTCACCTGCGCAGTGAGAAAGATACGATCTCAATTGTTTGGGGGCTGGAAGATATAGAGGATAGGGCGAAACAGAACGGATATATCTTAATGGAAGGCGAAACGCTAGAGGTTCTGGAGCTGCTGAAGGAAAAGCACGATTGTAATGTGGGCATCACTTGGGAGGTAATCGACGATTATATCAGTATGGTCGTGCCAGAAACCCAGGACGATAACGGGTTTACCTGGGAAAACATTGAATTTCTTGGCAAAGGCTTCAATTGCCGGTTGATTCCGGATCTGAACGAGGAAGGTTTTCAGCTGGTCATTGCCCCCGCGGCATTGAGCGTGGCGATGGGGCTGGACATGAACGGTAACGGCAGACCAGAAGCCACCCTTTTGGACGAGCGGATCTGCTATTATGCAACACCGTTGGAGCTGCTTATGAGTGATGGGGAGCTTTTCGATCTCATTTACAACTGAACCCAACAAACTGATCTTTCACGGGGGAGCAATCCCCCATTTCCAAAAAATTATGATGTTTTCAAATCTAGATACCGATGGGCTTTTGCTCGTTTTTGCTGGGCTAGCGGTAAGGTTCATTGTCGGCAGGCGCAGATTCTCGCGAAGGAATTTTACTGGGGTTCAGGTATTTTCAAGTTATATCGCCTCGCAGCTGGTGCCACTGATGGAAAAGCTTTTCAATATAGTGGGAACGCTGCTGATCCTGATGGGACTGATAAAGATCATCTTCTGATAATTTAGGGGCAGCAATGATCAAAAGCTGTACAAGGGAGGAGATTCTTCTATTAATTCTACACTAAGTTAGGCAGGGGGCTTTCGGGGCGCAAAAATTGTTCGGCATAAACGCTCACATGGCCTTTGCCCGCTTTTCCATTTATTCCGCTGCATTTTTTGCTTGCTCAGCCCCTGCCTGTTGCCGCGCATAATTAATCAAATTTTCAATTTAAAAAATTAGGATTATGAAAGCGCAAAGCCAAAATTCACTGTTCACCGTATCGGAAATCAAAGTAAGTTATCAGCCAAAGTTCAGGGCCTCGGAAAGGCCAAAAATAACGACATCAAAACAGGCTTATGATATACTTTTTAATAACTGGGATCTGGGAAAGATTGAAATGACCGAACAGTTCTGTATACTGATACTGAACAGAGCCAATAACGTGATAGGGATGACAGAAATATCAAACGGAGGATTTGCTGGAACTTATGTCGATCCAAAACTGATATTTTCAATTGCCCTAAAATTTGCGGGATCATCCATCATTCTAGCCCATAACCATCCGAGTTCAAACTTGGTACCAAGTGAACAGGACTTGAAAATCACACAAAGACTGGTTGAGGCTGGTAAGCTACTAGACTTACAGGTATTTGATCATTTGATATTGAGCAGATACAGCTACTATTCATTTGGAGATGAAGGGCTGTTATAGCCTTTTTTACAATCGAATTTATTGTTTTATTGGGGAGAATAGGTCTAGAACCCGATTTGTCTCCCCATCCACACCCATCTTTGGAAAACGGTTTTTCAGAGATGTGCATATTCATATATGATGCTTATGAAACTTGAAATTGAAATACAGACCCATGTCAATCTGCTTCGGCTTAACTGGCTTTTGATTAATCTGATGAGCGGTATCGAAAGGTTCGATGCCACATGGCCATCGATCCGCCAGAGGGAAAAAAATGTGCTGGAGGAATTGGCCATAGCGGCAGTTGACCAAAATTCCTGGCTTGGCAGTAACGTTGAGGATCTATTTTTAGCGGGACTTGAGGGAAGTAGTGAATCGGTAACTGCTGATGCCCTGGCCGATCTTAAAGATTTGATATTTTGGTATGAGACAGAAATGGAAATCCATCCGCTATTTAGGTGCGTCCTATTTGGCTATTATGTACAACTCATTGCCCCTATCCTGCAAACCGATCATGAGATCGGGGTAAGGGCGGCAGTGCTGACACTGATCAAATCGGGATACGTTTGGGCAAGGTACATCAAATGGCTTCCCCTCGACAACTTGGACATAAATGAATGGATGTTTTATTTTCTGTCAGTTCTAAGGGACGGACAATTAAACTTCCTGCAAAAGATAGATGTTGGTGGAATTGGACAAGAATTGACCTTCACTGAAAAACTTCTCATTCATATCATTGAGCAACACCAGGGGATCAGAACTTCACTGACCACCAAGAAGCTGGGGAAGTCTACCGCTACCACTAAAAGAATGCTGAACAGATTGATTGAAAAGAGACTGATTGAAAGAAAGGGAGCAGGGCGAGCAGCTCACTATATATTATTGTAATTATTGCCCCTTGATAGCGCTAACTGGTTCTTTTCGGCTCAGAGCCAAAAAAGCCAGTGGAATTTCCCACTGGCTTTGATTTTTTTGGTGCTATAAACCGGTCAATCCAGGCGGGAGAGGGTTAAAAGAATCATCCTCTAAACCAGCTGCATTACGCAGATCATCTATAAAAAAGTTCGTGTCCTGTATCTCGGGGACCACGCATCCTCTAACAAACTAATACAATATTAGTGAGTTAGAGGATTTTTTTTTGAACGGTGTACAGATGGTGTACTGATTCTATTTATAGCTGCTGAATTTTACCTAAAATTTGCTCCATCATTTTCTTCACCTCTCTCAATTCAATTTCCATTTCAACAATTTTCGCGTGCAAGTTTGCAGCTGAGTTCGGATCAGCCTTTCGATCGTTGATTTGATCTCCCTTTCCGGAGGCTACCCAGTCCAGGTCAAGATTGTATTTTTCTGAAAGGTATGAAAGTAATTTCTGCGTGGGTGCCCTATGCCCATTCTCCAATAGAGATATGGTTTTCTTATTGTAGCCGGTTTCCTCAGCAAGATTGTCTTGAGTGATCTTGCGTGATTGCCTAAATGATTTTATTCTGGCTCCAATTGCCTTTAAGTCTTGCATGTTTTTTCTGTATTAAAATTCGTTTTCAGGCTTCTTATTCAAAGACGATGCAATGTCCTTGATAATATCTATTGCCAATGTAGCTGCTACATCATTACCCTTGAAGACATCAGAGCGGGTCGGGGCTATCCTTATTGATTGATCATCTGATATATAGTAATCATACTTTAAAGATGACAAGACAATTTTGGCTTTCTGGTTCTTTACATATATTCTGCATTTGAAGTGTAGAGTCAAGTCGCGATCCGTGTGAACATATACAGTTTTCTTTTTAAGCTTTTGTTCACTACTGTCCTGCACAGAAACAATAGCCGATCCTACGAAGGAAAGTTCCCCAAGTTCTAAATCCTTACTTTCTATGCTCTTTTTGCTATTTCTAAACGAAGATGAAATGTAGGATAGCGAATTGCTATAAAGCTGTTGTTTTGTAAGAGTGCTTGTAATTACAGTATCAAGAAGGTGAGCTGGCTGGTCTTTAAACGCACTTACGGTATTGTTATCTGGCTTAAATTCTTGTGCTGATGCTATTAAGGTTGCACAGCTTAGAATTAATGTAGTTAGTAATTTCATTTCATCTTGTTTATCTTCTTATCGAAACGTCAATTATATTATATAATTCTTTTACATCATTCAAGTGTATTTCCTTATCTGGATAGGACTCCTTATCTGGGTTGAGAGAGTGAATTAAAATTATTCCCTCTTCGACATTATGTTTTATTATACGCTTTGCAATAATACCATCTGTCTTATGGACGATTATAAAATCTTTATACCTATGAAGGTGTAATTTGTTCTCCCAATGGTGGTGCATTAAAAATCTGCCTGTGACTTTACTTTTGTCGGGAATACTTTCAATCGTACCATTGTCCATACTATCTCCGACTATTTCAAATCCTCTATATAATCCCTTATGGTACTTCTGCACTATCAAACTATGTTTTGGTCTCTGCTCTATAAACTCTGGATCGGCGTAACCATTTAAGTAACCTGCATAGGCAGATTCTTCCACTAGTGGAAATACCATTAATATATCTCCTCCTGGTAATTCTATAAATGGAGTCTCATCTAATTCAAAATTGCTCGGTAGCTCTCCGAGATCGATTGCGTTAGATTTTGAATTTTGTACAAGCATGTTGCCCTCCCCAGTTAGAAGCCAATTTCTATTGAGTTCCGGGTAAACTGACAGAATTTGATTCATAGACTTTTCTCTTATGCTCTGCCCAATATTATTTACGAAGCCATTTGATAGTCCGGCAGCTATTTCAAATGCCTTAGTCTCAATCCCTAATGATAATATGAATTCTTTAATTCTGTTTTTGATACTCATAATAGAAAATAAATCTATCTAATAATCAGATAGATGTGGTTTTATTAGATTAAATGTCTAATAATCTATTGCAATAGAAAATATTTCTAATCATATTTGTATTGTACAACACAACAAAGATAATATAAAACGCCTACTAGGCATATACTTATAAAGGACTATATGTTAACAGCTCAATACAAAAACAACCATTTCGCCGGCATGATTGATAACGGCGTCGAGTTCTTCGCAGAGAAGGGGATAATTGACGTCAGGTGCATTAATATGGGAATCGTCTACAATTCGTTCTCTGAATTCCCAGAATGGATAAAATTAAAGCTTGAGCAGGATCTTGCTAAGAACCCGATTGCCATGCGTTCCCTTAGCCAAATGAAAGGTATTACAAAAGAAGATTACCTGAAGCACTATGCCTTTTGCAAGTACGGAGGATTAGACCCTAATCCAGATATCGATGTGAATGGTAATATGGGTGAATCAGAATATTTCGATTGTGGTTTCAGAGGGGCTTGTAAAGCGGAAGGAAAACTATGCTGCAGTATCAAGGTAAAGAATGGTTCGCTTACGAAAATGGAAGTTAACATCCTTAAAAAGGCAATGCTTTCCAATAAGAGGATCGCTGACGACCTATTTATCTCAATCTCTACTTTAAAAAAGCACTGGCAGAACATGAAAGCTAAAACCGGCATGAGCACCCGGGCCGAATATGTGTATTTCGCAACGAAGAAAGGAATAATAAAATGGATATGGTAGTGAACGTGATTGAGGCTCCAAAGGAGAAATTCACTTGGATAGGGCCACTAAGGAAATTGGATGAGATAAAGAAGCCTATTTATTTCTGGTATGCAGACCGAATGAAGGTAGCGCCATTGATTAGCAAAGATATCCGCATAGAGTTCCCTGATAGGGAATACGAGACGATTAAAGAGGTTCTCGGCAACGTGAAGCTGAAAAGGGATTTTGAATACTTAAAAGTTTGGAGGAATAAATAATGGAAGGAATATCACTTGTAGAAACAAAGACCTTAAAAGATTTGGTTGGATCAGTCGCCATTCTCGCTGAGATGGTAAACTCTACCATGTCGGAATTAAAAGGTGCATATAAGCCTTACTTGACTACAGAGGACGTAATGGAAATAACTGGATTTGGCAAGTCATGGGTTACCGCTAATAAGCAGGATATAGGATTTACCACTGTCGGTGGGTGCCTTAGGTTCAAGAAAGAAGATGTCGATGAATATATGTGCAGAAATTATTTTAAGATCAAAAAATGATAACTGGAGTATCGATCATCGAAACAGAAGCAGTCCTGCTTCTCATTTCTAAGATAGAAAAATTAAGTGACAGAGTTGAGGGCATGGCAGATGAATTAAAACAGTCCAAAAGGCCATACCTGACTGCTCAAGAAGTAATGGATATCACAGGATTTAGCAGGGATTGGATAACAGATCATAAGTTCGACATAGGCTGCAGCACAAAAGGTGGAAAGCTTATTTTCAAGAGGAAAGACCTGGATGCCTTCATCGAAGAGGATTACTACAAATCAAAAAGAAGAAAATAAAAATGCCCTGGGCAGCAACCCGGGGCAAATAGTCAAGAGTTACCCCTTAACATTTTAAAGCAACGCAAAGTTATGATTAATCAGTCATCAAACCAAACAGCAGGTAACCAGCCAAAAGTGCTGGCGATCTCTAAAACATTCGTCCCATATAGTTACGATAAATCCACGGAAGGGTTTAATAACTGGACAAACTACATCAAAGAACAATTGCACAACGAACCTGTGCTCTCAGAAAAAATGGCCGCTTACTATAGATTATTTCTCAATGTCAAAAAAGGATAAACAGGAATTGCTCACGCTTGCCACGCAAGTGTACAATAAGATACTGGCGATGCAGGCGGAATGCAAAGCTATGCGGATCGCCTCAGAGGCGATTTTAAATAAATAGTTCTCACCCCTAATATTTTAAAGCAAAATGGAAAATTCAAAAACGATGTTCATCGATAAAATGATCATTCACAATTTTAAAGGAGTCAAGGATCTTACGATCAACTTCAGCAAAGTCACAAACATCTACGCGCAAAACGGCGGTTTCAAAACAACAATTGCTGATGCTTGGTACTGGGTTTTGTACGGAAAGGATAGTCAGGACCGAAAAGACTTTAATATTAAAAACACTGCCGACACGTCCTTGAATCGTGGTGATCACGAGGTATCAGTTTTTGTTACTACTGGCAGCAACCAGGATGTATTCAAAAGAGTATTCCGTGAGAAGTGGACCAAACCTAAGGGCCAGAAGGATCAGGTTTATACTGGCAATGAAAACTTATTCTATTGCCATGACGTGCCTATGCAAGCAAAGGAGTACCAAGCCAAAATTGATTCAATTATAGCTGAAGGAGCCTTGAAACTGCTGACAAACCCAAACCATTTTAACACATTGAAATGGACTGAACGCAGGAATATCCTGTTTGAATTGGCGGGCAATGTCTCTGATACGGATATCGCTGGGAGTCGTCCAGAGTTTATGGCCTTAATGGCTTCTCTGAGCAACAAAAGTCTTGTGGAATATAAACGTGAGGTTTCTGCTAAAAAGAAGAAATTGAAAGACGACTTGCAGGCTATTCCTACCCGTATTGATGAGCTGCAAAGGGCTATGCCCGAAATAGTGGATTATGTGGCTATTGAATCTGAGATCGTGATAAAAAAGGCTGAAATTGATACTGTTGAGGGGGCAATGAATGATCGTAACGCAGCTTATGATGCTGATTACAAAAAGATACAAAGTATTCAATCGGAGATACATGGCCTGAAATCCAGCATTAATCAGCTGACCTTTGATGTCAAATCTGATATTCAGACAAAGGAAAATAATGTTAGGAATAAGCGTGTAGAATTACAAAACAATATTGATTCCCTTGAAAGGGATACTAAAAGCAAAAGCTTATTAATAGCTTCCTCCAAGAAGAAAGTTGATGAACTTTCTATAATAACAAATACTCTACGTGATAGGTGGGTTGAGCAAAACGAATCTGAGCTTAAGTATGATGATGGGGAATTCGCATGTCCTACCTGTAAAAGAGAGTTAGAGCAGGCTGATATTGAATCAAAAAAAATTGAGTTACAATCAAATTTCAACAGAAGTAAAGAAACCTCCCTACACAAAATTGAGGCTTTAGCTGCCGGGCATAAAGGAGAAGTGCAGGAGACAAATGATCTTGTTGCAAATCTTGAAAGATCATTACAAGCATTAAATACCCAGCTCAACGACGCACGGGTTGAGCTATCCCAGTTTGATATAAATAATTCTGGACCGGTAAAAACTTTAGCAGAGGTTCTTTTAAATAATCAAAAATACACAGAGCTAAGTGATCAGCTGCTCTTGCTGGAAACAACTATTCCTCAAAGCCCCCAGATTGATTTGAGTGACCTTAATCAAAAAAGGACAGAATTGAATGCGGATATCGACATTCTAAAACAACAGCTTTCCACTAAAAATCAAAGAGAAGCCGCTTTGAAACGTTTAGCCGATCTTGAGAACGACGAAAGTAATTTTGCCCAACAGATTGCTGACCTGGAGGGTGTTGAATTTACTATTGATGACTTCAATCGTGCCAAGATAGAAACTACCGAGGGACGTATTAATGGAATGTTCAGGGATGTCACCTTCAAACTGTTCGATAAAAAGATTGACGGTGATGAGTTTGAAGTTTGTGAAACAATGTATCAAGGAGTTCCATTTTCTGACCTTAATACTGCCGGAAAGATCTGGGCGGGTATAGATATCATCAATACCCTGAGCAAGCACTATAACCTTTCTGCTCCTATCTTCTTAGATAACCGCGAATCTGTAACTCTAATTCCTGAGATAAAAAGCCAGATAATTAACCTGATCGTGTCACCAGACGACAAGACGCTCAGGGTAGCTTAATCAATTACTCATATTTAAAAACAAATATATGTCAACAGAAGTAGCACCACAGCAGCAACAGGCTGTTAAAAAATTCGCAGAAGGTACTGTGGATTCAATATTGAAAAGGGTCAGTGACTTTCAGTCAGCAGGTGAGTTAGTACTCCCCCCTAACTACATTCCAGAAAACGCCGTAAGATCAGCGTGGTTAGTTTTGCAGCAAACGGTAGACCTCAACAAGAAACCAGCTCTGGAAGTATGCACCATGGAAAGTATTGCAAATGCTTTCTTAGAAATGGTCACACAAGGTCTTAGCGTAGTAAAAAAGCAATGTTACTTTGTTGTTTATGGCAACAAACTGGAACTTGAAGAAAGCTATATCGGAAAGATTGCGATCGCTAAAAGGAATGCGAACGTTAAAGAGGTTAATGCAGTCACAGTTTATAAACAGGATGACTTTCATTACTCAATTGATCACACTACCGGAAGAAAACAGATTGTAAAGCACGAACAGTCGCTGGGCAATGTTAATCCTGATGAAATTGTTGGAGCGTATGCCATCGTAAACTATAATGATGGCACCTCGGATAGTGAGATCATGTCACTTGGACAAATACATAAAGCCTGGGCACAGGGGGGATCTAAAGGTAATTCCCCAGCGCACAAAAACTTCCCTGATCAGATGTGTGAGAAGACAGTTATTGGTCGGGCCCTGAAAATCGAATCAGGATCCTCAGACGATTCGTCATTGCTGGTTACAGATCCCGAAGCTGCCAATGTTCACAATATCATTGATCAGAAAGCAAATAAAAAAGAGTTAGTATTTGAAGAAGCCCAGGTGGTAATTGATAAAAAAGAACCTGAACCGCTTAAATCAGCTATACAACCTAATTCCAATTTTGATAATGCACAACAAACCCCGGATATCTCTGGCGGACCAGCTGCTGCACCAAAAAGTAGAGCCCCTTTCTAATGAAACTTAAAGTTGTCAGCTCAGGGTCCATAGGCAACGCTTACATCGTCCATAACGACGATGAAGCGCTGCTGATTGAGTGCGGTGTCAAATTCGGCGATATCAAGCAATCGTTAAATTTCAATCTTAAAAAGGTAGTGGGATGCATTGTATCCCACTCTCACCAAGATCACTGCAAAGGGGTAAGGGAAGCTGTAAACGCCGGGATTAATGTGCACTGCCTAAAGGAAACAGCGGAAACATTTGGTTTCAAAAGTCATCGATTAAAATACATACGACCCGAGACATCCTTTAACATCGGAAATTTTAAAATCATGGGATTCCCACTGCAGCATGATGTACCCTGCCTGGGCTTTATGATTGAGCATTCGGAAACCGGCAAGTTTGTATTCCTAACAGATACATACTTCTGTGAATATACCTTCCCGGGCCTGCACAATATGATTATTGAAGCAAACTATTGCCAGAATATTCTGGATGCAAAAGTTGCTGCCGGCGCAACACCTGAATTTCTCAGGAATCGGGTGCTTAAATCACATATGAGCCTGGCTACCTGCAAAGAGTTTTTAAAAGCAAACGACCTCAGCAAGGTCAACAATATCCTTCTGATCCACCTAAGTGACAGTAACAGCAATGCTGATCAATTCAAACGGGAAATAAAGGAACAAACTGTTAAAACAGTAAATGTGGCTTCCAAAGGTTTGGAGATCAATTTTAACAAAACCCCATATTAAAGCAAAATTCATGAGTTTCCAATTTTTCCGCCCCATAACCTTCTTTGATATAGAGGCAACGGGCTTAGACACAGCAAACGACAGAATAGTTGAATTAGCTATCTGCAAACTCTATCCTGATTACACTACTGAGAATTTCTCCTGGTTGATCAATCCTCAAATGTTAATACCTCCAGAGGCAACTGCCATTCATGGCATTACAAATGACATGGTTGCTGGTGAGCCAACCTTTATTGACCTGAGTCTAAATATCTGGGCCATCCTCAACCATTGTGATTTCGGAGGATTTAATAGTAACCAGTTTGACATCCCTATGCTTTACAATGAATTTGTTAGAGCAGGCCTCGCATTCGATTATTCAACCATCAGGTTCATTGACTGCGGTAACATATTCAAGCGTAAAGAGCCGCGCACTCTTGCTGCAGCAGTCGAATTCTATTGCAAGTATGAACTGGCAAATGCGCATAGTGCTGCAGCTGATATCAACGCCACCGTATCTGTTTTCCTAAAGCAACTGGAAAAGTACACAGACCTACCTTCTGACATTGATAGCCTTGCATTGTATTGCAACCATGATAAGCCAGTACTGGATCTCTCCGGCAAGTTTACGATTGATAAGGACGGCGACATCGTCTTCAACTTCGGCAGCAAACGCGGTGTAAAAGCCAAGAATGATCATGGATACCTGCAATGGATGTATGGCAAAGACTTCGCTCCGGACACTGTTCGAATCATCGAGAGCATGCTCGGCATAACCTCAAATTTTTAATAGTTCAATTATAAATCCAAAGGCGAGGTCGCAAACAGCCCTTGATCTGGTCAATCGCCTCGCCTTAACCTCACTATTATGAAAGCATCACCTTCCTTTAAGACAGTAATTCATGAGCATTTAAAAACTGTTGCAGTAGCAGATCCCCTCTTTGCAGTAACATTTGCTAAACCGGGGAAAAATATAGATGACTGTATCACGTATATCCTAAACGCAGTAAAGGCTTCTGGATGTAATGGTTTTGCGGATGATGAAATCTATAGTATGGCTATCCATTATTATGATGAAGATGATATCAAGGTAGGATCAAAAGTAAATGGTAAAGTTGTGATTAATAGAACAGCGGAAGCGTTCACGGAGTCGGCCGCAATCCCAGAAGTAGTGAGGCCAGTAAAAAAGGTAACCAAAAAATCTCCACCAGTTCTGGTAGAGCAAACTTCTTTATTCTAATTGATATGCAACCAAGAACCAAACTGCAGGTTCAGGTGCACAGCCTGAGCCAAGAATTACATCCATTATATAAATCACAGATTGAGTGGATCCATAAAAATGCTCTTAACCATGTAGCTTATCGGACTACAAAGAAGACTGCATGCCTTGATTGCGGTCATGTTTGGTTGGGAAAGATGAAAGTGAAATCTTGTATATGCCCAAAATGTGGTGAAAAGCTAAAAATTGAGGATACCCTTAAAAGAAAATATGAGCAGAGCACTACAGTTGCATTGACGGATACTGCTGATGGATTCCAGGTGAATAGAATATTCGAAATAAAATCCTACCACAAAATAGGAGAAAGTGCTGATCATTATAATAAAGAAATAGTGCAGCAATGGTTTAAGCCTGGTGAAAAGCTAACGATTATAGCTCGGATGATGGCTTACTATACAGGAGGATATAATGGTGATTTGGAGATCCGGACCAACATCTCCAACTATTATAATTCCAATAAATACGACACTTTCATCGAGAAGATATTGCCTGAGTCCGAATTTCTGCCGATTTACAAACGTAATGGAATGTCTGCCAAAGTGCAGGATGTAAATCTGTATTCCATGATGAAAACCCTTCTTCAGGATAGTAAAATGGAAACGTTGCTAAAAGCAGGGCAATTCGATTTGCTATCTGTTAGGCAGGGCCGCAGAGAACATGATGTATACAAATTCTGGGATTCAATAAAGATCTGTATGCGGAACAAATATATCGTTAAAGATGCGTCATCGTATTTGGACTATCTAGATCTGCTACGTCATTATGGAAAAGACCTCAGGAACCCGAAGTATGTATGCCCAGCCAATTTTCACCGGGAACACAATCGCCTGGTAAAAAAAAGAGCAAAAGATCAGCGAGCTGAGGATGCAGCCAGAGCAATACAACAGGCTGAGAAACGTAAAGCGATTGCAGAGCAGGAGAGTATTGAATACTTAAAAAATAAGTCGCCTTACCTCGGTTTGGTATTCATTGATGGTGATCTGACTATTAAAGTTTTGGAAAGCGTTCAGGAATTCATTACGGAAAGTGAAGTTCATAAGCACTGTGTATATACAAACAAGTATTATACTAAGCCAGATTCTTTGATCTTCTCTGCATCTGTGTCAGGTCTCCCTGTCGAGACGGTCGAAGTTTCTATCAGCAAGATGACACTCGTTCAATCCAGGGGATTACACAATAAACCTTCAGATTATCATGATCAAATTATCAGGCTGATGAAATCAAATTTTCGACAGATAAGCAAAAGAAAAAAGCATAATAAACAACAAAAGGAAGCAGCATAATATGAAAGACGGAGAAAAAGCAATACTTGTACCCGGTAGCAGCACAATGAAATTAACGGGATCCTCTGCTCATAAATCAAGAGTAGAAGCAACCCTAAGAGCAATGACAGAAGAAGTGACGATTGTAAGGCTGCACAACGGAACAGGTAACTCGAAAGTAAGAGATAACCATGGAATCCAGTTTAATTGCAACACACACGATTTAAAGCCAAGCTACGAGGATTACTTCGGTGTAAAATAAAACATTACCGTTTGGTAATTGAGTGTAATTAATTTTAGTATTTTAGCTGTCTACATTCTATGAACTACATTGACCTTTTAAACCACTTCTGGAAGATAAATAAAGAGTTTTCATTTACACCGAATGAGAAAGCTGTTTATTTCGCTCTGCTGTATAAGTGGAATGATCTTCATAGAAAAAACCCTTTTAATATGAGCAGGGAAGAACTGGCAGCAGAAGCCGGGGTCAGTGTAAGTTCAGTTAAGAGGTCCCGATTGCTCTTGGAGAAAGCAGAATTAATAAGTTATGATCCTGGTGATGGCAGAAGAAATAACACTGTCTATCTTTTAAAGAGTCCTGGCAAAGGGGTTCACACAGAACCTCTTTCTCTTAAAAAAGGATGTCACAGTGAACCCCTTAATAGTACAAAAGGGGTTCATAAAGAGGGTCACACAGAACCCCTTTATACTGAAAACACACAAATAAAGGGGTCCACAGAGAACCACTACATATCTAACGATATAGAGGAAAGCATGTTTAATGCAAAAAAAGGAGAGGTAGAGGAGAAAGAAGAGGAAAGTCGCCAACAAAAAACACCTATCCCGATCGGGAACTCTTCGGTTTATTCTTCCATGGATGACGTCGAATTTATCTGCCTAAATCAAAGCACGGTTTGGCAGGAACACATGAGTAGGAAACTCGGTTTAAGAAATTTGGTTGAAGCAAAAAAATGGGTTGAAGAATTTTTCGATGAGCAAAGGGCAGCAGGGCAGGATAAGAGAGAATTGAACGATGCCCGCAGTCATTGCTACAACTGGATACGGACCCAGGTCCAAAAAGAAAAAGGTTCCGGGCAAAAAGAAAAAGGTAAAGCTGAGGCAGTACTGGATCTGCACGATGCAAGTACAGATTATTGGGAGCAACAGAAGCTGGCCCACATTAACAAACAAAATTCGGAATCATGAAAGAAGTTCAATTAAGCGGCTATACGCAATCGGTATCAGTTGCCGGAGAGATTATCTCATCACCATCAATTGAATGCATGGAATTGATAGAAGCATTCAAAAGCCCTAAAATATTAGCCATAGCTCCATATGAGATTGGGAACAAGCTAAAAGACGCACTTACCAAAGCATATTACCACACAGGATATAAAGCCCCGGGTGTTGAAGAATTTTTAAAGCTTCAAATATACCTCACAGATTTTCTGAACAGTGAAAAGATATACCAGGCTGTTTCCATTGACGAGGTGTCAATTGCGATCAAAAGAGGATCCGACGGCCAATATGGAAACTTTATGGGAATAGCACCTAAAAGCGTTACGGGATGGATAAGGGCCTATCTGGAAAGCGAAAACAGAAAAGATGCAAAGGTAATTCAGTTAAACATCGAAGAGCAAGGTAAATTACCGAAGCCAGAGCCTACTCCTGAGCAGCAATGGGAAAACTTCGTAGTCAGGTTGCGTGTGTTGTACTCAAATTTTCTTACCGGCATAATCATTCAACCTGCAGAAGCCACCTTCGTCTTCAAAGTTCTTCGCCGGTCCAGAATAATAAATTTTGATGAGAGCCGCAGGAATGCACTAAAGGCAAAAGCCCTGGTCCAGATCAAAAAAGAAGCCGATCCAAAAAGAGCCATCAACAAGGATGAGCGCAGGAGAATGTCTGCTGCATTCGACGTATTGCTCCAGAATGAGATGGAAGATCCGCAAGTGATAAATCGTGCCATGGCGCTGGGGCTAATAGAATGGTTTGAAGACCTGAAGCAATTCGGTACAACGATCGATCAGGCCGTAAATGAGGAATTTTAAATAAAGCAAACATCATGAAGGTGAACGATTTAAAAAGTGAGAAGGAAAAGGGTTTGCACGTTATCGTGAGTGTTCCGGTGCCGCAGATTGTATACGTGGTAGGAATTGACCCCGGGATCAATACGGGTTTAGCCCTTTATGATAAGCAGGGCAAGAAGCTTACTGCGGTGATGACTGTTCAAGTGCACCAGGCTTTTGAGCTTGTGAAGCGGATGAATCAAGATGGTATCAAATTATTTGTTCGTGTCGAGGATGCCAGAAAACGCAAACGTTACGGCCCTAATTCAAATGCAAAGATTCAGGGTGCCGGTGCTATTAAGATTCAGTGCCGGCAGTGGGAAATGTTCTTGCAGCAGGAGGGCATCAGCTTTGATCTGGTTGCGCCTGCCCAGATTAAGACCAAAGTAGATGCGAAGAAGTTTAAGATCATCACCGGATGGGCTGGCAGAACGAACAATCACGGCAGGGACGCAGCAATGCTTGTGTATGGTTTATAACCATGAGATGTGGGCGACCTGCTGTGGGAGGGAGTTCGATGTGAGAGCCTGGGTAAGATGCCCGATTTGCAATAAGCCACCTTAAGATAAAATAACGCACCCAGCCCCTTTCTTAGTTTCTCACGACCTCGTAAAGTTTGCATACAAATGCATGCTGGATGCGTATAGCATCGGCCGCATTGTATGCATTAAGAAGTCGTGAGAATAACAAAACTAAGAAAAATAATATGTCAAAACAGAATTTAAAAACACCAATTAGCTACTATGGTGGCAAACAGAAACTTGCTAACAAGATCATTTCGTTAATCCCTGAACACACGCTGTATTGCGAGCCATTCATTGGCGGTGCTGCTGTGTTCTTCGCTAAACAACCCTCAGAGATTGAGGTGCTGAATGATACCAACAAAGAGCTTATTAACTTTTACAAGATGGTCCAAAACGAGTTTGTAGGATTGGAGAAGGAGATCAGGATTAGCCTGCACAGCAGAGATCTGCATCGTAAAGCGTCGGTGATCTACAATCACCCAGATATGTTCAGTGAGATACGCAGAGCCTGGGCGGTGTGGGTGTTGAGTTCCCAAAGTTTCAGTGCGCAGCTCGACAGCAGCTGGGGGTATGATATAAGCAAGAACACTACCACGAAAAAGATCATCAATAATCGTGATCGGTTTACTGAGGATATGGCAATCAGGCTGCAGAATGTGCAGATTGAGTCGGCTGATGCGCTATACATAATTAAGGGCCGCGATCGGGAAGCATCATTCTTCTATCTGGATCCGCCGTATTTTAATAGTGACTGTGGTCATTATGACGGATACAGCCAGCAGGACTTTGAAAACCTGCTGATCACACTGTCTGAGTTAAAAGGTAAATTCCTGATGAGCTCTTATCCTTCACCATTGCTGAAGCAGTACTCTAAATCAAACGGATGGTTTACCTGGAGCGTAGAGCAGAATGTATCGGTGAATAGTAAAAGCGGGTACCAGAAGCGGAAGGTTGAGGTGCTGACTGCAAATTACCCGATCGATCTACCAGCTGCGGCGAAGGTTAATGAAACAATAGAGGCAGAGTTGTAGGACATAAATGGGACATGTCGCAGGACATGTCCCAAGGTGAAGCCTTAACGAAAGAGGTCTATATTAAGTTTCTTGGCTAAAGTTTCAAGGAGTGCGCCTGTGTTATAGTATTCATTTACACCGACCACCGTCTGACATGAAGCGCACCTGGTGAAAAGCATTTTAAAGGCTGATCCTTTAGGGGTTTCCGTCACTATTTCAAATGAAGTGTTTTGACATCTTGGACATTTAGATTTTAGAGCCATAATTAAATTGTTAATTTCTATACAATATAGTAAATATGTTTACACACAAAGATTTAATTCCCATTGCTTACAAATGGGTGCTGAAACGCGGCAGCTGCGGTGTAGCTTTCAAAGAGCTGAATACCCATGCCAGCAATGGTGAATACCCTGATGTATTGGCTTCGGTGGCTTTGGGCGGTCTGTGCTGATTGAAGTTAAGGTCAGCAGATCTGATTTCTTATGTGATAAAAAAAAGATCTTCCGCAAGTATCCAGAGCGAGGAATGGGCCGGTACAGATTTTACATGTGCCCATCTGGACTGATCAAGCCCGAAGACTTACCAGACAACTGGGGCCTGATATACGTATCTGTTACTGGCAAAGCAAAATGTGTTGTTAACCCATATTGCGTATCCAATGAGGGTAATATATGGTCAGACGGGTTTCAGAACCGAAACATCCTGTCTGAGCATGGGTTTATGTTCTCAGCACTCCGCCGGCTGCACATAAAGGGTCACATAGAAAGCATTTACGACAAACAATACATTTACAATCATAAGGAATAAGTATATTGTGAATTACAACGCGATTATGTCAGTTAATACACCCAAAACAAAAGTTCCAACCCTTGAGATGATTGAAAGCTTTGCCTTTCACATAGCTGATGCTACCAATAAGCGTATTATGTTTTCGGCGCCATTTGGCGCAGGAAAGAGTACTTTTTTGGAGGAGTTTTTTTCCGTCCATTCGTCAATTAAGCGTATTACAATTAATCCTGTGGACTATTCTGTCTCAAGCAATGAGGATATATTAGAAATTATTAAGTATGATATTCTTTATGAATTAACGTCAAATTTTGAAAAGGAAATTAACTTGAAGCAAGAAGATTTTGATAACCTTTTGTTAGCACAGGTATATGCAAAAGATAAGTTGAAGATTCTTCCCCTCCTCAAGCTATTTACCTCTATTATTCCTGGAGTGGAAGTAGCGGAGCAGGTTGAAGATATGAAGGCGGACTTTGATACATTTGCAAAGGAGATGCACATGGATGAAACTGAAATTGTAAAGAAATATCTTGCAGCTCACAAACTTAAAAAGGGCTCAATAAGAGAAGCTGATGAAATAACGGTATTGATAAAAGACTTTATTTTACGCATTAAGAACATCGAAGAAATTAAACAAATAGTTTTAGTTATAGATGACCTTGATAGACTTGACCCTGAACATGCTTTTAGGCTTTTTAATGTGTTTACAGCGCATTATGATAGCCGAACCGAGGAAAATAAATTTGATTTCGACAGGATAATTTTCGTTTGTGATATAGAAAATGTTCGGCACATGTTTCACCATAAATTTGGTTATAATGTTGATTTTACAGGATATATTGATAAGTTCTACTCAAATAATATTTTTGAATTTAATTTTAAAAAATATTTAAAGCAGCAGTCTCATCTATTATTTACAGAGAATGTTGATGCTTTTGGGATGTATTTTGAATCATGTCAAGCTCCACACTACATTTATCAAAGGTATTCAATCCATGTAACGAGATCAAATTTTGCCGAGGTGTTGCTTTATATTGTTTCAGAGTTAATCAATGAGAATCTATTGAAAATGAGAAATTTCAGAAAATTCAGAGGCTATTCCGTTCCTGTTTTTGAATTTAGCTATGCAAATGGTAGAACTTATAAATCATATGATTTTCCTTTGTTAGTATTGTTTCATATTTTAAGACAATTTTATCCTACATATATTGATTTGTTAGAGGTCTTAAAAAAACTTAGTTCCAAATTTGTTGAAGACAACAGAAATGAAGCAGTTGGATCAATTGAACACACTATAATCAATATATTAATTGGATATGCAGCTATTTTCTTGCTCAAGGATGAGGAATTTAGTGACCATATAGAAACGGGTATAAAAAGAGCCTCAGTTAAAAATAAAAATGAAGATGTAGTTGATCTGGCTCTCAAGTTCGATCGAGTCGACCTACCAAAATGCTTAGGGGTATTTCATCCAGGTGTTGTAGATGTCACCAATGTGCATAGTCAATCAAAACCAGACCCTTATCACTATTTACAATTGGCCCTTCAAAAATTACTCAAGCAAAAAGTCATTGAATAAAGTCTGGATCATATCATACGCAGAAAAGGAATGTCGACCCGAGCTGTTGGACTGCAAGTATAAGCAGCCGTACCCTGAGCTCACTCTGGAACTAGACGGTAAGAAGTTTTATGTTGAGTTCGCGAACCGTAGCGATTATTGGATGTCTGCCTCAGGTAAAAGCGTTAACGTGGAGATTGTATCCTGGAACAAATCAGTCAGGCAGAAGGGAATTGCTGTATTTCTATAAGACGGGGAATTATCTCTACACCTAATTTATCGTGATGTCGCTATTATTGACCAATCCGGGGCGACAATTAAGAGTGGTTTTTATTGCTTTGCAAAGGAATAGTTGTCCACAGTGTGGATAATGTCGCCTCTTAGTGTCATGGAAATGTCATGATATAAAATATATATTGAGAGCCATGGGTCTTTGTCGCTTCATTTAAGAGCTTATGGCGCATTTTATTCACAAATGCGGTGCACGTCCATGCTATGGGTGAATGAACCATATGGAGCGTAATAGTGGGCTTTTTTTCCACATTTATTGTGCTATATAACAACATCGTTATTTTCCTCACCTAGTCATTGGGTAAGTTCATTCTGGGGCATTGTGATATTTTGCCACAGGCATATTTGGTATATCTTTGGTATATGTTAGGAAATAAAGGAAGCCTGGGCCTGTAAAGTCACGGCTTATTTTATTAAACAATATTTATGGCTCAGCCAATGATTTATTAATGGAAAAAAAGAACCAAACGCTGACAACACACTTCGTGAAAACGTCGGATTTTAAAACACATTACATCACTGGAATTTTTGGCGGTGTTACAAGTGCGAATCAAATTAGTATGTCGTTCTTTATCGAAAGAAATGTCATTCCCAAAGAAATTACATATGAGGTATCAGACGAAGGTTTGGTTACCGAGATTGGTAGAGAAGCTAAGTTAGGTATTGTTCGTGAAACACCTGCAGGAGTATTGCTGGACTTGGCAACCGCAAAGTCAATTGTTGCTTGGCTGAGCGATAGAATATCTCAAGTGGAATCTAATAATAAAACCCAATAATATGTTAGCAGAAATAGTTCTAAGTGGTTTAGATGCCACAACAGCAAACCAGTCATTATTGAGGCCTAGAAAAAAAGATAACATTGTTTGCGTGTCTTCTTATGGACCAACTGGCTTGCAGCCGGTTCTTGGATTCAATAGTTCGATCTTGGCAAAGGTATTTATTGTAAACGACGCTATTGATATGGAAGCAATTGCAAATAAAGCAGTGCACAAAGGTTTTGAGCCTATGAATCATGATGCTAAGAAGTTTGTTTTGACGCTGAACGAATTCTTCAATAGCAAAAATATTGTGCCCTCAAATACCTTCCCTATTTCCGAGGGGGGCGTATGTATTGAAATTATCGTGGCTGATAAATACTATAATTTCGAGATAGCGAATAGTGGTGAGGCTTCTTTTTATAAGGAAGAAGGCAATAAGATACCTGAGGGTTGGGATTACTCTTATGCTGGACTGATTAATAGACTGAAAACGGAATTTAATGGATGAAAATGAGGTTTGTCCGATGATGAGTATTCCGCAAAGGCTATGGATATCAAACAGGCCTGAGGATCCTAATTTTGAACCTGACGAAGTTCTTTATAGACGAATTCAAACACCTCTTCCCGCTGACTTTCGAGATGATGATACAATCGGTGTTGAATTATTTGAAATTAAAGATGATTCATATAATCGATCAAAATATTGCTCTACAGAATACGATGTTCTTTTTAATACACGAATACAAGATAATGGTCAACATTATTCTAATTGGGGAATAATCAGTGTTACTGTGGGTGAGATGATAGAACCTGTACCTTTTAACCTTCAGGGAAAGATGGTAGAATGTCAGTTATTACCAGAACATGCCCCAGGCATTTGTAACTATGCTCATACAGAAGCTTGGTTTTATAGAGATGGTATTAAAGTGAGTAAAAATAAGCCACCTTCGATGAAGACCTTCTTCAGACGAAGACTATTAAAAACTCTCAAAGTCATCGCTAATTACGACGAAAACCATATAAATATGCCTGAATAAAAATAAAAAGGCCTTAGGGCCTTTTTATTTTATCAAGAATATTACCTATTGGTAATATCGTGTAATATTTTTACATTTGCCTAAACGGTGAATGGGATATGGCAGATGTGAAACAGTTAACGATTGATGCTCGATTATTGAAAGTAATCGCTGTGACTTATCCGCACTTAATACAGGAAGCACAACAAAATATCACGCCAGTGATGAATGACCTGATCATGATCAGGGAAATATATGACTACGTCTGCCTATCCTACCACCCCAACACGGACTACCAGCACAAACTTTTATTCATTGCAACAATACTCAGGCTCTTTAATCCAGACGCGCTGATCATTGACTGCAAATTAAGGAACGGACTGCGCAGCTCTCTCGCTAAATGCCTGGGGGATTCTGGCACCAATGCCCATTACTACATCGGGCAAGCCCGCGCTTACATGAAAATAAAATCTTTCAAAGCGTCCGTTACATCAATCACAGAACAATACCTCAACCAAATACCCTGCGCATGATAGTAGAGATAAAATTAATCCCGACCGTACAAATATGGCCTAACGATGGTCAAATACATGGCTTGCCAAAGAATCCCCGGTTGATCAGGGATGAAAGGTATGAAGCCCTGGTGAAATCAATTCAGGATGATCCAGAGATGCTGGAATTGCGTGAGGTAATTGTTATCGAGTACGCTGCGGCCTATGTGGCTCTGGCCGGGAACATGAGACTCAAGGCTACCATTGAAGTTTCCAACATGGATGAGGCTGCGTTCAGCGAGTTGATTGCTAAAAAGAAGCAAGAGGAGAAGGATAACGGACTTGATTTCAAAGCCTGGCTATCGGCTATCAATAACCTGCGATCATCCAAAGCCATTCCTTGCAAGATTGTGCCCTCCAATACACCAGTTGCTAAACTCCGTGCGATTGTAATCAAGGATAACGTAGGCTTCGGTCAGGATGACTGGGATTTAATCAAAGCAGATTGGGATAAGGAAGAAATCGAAGGATTCGGAATGATCCTGATGGACTTTGAACCTGAAGAGGTAGAAGAAGAGCCAGAGCCGAAAGTCTCTGCTGTTAAGTTCTCCATTGAATTTGATGATTTAGGTGTCTATGATACCGTAAGAGCAGAAGTAGAGGAATTATTGAGATCATATCCCGGGGCAAAAATAAAATCATAATAAATGATCATCCCTCACCAGTCTGCCAAGCAGGCAAGAGAAGCACGTTTAGTGATCGTTGGCGAACTCTATAAAAAGGGTTACGCCTTTCGTGCTATCCGGGCCGAGGTGATGAAGCGGGAGGGTAAAGAAACCTATTCCCTGCAGACAGTAAAGAAAGATGTCGATGCGCTGCTGACTGAATGGCGCAAAACGCGCATCGATGATGTAGACATGGCTATCCAGCTGGAACTTGCCGCGATCGATGATCAGCTGCGGGAATTGTGGGAAGCATGGGAACGATCTAAGACAGATCAGACCTTAAAGTCTACCAAACAGTCTGGTATTTCCAATAAGGGGAAAGCGGTTACTCCGGAGGGAGAGATTGCAGAAGGCGTGGCAAAGATCATCACTACTGCCATACAGAAGAGCGAAAAGACTGAGATCAACTTCGGTGATCCACGTTACCAGGACCTGATCAACAAGCTTAGGATGGAGCGTAGGAAGCTACTAGGATTATATGCGGTTGATAAATCAGAGCTCACCCTTAAAGGCAGCATTTCCCCTGATAAATGGCTGGAAGATAACATGGATGATGAATAAGGTATGGGCGGTAAAATTAAAGTACAAAAACCGTACAGGCCACTATATAAGGACAAGGAAAAATTTATAATACTCATTACTGGCGGCAGGGGATCTGGAAAGTCCTTCAACGCTGCCACGTTCATTGAAAGGTTAACATTTCAGATCAGACACATAATACTTATGTGCCGGTATACGCTTACAGCGGCCAGCATATCTGTTATACCGGAGTTTGAGCAAAAGATTGAGCTTGATGGTTTTAAAAGCAAATTTAAATCCACCAAGACTGAAATCGTGAATAAGTTCTCTGGCAGCAAGATCCTGTTTCGTGGTATTAAAACCTCGTCAGGGAACCAGACCGCAAACCTGAAGTCCATTCAGGGTATCACAACATTTGTAGGTGATGAGATGGAAGAATGGCAGGATGAGGAAGATTATGATACGCTGCGGCTATCTATCAGACAGAAAGATATCCAGAACAGATGTATCCTGATCATGAACCCCAGCGATGGTGAGCACTTTGTATACAAAAAATACATTGAGAACACTCACAAGCTGGTTGACTTCGATGGTGTCATGGTCCAGATCAGCACGCACCCTGATGTGTTGCACATTCACACCACCTTCCATGATAATGAGGATAACCTCGGTGAGCAATTCCTAAATGAGATTGCCCGGATAAAGGAAGAGTCGATCGCAAAAGCAACCATCAACGGAGTGTTTAATAAAGCCGCTTTCCAGATGACAAAGTATGCCCTGAAGATCATAGGGCGCTGGTCCGATATCGCAGAAGGTGTTATTCTGCCAAACTGGGAAGAGGGAGAGTTTAACCATGCTCTTCCACATGCCTACGGTCAGGATTACGGTTTCTCTGTGGATCCAGATACGCTGATCAATGTGGCTGTGGATCGTAAGCGAATGCTGATATACCTGGATGAAGAATATTGCGATACCAAGCAGCTGGGCTTGAATGATCTGTATGAGATCAATAAGAGCAGAATCCGGTATGAGGATGATTTGATTGTAGGCGATAGCGCTGAGGATAGGCTGATCGAAGATCTGCGGCAGTTGGGCCTTAACATAATTGAATGTGAGAAGGGGCCAGGTAGTGTGAAAGCTGGCCTTACTGCGATGAATGACTACAAGATCATTGTGACTGAAAGAAGTATTAACATAAAAAAAGAATTGAGAAAATATAAGTGGAACGATAAAAAGGCCGGCATACCGATCGATAAGTGGAATCACACGATTGATGCAGCCCGTTACGCGTTCCGTAAGCTGACAGAGGGTCAGGAAAGTAATACAGCGGTTTTAAGTGTGTTTGGATAAAGGAAATAGGGATGGCAAAGAAAAGTGAGGATGTGGCTGTAGTGGTAACGGGTGAGGTAGAGGTTGCGGTTGATGAAACCCCGCTGGTAGAATTAGTTTTAGCTATTGGTCAGAAAGTGTCCGGTGTTTCAGAAGCAATGGAACAGTACGATGTTGCGGAGCATGATGTTTTTAAAGAGGCAAAGCGTCCAAAGAAACCCGTACAGAAGCCAAGTGCTATTAATGATACCAACGGTAAACCAATTATTACCACCACGCATGAGGAGGTAAATCGCATTGCCCTCCCTCTTCAAAAGTTGATAGTTACCAGGCGTGCTGCATTTATGAATGTGGCTAAAATGGAGATTGACTGTAAACCGGTCGGCCTGCCTCAGGAAAAGTTATTAGGCATGATTAAAAAATGCCGTGACGACAATAAGGTTCAATATAAAGCCAAAGAAATTGTCAAACGGATGATGTCTGAACTACAATGTGCAGCATTATGGTTCAGCGAAGATGTAGAGGCTGGTTATTGGGGTGATCTTGCTCCAGCGGCCACCAAACGGATGAGGATGGAGGTGTTGAGTCCGGCAAAAGGTGACAAGCTATTTCCTGTATTTAACGGGCTTGGTAAGCTATCTTACTTCGGTAGGCAATATGAAACCCTAATGGACATTACGGGCCTTGCGATCACAAAGGAGCTGGTCGCGAAGGCTTCTGAAAAGGTTGTTCACTTTGATGTATATACCGACACCTTCATTTACCTATTTGAGCAGGTGCCTGGTGGATGGCTGATGAAGAAGAAGATCAAACATTCTTACGGCAAGATACCAGTTATCTACTATGCTCAGGATCGCCCAGAATGGGCCGATGTTCAATCTGAGATCACAAGACTTGAAGTGGTGTTGTCAAACTTTGCCGATACGAACGATTATAATGGTTCTCCTATCCTCGTGTCAAAAGGTGTTATCAAAGGATTCTCTGCTAAAGGTGAGCGCGGCAAGGTGCTTGAATTAGATGGTAAAGATTCCGATATTAAGTATGTAACCTGGGAGCAGGCCCCGGTGTCAATCAAACTGGAAATTGATTCCTTAGTAGATTTTATTTTCACATGCTCTCAAACCCCCAATATCACCGTGAAAGAAATGTCCGGGATAGGCGCTGCCCCTTCAGGTGCGGCCTTTGATCGCGTACTGATGGATCCGCATTTAGCTGCTCAGGATAAACTTGACGGATCATATGGCGAAGGTGCACAAAGGGAATTATCCTTTCTGAAATCCGCTTGTATAGCCATAAACAAAACTCTTGCAAAAGAGAGAAATATGACCATCTCACCAAAGTTCACCCTATTTAGAATTGATGACCGTAGAGAGGCAATTGACGATAGTATTGTTGCCCTAGCTGGTGGTGTAGCTTCAATTGAAACTGCGGTTGCTATGGCGGGGCTTACTGATGATCCAAAGGCTGAGATAAAGTTGATTCAGGCCGCTGCGGACACGCTGGGTAAGGAGATTGAAGAACAGGAAGCAGTATAATGGCAGATCCGATTAACAATAAGTATGAGAAACTGCACTTCAATGAGCAGGACCATGTGGTCAATTATATCAACAAACAATATAATTCGATTATAGCCCAGATAAGTCCGCTTGTAGAGTCAGGTGCGGCCCGCTCCATTGTGCAGCGTAAACTCAACTTATTGTTAAAGCAGTTCCGGACAAATGTAACAGCTAAGATCGAATCAGGTATTAAATACTCCTGGGATATATCAAATAAAAAGAACCTCGCTTACATGGAAAAGAGGCTTGCAGGGTTCGATATTCCTGATAAAATCAAGAAGATATTATCTAATCCCAACACGAACAGACTGGAGGCATTCATTGCGCGAAAAGACGGGGGACTGGATTTATCTGGTCGTGTATGGAAATCTGCCCAGCAATTTACCAGTAATGTTGAGATGAGTCTTGATATCGGGGTGGCCGAAGGAAAAGGAGCCAAGGCAATTGGACGAGAGTTAAGGCAAAACCTACAGGAGCCTGACCAATTATTCCGGCGCGTACGTAATTCTAGCAGTAAGCTCAAGTTATCCAAACCGGCTGAGGCTTACAATCCAGGTCAAGGGGTATACCGGTCCGCTGCTAAAAACACTGAACGATTAGCCAGAACTGAAATAAACAGAGGTTATCGCGCTGCTGACGGGGCTGCATGGCAGAACAACCCTTTAGTTCTCGGTTATGAAATCCGTTTGTCAGCTACAGCAAAACCAAAAACAAGGTGTGAACTGTGCAGAAGCCTTGAAGGAAAGTACCCGGTGTGGTTTGTTTGGAATGGATGGCACCCGAACTGCCTGTGCTTTAAAATACCTATCCTGATGGATGATAAACTAATGGCTAAATATCAGAAGCTAGTGGCTCAAGGTTTAGACACAGAAGATGCTATAAAAGATCTTCAAAAGGCTGCGAGGATATCAGATCCTCCTGAAGCATTCAATGCGTGGGTGTCTTCCAATGTCGAACGCGTCGAAGGCTGGAAGGATCGTCCATACTGGTGGAAGGATAATGTCAAACTTATTGAAAATATCTTAGAACATTAACATCCGATAAATTCCTTCATTTCTTCATCAATCATATCACTAGCTCTAATACCAATAAGTATTTTTTCCATATATTCAGGTGGTAGAGTGCCGGTACTCTTGACAGAATTGTTTTTTAATCTTTCAATAAAATCTGGCAATGCAATTTCAATGGGATCCTCATTGCAATTAATATATGTGTGCTTAGTCAATTTTGTTCCATCTGTTGCTGACGGAACAGTTACGATAGTTTCTTCCCTTAGCTTTCTTGCTTGTACAAACTTTGTCATTGACTCGAATTTTGAAGTACAGCAAGAAAACAGCAGAACCTGATCCGACCTTTTAATGCATATAAAATGATGAGGTTCGCTAGTATTAAGTTTTGTACTGCTAAAATAGTACATTTTGCCCTCTTCAATTATTGAGGACACAAGAGAGCTAGGAATATCCATTAAAAACTATTGTAAACCTGTTGTTTCTCTATGAATAATTCTTTAGCGGTCTCTTTTATGTCTTGATCCTGATCGTTAAATAATGCAAAATTTGGTACGTCCTGAAAAAAGTCTAACATTTCCATATCGAAACTTTTTCTAGGCGAGCCCTCCTCTTCCAAGTTTTTCCTAAATCTTGTCCATTCAGGAAAATGGTGAGATATCTTATGAGACAGATCATACTTTCCAAGTGACAAATATTCTCTCGATATAGCCTCAATAGCCTCTAAGTCAGTTGCTGAGAAAACTTTGGTATTCACATCACCGATCGCGCGTAAGTCATTCTTGTTCACAAGGTGAATAAATTCTTTACTATAATCAACACATGGCTGCAAATCGGGCTTAAAATAGCTGCTTCCGTTTATTATGTCCAATGTCTGAGATGCTACTGGACCTAATGGCATTGCGACATAGGAATCCCCAGATATAGTCCTCCCATAGTTTCTTAAGTGTAATCTATCTGCAAGCCACAGGAGTTTGATAGCTTTTAACTTTGGTATAGTTCCGCCGCTGGCGCAGGCAAAGTAGTTAACGGCTTGAACCGCTTTTTTAAATTTAAATTGCAAATTGAGCATTTATTTTAATCCTTTCCATGTAAAATAAAAATCGCTAATCACTTAAGTAGTATTTATTTATTTCATGTTATAATGTTCAAATTTATAAAATTGTTTTGATATATCGCAACAATCGTGGCTTAAAATAGACTGCGAATACCTTTAAGTTTTATGTGCTAATAGAACAAAATATTTTTTTTAAAAGGGAATTTGAATTGCATGGGGCTAACAGCCTCTACAATAGTTACGCACTCGCCTATAAGACTACGTGACCTATTCATACAAGCCTCCTTATAACTCGTTAAATTCGGTCGTTCGGTAAAATATATTTAATATAATTTCATTTTCTCTACGCCATATCTCTGATTCCTCTTTTCCGAATTCTTTGACAATGTATACCATTGTCAAAACACCTCCTTCTTACCCCGCGATCCGCGAGGTATTTTTGGTTTTAAGCAAGTATAACCCGTTTAGGGGTGTCACTTCCAAACCAAAACAAATGAAAAACAAATTGATCTTGATGCTAAAAACCTTGTTTGCAAGCAAGGGTTTTGGACAAAAAACTTTAGAGGGTATCGCTGATATTTTAATCGCTGGTAACCTTACAGAAACTTCAACACAGGAAGAAATTGACACCGCCATAGCCGGGGTTAAGCCATACGTCGACATTATGCAAGCTGAAAATACCCGGTATGCGAATGAAGTTAAAAGCAAATTACCTAAACCTGAAGAAGTGATCACGGAGCCGGTTACTGTAACTACTCCTGCTCCAGCTCCATCTGCTGAAGTTCCAGAATGGGCCAAAGGTTTTACGACTGCCCTTGAAACTCTATCAAAAGGATTGACTGCGCTGCAGACTGAGAAAGTCACTGGATCCAGAAAAGACCAATTAACCAAACTATTAGCAGATACTCCGGAAGCCTACCGTAACAAAGCTTTGAAAGATTTCAGCAGAATGAAGTTTGACACCGACGAGGAATTCGATGCTTTCATTGCTGAAAGCGAAACAGATGCTGCTGAATTTATTCAAGGCGAGTCAAATGCTGGTTTAGGTGTCGATGCACGTCCGCGTAGTACAGCATTAGGTAAGGTATTAGCTGAGAAAGAGGTATCAGCTGAAATGAAACAATATTTGGCTGATAGAGCGGCAGAAAAGCCAAAAGCTACAGTCTAACAATTTAAACACTCAAACATGTTTGGAGTAAAAAGAGAAGGCGGTGGATTTGAGAAAATTGTCTGGGAGAACGTCCTTGACACCCTGCCTGGTGGCGTGACATTGGATCTGGAGGGTTATACAATTCCTGCAGACGGGAATATTCCTGCCGGCACACTTGTAGGTAAAGACTTCGCTACAGGATTTGGAAAGATCCTTACTGCAACGAATGGTGCGGTTAAACCTTTGGGTTACACGATCAGAACTGTGAAAGCCGAGGATAATTGTCTATCTGAAGTTGGTATCAGTGGAACCATCAGAGAGAAGGCACTTCCTACAGGACAAGGTACAGCTGGCGCACGCGCAACTGCCCTGCCGAGAATTACACACGTGTAATCAATCAATTAACAAAAGTTTATTACTTATAATAATTTAAGAATATGGTTAATGTAACCAATATTATTGGTGAATTCAGAGAGGCTGATGCACAGGCACACTTAGACGAATACCAGTTTGGAACCCTAAGGTACCAGTCTGTATTTCCTGAGAGGTACCAATCAGGCCTGACATGGAAGCAGATCGAGGCACAAACTGGCGCTAAGGTTATGGCAGACGTTGTGTCTTTCAATTCAAGGGCACCTCGTAAAGGAAGGCCTCTTCCTGGCAAGGCTTCAGGCGACATGCCTAAAATTGAGGTGGCAAGGGATAAAGTCGAAACTGACTTCAATACCTACAGAGGGTTGATGAACGACTTTGGCGGCGTAAATAATGCTGCTGCAAGATCGAACATTTTAAAACAGATCATTGACTGGAGATATGATGACCAGGTGTTTGTTGTGGACGGTGTTCAGGCTCGTCATGAGTGGTTGTCTAAACAGATTGCCTCAAATGGTAAGTACAGCCTAACTTTAACTAATAACGAAGCCGGCATCCAGACAAAAACTGATGTCGATTTCGGTATTCCAACAGCTAACCGTGCTAACGCAGCTAAAGATTGGTCAGATCCTTCTGCTGATATCATCGCTGATATCGAAGCTCGCAGGGATATCGCCCGTAAGAAAGGAAAGATTCTGCGTTACATGTGGATGGAGCTGGATAACTTCAATCTAATGGCCAGAAATGCCGGCATCCAGAAGTTTACAGCAACTTATGCTCAAGTTGCCTTGGGATTAGAAGCAAGACCGGATGTTGCTGCCGTAAACGCCGCATTATCTCGTCAGGGATTGCCTATCGTAGTTCTTTGGGACAGCTTCGTAACTGTTGAAAATAAAGCTGGTGAACAAGAAACTGTATCTGGATGGGTTGATGGTAATGTTACCTTCTCAGAGTCATTACAATTGGGAGATTCTCCTTATACACTGACTGCAGATGAGTATGTAACATTGGGTACCGCAACTAAAACTAAATCAGGAATTGTTCTGGTTAAAACATGGGGTGAAGAAGATCCTATCACTGTAGTGACTAAAGGCGTAGCCTATACCACTCCGGTATTGAATACAGCTTCTACTAATCACATCCTGAAAACCAAGTTATCATAATCATATGACCAACTTACAAGCCCTGCAAGCAAAGCTAAACAGAAAACTGCCAGAGGTCACTTTGGAATTAGCCTTATTGGAAAACGGTCTGAACAAAGATGTTCTTTATACCGTACCAGATAATATAAAACCTGTCGAAGTAGCCCTTGCAGGGCTTATTTACACCATTTCCGTGAGTCCAAAGAGTGTAAAGGAACTTGATTACCAAGTGACCGAGCATGATATGGATGATCTGCTAAAGCTTCGCCTGGTGATCATTAACAGATATGGTCTGGTTGATGAACTGGCCGAAAAGGAAAACACGGTAACCGGCCGTTCCCCATGGTAAATTATGAATGAGCAATACATACATAAGCTGACTTATCAGGAGAAGATCTCTGGTGATGTCTATGACCAGGAGAAAGGTACCTGGAGCGTTGGCGCTCTCGGTGGAATTGTTGAGGTAGCATGCAGAGCAAAGCCAAACGGATCTGGAAGAAAGAAACCAAATAAGGATGGTATGCTCACTGAGTATTCATTTGATCTGGGTTTCCCTTATGATACGCAAGATATCCCCAAAAATACCCCTGTGAGAATCACCGGTGTGCAGGATGAGCTATTATTTGAAGGGGAACTGATGGGAATGCAGCGAGGCGAAAGAAGTATACTGGGCTGGATATGAAAATTAAACTGGAAGCGAACTTCACTCAGGCTGATATTGATAAAATCACAAAAGAGTATTTGCAAAGAGTATGGAAGGTCACTCGAAATGAGTTGCTGCAGGTTGGCCTTCAGTTTGTAAGGGATGCAAGATCAAAGATTCCTACAAAGCAGTATCACCTGGTTGCAGGAGATGCGAGGATTGCGGCCCGATTAGTCGGTGGATCAATCAACCTTTCGTCTGCTGACGGTTTCAATGATGATACTGGTAACCTGAGAAGTTCAATCGGTTTCATTCTGATGTATTACGGTGAGATCGTTTACCAAGACTTCCAGTTATCATCCGGAGGAACTGATAAATCTACCGGATTAGCTGCGGGTATTGCTTATGCAAATAAGCTTGCTCAGGAGTATAACACTGGCTGGGCCATTATCACTGTTGCAGGAATGGAGTATGCCAGTTGGGTTGAGGCTCTTGGTTACGATGTTATCACCGGCAGTACAATCGGTGCCCAGAAGAAACTTGAAGTCGCCTTTAAAAACGTAATCACCGCCTTTGCAGCTTAATATGGAAATTAAAACAGCATTCACCGCTCAGGACGCAATATTCGATCGCTTAATTGAAAAGAAAGTGATATCAACAGCTCGGCTGACTGGGGGGATATATAAAATGAAGAAGCCGGATGATAGTCAAAAGGAGGATATCGTAGTAGGTATCCTAACCATGAATGCCGAACAGCTACAGGAAGGTGTCTTCAATGTCAATATCCATGTTCCAAACATGAAGATGTCATCAGGAGCAACTGAACCAGATACGGAACGATTCAATGAAATCCTTGAGGTGGTGATACCGGTACTGGCAAGTTATGACGGCTACGATTTCCGCATTGATGTAAAAGCTCCAGGTCTACCGTATAGGGATGGTCTTGACTGGTTTGTAAACGTTCAGGTGGAGTACTGGACAATGAGAAGAAGAAATTAAAGCCTGCTTGCAGGGATTATTAAACAAATAAAATTAAAATTATGCCACAAGGAGTTTCAGGGGTAGAGAGCATTGAGTTAGCGCCAATTGGCCTTAACGGAGCAATGCCAACGACAGGTTGGGTAAAAATTGTGGATATCGAGGATGACTCTGTATCATTTACAGTTCCACCTTTAGAAAAAGTTAAATTCAGGGTTGAAGATAAGGGCGGTGTTCGTTATGTTCTTCCTGGTGATACAGATGGAGCAACATTCGCTTTCAAATCGATTGATATTGATGGCCCTAAAGCTGTTATATTATTTGGTGGAGCATGGGATGCGACTGCTAAGGAGTATACATACCCTGCTAACCCGGGAATTGTAAACTTGGCAGTAAGGTTTACATCTAAACCTTTCCAGGGACAGAAATTCCAATTAAGTATTCCGGTAGCAGCTGGTAACGCTGGTTTAGCAAACAACTTGTCAAGAAAAGGTTTCCTTTCGATTAGTTACTCTGGAGAGGCTACGACGCCGGCAGATGCAACTGGCGCAGCTGTGTCACCATGGGGATTTAAATTCATTGCTTCCCCTGCAGTGTAAATCTAACACAACTTAATATCATAAAAAGCCTGGTTGATGCCAGGCTTTTTTGTAGAACAATATCATTAATATGACTAAAAAAGAAAAGGACGGAATCTTATCCACGATACTGAATATTCCTACCCCGCTGAAAGAAGTGGAGATCAAGCCGACAAATATTTTAACCAAGGTACTGCTGTTTCTTAGGATCAGAAAGCCGACATTTAAGATGCTTTATATCTGTGGATTGAAGTTGTCTACCAACTGGAGACTAACGGCGATTACCAATGCTTTAACTACTGTCAGCGATAAAGATGGAGAGCAGGCCCAGCTTATGGACCTGATGCACATGAATACTTTCCAGATGGCAGGGTATATTGCCACAGCAATACATAACCAGCCATCTGAAACTCCGCGGCACCTGATCACTGCGATTGCAGATAATTTTACAAATGAAGAGCTTCATCTGGCTACAAAAGAAGTCTACCGGAGGTTAGACGTCCAATCTTTTTTCGGCTCTATGGAATTAGTCCAAAATCTAAGTCTGATATAAAACAGCCTGGCTATGATTCTCCCTGGGGAATTGTCGGCCCCATGATGAAGTACTGGCATTATAAAAACTTCGATGAGGCTATGGATCAGGGCTACATTAATGCTATGATGCTCAATGCGACCATTCCCTCCAATGATGACAAGGGTGACGGTGCAGGATCATCTGATCCAATTAGCTTCTTTGATTTCGGTAAAAAGCTGGCAGGTCTCAATTAAAATATTACATATTATTACCTATTGGTAATTTATTCTTTCTGATAATCAAGGATTTAAATAAAATTGTATATTACCATTTGGTAATACAAGGTAATGTTTCTATGTTTGAAATGTCAATGGGAATAGTGAGGGAGATATAACAAAGTCATGAAAGTGGCTTTGTTTTTTTTGACATAAAATGTGGGGTGGTAGCAGTTGGTAGCTCGGAAGGCTCATATCCTTCAGGTCGGCGGTTCGAGTCCGCCCCCCGCATCGAGCGTTAGTTTAGATAAGTGTGTTGCCGGATGGCGCACACTTCCTTTTTGAAAAGCGAAAGAAGTAATTTCCTTCCTGCAAAACAAAAATGATCGCAAGCAAGAGGCTAGTTAGTCTGATGAAATACTCAGCGGATCGTCTGGCTCAGGGAATGGAAAAAAGGTCTAGATCATTGGGCGAATTAGGATGCATCCTTTTCATTATGATCATAGAGGGGAATTAATCGTCATAAATACCCTTTCCTATCACATAAGGAGAACCGGCAAGCAGAAGTCGTAAGGTGTGGATCTGCAACACGTAAGTATCGTACAACGGTAGTATGGTGGTCTCCAAAACCATTGATCAGGGTTCGAATCCTTGTACTTGCGCAAGGAGCGTAAGTAAGCCGATATCAGGAAAGGCTCCTTTGTCTAAAAAGCGAGGGGTATCGGGTTTGTCAGTACGAAGCTGTCTGGATTTTGGTCGTTTTGGATAGTAAAACGAAATGACCAGCGGGAAAGACCGCTATTTGGTGAAGTAGCTCAATAGGCAGAGCAGGGTGCTGTTAACACTCAGGTCAAAGGTTCGATTCCTTTCTTCTCCGCACCGTCGGTAGCATGCTTTTTAGTATGCAGAACCTAAGGTCCGTTTGCTGATAGCCGTTAGGAGAAATCAGATGCAGGTGAGTACACAAGGTACTCCGTTTGGAATCGGTAGGTCGATTAACCGAGAGCAACAATGGGGTGACAGCAGCGTGATCCGCGACCCAGTAGCCCCATTGCTTTTTAAACAGTAAATAAACTTCAATGAATAAGGAAAAGAAAGTTAAACCCGCCTTTAATATCAAATCGAATAAGATCACTGTGATCACGCCTCCTGATTTGAAGGTGAAGGATTATCTCTTGGTGCCGGCATCATTGAATTAGATAAAGCCCTTGTGAAAACGTCCTGCATTGATCATAAGCGGGTGTAGAGGCGGTAAGCAAGGCAAACGCAAATTCCAGATGAGAGAAGCCCGGGCATAAGTAGAACCGGGATAGCAGGACGAGCGAAATCGTCGCAAGGGGCAGTAAGCCATGTGAGGGAGATCAAAGCCGGGGTGTACGCATCCCGGTTTATTTGTAAACAAGGATTTTAAAATTATATGAACAGACTACAAATTGCTCTGAGGAGCGCCGCCGTTAATGGCGTTATTAATTTACCTGCAGCACTTAGTATCGCTGCCAGCTTTGACCAGGATGAAGCGATCGCAGTTGGATTGCTTAAGTCATCAAAACGTGAGGCAGGCCTGACGCTGGAGAAAGATATTGATCAACACCTTTCTAAAGTCGAAGGTAGGTTTTTCAATGAAAAAGCATACGACGTTACCGATCGCAACGGCGAACAATAATATTACCCACTAACATTTTAAAGCAAACCCAATGACAGACATTTCAAAATTCGCGGAATCCGTACAGCAAATGCGGAACGCCCAGAGCGAATACTTCAGGACAAGATCCAGTATCGCTCTCCAAAAATCAAAGAAGCTGGAGAAAGAGGTTGATGATATGGCAAGAATCCATGCAAAGCCCGCTCATATCTCCCAGGGGGACATGTTCGGCAAGTCTATACCTGTGGTAGATCCTGAGTTTAAGCACGAGACAAAGTTTTTATTATTGAATGACTTCCTGATGAATGATCATGGCCGTTTCGTTTATCACAGTGACAATGGCGTTCACTCGATCGCCCTACCAGAGACATTATCTGATTATCGTGACTTCCTGCTTCAGCAAGGAATAACGAAGGATTTTCAAAGAGCATAGTCATGGACAGATTCAAAGGAACAAGAGGACCGTGGGAAACGGAAGCAGACGCAATAAACTCCATAGCGATAATTAGCAGTGAATTAGAGGTATGTAGTGTAACGGCTAATAATGAAGATGATCTTTTAACAGAATTGGAATGGGCGAATGCACGACTGGTAGCTTCTGCACCTGATTTATTGGAAGCGTTGGAACTATTGGTTCATTACTATATGTGTGAGCAGGAAGGTATTGGTTCTGGACAGCCATCGGGAGCAGAATGGTATGCTGCAGTTGATAAAGCTAGTGCAGCAATAAACAAAGCTTTGGGGGAGGATCAGCCATGACGGAATTAAATTTACTTGTAAAGAATCCCGAAATGGCCGGGGCGGTGGTTATGGTGCTGGCTGAAATGCAGCGAGCAATTCATAAGCATCCTGAGTGGCCGGTTGACAATGTGAAACGTGCTGCAATAGTAGCCGAGGAATCCGGCGAACTTATCAGAGAGGCAAACCTACTGGATGAAGGCAAAGGTTCGTTAAGCGTGCTTAAAAACGAATGCATTCAAACTGCAGCCATGTGCTTCCGGATGTTGGATGCTCTGAATAGTGATGAATTGGAAATTGATCCTTATTAGAGATGGAAGATAGAATTGAAAAGTGGGTAGATATTCAAAACTTTGAAGGGTTATATCAGGTCAGCAACCTTGGCCGAGTGAAATCCGTCTCAAGAAATGTTGACAAAGTTCTTCAAGACAATAGGACCATATCTAAAAAGGTTAATGAGAGAATGTTGAAACCAGGTGTAAATAAAGCCGGGTACTCTATAGTGTCCCTATTCAGATCGAGCAACGGAAGGACAATGACGGTGCATAGATTGGTTGCTATGGGTTTTCATACAATTGATCCAGTGAGAACTTTAGTAAATCATAAGGACGGCATTAAGACGAATAATCACGTAAACAATCTGGAATGGTGTACGCGTAATGAAAATGCCAAACACGCATATGTAAGTGGCTTAACCCCTAAACTTTATGGGGGGAACACTTCCAGGGCAATGGGTGTAATAAACATCAATACAGGAGAAGAGTTCCCTACAATAAAAATTGCAGCCTATGCACATGGCATTACAGGGAGGCATTTAGGGAAAATGTTGCGTGGTGACGTTAAGAACAAGACTTTTTTAAAACTTATAGCTTCCTAACAATGACAGAAGATATAAACGACAATAGCCGTATGCAGTGGGGTAAATACAAAGACTATCCGCTGGTGAGTGTACCAGCAAAATACCTGCTGTTTCTTTATGACAATGAAAAAGCCGGCCGGTATACCGATTACATTAAACAGAATATGGATATCCTGATTAAACAGGCGAAAAAGGAGAAACGATGAAAGAGATCAAGAAAACAATTGCGGCTGCTCTGGTCGCTTTAGCTGTGCTCATGGCGGGAACAGGAGTCATATATGCAATGAATAAGCAGTTATATCGCACTGCATTGGCGAAATTGGTTGAATCTTTCCCTGATCACTCTCGCATCCCAACGTCTAACCCTAAATCGAAACTGCCATGAGTTTAACTGCTCACGGATCCGGCCAGGATACACCGCCGTGGAAGTGGATAGTAATCTGTCTTTTCTTGCTTGTGCTTTCTATCCTGGTGAATTACCATTTAATATTTGAAAAGTGATGAACATATTTTATTCAAAAGAATCGCTGATCGGTGTATCTGCGCTGATTATAGTAGGACTAATCATCTGGGGTGTCAATGTTGCGTGGAAAAAGATGACTGCTGAGATTGATAAGGAGACGGAACGTGTTATTGGGAAGGAGGATGATCATCAAACTTTTTAAAAAACTATACCTGATCAAAGCCAGATTTCAGCATCTGTATGTAACCCGGGATTTCTATTACAATAAATTAAGCGATGACTATACATATGGTCAGAAGCTGCTTATCAGCGCTGGATTTGTAGATGGATATGTTAAGTGTCTCAGGGATATTGGTATACATGAGAAGGATTACCCGAAAGGAACGAAACAGTGTTTGCTCAGTCTGGAAAGTAAATCAATTCCCAGTTAGGAGGTCAACAAGTATCATCCGGTCATCAGTTGTCAGCTCTTCATCGGCTTTAGGATTTAAAGCAACTCTCCACTGGCCCTCAATTGAGATAATGGCACCATAGTAAAACCGATCGATATAGATGTGATAGTGACCACCGCCACCAAAAGGTGAGGACAGTTCCACATCCTTTTTGTCATCACCGTAAGCAGCTTTAAAACAATATTACTCATTAACCTAAAGCAGGAATAAATATTAACGAGAACAGAAACGAACACTTCAACTAGCAACCGTGTTAAAATGCATGCATAAAGTTGACCCTTAACCGTTAACCTGGTCTCTGAGCGAAGTAGCAAATCCACCTTGTGAATTTGTCGATAAACTTAGCGAGGGAGGCCCGTCAATGATGCCATTAGTTGACGATTGCTGTATAGAGGGATATAGGTCGAGGCTTACTTCATGGTTAAGACTTAAGTCAAATTGATAGTAAGAATTACTTCTTTCAATAAGTATGGCCTTTCCTATAGGGATCTCCTCGGACGACAATTTAATAGGTAAAATGTCGCCTATAATTATAGATGGAAAACCATCGGGAATGTATGTTTTAATTTTCATAGACATCAGTTTAAACTAATATACAAATTCCAGTGAACTCATAAGCACAACTGAAAGTAATTTTTAACGATTGCCTGGACATGGGTATGTCTTGGTCGGTGATAAGCGCTGCCCCCGCCCGTTCCTGCTTCGATTGGTCTGAATAATCCGAAGCGGACGGCGGAGATAGTACACGTCAAAACTTGCTGGATCGATGATAACGCGAACATCAAAAACAAAGCATAATAGCGGGATATATTCATGATGTTGATGGAAAAGGGGGGGGCGATGTTTGGTTGGAGTTATTTCATTAGCACTGAGCGGCTATGCCGGTTTGATTATGCTTTGCCTGTATACAAGATCGCTATTGAGCGTGAAGGCGGCATTTGGGCAAAAGGCAAAATCGACTACAGCTATGCTATCGGCATCCAGAGAGACATGGAAAAATCAAACTTGGCTCAGTCTCTTGGGTGGGTGATTATTAGAAGAACGCCATCAGAACTTTGCACAAGTAAAACATTAAAGTTGATTAAATCAGTGATTGCACTGAGAGGGTAAGGTAAGCAAAATGAAGGGGAGCAACTACGATCCCCTTCATTGCCCTATTCATGTTTGTGAAAAAAATAACTCCCTCCGGATGTTACTGGCATAAAGTTAGGTTGAATTTTCTAAATTAAAATACTGGTAGTGGCCGTGAAATACTTGAATTTTCACACGGTAAGTCGCAAAAGGGAATATGATCCTTAGAAGGATACCTGAAAAACGTTTACCACCGAAACACTAGAAATAATCAAATCAGTAATCAAACAAAGAGTTTATAATGGAAATCAAGAAGGGGCCATAATGACTTAGCCCCTTCCTTACACTCATTTGTTCTTAGATTGATAATTCCATCCAGAGATTATCAGACGAAAATTCAGGTCTGTAAGAAACTTACCACCTTGAATCGAAAACCATATGTGTAACTCTTCCGATAGTTACAATGATAAATTTAGGGCTAAAAGATGTAATTAAAATACTGGAAAGAGCCGGTAAATACCTAATAATCTGCGATCAAATACCCTTTAAACATTTATAAACCATCAAAATAACAGAAGGGCGGCAATTAGAACCCCCTTCTGTACACTCGCCATTAGAAACGTTCGACAACATAACTCCCATCCAGTTGTTACATCAGTAAAAATATAGGTTATACATCTAAATAAAATACTGTAAATACAGAATAAAATACTTGACTTGTCATAAGATAAATCCTGATAATTTACCAAAATTATCAACGCAAGAATGCGGGTAACCGGGTGTCACCTTGAACGCTGAGCTTAAGCAGGGTAAATGCAATTCTTTGGACCTAATAGCATAGATGCTGGTTAGTTCTGGTGTACTTTTATCTTTTTTACAACACTTAGTACGCTACCAATTCGATTTTTTTCAATTTGAGAGCTAATCAAAAAAGACTTATTTAAAGGCATTGTTTTCAAACACTCATTATACAGGTCTTGTACGGGAAGATTTCTTAGGTCTGCAGTTTTATTATTGAGACAACGCCACCCCTTTTCCGATTTTACCATTACATAGATATCAAATCGGTGTTCAAAAATTATAAAGTTCTTTACATGGGGGTGATATAGTACATGGTAATTTTCAAATAATAGTTGAAATGAATAGGTCTCCATAAGCGTAGTATATAGTGGAATAATGTTTCATACAGTAATTTTCTGTAGTATAATCCAAGATAGTACAAAACGAACTTGTGGAAATACGGATTGTTAAAGCAATTTACTTATTCAGAATAGTATTTATACGAAAGATAAATTAATAAATTATCATAAAAATATGAGCCTTACGGAAAAGTTAAGTTGCTTATATTTAATAAATACAAAAAGGGACAGACCGCACCGGTCCGTCCCTAAATGGAATTAGTGTTGTAAAGCACATGGTGCCTAATCTAAAGCAAATTGTTTGAACGTTCAAATCGTATTAAATAATAAAGCGGCAAAGTAAAACAATAAGTAAACAGTACAGTTGTATGTGTACTAAACATGGCCATGCAACTATCCGATAATCCCTTAGAGATCAAAAACATACTTCCATTCAATGGAGAGAAGTTAGAATTCATCGCAAAGAATTTGAGGATTCCGATCAATAGAGTTTTTGATATACTTTCATTAATCAATATATCAGCTGATGAGTTTGTATTGTTTTTGGTTAATGAACGGCTTAAGAATCGTGAGCGTCACTCTAAAAACTACACCAACAAATTGTATAGATAACAATATTCGCGGATGCGGATTAATCCAGTGACGTCAGGTTAGATCTTACAGCTGGGTTACATTTAGTAAGCCTTCGTAGTCATACGGAGGCTTTTTTATTTCTTTCAAAACCTATACAACCATGTGTTGTTTTAAAGGAGAACTAAATTGATAACTATGTCAGACAATAAAAAGAAACAAGACGGAAGGGACGATAGTAAGATTGATAGTAATGATCCGAGTGAAGTGCAATATGCTGCAAATTCATTCAAAGTGACACCTGCCCAGATTAAGGAGGCTATTAGTAAAGTGGGGTCCTCCCAAGAGGCTGTTAAGAAGTATTTAGCTAAATAAACACACACCATCTAACTATCAAAGCCTTCAAAAATGAGGGGATTTTTATCATCACAAGGTTCCTTAAAAGGTTCAGGAGGTAAAAATATTCTAGGGGAAACATCAAAATATGCTGCCATTAAATGCAAATGTTTTAAATTATATTTTGCAGCATTAATTGTGCTTTCCACATTACCAATAAACGATCGTGTGGTATTTAAGATTTTTGCAAGGTCTTGACCTCTCAGCTTATGTTTAAGTCTAAGTTTTATAGCTACATCAATAGCATATTGTTCAATAGGATGTACCAAAATAAAAAATTGTTAATGATTATTCTCTTACTCAAAAATAAAAAAGCGGGGTTATTAAATACACCTATTGATGTAATTAATTTATTACAATCATAACAAACCTTAAATTCTGTAAGGTTTGTTTTATGCATTGTGATTTTCAATTGCTCGGCCGATCAACTGCACCAGGTATGGGTCAATTTGATCGTGGGACTTCCATTCAATAAAAGGATTTTCAGGATCCGGGTAGACCTCTCCGTGATACTTCCCTTTAATGTATAACTGATAGGCTGACATCTCTGAACCAGATACGACTGGCTGAACATCAATGCATACATCTTCAGCTAAAATAATTGTAAATCGATCAATCATATTGTTTCAGGGAATAATTTAGAGTAGTTGGTCTGCAAAAAGGATAGCCTGTTTTCCATGGCAAATGTAAACTCATCAAGCGAGATTAAGAACCAGTCCTTAATAAAAAAAGTATTGATCGCAACCCATTCCTTTCGATACCCACGAATAAGCAGCTCATAATTTTGACTCTCTCGATAAGTTCCAAACTCGATACGATCGAAGAAACTCAGTAGTGCATCAGCAATCCTTCCCTTTAGTTCCTCATAATCAGCAACTGTCATGATAAGGCAGTCAGCATTGTCTTTGTGATTGTAAATTGTCATGGTTTTCATAGCGCCGCAATCTAATAAATACTAATAATATTAGCAATAAATAACGTGTATTGCTGAACTTATGCGACGATTTGCCTAAACTGTATAAGCAAATCATTGACAATGTATACCATTGTCAAAACCCCACCTGTTACTCGGTATTACCAAAGGGTAATTTCGTGGCATGCCCGAATTAAACTTCAAAATCACCGGTGATGACGCGGAACTTAAGAAGACTTTAGCCAATGTAGCGAAGTATTCAAAGGATGCCAATGACCAGATTTCCAAGGAAATTGCCAAGGGCGTAGATTCAGAGGTTAAAGCCAGGGAGAAGGCTGTAAAAGTTACTCAGGATCAAAAGTCAGTGTCTCTGGAAGTAGTTAATTCTGTTAACGAAGAAGTCAAGGCGATCGACAAATCAACTGAGGCTATCAAAAGGAAAAAAGCAGCCTTTGATGCTGTGACCGGCTTGCAGATTAAGCCTGTCCAAATGACAAGTTCACTGGATGAGGTCAATGCAAGTAATTCAGGTAAAACCGGATCTATAACCACTGGTCCAGTTGTAGGTACCGCGGAAGAATATAATAAAGCAGCGAACCAAGCTGCGGCGTTTGGGACTGCTGCAGCTGATGCAAATAGGGTTGCAACGGATTCCACCAATAAGACCACTGAAGCAATAAAGAACGCTATCGTGGCCGAGGACAGTTGGAAACTCAAGGTACAGTCCTACCAAAATATAAAAAGCAGCACTACCGATCCGGCGGTGATTGCTGAATACACAAAGAAAATTCAAGAGGCTCAAGCAGAAATTGCCAAGCTAAATAATATTGGTAAGCGTGGATATGATGAACTGGGTAACCGGATCAAATCTACTATTGGACAGCAGGAAATCCTTACGAACAGGCTGAAATATTTTCAGGACCAGCTGCAGTTTGCCAAGGCACCACAATCCTTCGTTTCATTAAATCGCAAAATCCAAGAAACTGAAGAGCAGCTTAACCGATTGGCGAATGCCGGGAAAAAGGGATTTGATGATCTTGGAAATAAGATTGTAGTGGCTGATACTGCTTCCCAGAAATTCGTCAACACGTTGAAATCTATAGGCGCGGCCATCCTCGCGGCGTTCAGTGTTCAAATGATCATCAGCTGGGCAAAGGAAGCAAGGGAACTTGCTGCAAGAGGTGAGGGTATCCGTGAAGCCTTCGCTAAGCTAGATAATGGAAAAACGCTACAACTGTTGAGAACGGCAACCCGCGGTGCTACATCAGATATTGATTTGATGGCTGCGGCGTTACGTGCAAAAAACTTTCAGATTGCCCCGGAGCTTCTTGCAAAAGGATTAGAGCTGGCGGGTAAAGTCTCCCGGCAAACTGGACAGGATGTAACTTATTTAACGGATAGTTTCGTAAATGGGCTGGGGCGTAAGTCCCTGCTCATCCTGGATAATCTTCAGATTTCACAAGTACAATTGCGTGCTGAGATTAAAAAAACTGGTGATTTTCAAACAGCGGTTGGTAATGTCGTTGAAGCCAAGCTTAAATCCATGGGGGAGGTTACAGAGACCACCGCAGATAAGATGGCTCAGTTTGCAACTAAAATTGCTAATGTAAAAGAGCTCGTTGGACAAAAGATTAACCTTGTCCTTAATTATGATGCTGTTCGGGAAGCCAACAAAGAGTTCTATGAAACTGGATTGCAAGTCCAATCACTGCAACGAAACATCTCACCCCTCCTATCAAAGTATGACGAATTATCTGAAAAAGCGGCTAAAAATGGAGGTGTCACAAAATTAAACAAGGTTGAACAATCCTTGATGAAGGACATCATTAAACAGGTCGGTGAGGAGATACCAACAGCTATCACACAGTTCGATAAATATGGTAATGCAATTTCCATCAGCACAACTAGGGCAAAAGAATTCATCGATCAGCAAGTACTGATTCTTCAAGCTATAAATGCGGACAGAATTGAGGCTACCACAAATAAAATTGATGATCTGAACAGGAGGATACCAGGCGTCAAAAAGTCTATTGATGAAATTGCCAAGTCAGGAACATTCAAAATTCCTGAGACTACCTCTCAGGGACAGTTTGGCGGTGGCCTAACAACATTCCGTGACGCGACCGCTAAGGAGGTTAAAACAATTGTAGGCTCTTATCAAACTTTAATAAAAGAAAAGGCTAAATACGAAGCCCTTTTAGCGTCTGACAGCGGTCAGCTCCTTGCCAAGAGGCAAAAGGAAAATGAGGAGTTTGCTAAAATAACCAAAACGGATGACGGCAAAGCTGAAGAAGCCGAGCGAAAAGCTGCTGATAAACTTCGTAGAGCACAAGAAAGACAAGACGCTGCAGACTCTGCTGCATTAAGTGCTCAGGAAAGTTTGCAGCAAAGGATTCAGGTTCTTAAAGACAAGTTCGAGCGTCAAGGCCTGACTAAAGAGCAGGAGGCCAGACAGGCCATTGTTGATGAATTTAAAAAGCTTGCATTCGATATTGAACAGCAGGGTAAGAAATATGATGAATACGCCAAGAAATACGGTGCTGCAAAAGCGCTATCAGTATTAGGCCCCAAAGAAACTACTGCCCAGATTGAGCCTATACGTAAAGCTGCTCTGGAAGATCTTGACTATCGTCAGGAAACAGCCAGGTTCGAATTTGCTATCACTAAGCAGAAAGATGCTTATGAGGCGTATGAGAATTGGAAACGGATGTTTGGAGAGGCCAGTGCAAAGCAACGGTTTGCAGACGAACTTGATACCAGTACAACATACCTTGATGCATTAAAAGATCGATACTCCAAACTCATTTTTAAAAACGTAGTGGGAACATTAACTGGTAAGAATAATTTATCAGGTCCTGAAGAAGAAGAATTTAAAGCTGGAGCCAAAAGAATTGAAGAGGCTCAGAAGGGTATTGCCACTAAACGCGATGCTGATTATGCAGAGGCGTATCAAGCTGCACTAACTCATTCTCAAAAGTTAGAAAGGATAAATAAAGATTTTCAGAAAAAAGCCTATGACCTAAGAGCTACAATAACCGATGACGAGAAAGTTCAATTAAACTATCAACGCGATAATCTCATTTCGGCTGCCAATGATGAGTACTTGGCGCGTACTGCTATCTATAAGAAATTATCGCAGGAAACAATATTGCTTACCAGGGATCAAGTGGACGAGCAGATTAAAGCACTTGATAAGATCCTTGCTGCCGCCGATCTTCCTGATGACGTTACGCAAAAGATCAAATCGCAGGTAGAAGGCCTCAAGCTTACACTGAAAGTAGGTACCGATCAGGCAAACCTGAACATTTTGTCTGAAAAGCTGAATGATCTTAAAACTAAGCTCAATGCTACTGACGAAAAGGGCAATAGTCTTATCAGTCCGGATCAAAAGAAACAGACGCTAAAGGATATTGTTGAGGTGCAACTTGCTCTTGATAAGCTGGATGTAAATGGTGATGGCAAGGTAAATTTCGGGGATAAGATATCTGAACAATTTAAATACTTAAAAGGAAGCACTAAAGAAGTCGCGGAAGGATTATCGAACGATCTTGGTAGAGCGGCCAGTGGCTTCAGTGAATTATCTGAAGCATTAGGAGGGGTTGACACAGAAGCTGGCTATGCATTGGACACCTTTGGTAAACTTGCTCAGGCCGGTTCAGATGCTGCAGGCGCTTTTGCTTCTTTCTCTTCGGGAGATATCATAGGCGGTGTCACTAAGACGATTAGCGCTGTAACCTCTGTTCTTTCAATTGGAAAAAAGGTAAAAGAAATGAATGCTGCGGCCCGTCAAGAGGTTGCTGACTATTATACAAACGCGATCGCAGGCGAAAGAGAATATCAGGAACAACTGAAGGAACGCGCTATTCTCAATGCAAAAAACAACAGCTCTGCGCTTAAAGGTATCTTGGAAGAGGTTGCCATCAGAAAAGAGCAGACTGCAGCATATAAAAAGGAAGCTGATGAAATCATGGCCCAGCTTAGCGGGCAAAGTTATGTTACTGGCGAAACCTATACTCATGGTACCTGGTTCCGTAAGGCTAAAGTAGAGAAAACCACTGCCAGCCTTGGAGGTAAAGATTTCAGTGAACTTTCTCAACTACTTTCACAGGGCAAACTGGAAGGGAATGCAAAGACTCTGGTTGAGCGATTGGTTGAGCTTGAACAAAAAGGGTACGATGCTGATCAGGCCATTAGGGACCTGGCCGAGAGTACTGCGGAACTGTTTACCGGCACTACATCTGATAACCTGACCAATACACTGGCCGACATGTTTAAAAACGGGAAGGCCAGCGCGCAGGATCTGGCTGACTTCTTTAAGCAAACCATGGATGATGCGGCTAATAGCGTGTTCAAAAATAAGGTTCTTGCTGAAGGTGTAGATAAGTTTTACCAGGAGTTTGTAAAGCAATCGCAATCTGATGGAGGATTGACCGATGCTAAAATAGCTGACCTGCAAGCTCTTTTTAAAGCATTCACCGATGATGCCGCTAAACAATATGAAGATCTTCAAAAGATAACCGGGTCTGATTTGTCAGGCAGCGGGACTACCTCTACAGATACCTTATCTGGTAAAATCTCCTCCATCACAGTTGATCAGGCAGATAAATTATCTGGATTATTCAACGGATTCAGGATAACCCAGATGGAGACAAATGAAATCATACGTCCGATGGGTTTGAATGCGATTGAACAGCTTAACGTATCCAGATCTCATTTGGAAAGCGCACTTAGGATTGAAGCAAACACGCTTCGCACCGCCGAAAATACTGGCAGACTGGCAAATATTGAAAAATCACTGGCATCTATGGATAACAAAATTGTAAGCGTTACGGATATCAAACAAGGCTCAGGTTACGGTGGATTATGACAGATCAAGGAACACTTAATCAGCTTGGATTATATACAACTTTTGGGCTGCATATCGAAGATGGTATCAAAAAATTTGAAGATGCAGGTGATTTAAAAGAAACCGAATCTTACAACTGGCCTGAGCGCCCGGGATTAGAGTATTCCTCCGCTCCTATAGTGTACCAGGACACTGACGTGGATTTTAACGTGTATATAAAAGGAACCTCTGTTGCCGATATCATCAGTAAAAAAGACCTGCTTAAGGCTGAATTCAAAAAAAACGGTTTCAAGACCCTGTCTTTTCCATTGACAGGTAAATCATATAGCGTGCGGCTAAAAAAGATGTCACCATTCACATGGTACGGATCCGGAACTAATATGATTGCTCGATTCACACTCACCATTACAAAATGCTTCGGTGCAGAAAATCAATCAATAACAACAGAAATTTTAGACGGAAACGGTTAACATATGGCAACTTACACACGATTATTAATGCGGGGTAAAACTACCGCTCTTTGGGCATCGCTCAATGAAGTTTTGATGGACAGGGAAATTGGTGTAACCACTGATACCGTTCCGCGAAAATTCAAGATAGGTGACGGTGTTACCGCTTGGAATGCGCTTCCTTTTGCGTTAGACTTGACAGGTATTACAACTGGGATTGGTAACGCTGATCCTACCACCATTCCTGATGCTTCTATTACAACCTATAATCTGAATAGCGCCGGTACATACGCAAATTTAGGCGGTATTGTAGTTTCATCTGGCGATCTGGCTGCCGGGATAGTTCAGGGTAGAAAAACAAATGGTGGTTGGAGTAAAGTAATTATTCCTATTGACCTCACTAATTATGCAGTTAAATCTGATGTAATTTTGAACTGGACAGCTCAATCATTTGCTGCTGGCGCAAAGGTTAACTATCTTGGAGTGGATTGGGTAGCTATGTCTTCTACTACCGCAACAGATATACCCGGATCGTCATTTAAATGGGCAAACAGGCTCTCTGCTTATGAAGGAGTTGAAACATCGTTATCAGAAAATTTACTTCACTTCAAGGGGGCTGTCGTTGGGCTTCTGGATGCTACTGGCGGAATTATAACTAACCAAACGTCGTATTATACTTCTGATTTTCTGCCTGCTACCGCTGGCAAGTATTACAAATTATATATAGGGTCAATTTCTCCATATACGAGAATGGCCTTTTATAATTCTTCCGGTTCACTGGTGTTATATTCAGATACAGCGCCGGGATCTTACCCACAAGCCCCCGCAAATACAAAATATATTAGGGTATCATTGCTGACTAATGCGGTATCTACTGCGTTCTTGAAAGAAAGTACCGAGGCTGTTGTTCCAGTACCGGCGGCATACGTTCCCGGTGGTTATATCCTTAACGGTGGTAGAAAACCATTATACGCAGGTTCTGATTTCATATTACCTGCATTAGATAAAACTGTCGTTAAGAATAGAATTATTGCCGGTATTCAAACTGTTGATAGTTGGGTAAAACCAAACAATTTGAATTTCCTGACACAGAAGATTAACCTTGTAAATCTCTATGACTCGAGGTCTATAAAAACAGGCTACATTACCGGGGGCGGGGTTGTAAGCACAAGCGGATCACCAACACAGCAGCTGAATTATGTCAATGTAAAACCAAATACCGCATATTCTCAGTTTAGCGGAGCTAACCCGGTAAGGGAAACAAATTATGTGCTATGTGTGGATGCAGCTGGCGGATTGAGTGACATTGCTAATAAATCAACGTTCTCAACAGATGGGTATGCAATGACTAAAGCAGATACCGTCATGATTGTTTACACTACGCTTCAGCCTCAATACCAGCCTTACTACATGTTGATTGAAGGAACAGCTTCCCCTGCTCAGTTTGTTAATTACGGTTTCTCTTTTGCTGACTTTGTAGAACTTAAAGACGCAAATGTTTATCCATGGGACGGAAAGAAGGCAGGTAGATTAGGGGATAGTATAACTGTGCAATCTCAATACGCTGCTGCAATGCTTGCTATGACAAGAATGTCAGATGGATATGTAGAGGGTCAAAATGGGCAGGTGATTTCTGTAATGGGCACAGGCCTTACTGCCGCTAATATTGCGAATTTAGATATCATCACAGTTCTTGCCGGTACAAATGATTATGGTCACGGTGGCGCTACTTTAGGAACAATAAATAGTCCTATTGACGGAACTACAATACATGGATCAATTAAACTGGTAGCTCAAAGGGTTTTCTCTTTAAAACCGAATATTCCGCTGGTATTCTTTACTCCATTCAACAGAGGGATTTATTCTGGTGAGGGTAATGGGTATACTCCGAATACAAATGGACTGACCATTAAAAACATAGCAGAAGCAATTATCGATGAGTGTAGATTTTTAGGCCTGCCATGCTATGACCTACTTACAAATTCAGGAATAAACTCTTACAACCTAGTTACTCACTGCCCGGATAACCTTCACCCTGGAGCATACGGCGGCGCTTTGCTAGGTAAAAAAATGGGTAAATTTTTAAATACGCTTACCCCGTTTTAAGAGAACTCATCTAAAAATTTAAAGCAAAAATAAATTATGAAAAAGCTGTTAACGCTATTACTCGTCTCATGCAGCCTGCTGGCCGTGGGACAAACCGGGTCTATTACTGATGTCGGCAAACGCATTACTTATCAGGTAACTGATGGGAGGATCATCTACTCAAACAAAAAGGTAGCAGTTCCTTCAATTGCCAGTACAGACTTTAAAAAAGCGTATGCAACGGCTACCATTCCGGTTGTGCCGCCTGTAGTCACTCCCCCCGTTGTAGTGATTCCTCCTGTGGTTGTTGTGCCACCGGTGACTTCCCCATCTACAGACACCCGTGCAGTTATTAATATGGTGATCCCGGTAAATAAGCAGATTGTTCTGGGAGATATTACGAACAAACGGATAGTCATTGCAAAGGGAACACTTAATTATCTGAATGTAGGTAAGGTAGTAAACTCTGTGATTGACCTTACCGGAGTGGACATGCAGTCTGGGGCCATTGATATTGCAGTGGCAAGTGGTTTAGAGATTTTCGGTGCCACAATGCATGATCAGCCATACCGCTGCATCAACTTCAATGGCCTGAGTAATGATGTATACCTGCATGATATCAGCTTCAAGAATGTTTCCAACTATGTAATAGGTAACTATAATCAGACATACTGGGATGGAACAGATGCAACTGCAGCTAAGAACTGGAGGTTTGACAAACTGACATTTGAAAATACTTCTACCTGTTTTCAATCTGATGCTTCTCTGGATGCCAAAGGCGTAAAGAACCTTTTAAAGAACTTCTCAATAACGAATTCGACAGTCAAAAACAGTCCTAACATAGCCCAGGCATTTTACTTAGGAGCGTGTGATGGTTACGTATTCTCTGGGAACAAGTTCAGCAACCTCAATGCGATCAACAACAATGATAACGGAATTATAATGGCCTACGGCACTGGCTCTGTTTTCAACAACACTCTGGTTGATCATGAAGGCTACCTGATCAGGTCAAGGACGATGAGTTTCGGTCCAGTAGTTAAGTCGGTGGTCATGTATAATAACTTCGTTTACAATTCCCGAAAGTACAGCGCTTTGGAGGTACAGACTACAGATGAAATGAAAACCTTCATTGATAGGTATCCGAAGTGGGCTAGTGTAGCAACATCTGAAGCATATGGAAACCTTGCCGGTGTACTCAGTACTTCAGGAGATTGGGCAGGGGTACTGTTTGTGGCTTACAATACATATGCTACCATCAACGTACACGATAATACAGGCTTTGCATATTTCAATACTGAAAAGGATCCTGCTACCAGTATTCACCCGATGAATGATCCTGTGGTGACTCCTTTAACCTCAATAAATAACATCTACTATAAAACCTATGCTGATGCTGTAAAAGCTATCCCGGCATTACCATCAAAGATTACTGCTGCTCAATAAGTTTTAAACGTCAACATGAATTACGATATAAAAAGAAATGGAATAGTCGTTGCTACTGTCAGGCCGGAAGGGGGGCAGCAGAAGGAGGTGATGGTGCAGGATATCGTTTCTATTACCTTCAATACTCCTACGTCAATCCAGTTCATGCATGGTGATTACATTGAAGTCTGGGGCGAAACCTACACCCTGAATAATCCTGCTGAGCCGACAATGCACAATGAGAATTCATTTGAGTATAAGCTTACATTTCAAGCTCAGTATTATGCACTGGCAAAATGGAAGTATAAATTCTATGATTCAGCCAATGTGCTGAATATGGATGAATTTGACCTGATGTCAAATGCAAGTGGCTTCCTGGATCTAATCGTCGCGAATGCAAATCGGTTAAGCAGCGGCTGGACTAAAGGTGAGGTGTTGGTTTCTGATTATCAAAATCTATCATTCTCCGGAGAGAACATTTTACAAGCCCTGAGCCAGCTGGCAGAAGCATTTGATACGGAATGGCGAGTTGTCAACAAGATAATCCATCTCATCAAGAAGGTCAATAAAAGTGGATATAGTTTCTCGTACGGTTTTAACAAGGGTCTGCGAGGGGAGTTAACCAGGATAAATGCTGATGGGTCTAGTGTGTTTTCGAGGCTGTACGTTTACGGATCTGATAAGAACTTACCGGTAGGGTATAGAAGTGGAGCTAAGAGATTAGCACTTCCAAATGCACTTGGCTACATTCAGGGGCCGAAATATGGATCTGAAGAAATTGAGGCTTCGATCACCTTTGAAGATGTAATGCCCGATAGGATCGGCACCGTAACATCCGTAGATACTATATATCAATTTTCTGATTCATCTATTGATTTCGATGTTAATCTCCAGGTTTACGCTGGCCTATCTGCGAAGGTAGAATTTCAAACTGGCAGTCTTGCGGGTTATCAGTTTGAAATTGCTAAAAGCGGTTACAACAATACAACTAAAACAGTCACTTTTCTAAAAAACGAAGCTGAGACATCTTTTCCTATGCCTTCTGCTACACTAAAACCAAAAGTAGGTGATAAGTATCGTTTCATTGATATCCAGATGCCGCAAACCTACGTGGATGCTGGAGAACAGAAAATTGCTAACAGAGGACAGGCTTATTTTGATGCTGAGTCAGCTCCAAAATACACCTTCGGTGTGGTGCCGGATTGGTTCATGTTTACCCGTAATAAAACCAGATTGAACTTAGGCGACACAGCTCATGTAACTGCTTTCGATTTATTACTGGATGCAGACATCCGGATGATTGGCTTTACCCGAGATCTACATGAGGAATTCAAGTACACGAATCTTAAATTATCCAATACCACTATCAAAGGGTCGCCTATTATTCAGGAGATCGGCAAAGAAGTGAAACTGGATAAGGCGCTCGCTCAGAATCAGGTATATGATATTGCTCGAGCACGTCGAAACTCAACAACATTGTCGGAGGTTAAAAATTTCATTGTTGACCCTTCTGACAATAAGTTGTATGCCGATATGCTAAAAGCTGCCAGTGTGGAAACGCTTTATCTGGCTGTCGGTGCGAAGTGGACAAATTTTGCTCTGAAGGGCACTACATTTAAACCTAACGTAGCCGGTAATCCTGCGAACTTCAATGTTGGTGCAGGTCAGCTGGTCCATTACGCATTGCAAATCGATGGTTTAGGGTTCGTATGGGAAATGGCTGCGCAGAATTTCAATAACCTGGATCCGGCAAAGACATATTATGTATATGCCAAAGTTACTCGAAACGCACTTACGGGTGTCTGGGTGGTGACTGATCAGATTATAAATGTTGAGGCTGTATCTGGTTTTTGGCACTTCCAAACCGGTGTATTATTCACTGTAGTAGATGGCCGTAGGGATTACGAATTTACTCATGGTATGACCTTTATTATCGGTGACCAGATCACTGCTGGTATACTAAAGTCACTGGATGGACTGAACTTCATTAACCTTACCAACGGTACCGCCAATTTTGGTACAACTGCCAGCGGATGGGATTACGGTATATCTGTTGCTAACGCTTTAAGTCTGCGCGGTGCTTTGATTCAGAGCGGGTCCGGTATTGTGGTGCCTCTTCCAAGTTACAGAGGTGCATACAGCTCTTCTGTAACTTACTACAAGGGAGATACTGTTTTGTATAATGGAACTCAATGGTTATTTGTTAACAATACACCGATAGCTGGACATACACCTGTTGATGATGTATACTGGGATATTTATGCTTCTGTTGGTGGTACAGGAGCAGCCGGTTCGTCTGGGACTGCTGGTAGTACCTCTATGTTTACACAGTTGCGGTATGCGAAAAATGGGAGTACCACAACGCCGCCGGCATTGACAATCACGGACCTTAATACTGCGATATGGTCACTGAGTCAGCCCGTCATAAATACAGGAGAGTATCTCTGGATGATCAGCGCATTGAAGATGCCGCCTGATGGTGGTAGAAATTTTTTCGGAACAACAATTTCTATTTTAGGAACAAACGTATCTCAAACAGGCCATGGTAATCCTGGGAATGGATCCACTAACGGGATATATACCGTAGGTCAGCCCGGAGGTGGGGGAAATATACGTATTCGGAATATTATTAAAAGTAATGGTAAGTGGACTATTTCAGGGGGCATGTCTTCAAATCAGCAATTCACTGCAGCAGTGGATATATGCGACGGAAGCCCTCAAAACGTTTTTGTAGCTGCAAACACAATAACGCCTTTCTCATTAACATTTGATGTTAATGACGTAAATAATTACCAGTTTGTAGATATAAGTAATATTCCGCAAGTTTCGTTTTCTATTACGAATTTAAAAATACAAAAAGGCGCAGTTTCTGACCCATGGACACCAGCACCAGAAGATCAGGCTTATCAAGATTTATCTTCACTTGTAGGTTCATGGTCTACGCCTGTAAGAGTCAGCGGTATGCAAGGTGCGACAGGTGCAGCCCTGGCGAACACAGGCAACTATTCGGCAACCAAAGAGTATCATGGTACAGCTTTAAAAGTGGAAGCTGCTTTTTATAATGGATTATGGTATTTAACCAGGTCAGATGCAGGGACATTCACCGGAGTATTACCGACGGACATTACCAAATGGAACAGTATAGGAGCACAGTTTGATAGCATCGCTACAGGTTTATTGTTAGCTTCTGCAGCAACGATTGATAACCTCACCGTTAGAAGTGTTAGAACTGCTGAGGCCGGTATTAAGCATGTAGAGATCAATGGTTCGGATAACAACATTAAAATAGTAAGTGCAGGCGGGGTACCGTTGATTGTGCATGATGATGACAGTGCAAGAGAAGGTAATTATTTAAGTAATGCCGAACCTGTAACAGCTATCGCGCCTGATGGAACTGTGATTTATCCTGCTGATTATTTGGGTAGAGCAGGGGCGCAATATAGGTACGCTACAATGGGGCCAGGAATATCAATTGGCGTAAACAAAAGTGCAGATGGTTTTACCACACTTGGTAGAAAGAAGATTCAAACTACTGGAGTTGTAGAAATTATAGATGTAAACGGTAATGTTTTATCCAGTATTTCTGGGGCAGGAATGACTGTTGTAAATGGCGTAGCTCCTCTGAACAGAAACGTTGATTACTCTCTAGGTACTCAAGTTTATCATTTAGTCATACAGAACGGTTCAATTATAGATAGTGTACTAGGTCCAGGCGCTTAACTTAATAAATAGACAAATTATGAAAACAATAAATTATGCGCTAGCCGGTGGCAATAAGACGCTTTTACAAGTTCAGGCTATAGACAAAACAGTTGCCGCACAATTCGTATTCAGCGGTATAGTAGCTGCTAATGTCAGTATTGAGGTGTGGGCATCTACCGATAAATCTGGGCCATGGTCAAAGATTGAAGGCGCAACTAAATTACTAGTGCCAGCAAATGGTAATGAAATGATACTTCTATCAGGAACGTCATTTATACATATCCAGTTCAGACTAATTACAGCAGGAGTAACTGTAGGTAAAGTCGACAGTGTGGAGTTTCAGGCAGCAGTTAACCCAATTTACTAATGAATATCTCAATTGACATCAGTGGAACTCCTGTAGCAGGAACTACCCCGGTAATACCGGACGGAATACTCGACGGTAACGGATCATAGTTTAATTTCCTCCTATATAAGGTGTAACCGGTGGTATAATAGGCGGATTATCTTTTATAGGAGGTTTTTTTATCACTACAGTATCAGCAACAGGTTCAGCCTCATGTTCTTTGGAACAGCTGCAGATGATAACAGAGGTGATAAGAATGAGTAAAATGCTTTTCATGAGAGTGGCAATTATATTAAATATTTTATAGGACATTTTACGGTATTCCGTATTTCAATGATGTTCTTTTATTTCATAAAGATAAGTGATCAGGTCTCACTGAGAAATACTCTTTAAGTACTATATGTATCTAATGCTTGACAATGGTATACATTGTCAAAAGTAATACTCCCGTAAGGTCAATAGTGGCGGTAAGTTTGTATCACACCGCTTAATGTGAGGGAGATATGAAGGAGATTAGGGAAACATCAAATAAGGGGATTCAATTTTTAATTCAAGAGGAAGGTCTTATTAAACGCCCGTACCTGGACCAGGTAGGAGTGCCAACAATTGGAGTTGGAAGTACATACTGGGAAGATGGCAGGAAAGTTAAGATGTCGGATGCTCCAATAACAACGGAGCGAGCAATTCAATTGTTCCGGACTACATTAAGAGGATATGAGCTGGCTGTTTATTCTCTCACCCGTGATGATATAAACCATAACCAATTTGATGCTCTCACCAGTTTTACTTACAATGTAGGCACTAATGGCTTCAAAATATCTGACCTGGTTAAAAAGGTAAATGCAGATAAAGAGGATCCTAAGATCAAAGCAGCATTCGAAGCTTGGAAAAATGCCGGAGGTAAGCCTATCCTTCTGTCTCGGAGAAAACGAGAAGCAGCCCTTTATTTCACAGAAGAAAATATTCAACAGGCTACCGACGAACAAATTTACATCAACCAAGTGAAATATATCCAAACCAAACTCGGTCTTCCTGATGATGGAATATTTGGCAAGAATACGAAGGCTGCGGTAATGGCTTTCCAGAAAAAACACAACCTCATTGCAGATGGAATAGCCGGTCCACAAACATTGGCTGAATTAAATAAAATATAATAGATGGCTAATGAACCTCAGGTTAAAATGTCCTTCCTGCAAATCGTTAAAAACCCATACACCTACCTGCTGGTGACGGTCGTGAGTGTGATGTGGTTTTTCATCTATTCAAATAAGGACATGACCAATAAAAGCAATGCTGACTGCGAGATGGAAAAAGCTGAACTAAGAAAAGAGCTCAGGCAATCAAGGCAGGAGACACAACAGGAAAGAACTATTAAAGACAACCTTATTAATAATATACTGGTGAAGAACGGTGTGATCGAAAAACTTACAGTTATCACTGACAGCTTAAATAAAAAGAATGATGACAAGAGGAACTAAAATAATGCTATGCATCACACTACTGGTGTTGCTGCTTGCAGGCGGACTGGCATTTTACATATATTATATGGATCCGCAGCCGTCAAAATCGGTAACTACCGATACAAAGGCAAAGGATTATGTCCAGGCGGAAGCTGCGATCATCAGTAAGAAGATTGACAAAAACGGAATAGAGCACACCATTACTGAGGAAACAAATAATGTCTTGCCAAAGAACCTGGTTAAATCTGAGGGCAAGTATGATCAGGCATTTGTAGATAGTTTAATTGCTGAAACAGATTTCCAGAAGGACAAAGTCACGAGCCTATCCCAAATTGTTCAGACAATAACAAAGGAAAAGCTGCAAGCTACAATGGTTATAGATTCCCTTAACAGGAAGAAGTTCGAATTTCAAGACAGTAATTTATATTTATCTTATACTCCTACTGTAGATCCTAATGTCGCCGGCACCTTCGATTATAAGTATAATCAAAAATTGAGTATTGTTAGCGGTAATGATAAACGCTGGCTGTTTGGAAAGGATAGGTTCTTAACGGATATTTCAACTGATGATAAGAACTCAACGATTAACGGTGTCCGGACACTCAGGATTGCACCGCCAGAAAAAAAGTTTGGAGCAACACTTACAGGCAAAACTGTTTTCTTTCCGCAGAGCGGGCGGTTCGCTGTTGGCAGCCAGTTACGGTTAAGATTTAAGCGGACTACTTTTACAGGAGCTGAGTATTACTTTCCTACAACTGGAAAATTAATTCCAGCACTTGGGATTGAGCATGACTTCCTTAATTATTAACTATTCAAAAATATCATCATTGGCTTGATCAAGAACATCATCCCTTCTGACATCGTTTAAATAGCCCTGATGAACAGCAAGACTTTTGTGACCTAATAACTCCATTGTGATCATGGGGTTATTTATTTTTTCAATAGCTTTTTTTGTATAAATGTGCCTGGCCAGGTGCGATGATGCTTTCTTCTCAATCCCAGCCATAGAAGATAATACCTTGAGATTGTTGTTAACGATACTTGTACAGGATTCCTTTTTCTTTATCATATCTCTTTTATTTTCAAAATCTGACAACTTGGGATTGGGCGTGAACTTAAAAATAGGAAACAACCTCTCATGCTTACCAATGTACCGATCAACTATAATTTGCGCTTTAGTGATCAGCCTCGCTCCAACGTTGTTTTTCCCATCTTCCGTTATTGCAGTATATCTGCCATCTTTGAATTGATGAGGGTATGCCATTAGTAATGCGCCCACCCTTGAACCTCTGAGGTATATTTGCAGCATAAAGAAATCTTGAACTACTTTTAAAATGCTTCCTTCCGGCAGCACCAAGCTCTCAAAACGTAACAATTCTTCCTCAGTCCATTTCTGCTTGACTGCACGTTTAGCGGGAACTTTAAAATCCTTTATATCCTGGCTAACTACCTTATCAGACCACCTGACAATAATGCTACGAATGGTCTTCATCTTTTTTTGTATAGTTGAAGCTTTATTCCCTATGCCCTTCATTTTCGATGTGACGTCCTCAAACCAAGCAAGATCAATGTCGCTCACTCTTGTGTGATCTATATTGGTAAATTGCGGTAGCTGGTTGATAAAGCTTTGTACCTTTCTGTATGGAGCGGTCTTAAGCTCATCTTCCAATCTTTTCAATTCTAGCTGAAAAGCTTGGGATAATGTAAGTGTTGATCTCGACTCAAAGAATTTTGAGGCAGAGATCTCTCCCTTTTTAACTTTAAACAATTGGCGTTCCGCCTCAATGAATTTTTCAGAAAGATAGTTGTTTGTATACGCTGAGTTCGGTGTTTTGGCTTTAACTCTACATAGCTTCGGGTCCCAGTCCTTCGCTTGACATTTGTAGATAGTTTTCCTTTTAGGTTTCCCGTTTACGTAAAACTGCAGCTGAATGGGATGCGATCCATCAGCTAGTGTTTTGCCCTTGAATAAAATAAGTTTTAAAGAAGCTTCCATAAATTAGCGTTAAAACTACCGGTGTACATATGGTGTACAAATTCCGGCAGAATGGGTGGGACAAATATATACTAAAGAAATTAGCAAAAGAACAGCAATTTCAACATACGTAATTTTGATACCACATCGTCCCACCGTGTCCACGTACGCGATTCTCGTCGGGACCACAAAAGCTCGGTAGTACTTAAGTACTACCGAGCTTTTTCATTTCGGGCTTTATAACCTTAGCTACACAATTTAATTACTATCATAACTCGTCTAAAATGAATTGTGAATTAATTTTATTTCCCTATTTTTTATTTCTCCCTGAAAATTCGCATATTTGAATAACAGTACACGCCGCGCTACCTATAAGAACAGCGTACCAGGGCGTGTCTTTTGCTTTATAGGTTTTATCATGAGGACAATTGTATTACCAGAAAGAATATCAGACAATTTTGGTGACCCGATACAAAAGGTTTTGAATTTGATTAGTCAAATCACGGCTTTAGATCCAAATCAAAAAATAATACTCAATTACGAGAGTGTCAAATTTACAAATCCCTTTTTTTTGATGTCTCTGACATTAATTGTAGATCAGTTTACCCAAAGGGGGTATGATATTCAAATCTCAAATACTTTCAGAAGTCCTTATTTAAGAGAGTACATGTCACTCATTAAATTTCCAAATGGAATTAACCCTCTTACCTTCAATGGTAATTTCACTGACCTCATGAATTCTTATAATGGCAAAACATATATTCCAATAATAGCATTTCCTGCTGTCGAGAGTGAGGAGATCTCTAAAATCCGAGATGCTTTTTTAAGTGGCATAAATAGATTGTTGATAAGAATATGTAATCTCCCTCATAACATGATTACGCCTATGATGTATCTGGTAGATGAAGCTGTAAACAATGTATTACATCACTCGAAATCGGACAAAGGCTATTTATTTGCACAATATTACAAGTCAAAGGGATATGTTGATATCGTTATTGCAGATGTAGGGCAGACTTTCTTGGATACTTATGCCTCATTTGATAAACTAAAAGCAGAAGTTACCGATGATAAACTAGCTATGGAAGCAGCGGTAGCAGGGAAATCAACAAAGAGCCAGAATGTAGATAGAGGATTTGGGATAAGTTCTTCTAAAGATCTATTAACAAGAGGTTTAAATGGGAAATACTTTATTTTGTCAGGTTCTGTTTTTAATATTCATACATCAGAAATCAATGATATAGTTCAAATGCCCGAAACAATTCATTGGCAAGGAATGTATTTATGTTTGAGGATTCCGGTGATTGCACCAGCAGGATTTAGTGCCTATGATTTTATCCATTAGGGCTAGAGTTGTGTAAAAAATTATTTATATTTATTTATCTTTGCAAATTAAAAAGAAAGGAACACAACTATGATTACGTCAGAAATCAAAGTAGCTGAAATTTTGCCTTCTACATTAGACTCACGTGAAGCTGCGACAAGGTTAGTCAGCGTTATTAAAGAAGAGAGTAAGTGTAATTCAAAAATTGAAATAGATTTCACAGATACTATTTTTATGTCTAGATCTTTTGCAGATCAATTTCATAAAGATTTGCATACAGGCGAAGAAATATTAGATCTCTCGTTCAAGAACGCTTCAAATGATATACTATTAATGCTTACAGCTGTATCTACTACGCAAACCCAAAGAAAAGCAGTTAATAAAAATTATAAGGTACTGAATTTCAGTGATATTAAATCTTTAGAAGAGTTCAGCTTTTCATGGTAACTCATCCCTACTAAGGGTATTTGTTGATACGATCAAAAATATATCCTTGCTATGCAAATAGTGGGGATTTTTATTGCTCTGCCTCTAGTTATTACTGGGCTAAGAGTGTAAAATCCGTTTCACCACCATTTTAAAATCCCCTTTCACGGCCCAGAACTTCAATAACCATTTGCAAATAATCCACAAAATAGTTTGAAATTGGAATCTTCGCGGCCACAAAAGTTCGGTAGTACCCAAAACTACCGAACTTATCAATTTAAATTCTCATGTGAGAATGCTCTTCATCAATTAAGGAAAGATTGGCTTTCCCTAAATTTGACTACAGTTCTGACATGACGCATTCTACAAAAGTCTTCCTTGGCCGTGGCGCCGCGACTGTTTTACAGCAAGAAGCTATCGCATTCTTAATTTCCTGTTCTGTACTGCCTTTTTGTTTTTTGATTTTCTTTACCAGATAGTCTACTTCCCGAGGCTCTTCACATGAAAAATTTATCATCAGCTCAAACACAACAATCAGCTAATAAAATTTAGGGATATTCATAGCTACCACCTGCATAGTTAATGATCTTCCTCTGGTTACCCTAAATAAAAAACATTTTCAAAGAATTGATGGGTTAGAGTTTTTGAAATAGATATCTAACGACCCTATAAAAATGCTTGTATCATAATGAAGGATTGAATGAGGAGTTAAAAAGACCAAAAAGTTTGAAATCCGTATCACCACCATTTCAAAATTTCCCTTGACGCCCCAAAACCTAAATAATCATCTGCAGATCATCCACAAATCTTAAAAAGAGAGAGGCCAGATTCTTTATAATCCAGCCTCTGCTGAGTAAAACGTTAAATTTAAGAGGATAATCTAAGGGAATTTTTTCATTTCTTTCCAGACGATTTCATCCCCAGCCTGGTAGTCACCTTCTGTGAGGAAGGTTTTACAGATACATCCTGGATTGAAGCTTTTGCTGTTAATCGGTTTAAACCCTTTTCCTCCTGCTGTTTCGTAAACCAGGAATAAACTGACTATACAAAGGCAGCCGTTTGGAACCGAAAATTTAAACTCATGAGCATCGGTCTTTTCCATGTTCTTGTTGCACACCATGGTCTGCGTGTTTGCATCTGCCTTGTAAAGCCCGTCCCTTAAACGGAACAGCGATACGCTCACATTGACTTTGCACTGAAAACCATTGTAAGGGAATTTCAGTTGCGAAGGGATATAAAGCTGGGGCAGCTGAACCGTAATCTTGTTTTCAGTTAATACTACCACCGGCGGTCTGCCCAACAGTTTGGCCACCGTTGATCTTGCATCAAATTCAAAATGATCTAAACCTGTAAAACTATCTCTGTCAAAATGATACCGCTTTGACTTGGTAACTCTGCAACTTCCCAGGATCTGCGCCAGTCGCCCGCTGAGCCTGTTTTTAATACCGGGGTTTGATAACCCCAGCAATTGCTCTTTCAACGTGCCTCTGATTTTTGACCCGAGAGACGATCCCATCCCAAAAGTCTTTGCTGCCCTCTTAGTCTCTACCGTTTGCTTCATTGTCCCCGGTGCAGATTTTAGCTTAATATACTGCACCCCATTGATTACTCTGAATACCAGCGGACCTAGTACGCCTGATATTAAATCTCCATTTTTTCTTGCCATAAGTTCTATGTTTTAATTTTAAACAAATGTACGACAGGGAGTTGAAAAAATTAGCGGTAGAGCCTGGCCCCTTCCTCTTACTTCCTGCATCTTCCGGCCATTACCTGAATTTTCTGCATAAAAGGGTGTTTTTTGACCAGTGGTAAGAACGTGTCCGCAGGGTTTCAACGGGTTTTCCGGCGGGCTTGGTTTGGGTAACTCCACAGAAGCAGCACTTTAATAGAACTTTTACACCGCTAGAAACTCTAGAGTTTTTAGCGGTGTAAGAAAAGAATTATTGTACAGTTTCTGTGGAGTTACCCAAACCAAGGTACGGCTGAAAGGTAGGCGAAGGTGGGGCGAGATTATCCATCCCTACTATTTTAGGTCAATATTGAGCTAACCTTAGATTGGGCGTAATTGAGGTTAGCTCAATTTTGTCGACGTGTTTTAAGGTCAAAAACTAAGCTGGCCTTAAAAAATGGATTTTTGAGGCCAGCTTAGTTTTTCAAAACTCCATAAAAAACAAACCGTAAAACATCACTTTAGTGATGTCTAATATATTCATCGATTTTTTTGGAGAAAACCCATGAAATCCTTTGAAAGCAGCAGAAAAGTGCGAAACATCTTTGTAACCACATTCATACGCAACATCGCTCACTGTAGCCATTTTCGATTTCAATAATTTTCTCGCATGGTTCATCCTTAATTTGATGATATAACCTCTCACAGTATCCCCAAAACAGGATTTAAAACCTTTCTTCAGCTTAAATTCGTTCAGGGAGATTTTTCGTGATAACTCCATCAGTGAGGGAGGGTGTACAAATCCGGTATCCAGTATAGCTTTAGCCTCATGAAGTTTTTCCAGTTCGGAAGGGTTCAAATCAGCGGTAGCAGCAATCGAACTGCTCGCGTGCATCTCCAGTTGTAACAATAGCAGTTCCCTGATCTTCGTTTCCAGAAATATCCGCTTAAATATACCTTCGCGCTGGCAATTTCTGATTTCCTGAAGGATCCATTGTATACCTGGACTAAAGGGAAGATATTTGGGGAATAAATAGCCGGATTTCGACTGTTCTATGTTTATGGAGAACTCAGGATGCAGATCTATAGCAGTGCTGAAAAGCTGCCTGTAAAACTCTTTAGACATGATAACAACCATGTAACATACCTTTTCAAAGGGTGGCATATCATAGTTGCCACTAAAATTTGAAGCGTACCAAATATTATGTGTATTGATGTGAGTATAACCGGGATTTCCAAGATCTTCAATTTCCACCGTAACATTGTTATTGTGCATAAAGTCCATCACAATGCATTCGCCGTCAATCGTAAAATGATCTGTTTCCCGACTGGTAAACAGCATTTCTGTATCCAGTACCAGCAAGCCTGTGGTGCTCCATTGTTTGCTTTTCGCCATCTCAAGGCACTGACCCTTAACAATTACTGTCTCTTCGTTAATCAGGCTGTAATCATCATACCCATCTTTAATGTTCTGTTTCACCAGGCATTTCCCGTTCACCAATAAGTTCGATTCAATTCTCACAATAATCCGCTTTTACAAAATATTAATCCCTTTTTCAATAATCGAATAAGTGATTAGACCCTACTTTCGCGGTAAATTTATTTATATTCAATCTAATTAAGAAATGCCTATCAAAAAATCTTTACTCCTTCCCATATTTTTACTGCTTACAATTTTCGGTTTTGCTCAGCAAAATCAGACTGTTCTGTTGTCCGGAGAAATCAGGGAAAAATCCGGAGAAGCAGTTATACATGCTTCTGTACGACTGGAAAACAGTGGTTTAACCACCCTTACAGATGAAAAAGGTAAGTATCAGTTCAGGAATGTAAGACCTGGAAAATATACCCTGAGTATTTCAGTGGTTGGTTTCAAAAGTTTTAAAAAACATATAGAAATTAAAGGTGATAAAGACCTGGTTATCCCTTTGACTCTTGAAGAATCGGTCAATGAGCTCAATAATGTCTCGGTAATTGGTCGCACGGAAAATCAAAAAATAAACAAACAGGCCTACAACGTTACTTCACTTGATGCGAAAAAACTGCACAATACCACGCTGGACCTTTCCCATGCACTCGATCGTGTTTCAGGAGTGCGTGTACGCGAATCAGGAGGCGTCGGTTCACGTGCAGATCTTTCACTTAACGGTTTCACTGGTAACCAGGTCAAATTCTTTCTGGATGGCGTACCAATGGATAACTTCGGATCTTCTTTTCAGATCAACAATATCCCGGTTAACCTTGCAGAGCGTGTTGAAGTATACAAAGGGGTAGTGCCTATCTGGCTGGGTGGTGATGCTCTGGGTGGTGCTGTAAACATAGTAACTAACAACAGCCCACGTACTTATGTAGATGCTTCCTATTCCTTTGGCTCCTTTAATACCCACCGCAGTACACTCAATGCAGGATACGTTGGTAAAGATGGGTTTACCGTTCAGCTGAATGCTTTTCAGAACTATTCCGATAATAATTACTGGGTAAACGTAGAAACAGCCGACCTGGTTTCCGGAAAATACTATCCTGAAGCACGGTTGAGAAGATTTCATGACCATTATCGCAACGAAACGGTGATTTTAAACGTAGGGGTAACAGGTAAAAAGTGGGCAGATAAATTATTATTTGGCTTTACCGGTGGAGAAAATGCGGCTGATATCCAGACTGGTGCCCGTATGGTGAGTGTTTTTGGTGAGATGCGCCGAAAGGGCAATATCATGATGCCAACACTGAAATACCAGAAGAATGACCTGTTCTTCAAGGGACTGAACGTGAGTGTTACAGGGAACTTTAACCTTGGTGAGGAACAAAATATCGATACTGCAAGCCGAATTTATAACTGGCTTGGACAATACAGACAGCTTACCGGTCCCCGCGGAGAGCGCAGCCGCTCCCTTCGCAAGTTCAAAAACAACAACGGTCTGGGTACAGCTAACGTAAGTTATGCCTTAAATGAAAACCATTCGTTCCTTTTAAATAATACCTACAATACCTTTGATCGTAAGGAATCGGATGAATTACAACCCAATTCAGAAACATACCGCCAGCCTAAGAAAACACAAAAGAACATTTTGGGTCTGGGATATAAGTTTGATTACGGACAGAAATGGAGCACTTCCCTTTTTGTTAAACAGTATGATCTCAAAACCACCTATGGCAGAAGTTATAATCCAACAGGGATATATGGGGATATTGCCTATGAAAATTACGTAGACAAAAGATCTAAAACTGGTTACGGCGCTGCCAGCAGCTATTTCCTGATGACTAACTTACAGGTAAAGGCTTCATACGAAAAAAGCTACAGGCTGCCTTCTCCGGAAGAGATCTTCGGTAATGTAAATGATAACCTGCAAGGTAATACCGCTCTCAGACCAGAAAGCAGTGACAATATCAATTTAGGGTTCAGCTATCAGACCAACTTCAGCAAAATCCATGCGCTAACCTTTGATGTAAATCTGCTTTACAGAAACGCAGTTGACTTCATCAGACCAGAGCTGAATCTAAATCAGACCATGACAACCAATACCAACCAGGGTAGTGTGCGTAACAAGGGTGTTGATGCTGAAATCAGGTATTCCTATAAGCGTCGTTTCACTGCCGGAGTAAATGTCACTTATCAGAATCTGCGTAACTATACTATGTATGAGCCCAACCAGAATTATGTATCCTACTACTACAAAGACAGAATTCCTAACATGCCATATTTCTTTGGAAATGCAGACGCTTCCTATTTCTTTACCGATGTGGTAAAAAAAGGGAATAACCTGTCATTAGGCTACAATCTGCTATTTGTAGATACCTATTACCTTTCCTGGCCAAGCATGGGAACTTCAAGCGGTAAGCTCACTATTCCGAGACAGTTTAACCACGAAGCCAATGCTACATACACTATGGCTGATGGTAAATACAACATAGCATTTGAATGTAAAAACCTCCTGGATAACAGGCTATATGACAATTTTTCGTTGCAAAAGCCAAGCAGGGGTTTCTATGTCAAAGTCCGTTACTTCTTTAATAAATCAAATAAATAATCCAATATCATGAATCTACATTACAAAAAAACATTTATAGCGGCAATATTCGCTCTGGCACTGGGATCGTGCAGCAAAAGTTCCGACACACCGGATGGCGAAGCAAGTACAGACACCCGCAGTACCAAATATATCATCACCGCTACCACTGGTGCTGCCGGCATTGCTGATTATCTGCTGACTACTGATAACCTGACTACCGGAAGTATTACTACACTCGGTAACGGACTGGAGCAGGATGGTTCATACCGTTATTACTTAACCAACCAGAATAAGTTCTTCAGTCTGTTATACGGACAGGGCAATCCCGGTGCAGTAACTACCTATGCACTAAATACCTCAGGTACTTTGGTTAAAACGTCAAACTTCCAGGCAGAGACCGTACAGGTATTTGCACCGGTAAATACAGACATCGTAACTGTTAAAGTTCCAAGAAGCGGGGCTTCAATTGCTTCTATGTACCGTATCGATGCTACACAATCTATCATTGTTGGCGAAGCCACACAAGACACCAAACAATTGACTACCAATGGCGAACGTGCACATTACACCTGGGCAGCACAGGTTGGTACAAAAGTTTTCATGCCTTATATGAGTATCAAAGGCGATGGTGTAGATAATTTCGGTACGCTTTATCCGGACAGTTCATGGGTTGCTGTTTACAGCTATCCGGCACTTAAACTGGAAAGAATCATCAGAGACGGACGCACAAGTTACCTTGGTGCATATTTTACACCTGGACTGTTCCAGGATGAAAAAGGTGATGCCTATGGTTTCTCTGGTGCAATAGCAACCAGTAACACCGTACTTACATCTACTAAACCTTCTGCAATCGTAAGGATCAATAAAGATGCTACAGTATTTGATCAGTCTTACTTCTTCAATGTAGAGCAGAAATCAGGTGGATACAAAATTTCATCAAGTGCTTATATAGGAAATGGAAAAGCGCTGGTACAGATGTATGGCACTATTGGAAAAGCAAGTGGTGCTCCAAGACTGGCCATTGCCGACGTTTACAATCAAACATTTACATGGGTTACAGGTTTGCCTGCAATCATAACTTCTACTACAACCAACAGATACAATGTAACCACAGATGATCTTTCTGCTATTTACCTGGGTATCAATTCTCCGGATGGAAACTGGATTTATACCATAAATGGTACTTCAGCCGTAGCTACCCGTGGAATTAAAGTTGAAGGTGGCAGCATTACTGCAGTTCAAAAACTAAAATACTAATTATCTACTCTCCGGGCCATAAACTTCATCGGGGTTTATGGCCCTTTATTTTATTTATGTATAGCACTGTTACTTTACTTGTGTTTTTTGCTTTCCTGTTGCTGTTCAATATTTCAAAAAAAACCGACTGGAACAATAAACCCCGCTGGGCAAAGAAAATTGAAAACAATAAGTCACTGTCCCGGGGATTGAGTTTTGCCATCATGTGTTTTTCCGTACTGGCGCTCATTCTTGATGCGGGTACAGGTACAGGAATCTTTAATTTTCTGCTCATCCTGATGACCGTGGGAAGCCTGGTTGTACTCATCACACCTTTCCGCTATCTGGCGGCCAAACATGTTGTCGGGCTCTATGTCCTTTGCCTGATTTTCGAACTCCTGATATTCACTTATGCCAGCTAACAAAAAATACCTTACCAAATCCCCTTTTGAGCGCTTTCTTAAAATCACTGCGGGTTTCATAGGAGGTTACTGTGTAATGATTTCCTTCCACCATTTATTCGGATACTTTTTCGCAGCCAGATATGTGGTAATCACTGCTGAAATTACCGGTTACTTACTCTGGGCAACACTCCTGCTGGTAGCCTTCCTTGTAGATAAAGCATGGAAAGTCTGGTTAATCTATATCCTGTTAACTGTCCTCTTCTCCTCTCCAATCATATTAAACCTATAACCATCTGATGAATCTCAGGAGATATAATATCTATTTTCATACACATACCATAAGTGGTATTTTTATCTGTGCCATTCTCTTTGTAATCTTCTTTGCAGGTTCTTATTCCTTCTTTAAGAAAGATATCACTGCCTGGCAGTCCGGCACTACTTCCAAAGGCAAAGAAAATGTAAAGGTGAACTATCGTAAGCTGATAGATTCCCTTGATCAAAAATATAACATGCAGGGGAGAGACCTGTCTATTTATTTTCAGGAGCAGAGCCTAAATACTTATGTGGATATGTCTGTCACCAAAGACAGCACCCTTGCACCAAAGAAAAAAAAGCATCAGCTAAAGAAAAAGGAAAGAGGTGGTGGTCGCGGTCGCCGCAGAGAAGGGGATGCGCAGTATTTCAAGTACAATGTAATCAAAGGTGCTGATACCTCCTCCTACGATAAATCGTACGATATGGGTGAATTCCTATACCGTCTGCATTTTCTTGCACAATTAAATGCCGTACCTATACATTTAGGTGCGCCATTTGGTTATCTCCTGGCAGGCCTGGTAGCATTCGTATTCCTTTTTGCCCTGATTACCGGTCTCCTGTTACACTGGGACAAAATAGTCTCCAATTTCTTTGTGTTCAGGCCCTGGTCTAAAGCTAAAACTGTGTGGACAGATTCCCATACTGCGCTGGGAATAATAGGATTTCCCTATCAGTTCATTTATGCACTCACGGGAATTATACTGATCTTCAATACGGCTATCATCGCGCCTTTTAACTATCTCTTTTATAAGGGAAAACCCGGGGCAATTTATAAAGACCTTGACTATACAGACTCCAGGGAATATAATTATGGATACAGTAAAATAAATAAGAAGGTAGATATCACTGCCTATGTAGAACATACCCGGAACTTATGGCATAACGGTTTTATCCAGCGTGTAATGATCAAAAACTACGGAGATACTGCAATGCACATCGTGGTAGAAGGTAGTGCAAATAAAAAGGATAACTTCTCAGGAACCGGAAGGATTATCTATAATATACAGCATAACAAGGTAGTTTATCATAAGTCACCACTAACTGATGTTACCTATATCGATCGTATCAGAAGTTTAATCTACAGACTCCATTTTGGCAATTATGGCGGATACGGTTTAAAGATTTTGTATTTTATTCTCGGTATGATGGGCTGTGTAGTTATCATTTCCGGTATCCTGATCTGGTTAGTGGGCAGAGAAAAGAATACGATTCCTGTACATAAACGCAAGTTCAACTTTTGGCTGGCAAATATCTTCATTGCCGGGTGTATGACTATGTTTCCTGTTACATCTCTTACCTTTATTGCCGTGAAGATCCATGGAGCAACCACCAGAGAGTTTATCTTTCATTTTTACTTTTATGGCTGGTTGCTGCTCAGTATCTTTTATATCATCCGCAAAAACCTAAAGACCACAACCCGGGAAACGATATTGCTGGGCAGTGTCCTCAGCCTGTTGATACCTGTTGCGAATGGGGTATGTTCCGGTAACTGGATATGGAAAACCTATGCTTCAGGAGCTACAGACATTTTGATTTTTGATCTCTTCAGTATCACTATAGCCGCCGTAGGCTTATATAGTTTTTACAAAATACAGCAAAGGGATAAGCAGAAAATCGCCCTTCATGCTCTCAAAACCCGATAACCATCTGCATATCCTCCAAAAATATTTGGACGGGAACATTCGCGGCCACAAAAGCCCGGTAGTACCCAAAACTGCCGGGCTTTTCGTGTCTTATCATTTTTAATACTACAGCATATTAAACGACAATCTTGGTTATGTTGTGAAAAAACTGCGACTTATCAGCTAACCTCAATGTCCATGTGGTTTAGTAATTCGTTCTTAATTACATATATATGCTTCACTGGTCCGTCAAACAGGATGTTTCCTGCTAAGTCTTTCACCAGCTGATGCACCTGAACTTCAACTTTTCCGTCAGGGAGACTGACTATCGGATTAATCTCAGTCCACTGTCTTCTCCAATAACTTCGAACAGCTTCGTGACCAATCACGTAACCACCTTCAAATGCTTTGGGCCAATGGATATCCGGGTGCATAACAGACAGGACAATATCAACTTCCCTGTTATTGAAGCCCTCATAGGCTTTCTTGATTAAAGCCTCATTTTTGAACATTTGGATCTTATCCATATTAATGATTTTTAAACAAGTTGGTAATGCGCTGCATAAATCCTTTATGTTTCTGTGCTTTTTTTAAATTTTCCTGTACTGCAATTATCTCAGCTTTTATTTTTTGGCGGCCATATTTTCGGACAATTGCATAAGTTATTTGCTGAAGTTGTACATCATCTGAAAATTCATTATCTAAAAGCATATCAACTTCAAATAATAAAGTGTCTTCAGGAGCCATCTGGCCCATTAAATATTCTTCTATCTCTTTGATCTTATTCAATGAAGTCCGCATAGTATAATGAGTTGCGTTTAACAGTATCCCTTACTTTTTCCATGCATTTATATTTCGCTACTGTTGCTGAATGCAAACCCGAGTAACCGAACTCTTTAACAACATCCTCTGTAGGTAAGCGATCGTAATAATAAGCTTTTAACAGTTCCATACATTTCTTACCTACAGTCCCGAGGTAATGCAGAATTTTCTCAGACGCTGGTAGTTCATCTGGTAAAACTACTGTGTCGAAATCACTTAATGCCTGGTTTCTACTATTTGCTTTGTAATGCCGGAACCATAGTTTTTGCGCTATGCCGAGTAAATAAACCTGCTCGTTTATAATGTTGCTGGTTTGCTGAGCAGCAATCTTTTCATAATAAATCACAAGTGTATCCTGAAAAATATCCTGTGCTTCAGTTTGAGTGCCACCCATCCGAGCAATATAACGGGCAACCGTAGGGAACGTCTTTTTGTAAAGCGCCGTAAAAAAAGCTTCGCGCAGTTCAACTGTTGATAATCTGGTATTATTCATTGCTATCGCTGATGTTTAGTACAATGTGCAAGACAGGCAGTAAATATCACCCATAATTAGTAAAGAATCGAAAAAGAAATTTAGTTGAATCTGGAATTCGCCGGGTATGGTTGCATCAAATTTGCACAAGTGAAAATAGATTATCTTTCCTATCTTGGAGTTGATAGCATATCAGGAAGTATATAATAAGATATTATGGAAATAGGAATAGATAGTTTCGCATCGGCAATGTACGGCAGCAATGAGTTAAGCAGCGTTGATGCGATGGAACAGTTGCTTGAAAGGATCGTAGTCGCTGACGAGGCCGGTCTTGATGTTTTTGGTATTGGTGAACACCATAAGAAAGAGTTTCTGGATTCTGCTCCGGCAGTGATCTTAGCCGCCGCCGCGGCCAGAACCAAACGTATCCGGTTAGCCAGTGCAGTTGCTGTTTTGAGTACCTCTGATCCGGTACGTGTGTATCAAAACTTCGCGACGTTAGACCTGATTTCCAAAGGCCGGGCAGAAGTGGTGGTTGGCCGGGGCTCTGCTATAGAGTCCTATCCGCTCTTTGGATTTGATCTCGAAGATTATGATGCGCTGTTCAAAGAAAAACTGGATTTATTGCTCCAAATACGTGACCAGGAGTTTGTCACCTGGTCGGGAAAATTCAGGCCGGCAATGCAAAATCAGCCAGTATATCCAAGGGCATTACAAAGTAAACTCCCGATCTGGCTTGGTGTAGGTGGCACGCCGGAATCCTTTGCCCGCGCGGGATCATTGGGTTTGCCCTTGATGGTTGCTATCATTGGTGGCGAAACAGAACGTTTTAGACCTTTAGTTGACCTTTACAGACAAGCTGGCCGCAAAGCAGGGTTCAGCCCGGAGCAATTAAAAGTTGGCCTGCATTCACCAGGTTACGTTGCTGCCAATATGGAACAAGCCGTTGCAGAGTATTATCCCGGCTATGCAGAACTTTGGACAAGGCTGGGCAGAGAACGTGGCTGGCCACCGGTAACCGAGGCGAAGTTTAAGAATCTGATCGGCCCGAGAGGTGTTCTGGTTCTTGGCGGACCAGAGCAGGTCGCAGAAAAATTAATAAGGCACAGCGAAGCCCTGGGTGGTGTGGACCGTTTTACCTTCCAAATGGACAATGCAGGGCTTAACCATCAGCAGTTGCTGCAATCAATTGAATTGATTGGCAAAAAGGTTATTCCTTTGTTAAACCAATAGAGCGTTTACTCATGAAAGGGTGTTACTTAAGTGGAGCTGGCCTATGACTCCGACATGC
>Ga0308163_10000385_pt1 | contig 87018 bp, 61 predicted proteins | sample PhyTR1_FD_201037 | JGI IMG/M metagenome (GOLD analysis project Ga0308163, IMG submission 201037) | Phyllosphere microbial communities from UC Gill Tract Community Farm, Albany, California, United States - DLSLT.R1 | ecosystem: Host-associated > Plants > Phyllosphere > Unclassified | place: USA... | reverse complement strand
GCGTGCGCTGGAGGTGAACGCGTAGGCGGACAAGCCGTACGGCAAGCGATTGGCTTCTTGCAGCCCGTCGGTTATTTCATCGAATGGCATGAGGATCGCGATGGGGCCGAAGGGCTCTTCATGCATGACGCGCGCGGTCATGGGCACATCGGCCAGTACCGTAGGTTCGAAGAAAAAACCCTGCCCCGGCAGACGCTTGCCGCCCGCCAGCAGGGTGGCGCCTTTGGCCACTGCTTCAGCGACCAGCTCTTCCATTTTCGCCAGTTGCCGTGGGTTGGCGAGCGGCCCGACCTGGGTGTCCGGTTGCAGGCCATTGCCGATTCGCAGCGCTTGGGTGGCAGCAACGAAGCGCTCGACGAACGTCTGATAAGCACCGCGCTGAATGAGAAAGCGCGTGGACGAGATGCAGACCTGACCAGTACCACGAAAGCGGTTTGCAACGCCTTCAACGGCGGCTTTTTCAACGTCCGCATCTTCGAACACCAGCACCGGCCCATGGCCTCCCAGTTCCAGCGTGATGGGTTTGACGCCCTCTGCAGCACGGGCAGAAAGCAGTCGACCGATCGGCACAGAGCCGGTGAACGTGACCTTGCGGATAATCGGCGATGCGATCAGGTGGCTGGAAACCTGATCCGGCACGCCGAACACGATCTGTAACACGCCTTTGGGCAGCCCCGCGTCGTCAAGGGCACGGGCCAGTGCCAGCGCCGTTGAGGGGCTCTCTTCGCCAGGCTTGAGGATGACGCTGCAACCGGCGGCCAGGGCGGCGGACAATTTGCGGGCCGGGGTAATGGCCGGGAAATTCCAGGGCGTGAAGGCAGCGACCGGCCCAATGGGTTGACGTTTTACCAGTTGCAGAACGCCCGGGCGATTGGCAGGCACGACACGACCATCGATGCGCCGTGCGCTTTCGGCAAACCACTCGAAATATTCAGCGGCGCGTGTGACCTCATCCAGGGCTTCGCCGAGCGGCTTGCCTTCCTCCAGGGTCATCTGTGCCGCGATGTGCGGTGCGCGTTCCAGAATCAGATCGGCTGCACGTTTGAGGATCCTGGCGCGCTGATCCGGCATCGTGCGACGCCATACCTCAAAGCTCGCCTGCGCGATGTCCAGCGCGCGATCAAGGTCACTCGCGGTGGCGAGCGGCACGCGTCCCAGTTCCGTTTCTGTCGCGGGGTTCACGACCACCGCGGTGTCGCGTCCTTCAGTACCGATCCATTCACCGCCGATGAAAAGATAGAGCGAGTCGTAGGGGGTATTCATAGTGTGGGCCTTCATAGGGTTATCAGAAATCGGGTCAGTGGCCATTCAGTGCGGCGGGTGCCGCTGGCCTGTGCAACCGAGTCTATGGAGGACACGCTCTTTGATTGAGCCCGCAGAGAGGGAATCATTGTTGTGAGCAGAGGAAATATCGCCGGCCGCTGACCGATTGCAGCTTGCGTAGGAGGTCGCCATGATGGGCGGGCATTTTTACAAAGTGGGCGTTAGGACAGACCGAGAAGGACGGTAGGGATGGACAAATTTTCAAACATGTCGGTGTACGTGAAAGTCGTGGAAATGGGCAGTTTCACGGCCGTGGCCAATCACCTCGATTCCACCGTTGGCAACGTGTCCCGGGCCGTTTCTGCGCTCGAGACCCTGCTCGATGCGCGCTTGCTGCAGCGATCGACCCGGCGGCTGTCAGTCACCGATGCGGGCCGGCGGTTTTATGAGCGCTGCACCAAAATCCTGGCTGACCTTGAGAACGCGGAAGCTGAAGCGAGCAATGCGCTGTTGACGCCCAAAGGCACGCTGCGGGTGCATTGCGTTCCGGGGCTGGCGCGCCACTTGGTGACAGGCGCGGTGCTTGATTATCGCCAGGCGTTTCCGGAAGTGACGGTCGACCTGTTGCTGTCTCAGCGGATGCCGAACCTGCTGGAGGATCAGCTGGATGTCTCGATCCTGATTGCCCGAACGCTGCCCGACTCCGCTTACGTGAGCCGCACGATCGGGGTCAGTCATTGCGTGCTGGTCGCGTCTCCAGAATACCTGGCAAAGCACCCTGCGCCTCAGGTGCCGGAGGATCTCAGCCAGCACGCGTGCCTGTTATTGGGCACGGTGGATTACGCACGGGATGAGTGGCAACTCAAGAGCAATGAGGGCACCGCCACCTTTGTGCCGACGGGGCCGAGTTTCAGCGTGAATGATATGGACGCCATGGCGGTCGCGGTTCGTGCGGGCGCAGGTATAGGTTTGCTCGCGGGGTTTTCGGCGATAGACGATCTGCGCTCGGGAAAGCTGGTGCGCGTCTTGCCCGAGTACCACACCCTTGAGCGTAACGTGTATGCCGTCTACACCTCCCGGCAGTACGTGGACGCCAAAATTACCTGCTTCATCGACGCGCTGAAAGAGCAGGTCGGCACTCAACTGGCGGCCACTGCGCAGGCGCTGATCGGGCCGTAGCTGCGAAGCGTGGAGTCTCAGGCGAGACGCGCACGCCTCAGAGCAGGGGGGCGCGACGCCTTCACCCGTCGCGTCGCACTCCCTGGCCTTCAGATCGAACGCTGATTGACGCGCGACGACAGTTGCTCGGCAGACTCTTTGCGCTCGGAGTATCGGTCCACGAGGAAATCCGTGCGATCGCGCAGCAGGAGGGTGAATTTCACCAGCTCTTCCATCACATCGACGATGCGGTCGTAGTACGGCGAGGGCTTCATCCGGTTCGCGTCGTCGAACTCCAGATAGGCCTTGGGCACCGAAGACTGGTTGGGGATGGTGAACATGCGCATCCAGCGGCCCAGCACGCGGAGCTGGTTCACCACGTTGAACGACTGCGAACCACCGCAGACCTGCATCACCGCCAGGGTTTTGCCCTGTGTCGGCCGAACGGCGCCCAATGTCAGTGGAATCCAGTCTATCTGCGCTTTGAACACTGCCGACATCGCGCCGTGACGTTCGGGCGAACACCAGACCTGACCTTCGGACCAGAGCACCAGCTCGCGTAACGCCTGGACTTTCGGATGCTCGACCGGCGCGTCATCGGGCAATGGCAGCCCGGACGGATCGAAGATGCGCGTCTCGGCACCGAAGTACTCAAGCAGACGTGCTGACTCCTCCACGAGCAGCCGGCTGAACGACCGGTCACGTGTCGATCCATACAGCAAGAGAATGCGCGGTTTGTGCGTGCTCGCATGAGGGGTGGGCGATTCACCGTCAAACAGGCTGAGATCGAGGTTATGCAGCTCTTCTGACATGGGGGCTCCTGCTTAAAGCGTTCCGATGTTATCCAGCGCGCGCTGGAGTGCTTGCCGGTCGAGCGAGGCAAAAGGCAGTGCGAAGAACGCCTGGCAACGCCGTTCGATTCGCTTCAGCGTCGCGACAAACGCCTCGTTGACGGTGGCCTCGTCACCGGTCATATCCGACGGATCTTGCAGGCCCCAATGGGCCTTCAGCGCCGGGCCAAAATAGACCGGGCACGATTCGCCCGCTGCTTTATCGCAGACCGTGATGACGATATCCGGTGGGCAATGCTCGAAGGCTTCATTGCCTTTGCTGTTGAGCCCGGCGGTCGAAATCCCGGCCTGCACCAGGGTGCTCAGGCTGCGGGGGAGGACATGTCCCTTGGGAAAGCTTCCGGAACTCACGGCTTCGAAGCCTGCGGGCGCCAAGTGGTTGAACAGTGCTTCGGACAAGATGCTGCGGCAGCTATTGGCCGTGCACATGAACAGAACTCGCATGTAAAGCTCCTGCCGCCGTAGGGGCGGACGTCAAGCGCTCAGGCGCAGCGCCAGAGCAAGAAGGGTGATCAGCAGCAGGCAGATTCGCGAACGGGGCGTTCGTCCATGTTCTGCAAACGGGCAGCATTGATTTGCAGCCATTCGGCATTCGCGACCCCTGTCACCTCGAGCATTTCGGTGACCCATGTCGGCAGCGCCGGGTTTAGGCGGTAGTACACCCATTGGCCTTGGCGACGGTCGAGCAACAGCCCGTTGCTGCGCAGTTGCGCGAGGTGACGGCTGATTTTTGGCTGGCTTTCGTCCATGGCGCACATCAGTTCGCAGACACACAGCTCTCCCTGACTCGCGATGAGCAGCGTGGCACGCGCGCGCGTTTCATCGGCCAGGCTTTTGAAGACTTGCGGAGGGGTGATCATGGAAGGGCTCGTATATGGAAAACCGAATATACGTTTATCCATATGTTTATGCCAGTCCGCAAACACGGGGTCTCCCGATCAGCGGCTCGGTCATACGGCAGCTGAACTAAAAATTGACTAACCAGTCAGGATAGTCGGCGTCATGCCATTTCCCGATCCGCCCGACATGAGAATCCGATATGCACACTTACACGGTCCATTACCTGTTCAACGACGAACCTCGCACCCATGAGTTCGAGCTCAAGCAAGCTGAGTTACCCGTCCATGAGGCCGCGATGCACGTGCTGCAACTGCACTTTGGCGACAACGAAAACAGCCTCGTCATGCCCAATGCGGACGCCACCCCGGAAGAAACCCTGGAGCAGGCGGAGGTGGTTGGGATCACTAATGTCCAGGTCGTCAAATAGGCCGCTTCATCACCCGTTGTCATACAACAGTATTCGTCGAATTGGATGGGACGAACATCGTGTCGGCATCAGCGCACGCCGTGGTCGGCCTGGTTTCTAGCCTTCGCGGGGTTCTGGTCAGGAGTATTCCGCCTGAGCCTCGATATTTTTCCCGATTGACAGCAAGAGCATGGACTCGATATAAGCATTGTTGTACGACGACAGATGATCAGTACTGATCACGCTCAACTATAAAAAACAGTGTCGGCCTCCATCATGAAATCGACTTGCTCACTCATCTCGCTCCATGCTGTATCCAATGACTCGATCCCGGCCGTTCGGCGCGTGTCCTCGGCGGACGTCAACGTCTCGCCTACCACCTCTTAGTCCACTTCACAGGTCTTGAATCAGGCCACAACGCCTGAAGTCCGCACGCGTGCGCTCTCACGATACTGTCGAGAGATCATCACCCGAATCCAACAATAAAGTGATGCCATGAACCTGAACGAGTCCACTCATCCGCAAAGCGTCAGTCAGTCTGCCGCCATCAGCAAGGCCGTCGGCAAATACCGCTGGACGATCTGTGCGCTGCTGTTTTTCGCGACCACCGTCAACTACCTGGATCGTCAGGTGCTCAGCCTGCTGGCGCCGGATCTCTCCACGCAATTTGGCTGGAGCAACACCGATTACGCCAACATCGCCTCGGTGTTCCAGTTCGTCTACGCGATCGCCATGATCTTTGCCGGTCGCGTGGTCGACAAAATCGGTACCAAAACCGCGTACATCGTGGCCATCGGCATCTGGTCGACCGGCGCGGTCATGCACGCGTTTTCGGTGCCGCTGGGGGAGGGCATCGCCTCCGTGTGCGGGGCTTTAGGCCTGGCAGTCATTCCGGTCTCGATCGCGGGCTTCATGTTGTCGCGCGCGGTATTGGCGATTGGCGAAGCCGGTAACTTTCCGATCGCGATCAAAGCGACCGCCGAATACTTCCCCAAGAAAGAGCGTTCATTTGCGACCGGTATTTTCAACTCCGGCGCCAACGTGGGTGCTATCACCGCGCCCATCTGCGTGCCGCTGATCGCCAGTGTCTGGGGCTGGGAGTGGGCGTTCATCGTGATTGGCCTGCTGGGTTTCGTGTGGCTGTCGGTCTGGATGGCGCTGTACGAGAAGCCTGAGCAGCAGAAGCGCCTGACCGCAGAAGAGCTGGCCTACATCCGCAGTGACGAGACGGCCGAGGCTGCTGCCAGGCCCGCGTCGAGCGTCGGCGAGAAAAAAGTGTCGTGGTTTAAATTGCTGACCTATCGCCAGACCTGGGCGTTCGCGTTCGGCAAGTTCATGACGGACGGCGTGTGGTGGTTCTTCCTGTTCTGGCTGCCGACCTACCTGTCGGCGCAGTACGGCATGAAAGGCCAGGCCATCGTGATCCCGCTGTTCGTGCTGTACAGCATGACGATGGTCGGCAGCATCGGCGGCGGCTGGTTCCCCAGCTACTTCATGGCCCGTGGCGACAAGCCGTACGACGGCCGCATGAAAGCCATGTTCGTGATTGCACTGTTCCCGCTGCTGGTGCTGCTCGCGCAGCCATTGGGTTACATCAGCTTCTGGGTACCGGTGCTGTTGATCGGCATCGGCGCCTCGGCGCACCAGGCCTGGTCATGCAACATCTTTACCACCGTGTCTGACATGTTTCCGCAGAAAACCATTGCCTCGGTGGTGGGCATCGGCGGCATGGCCGGTGGTTTCGGTGGCGTCGTGATGACCAAGATCGGCGGTTGGGTGTTCGACTACTACAAATCGATCAACGACATTCACACCGGCTACATGATCATGTTTGCCATCTGTGCGTTGGCCTATCTGGTGGCCTGGACTGTGATGAAGGCCTTGGTGCCGCGTCATAAGGAAATCACCAACCTGTAACGGCCCGCCTGTTGCGCAAACCGGAGAAAGCGAAAAGGTGAACGGTTCATTTCGACAAAAATGAGCCGTTCACCTTTTTCGTTACGGCATCACGTGCGTCGTCATCTGCACTGCGGTTGTATCCGTACGGCGTCTTCGTTAGCGTTAGCAGGATTGCACTCTGCCGTTCAGCGTTTCAGGAGCCACAAACACCCATGTCCACCCTTAGCTTTCGCCACCCCACCGCCGCGGACGCCCCGCGCTGCTTCGAGATTGAGTCCACTGCCTACGAGGGTGACGAAGCCGCCACGCTGGAAAAGATCGCCACGAGGATCGACCAGTACCCGCAAGGGTTTTTGATCCTGGAAGAAGCCGGGCACATGGTCGGTTTTATCAATAGCGGGTGTGCCCATGAGGTCGTGATGTCGGATGAAGACTTCAAGGAACTGGTGGGGCATTCGGCCGATGCGCCGAACGTGGTGATCATGTCGGTGGTGGTCGAACCCGCCTCACAAGGCAAAGGTTACTCGACGCTGCTGATGCGCGAGTTCGTGCAGCGCATGAAGGGCTGGAACAAGCAGACCATCCACCTGATGTGCAAGGAGCAACACGTACCCTTGTACACGCGCATGGGCTATCGCTATGTTCAGCCATCACCGTCTGACCATGGCGGGATGGCGTGGCATGAAATGGTCATGGACCTGGAAGGCTAGGCCTTACTGCTCATCAGCTCTCGCACGCGAGACGTGAGTGCATCAACCCCGAACGGCTTGGTCAACACCCACATGCCCACGCCGAGTGGTTCGTTGCCAATGGCTGCGGTCTCTGCGTAGCCGGTGATGAACAGCGTCTTGAGGTCCGGTCGGGTTTCTCGTCCTGCGTCGGCCATCTGCCGCCCGTTCATGCCGCCCGGCAAGCCGACGTCGGTAATCAACAGATCGATATGCATATCTGACTGTAGAATCTTCAATCCGGCGGCGCTGTCTGCCGCCTCTATCACGGTGTAGCCAAGTTCTGCCAGGACGTCGTTGAGCAACATGCGCACGGTGGGTTCGTCATCGACCACCAGAATGGTTTCGCTGGCAGCGGCGCAAGCGCCTTGCAAATGGCGGGTGCCCACGTCGTCGGTGACAGCCACGCCATCGTAGCGAGGCAGGTAGATGCACATGGTGGTGCCTTCGCCGACGGTGGAGTATGCGCGGACCTGTCCGCCTGACTGTTTTGCGAACCCGTAGATCATGGACAAACCCAGGCCCGTGCCCTGCCCGATGGGTTTGGTGGTGAAGAAGGGGTCGAACGCTTTGGCGATGATGTCCGGCGACATACCGGTGCCCGTGTCGGTGACCGACAGGGACACGTACTCGCCCGTCGGCAGATCGAGCGCAGCGGCGGATTCACCTTTGATTTGCTGATTCGCCGTTTCTATCTTGATATTTCCGCCTTCGGGCATCGCATCCCGGGCGTTGATGCACAGGTTCAAGAGCGCATTTTCCAGTTGCCCGGCGTCGACCAGCGTTGGCCACAGGCCGGGCGCACCAAGGGTCTCGACAGCGATCCCGGGGCCGACTGTGCGTTGGACCATTTCGGTGATGCCGACCATGAGTGTGTTCACGTCGGTCGGTCTGGGGTCCAGCGTCTGACGACGGGAGAAGGCCAGCAGTCGGTGCGTAAGCGCGGCGGCACGTCGGGTAGCGGCTTGCGCGGCGTGCATGTACTTGTCGACTTCTTTCAGTCGGCCCTGGCCGATCCGTTGGTTGATCAATTCGAGGGAGCCGGAGATGCCGGCCAGGAGGTTATTGAAGTCGTGTGCGATGCCGCCGGTCAGCTGTCCGACCGCTTCCATTTTCTGCGACTGACGCAGTTTTTCTTCCGCCTGCATGAGGTCGGCGGTGCGTTCGACGACGCGTTGTTCAAGCGTTTCATTGAGCGCGCGCAGCGCGGCGGTGGCACGGTCGCGTTCGCGCTCGACGGAACGACGTTCTTCCACGTCGATCAGCACGCCGGGAAAACGCAGCGGGGTGCCGTCGCCCGCCAGCTCAACCCGGCCGTTGGCTTCGATCCAGTAGTAACGACCGTCAGCACGTCGAACCCGGTATTGATGAGCGTATGCACCGCCGCGACTGATCGCCTCGGTGATGGCGGTTTTCAGAGGGTCTCTGTCCTCGGGGTGCACGGTGGTGATCACCTGTTCGAGGCTCAGCCCTTCGCGGCCCAATGCCGGGTCAAGGCCAAACGCCTGGGCGAAGGCTTTGTCCACGGTGAAACGGTCAGTGGGCAGATCCCAGTGCCAGGTTCCGATGATTGCGCCAGCGGCCAGGGCAAGCTGCACACGCTCGACGTTTTCCCGCGCAAGCGCCTCACTGATCCGAAGACGCTCCTGCGCAACCCGCCGCTCGGTGACGTCACTGAAGAAGATTGCGATCTGCCGGTCCGCCGGATTGCCGACCTGAATGGCTTTCACGTCGAACCAGCGTTCGAAATGACTGGCGTAATTCTCGAAGTTGGCGGGTTCACCGGTCTTGGCAACGTGGCCGTAAGTCTGGAACCAGAAGTCCTCCAGATCAGGTGCAAACTCAGTGACCCATTTGCCTCGAAGGTTGACCCCGGCCTGTCTTTCAAAGGCCGGGTTGGCCTCGACGAAGCGGTAATCGATGGGGCGATCGTCAGCGTCGTACTTGACCTGAACGATGGCGAATGCGGCCTCGATCGTTTCCAGAATGGTCCGGAACCGCTCTTCGCGTTGTGTCGTCGTGTCCAACGCGGCGTGGAGCCGAATGACTTCGGCCTCCAGCTCTTCTTGAGTCATTCTTTCCAGAGCAGCCCCCGATCACGCATCGCTCATTCCTGTGCTGGCTTTTTGACCATCATTCCTGTGTTCGTAATGAAATCAGAAACCGTCAAAAGTTGCACTAGCGCTATGTGGCCGGGCGTTCAGTCAACCAACGGCACCCTGTCAGCGTCCAGCCCAAACCTGCGACGTGTGCCGACGGTGGTGGCAAAGCGCGGCGCAGTCTTGATCAGGCTTGCGGGGCGGTCGTCGAGTCTTGATCGGTTTCAGCCGCAAGCTTCGCACGGTCTGCCTTGCTGATGTATTTCTCTTTCTTTGGGGCGAGCTTGGCACTTGCCTTTTTTGCATGAGCCTTCAAGAGCTGCTTGATCTTTTTCTGGCGGTTCATGGGGCCCTCGACGTTTGGATTATGAAAAGCAGCGCACGTTACGGAGTCGGATCATTGATGTCCATGGTTTGCCAGGCTGACCGTTAACCATTTGGGGTGCGAACTTCAACTTTATTTCGGGGCCAGTCGTGGGATAGGTGCCTGGTTGACCAAAGAAGCGCAAGCGGCATCCCTCAGTTGCAACGGTATAAGGATGAAATGAACTATACCTACAGTTGCAAAAACAACGGACATCCGCGCCATCTGCTGCGAGCCCGTGGTTGCTTTGGTTCATGGATTTGCCACGCAACGTCAAGGAGCTGCCCAATGAAGTTATCGCTAATCGCCCACTCGGTGTGCATGACCACACTCATCCTGGCCGGATGCGCGTCTACGGCCACGCCGCCTGAGGAATACTCCGGTTTTTTAAAGGACTACAGTCAACTGAAAGAGGATAAATCCGCAAGTGGTGTGGCCGTCATGCGCTGGATTGATCCCGATGTCAACGTGTCGAAGTTCACCAGCGTTTACATCGAGCCCAGCCAGCTTTACCCCAAACCCCAACCCACGGCACAGATCCCTCAAGGTACGTTGCAGGGCATTACCCAGTACTACGATCAGGCGCTAAAGCGCGAGATAGGCAAGTCATTGCCACTGGCCAGTGCGCCCGGTCCGGGCACGCTTATCGTTCGTCCCGCCATTACAGCGGTGGGCAGCAAGACAGAAGGATTTAAACCGTACGAAGTCTTGCCCATTGCATTGGTGGCTGCGGCCGTCAATACCGCGGCGGGAGGGCGTGATCAGGAAACCACAATTGCAACGGAAGTTGCATTTCTGAATGCCGACACCAATAAGGTGGTCGCTCAGGTTGTCCGAAAGGGGGCCGGTAAAAATCTGGAGAACAGCCAGTCGATGATGACGGTTGCCGATGCCAAAGGTGTGCTGGATGGCTGGGCTTCGGATCTTCATCAATCGTTTGAAAAAATCAAGGCAAGCAGCAAGTAGCTCGGTGTTTGTCGGTCGTCGGTGTCAATGGACAGCGGTGAAAAAAACAACTGGCTGCGCGTGCCGTCAGATCGACGCCCCCGGTGGTTTTATACCGGATGAGCCGGGTCATTCCGGCACCAAGGCGCAGGAATGTTGCTCACCGAGGCGCGCGTCGGCATTTTAGTCTGGTGAGAGCTCACAGAAACGAAGACGGTTGCCGAACGGGTCGGCGATTTCCATGACCTTGCCCCAGCCTTCGTGTTTGATGCCGGGGCGGGCATGGGCGTAGCGCTTGGCGTTCAGCTCGGCGTGCAGGTTTTCAATGCCCGTCATGGGGATGAACAACGTGGAGCCCGGCGTGGCGTCGCCGTGGTGGCCGGTCAGGTGAATCACCAGCTCGCCTCGACGGATCTGGGCATAAAGCGGTAAGTCGTCCTCGAACCGGTGCTCCCATTCGATGCTGAAACCGAGAAAGTCGACATAGAATTCCCTGGCCTTTTCTTCGGAAAAAATACGAATCAGCGGTATTGCGCCTGAAATCTGCACGGCCCCACGCTCCTTTATGGTTTGAGCGACGATTCTAGCGGATCGGACGTGGGGCGGCGCGTCATCGGTGATCGCGTCGCGCGCCACGTTTCCGACCGCAGACATGGCTTGCGCCAACAGGTTGCCAAGCAGCGGCACATTGCCATATGTATAGTGGCGTGATTACCGGTTCCGGGCATCCTCCATGAAATACCTGTGCCCATGTTGGTTGATGATTTACTGTGTGTTCGCCGCGTTTCAGGCGAATGGCGCGGAACAGACATTACGTGTTCTGGCATGGCCCGGTTACGCCGACGGTGACTTGGTCGGCGCCTTTGAAAGACGTTACAAGGTCAAGGTCGAGGTCACGCTGGTTGGCAGTGATGAAGTGCTGCGCAGCAAGCTGGCAGACAATCATGGCGGCGATTTTGACGTCATCGCCGCCAACACCGCCGAAATCCACAACTATGTGAACCAAGGGCTGCTGCAGCCGCTGCATCCTGAACGCATCGCGAACACGGCGCGCCAGCTTCCACGTTTCCGTGACTATTCGCGCATCCCCGACATTGTCGTCGACGGCCAGATTTATGGCGTTCCCTACGCATGGTCCGACATGGGGCTGATTTATGATCGCAAGCAGTTCAGTCAGCCGCCGGCGTCGATTGACGCCATGTGGGACTCGGGGTTTCAAGGGCGAGTGTTGGCCTTCAATACCGGCAACCACAACTTTTCGCTGGCGAGTCTGGCGCTGGGCGGTGATCCATTTCAGATCCGAGCGGCCGATTTCCCGCGGGTCGCCGACAAGCTCATCGCCCTGCGGCGCAACGTCCTGACCTTTTATTCGTTGCCCGAAGAGGCGGCTGAGCTGTTTCGTACTCATTCGGTCGCCCTGATCTTCGCCAACTATGGTCGTCAGCAGCTCAAGCAACTGCGCGATGCCGGAGTGGATGTAGGCTATGTGGTGCCTCGAGAGGGTGCGCTGGCCTGGCTCGATTGCTGGGCCGTCAGCCGGGGCGCGCGGGATCCTGCTCTTGCCAGTCTCTGGATCAACTACATGCTCGAACCTGAGGTCAGTCGGGCATTGACCGATAGACAGGATCTCTCCAACACCTTGCAGGAGCCCAAGGATGCCAACGCTTCAAGCCGTCTGATATGGCTGCGTCCGGTTGAGGACGACGAGCGTCGCGCGGCGCTGTGGCAGCGCATCGTTTCCGGGGAACGACCGCCATTGAGGGAACAACGATGAGATTCGGCATCGCCTTCAAACTGGGTTGTCTGATGGCGCTGTTCGGCATGCTGCCGACGTGCCTGGCCGGTTATTACATCTACAGCAGCAGTCGCGAGATGCTGTTGCACGCGGCCGAGCGCGATTTGCTGACGTCGGTGCAAGTGCTCGGGCGCAATTTGCACGGCAGCCTGCGCACCATCTCGCTGGATGCCGCGGTGTTGACCAATGGCCCCCAAGTGCATGAATTGGGGCAGATCAAAAACCCGGGCGAGCTCAGCCACGCTCAAGACAATCTCGCTCAAGTGTTTCGCGCGATGTTACTGGCGCATCCCGACTACATGCAGATTCGCCTGATCAGCGCCACGAATCATGGTCTGGAGCTGGTTCGGCAGGACCGTGACGGACCCAGCATCGTCAGGGTCGAGGGCGACGACCTTCAGGAAAAGGGACACTACGCCTACGTGTTCGAGACGCTGCGACTGGCGCCTGGTGAAGTACGGATCTCGCCAATTGTCATCAATCACGAACAGGGAGCGCACTCGGGCCTGGGCAAGCCGACGCTGCACGTCTCGACGCCGGTGGCGGACGCAACCGGCAAGGTGTTTGCGCTGCTGGTGATCAACGTCGACCTCGATCAACTGTTCAGCCAGCTGCAAAGCGATTTACCCAAGGAATATCAGGTGTACTTGAGCAACCGCTGGGGCGATCTGCTGATTCACCCGGACCATCGGCGCACCTTCGGTTTCGATCAGGGGCGTCGGCTGTTTCTGCAGGACGAATTTCCGGAAGTTTCCCGCCTGCTCACGGGGACCGGCTCCAGCAGTCTGATCAGTCGTAGCGTCGAACAAGGGCAGCAGGACCGTTTGGTGTCAGCGTTCGTCCGGCTTTCCCATAACGATGCGTCCGAACCGTTCGTGGTGCTTGGGCTGGGACAACCACAAAGTCATGTCCTCGCTCAGGCTTCCCGTGCCGGAACCAACATCGCACAGATCGCACTGCTGTTCAGCGCACTGGCGTTGCTGGCGGCGTTCATTGCATCGCGCGCCTTGATACGGCCACTGCGCAGCATGACCGACGCCGTCGAGCTGTTTTCCCGCGAACGAAAAATCAGCGTACTGCCGCCCAGGGATGACGAACTGGGCGTCTTGGCGCATCGTTTTCACGCGATGAAGCAAGAGATTCTCAGCCAGCTCGATGACTTGACCTGCAGCCGGGCGGCGTTCGAACACTTGGCACGACACGATCCGCTGACCGAACTGCCGAACCGCCGCATGTGTTTTGAGCGACTTGAGCAAGCACTGGTGTCCGCACGAGAGAGCGGCAAGAAGATGGCCTTGCTGTTTGTCGACCTGGATCACTTCAAGGAGATGAATGACCAGTACGGCCACCGTTTCGGCGATCTGGTGTTGCAGGCGGTGGCCAAGCTGCTGACGTCGGCTAGCGACAATGCCGATTGCGTTGCGCGTTTGGGAGGAGATGAGTTCGTGATTTTCTTCAGCGACGTCATCGACGCGCAGAAAATCGTCACGTTGCTGGACAAGCTGCACCAGTGTTTCCAGTTGCCCTTGTTCATCGACGGACACCGCGTGCAAATCCATGCCAGCATGGGCGTGAGTCTGTTCCCCCGTGACGGTGATGATATCGGTGCACTGATTCAGCATGCCGACCATGCGATGTACAAGGCCAAGAGTGCGGGAAGGAACCGATACTCCTACGAAGTGCTTGAGGAAGAGTGACCACTTTAACGTCGGGCAGCTTCCTGTCCGCGTGCCTTTCACGGAAGCCGCCGCGCGCCGTCTTGAACAACTTGACGGTGCAGACTTCGCGGCGAGAGTTTAGCGAGCAGCCGGGCATTGTTTTATCCCCTGGCGCGTTGTTTCAGTCGATACCCCATGTAATCAATCTGGATGTCATGATTACCGGGTGTTTTGAACAAAGTCTTTGTTCTTGATGCGTATAGGCGCAGGCTCATCAAACACTTACCCTGCGTGCGGCCGCCTGTGCAGGTCTGTCATTCATCGCTGTTCGGGATGACACCGTCGTCGGAAGTTCGTCACGACGGCGGGACGAAAGCACCGGCCCTTTCAAAAAATAATTCATCTGCTGCCGGCAAGACACTATAAGAGTGACAATTAACGTGAGTAAAAACATCAGCACTTCCCTTAATGTTGTGCTCGCCAGTTCTGTATTCGGGATTGTGCCCATGAGCCATGCCGCCTTCATTGAAGACAGTAAACTGACGCTGGGGCTGCGCAACTTTTATTACGACGCCGATAATCGTGAAGGCGGTGCGGACCAACGGGAATGGGCACAGGCGTTCAGGCTGGATTACATCTCCGGCTTCACCGAGGGTACGGTCGGTTTCGGCGTGGACGTGCTGAGCCTGACCGGCGTGCACCTGGATGGCGGCAAAGGCCACCACCCGGACACCAATACGTTCGCGCCCAGCGACAGTGACGGTTCTGCTCAGCACGCATGGAGCAGCCTAGGCGCCACGGCCAAAGTGCGCTTTTCGAAAACCGAGTTTCGTTTGGGTAACTCGTTGACGCCGAACCTGCCCATCCTGATTGCGTCCGACAGCCGTCTGATGCAGCAGACCTATGGCGGTGCAATGTTTACCTCCAGAGAAATCGACAACCTGACCCTCACCGGCGGGCAGATCGAGCGTGCGAAGGGCCGGGCCTCGACCAACAGCGAAGGGCTGTCGGTCGCGGGCGGCACTCAGGACAGCAATACGTTCAGGTTCGCGGGAGGCGACTGGAAAGCGACTAAAAATCTGACGCTGCAGTATTACTACGCCAACCTTCAGGACTATTACTCTCAGCACTTCTTCGGCCTGATCCACGTCCAGCCGCTGGGTGAAGGGCAAAGTTTCAAGACGGATCTGCGCTACTTCAAAAGCTACGCGGATGGCGCAAACGGTGAGGCTGGCTACCGGTTCAACAACAACGGCGGCTACGCGAAAACACCGGGCGAGGTCGATAACGACACGGCCATTGCCATGTTTACCTACACCTTGGGCAGCAACAGCCTGATGCTGGGCCAGCAGCGTGTGTCGGACAATGGCGGGTTTGTCTGGCTAAACCAGGCGAACGTCACTGACAGCCGAGGCCGTAACGAAGGCGAGGGCGGCGCTTCGTTCTATTCCTTCACCGATGCCGTGATCGGCAACTTTGGTCGTGCCGGTGAGACCACCACCTTCGGCCAGTACACCTACGATTTCGCGAGCGTGGGTGCGCCTGGCCTGAAGGCCTCCATCGGCTACCTTCGGGGCGTGGACGCCAGGGCCGTCAATGGCAGCGGGCCGGATACCCACGAATGGGAAACCGACATGCGGGTCGACTACGTTGTGGCACAAGGTCCATTGAAGGGCTTCGGCACGACACTGCGTCATGGTACGTACCGTGGCGGGGGCACCAGCATTGCGGATCAGGACCAGACTCGACTGATCTTCAATTACACCTATTCATTCTTCTGATTGGCTCCTGCGACCTGATCAATGGCTGCAAGGCAGGCGTTGGATCCAATGCACTCAGTTTATCGAATTCAGACGGAAGGTAGGCTCAGCCTATTGATGGAGTGATGGCTCAATGACATATTCGAGCCGTCATCAACTCACTCTTCGTGTGCAAAATGCGCCCCCTAAAGTCACTTGTTGCGGCCTCAGTGCTGCTCAGCGGGTGCAATGGAATGCCAGTCGCTTTTACTCAGGATCCAGTCTATGACCAAGCGTTCGTCGTCCACTCCGGCGGGCCGCTTCCTTACATGCTGATGGGCACCGCGGTGCAGTGGAATGAAGATTACGCCGTCACCGTCAAGCACATTCCCTATGTCCCGGGTGCGGTTTATCAAGGGCAGGGGGACATCCAGTTTTTTCGGCACAGGGCCAATGGCGTTCCACTCTGGCGTGGATACACCCCGGGCGAGGCCGTCACGGCGGTGGGTTACAACTCGCTGTACATGTCGGTGAAGGGCAGTGGCCACGCCTTGCCAGCGATGGTGCGTCTGGACACCAAAGAGGGCAACGTGCTCTACGGAACCCATGATGGCCCGGTCGCCAAAGGCATGTCGGGTGGGCCGGTGTTTGCCGCCGATGGCAAGGTCGTCGGCATCACCGTGGCATTTCTGTCGTCCAGCGAACTGGCCGCACTCAAGCGCCCGGACCTTGCCAGCCAGCCTCGGGTCAGCATTTTTCTGCCTTACGCCGAAATCAACCGCGAGTGGAGCCGTTACCTGGCGCAGGCCCAGCCGGTGACAGCGGCACCGACTCACCTTGCCACCCGCTGATCAACGCTCGCGCAAGGCTTCGCGGGCGCGGTTCAGGGGTTTGATCAGATAATCCAGCACCGTCTTCTGGCCGGTGCGGATATCCACGGTGGCGATCATGCCGGGCACGATGGCGAAGGTCTTGCCGGCCTTATTGCGCAGTACATCCGAGTCCGTTCGGATGTACACGCGATAGTAGAAAATTTCGGGTTTGACCTCGTCCTGAAGAGTGTCCGGCGAGATGGTCACGACTTTGCCGTCGAGACTGCCGTAGATCGAATAGTCGTAGGCGGTGATCTTCACCTTGGCTTCCTGATCCGGGTGAATGAAGGCGATGTCGCGCGGTGAAATCCGCGCTTCGATCAGCAGTTGTTCGTCCAGCGGGACGATCTGCATCAGTTTCCCGTTCGGTGGAACCACGCCGCCGAGGGTGGTGACTTCAATGTCCTTGACGATGCCCCGCACAGGCGAACGCAGGGTCAGACGGGAGAGTGAGTCGTTACGACCACGAATTACTGCGACCAGCATCTGCGCTTCGGCGTTGGCTTTGGCCAGGTCTTCACGGGCGCGCACCATGTAATCGGAGCGGGCTTCGGTGGCCTTGAGTTCGAGTTCCGAGCGCTGCCGATTCAGACGCAGCACTTCAACCCGACTGGACGCGCCGATCTTGGCCAGATTCTCGGTAATTTCCAGCTCGCTGCGCACCAGTTTCAGCGAACTCTGGATACCGTCCAGGGTGTCCTGCAGGCCCTTGCGCCGGGTGGTGTAAAGCTCGGTTTCGGCGCGGATGAGTTCGGGGAAACCACTGAGCGACGCATCGAACGAGAGGGGTTTTTCACTGACCTCCGCTTGCAGACGATTGACGCTGGCCAGCGCCGCCCGATATTTGGCTTCGCTTTCCCCCACGTTGGATTCGGTTTTCACGGCATCGAGCTGGGCGAGGACCTGCCCACGCTCCACCAGCGAACCTTCAGTGACGTTCATTTCCTTGATGATGCCGCCTTCCATGGACTGGATCACTTGCTCCCTGGAACTGGGGACCACCTTGCCAGTACCGGTGGAGACTTCCACCACTTCAAACCATGCCGCCCAGGCAAGGAAGCAGGCGATCATCAAGGCGCAGCCCCAGATGACCCGAATGCCGCCGGTGATGCTGCGCTCATCGCGACCGTCCAGGTAGGTGATCGGGGCTGGCAACCGCGGCGGGTGTTCAGCGGTCAATGCTTTCATGACGGTGCTCCCTGCGGCTGCCGCAATCGCGCAAGCGCCGCGTCGCGGTGGTCATCTATCACGATCCGCCCGGTGTCCAGGACGATGATGCGTTCGACAAGCTGCAGGACGCTCACCCGGTGAGTGGCAATGACCAGCGTGCGGCCAGTGCACCAGGTGGTGAGTCTTTCCAGCAACAGGCGCTCGGTGATGTCGTCCAGCGAAGCGGTGGGTTCGTCCAGCAGCAGAACCTGCGGCTGCCGGATCAGCAGCCGCGAAAGCAGCAGGCTCTGGCGTTGCCCGCCCGACAGACCCAGCCCACCTTCGAGAATCAGATGGTCCATGCCCTTTGGCATCTGCCGCACGAAATCCAGTGCACCGGTGACGGCGAGCGCCGCAATGATTTCCTGATCGCTGGCCTGCCCGGCGCCAAGGGTAATGTTGTCGCGCAGCGTGCCGTGGAAGAGTCGTGCCTGCTGCGACATGAGGCCAACGTCGCGACGCAGGTCGGCGGGGTCGATGTGGGCGAGGGCGATGCCGTCCAGTGTGGTTTCACCCGTACTCAGGTCCATGGCGCCGGCCAGTGCCTGAAGCAGGGTCGACTTGCCGGCACCGTTGCGCCCGAGGATGGCGATCCGCTCGCCAGGTCGTATCTTCAGGTCTACATTGCTCAACGCAGGTGATGATTCTTCGCTGTAGCGGAAGCCTGCTTGACGCATCCGATACTCCCCGCGTATCGCGGGCAAGTGCACACGCTGGCTGCCTTCGGGATGATCCACCGGCATTTGCATGATCCGGTTCAGCCCCTGCAACGCGACCTTGGCCTGCTGCCAGCGGGTCAACACGTGAGTCAGCTGCGCCATGGGACCCATCATCCGCGACGACAGGATCGATGCCGCCACCAGGCTGCCCGTGGTGAGGTCGCCGGCAATCACCATCGGTGCACCGAACACGATGACCACCGCAAAGACACCGCCCTGAACGTTCTGGGTCCAGGTCACCAGGCTGTTGGTCAAGGTGCGCAGCCGCAGGCTGCTGTCGGCGGAGGCGGCGTTGTAGTGATTCCACTGCTGTTGAAAACGCTGCTCGGCCTGCAAGGCCTTGATGTCGTCCATGCCTTGAACGCTTTCCACCAGCATGGCGTTGCGTAGCGCGGCTTCGCGCATCGACTCGTTCGCCAGTTTCGCCAACCGGTGCTGCGCAAGAATGCCCGGCACTACCATGGCGACCAACGCGAGCAGTGGAATCAGCACCAAAGGGCCGCCGATCAGGTAGAACACCAGCAAAAACAGGAAAAAGAATGGCATGTCGGCCAGCGCCGTCGCGGTGCTGGACGTGATCAGGTCGCGGATTTGCTCCAGCTCCCTCAACTGCGAGATGAACGAGCCGGTGGATTTGGGGCGGACCGAATTGCGCAGGCGCAGGGCATGGCCGAAGACCAGGTCGGAAACCCGCAAGTCGGCACGTTTGCCGAGGATGTCAGTGATGCGCAGGCGCATGATGCGCATCACGAAATCGAACACCAGCGCCAGCATCACGCCGCCGAACAGCACGTACAGGGTCGGGAGCGATTCGGCGGGAATCACCCGGTCATAGACCTGCATCGAAAACAGCACGCCGGCCATGCCCAGCAGGTTGGCCACGAGCGAGGCGAGCATGACCTGGCTGTAAGGGCGCAGGTCGCTGAGCACGATGCGTCTGAACCAGTGCTCGTCGTAGGGCTTGATGTAATCGTTGGTGCGCACATCGCTCAGTGGCTGGATTGGCCGCAGAATCACCGTGCGCACGGCCTGTTCCGCAAGCGCCGCAGGTTCGATCCGGCTTTGCAGGCCTTGATCGCCGCTGTAGGCAATGCCCAGCTCGCCGTTTTCACCGACGCTTTCAATCACCCCGACCTGGCCATCCTGCAATTGCACCAGCAAAGGCGTGCGCCAGCGGCTCAGGCTCTTGTGGTCGTAGCCGGCGAACTTAACGCTGAGCCCGGCCTGACGCGCCATGTGCCGGACCACTTCCTCGACCCGTCCCTCACTGTGGATCGACGCTAGCCGCACGCTTTCCGGCGACACGTCCAGCCGGTAATGCCGTGCGACGTTGAGCACCGCTTCCAGCCAAGGTGAATAATCCTGACGCGCCGCGTCAGCCTGCACAGGTTGGGCGATGACGATGGGATCGGTCATGGCAGGATCTCCACATGCTGGATGGTGCTGTGATCGATACCGAATGCCCGTCGCAATGCGCCACTGTTGTAGAGACAATCGATTTGCAGACGACGCAGGTCGGCCTGAGTGTTGGCCAGATCGAAGCGCGACTGGTGAATCTCCTGCTCGGCATTGAGCAGGTCCAACAGGGGCCTCGTACCCAGTTCAAGGTATTGCCGACCGTACAGCTCACGGGCTTCTTTGATCGTGGTTTCGCGAAACTGCAGTGAGTTGAGACGCCGTGTCAGGCCGGACGTCTGGGCCTGGGATTCGCTCAAGCCCTGGCGCGCCTGTAGGCGAGCGGCGTCCTCGGCAGAGTCCGCAGCGGTCAGCGCATAACCGGCGGCACGGCTGCGGGCACTGATGGCGCCTCCCTGATAGATCGGTACTTCGAGGTTCAGGAAAATCCCGACTTGGGTACGGTCGATGGCCGGGTTCTGGCTGTCGTAATTGTTGTCCAGGTACTGATTGAACGTAGGCTGCAGCGACAGCGTCGGATAGGCCTCGGCCTTGGCCTGAGCGAGTTCGGCCTGAGCCTGCGTGCGCTGCGCGGCTGCCTGCAACACGGCGGGCAGGGCATCGGTGATCACCGGCGTGTTGCAGGATTGATTCAGCGAGTCCGGAAAGGCGTCTGTCACTTGCGGGGATGTCTGACGCCCCAGAAGATTGCCCAGCGTCGCCTGCCAGCGCGCGTATTGCGCCTTGTACTCCTGCAAGGTCGCCATGCCGCCCTCGGCGCGGGACTGTGCCTGGACCACATCGGAGCGGGTGCTGGCGCCCATGTCGCTGCGCTGTTTTGCTAGGTCGACAATGCCGCCAATCCCTTGAATCTGTTGGCGGGCGATGTCGATCAGACGTTGATAGCGCTGGACCTCGACGTACGCGAACGCGGTATCGCGACCGACCTGATCGATCGCCAGCAGAATGCTCGCCTGACTGCGTGCGGCCTTGGCCCGTGCGGCCTCGACGGCATTTGAAACCTTGCCGAAGTCATACAGCATCTGCTTCAGCGAGATGCTCACCGACTGGCTACTGGCATCGCTGCCATAGCCACTGTTGTAGCCGCCTTTGATGCCGCCGGCGATCTGCGGGTAATAACCGGCTTCGGCCACGTTGATGCCCTCGGCCTGTTGATACAGCGTGCCAATGGCCTCGCTGATGCTCGGGTGCCAGTCCACCGCGAGCCTCACCGCCTGTTCGAGCCCCAATGTCTGCGTGTCTTCCTTGCCCGGCACCGGAGCGACAGGCGGCTGGCTGCTACGCGGTTTCGGTTGTTTGTCCCCCGGTTGATGTTGCAGCCGGGAAGGGCTGATGCTGCGCAGCCCCGGGTCGATGTATTCGTCTGCCTGCACGGGCAGGTTAATCAGGTGTTGCAGGCCGATGGTCAACAGTACCATCGGCCAGGGGTGACGACGTACACACTTCACATGGTTTCCTTACTGACCTGGGTCAGACTTCCCTGGATCTCAAACAACCTGAATGCCGTTCTGTACCCACAAATGGTGACTCGGGTCCTCCTGAGGGGTGTATTGGGTGTAGTCGATTCCGTCTGCCTGGTGCGTGCCGTCGGCTGCCCAGGTGTCGGTCATGTGCACACTGTCCCTGCTGTCGCCTTTAATCAGCAGGGTGCTGTTGTCGGACGAGGTGATTGCCACCAGATCGGCCAGGCTCACGGTCAGCGAGACAGCGCTGGTGTGATTCAGGTCCAGCACGTCGATGTTGTGAATCCGGCTCTGCAGATCGCCCAGATTGATTGCTGCGTCGCCACCGGCCCACAGCAGCGTGTCGGCGCCGGTGCCGCCGTCCACTGATGCGAAATGCTGGTCGCTGATGATCAGTGTGTCGTTACCGGCACCGCCTTGCAGGGTCACGGCGCCGCCGTGGGATCCGTCCAGGGTGTCGTTGCCGTCGGTGCCCTGAATGTGCTCGGCTCCCGCGACCGAGGCGTTTGCCGAGACCGACGCGGTGCTGTGATCGTCGACGCTGGCCGCGAAGGACGTGGTGGCCACGGCACCGGCCGCGTCCAGGTCCACCGTCAACGTCGCGGTGTCCTTGGTGCCGTTGGGATGCGTCAGTTGATAGGTGAACACATCCTGATGGCCAATGACCGCGCTGGTCTGGCCGGGGTTGAGGGTGTAGACGTAGCTGCCGTCGGCATGCACCAATAACGAACCGTAGGTGCCCACCAGGGTCGTGCCGTTGTAGCCCGGAGTGACGAACGTCCCGGCTTGCTGCACATTCAGCACGGTATAGGCCGAGCCGAGTACGTCTGCGCCGGCCCCCGCCGTGTCAGTGAGCAGGTTGCCCGCCACAGGCGTGTAGCTGCCGACCACGAACTGGTTGGTGGAGGTGGCCACATTGATGAGGCTGGTGTTGATCGTGCTTCCCACGCCAAGACCGCCAACGGCCACTTTGACCTGATAGCTGCCGGACGTCTGATCGTCGAACTGGACGCCGTAATTGCCCCCGCCCAGATTGAGCAACGAGCCGCCGCCGTAGCTTTTCACCAGCACGTATTGACCCGTGGTGGTGTTGAGCTTGTACAGACTGACCGTCACCGAACTCAGCAGGCTCAACAGATTACTGGCGTTGACCACGACCGTGAGGTCGCTGACGGTATTGGCCGCGACGCTGGTGGTGTACGTACCGCTACTGCCGCCCAGCAAAACGCCGAAACTGCCCAGCGCCGAGGTGGTGGTGACTTCCTGGTTCACCAGTGTGATGCCCGTATGGGCGATGTCGTTGGTGGCGTCTACCAACAAGGCTGGACTCGCCAGGTTGGTGTTGCTCCAGATCTCCGCCGCTTGTGGACTGTCGATACGAACGTACAGCGTGGCGGTGTCGCTCAGCCCGTTGGCGTGCACCAGTTGATAGTTGAAGACGTCTACTTTGCCGACGCTGCTCAGGCTGCCATTGGGTTTGTAGCTGTAGTTGCCGCTCGCGTCGATGGTCAGCGTGCCGTACAGGCCTTGCACGGTCGTGCCGCCGCCTGCCGCTACGAAGCTGCCGTTTTTCTGGATCTGCAACAAGGCGCCCTGATCAGGGCCAGTCTGATCGACCTGACCGTCGGTGCCCACGTCGCTGATCACGTTACCGGTGATCGCCGCACCGGCGGTGCCGGTGAACTGCGTCAGGCTGGTGATATCCAGTTGCAGTTGGGTGGTGACGGTGGTCAGCACCCCAATGCCGGCGCTGGCCACGGTCAGGCGATAGTCGCCCCCCAGCAGGTCGCCGATATTGACCCGCACGCCCTGACCGGCAATGGCGATCAGGTCGAGCAGACCACCGCTGCCATTGACGTCCAGCGTGACCCAGGCGCCGCTGGCGCTCTTGACCTGCAGCGTGTAGGTAACGCCGTCGAGCAGCGAGACCAGGCTGCCCGTGGTCAGGGTCAGCGTCGGGTCGATGCTGGTGCCGCTGGCCACGGTAAAAGTGAAGGTTTTCGAGAAGCCGGACAACAGGGTGGTGAAAGAGTCGGCAAAGTTCTGCGTGACCTTGACCGGCGCGATGATCACCGTCGCAGTGGCCAGATTGTCGCTGGCGACCACCGGCGCGTTGGCGTCGATATCCGGCGCCGTGACCACCGTCGCGGCCGACACGTTGCCATGGGTGTCGGTGAGGCTGACGGCCAACTTCTCACCGTTGATCTGCGCCGCATTGAGTCCGACGCTGAACACACCGGTGCCGCCAACGACTGCCGTGCCAAGCACAGTGCCGCTGGCGGACTTGATGGTCACCGTAGAGCCGGCTTCCCCGGTTCCGCTGACCGTCAGACCGTCGCCACTGACCAATAGCGTGGTCGGCGCGACGGGCGCCGTCAGGTCCGGTGCGGTTGCCGTTGCCGAGGCCGAAACGTTGCCGGTCGGGTCGGCCTGCGTGACGGTCAGGACCTGGTTGTCGATCTGCGCGGCGGTCAGCGCGACGGAGAAGCTGCCGTTCGCTGCAACCGTCCCCGTCCCCAGAACAACACCTGTGGCACTGCGCACAGTCACGGTCGAGCCCGCCACACCCTGTCCGGTCAAGACCGTGCCGCTGCCGTTGACAGCAACGCCGATGGGCGCGCCGGGCGCAGTCGTGTCGGGGGCGGTCAGGCTGCCTGCCGCCGAGACGTTTCCTGCCCCGTCGACCAGACGCACCGTCAGCGGCTGACCGTCAAGTTGCGCGGCTGAGCTCAGGTTGAAGTTGAACGTGCCGCCGCTGCCGACTGTGCCGGTGCCCAGCAAGGCACCGCCAGCGCTATAGACGTTGACCGTCGCACCCGCTTCGCCGCTGCCCGTCACCGTCAGACCGTTGGCCGCCAGGGTCAGGCCGGTCGGTGCAGTCGGTGCCTGTACATCGGCGGCCACCAGGTGGGCGACCGGAGAAAGGTTCCCGGCAGGGTCCGCTTGTTGAATATTGAGCGACTGGCCGTTGAGCTGCGCGCTGGACAGTTGCACGGTGAAGCTGCCACCGGCACCCACCACAGCGGTGCCCAGCACCTGGCCAGCGGCGTTAGTCACTCTCACGGTCGCACCCGGCTCGCCGGACCCGCTCAGTTGCAGGCCGCCGGGGTTGAGCGCCAGATTGCTCAGACCTGCGGGTGCAGTGGTGTCTGGTGCCGTAAAGCCGGTTGACGCCGAGACGTTGCCGGCTGCGTCGGCCTGGCTCACGGTCAACGGCTGGCCGTTGAGTTGTGCGGTGTTCAGCGTGACCGAGAACGTGCCGTTCGCCGCCACGGTTCCGGTGCCCAAAATCAGGCCGGCGGCGCTGCGCACGGTCACTGTGGCCCCGGCTTCACCCAGGCCCGTCAACAGCAGACCGGTGCCATTCAGACCGAGCGCGGAGGGCGCATTGGGCGCGGTGATGTCCGGCGCCGTGACGTTCAGCGTGGTCGAAGGATTCCCCGCTGTGTCCGTCTGGAACGCGTTGAGTATCTGTCCATTGGCTTGGGCACTGTTGAGTTGCGCAGTGAAGGTGCCGTTCGCGCCAACCACGGCCGTTCCCAGTGCCGTGCCGTTGGCAGAGGTGATGGTGACCGTCGCGCCGATTTCCCCGCGCCCGGTCACCGTCGTGCCCGTGGCGTTGATTGCCAGATCGGTCAGCGGAACAGGGGCCGTGGTGTCGCCCGCCGTGACCTCGCCTGGTACGGAAGCACCACCGAGCGCGGTGCTCGCCGTGACGTCCAGAATCTGGCCGTTGGTTTGCGCCGGGTTGAGTGTCACCGTGAAGGTGCCGTCGTTCCCGGCGGTGCCGGTACCCAACTGAGTGCCAGTCGGGCTGTACACCGTGATCGTTGCACCGCTGGCTGCAGTGCCGGTCAGTGTCACGCCGTCTGGTGTAAGGGCCAGGTTGTCAGGGGCATTCGGCGGTGGGGTGAGGGGCACCACCAGCGTGGACGCGGTGGAGTCATTGCCCACGGCATCGCTCTGAACGACGGACAGTGTCTGGTTGGCGGCGATGCCGGTCAGGTTGATGACGAAAGTGCCGTTGGCCCCCACGGTCCCTGTCGCGATCTCTACACCGTTGACGCTGACCGTCACGGTCGCGCCAACTTCACCACGACCGGCGAGTTGGGTGTAATCCGGGCTGATCGACAGATTGCTGACCGGATCCGGATCGGTGGTATCGGGCGCCGTAAATGGGAGGGTGGCCGACGGGTTGTCGGCGGCATCGGTCGCGGTCACCAACAGCGTCTCGCCGTTGGTTTGTGGCGCATTCAGCGTGACGGTGTAGGTGCCGTCATTCCCTGTTATCGCCGATCCCAGAAACGCGCCGCTTGCCGACGTCACGGTTACGGTGCTGCCCGCTTCAGCGGTGCCGGTCAGGGCGGTCCCCCCCGCCAGTTCGGTGACGGTCGGCAGCGAGGGAGCCGTAATGTCCGGTGCGTTGACGGTCGTCGGTGTTGAATCATTGGTCCCGGCATCCACCTGAACCACAGACAGCAATTGTCCATTGAGCTGCGCGGTCGACAGGTCGACGCTGAACGTGCCGTCGGCCGCAACGGTTGCAGAGCCCAGAGAGACGCCCTGGAAGGAAACCGTCACGGTGGCGCCCGCTTCGCCGGTACCGGTCAGCACCCGGCCATTGAGACTGACGGCCAGGTTGTCGACCGGCGCCGGCTCAGTCACGTCCGGCACTTGATAGGTGGCATTGCCGGAGACGTTGGTGGCGTCATCGGTCTGCGACAGGGTGAGGACCTGACCGTTGACCTGCGCGGGGCTGAGCGTGACGCTGAAGGTGCCGTCGGGATTGACCGTCGCAGTGCCCAGCGCTTGGCCGGTTGCGCTGGTGACCTGGACCGTTGCACCGGCTTCCCCGGTTCCGCTCAGGGTCACGCCATCGGCACTTAGCCCGGTGACCACAGGCAGGGCAGGCGCGGTCGTGTCCGGCGCATCGACGGTCGTTGGTGTCGAAGGATTCCCCGCTGTGTCCCGTTGAATGACCGAGAGCGTCTCGCCATTGAGTTGAGGCACGGAGAGCGTAAGCGTAAAGGTGCCGCCCGCGCTGACCGTTACGGTGCCGAGGACATTGCCCGCCGCGTCGCTGACAACGATGGCTGCGCCTGCTTCCCCGGTGCCGCTGACGACTCGGCCTGATTCATCGATCGCCAGGTTGGCCACTGCGCTCGGCGCGGTGGTGTCCGGGGCGAACAGATTGCCCGCCACCGAGGTATTGCCTTTGGCATCGGTGAGCACGACGAAGACTTGCTCGCCGTTGGTTTGCCCTTGCGTGAGGGTGACCAGGAACGTGCCGTTGGCACCGACCGAGCCGCTGCCGATCTGGGTGCCATCGGCCAACGTGATGCGCACGGTCGCATTGGCCTCGCCACTGCCTCTGAGCACCTCGCCGTCTGCGTTGAACAGCAGTTGAGTGGGCACTGAAGGTGGCGTCAAATCAGGCGCGGTCACGGGCACGGCCGCACTGACGTTGCCCGGTGGGTCGGCCTGCTGGACGTTGAGGATCTGGTTGTTGATCTGCGGCGTGCTCAAGGTGACGCTGAACGAGCCATCGGCCAACACCACGCTGGTGCCGAGGACATTACCGGCAGGGTCTTTGACGGTGACCGTCGCGCCGGGCTCACCGGTACCGGTCACTACTGCACCCGCGGCGTTGATGTCGACATTGGCAAGCGGGTCGGGCGGCGTGAAGTCCGGTGTCACCAGGGTGGCGTTGGGTGACGCGTTCCCTGCGGTGTCTGTCTGCACCAGCGTCAACACTTCGGCGTTGGTCAGCGGTGGGCTCAGCACCAGCGTAAATGTTCCGGTGCTGCCTACCAGGACCGTACCCAGGACGATGCCGTCCGAGTCGGTGACGGTCACGGTTGCACCGGCCTCGCCATGTCCGGTCAGCGTAGCGCCGTCGCTGGAGATGCCCAATTGGGTGAGTGCGGCGGGAGCGGTGGTGTCGATGGCGACCAGGTTGGTGGTGGCCGAGGTATTCCCGGCGGCGTCGGTCAGGGTGACGGCGAGCGTCTGGCCGTTGGCCTGAGGGTTGGTCAGGGTGATCTGGAAGCTGCCATCGAGACGGACGCTACCGGAGCCCAGCAGTGCGCCAGCGGCATTGAAGACATTGACCGTCGCGCCGGCTTCCCCCGTCCCGGAAAGCACGCTGCCGTCGCTGCTGACTGCCAGCGCAGCCGGCGCATCGGGCGCCACAAGGTCCCTGGCCGCAAGATTCAGGCTGGCGGATTCGTTCCCTGCCGCGTCGGTCTGGCTCAGGTTCAGGGTTTGCCCTGCAATTTGCGGCGTGGTCAGGGTCAGGCTGAAGGTGCCATTGGCAGCGACTAGGGCGTTACCCAGAATCACGCCACCTGCGCCCATCACCGTGACGGTCGCGCCCGCTTCGCCATGGCCGGTGAGCAGCGCGCCGTCGGCAGACAGCACGAGGTTGCTCAGTGGCGCAGGGGCGGTGACGTCTGCGGCGGTGTAACCGGTGGGCAAGGAATTGATACCGTCGCTGGACGTCGCCGTCGCCGACAGTTGCTCGCCGTTCAGTTGCGCCGCTCCGAGCGTGGCGCTGAACGTACCGTCACTGGCGACCAGCGCCGAGCCCAGCAGGGTGCCGGACGGGCTGCGTATGCTCACCGTACTGCCCGCCGTGGCGGTTCCGGTCAAGGTAAGACCGTCAGCACTCAGGGTGAGATTGGCCGGTGCCGCTTCCGCCAGATTGCCCGGCGCGGTGACGGCCGCTTGCGGCGATGCATTACCCGCCCCATCGGTCTGAATGACGTTGAGGACGGTGCCTGCGGCGGCCCCCGGGCTCAGCGTCAGGTTGAAATTGCCGTTGGCGTTCACCGTTCCCGTGCCCAACTGGACACCGTTGGCGTCACGCACCACCACGGTCGCGCCCGCTTCGCCGTGACCGGCCAGCGACAGACCGTCTGCCGTGACGGCCAGGTTGCTCACTGCCAGCGGGGCGGTGGTGTCAGCTGCGGCATAGGCCGCTGGAGTCGACACATTGCCTGCCGCATCGGTGGCCGTCACGGTCAGCGCCTGACCATTGAGTTGCGGCGAGCCGAGCGTGACCTGGAACGTTCCATTCGCGGCCGCAGTGGTGGTACCGATTATTCCGCCGGCGGCATCCCGTACGATCACCGTGCTACCGGCTTCGGCGTTACCGGTCAGTTGCAGGCCAGCGCCATTAAGCACAAGCGCAGTCGGTGCATCCGGCGCTGTGAGGTCGACCGATACCACGTTCACCGCGGTAGAAACGTTGCCCGGCGGGTCTTCCTGAGTGACCGTCAGCACTTGAGCATTAATCTGTGGCGAGTTGAGCGTGAGGTTGAATGAACCATTCGCTCCAACCAGCCCGGTGCCGAGCAAGGTGCCGTCGACGCTACGCACGGAGACGGTCGCCCCGGGCTCGCCGTGGCCGGTGACGGTCACGCCGTCGGCATTGACCGCGACCTGGGTGAGCGCCGCCGGTGGGCTGATATCCGGTGCCTGCAACGTGGCGGATGGGGATGCGTTGCCGCTAGGGTCGACCTGGTTGATGTCCAGCGTCTGGCCGTTGTTCGGTGCAGGCGCGAGGGTGACGCTGAATGCACCGTCCGCCGCCACGACACCCGTGCCCAGCAGGGTGCCATTGCTGTCGGTGACCCGAACGGTAGCGCCGACTTCGCCGGTGCCGGTAAGCGTGCTACCACTGGCGCTGATGTTGAGGTTCTGGACGAGGGCCGGTGGTGTGGTGTCCACCGTGTTCAGGCTGCTCTGCGGCGAGGTGTTGCCTGCCGCATCGGTGAGGGTGACCTGCAAGGCCGCGCCACTGGTTTGCGCGCTGGGCAGCGTCACCTGGAACTGACCGCTCTGGTCGACGGTTCCGGTCGCCAGCACGTTGCCCGCTGCATCGCGAACGGTGACCGTGGCACCCGCTTCACCCTGGCCGCTGATCACGGTTCCGACACCGTTAATGGCTAAGCCGGTCGCGGGATTCGGTGCTTGCAGGTCCGGGGCGATCACGCTGCCCGGTTGCGAGACGTTACCGAAGGCATCGCTTTGGGTGGCGGTCAAAGGTTGCGAGTTGAGCTGAGCAGGGTTGAGGACAATGCTGAAGTGACCGGTGCTGGCAACCACGCCTGTGCCCAATACGGTGCCGCTGCTGTTGGTGATGGTGACGGTGGCGCCGACTTCCCCTTTGCCCGTGACTGCGCTGCCGTTGGCGTTGACGGCCAGGTCCGAAGGCGCCTCAGGGGCGGTCGAGTCAGCCGCCGTCACAGTACCGGGCACGGAGTGGTGTCCGCTGGCGTCGCTGGCGGTCACGTGTAACGTCTGCGCATTCAACTGAGCGAAGCGCATGAAAATGGTGAAGCGACCCAGACTGTTGACGGTGCCGGATCCCAGGTTCGTCCCGTCGGCCGCGACGATATTGATCGTGTTGCCAGGGGTGCCGGCACCGGTCAGGGTGAAGCCGTCGCTGCTGATGACGAGCTCCGTGGGCATGGCTACCTGAGTGCCGTCAGGGCCTGAAAGGTCGACCGGCGTGGAGGGGTTGCCGCTGCTGTCCGTGCTGATAACCGTGCTGACGCTGCCGTTTTCCGCAGGCGGGTTCAGACCGATGACGAAGACGCCGTCGTTGCCGACAACGCCCGTCCCGATTACGAGGTTGCCGGGGGCGGTGATGGTGACGGTCGTTCCGGGCTCGCCGGTCCCGGACACCTGAGAGCCGTCCGGACTGACGGCGAGGTTGGCCACTGGAGGCGGGGGCGTGGTGTCGGGCGCCTGAGTGGTGACCGGGAGCGAGTCATGGAGGCCGTCGGAAACCACGACCTGCACCCATTGGCCGTTGTTGAGTGTGCCGGGGAGGTTAAAGGTGAATTCGCCGTTTGGCCCGGCCGTGGTGGTGCCCAGCAGGTTGCCGTTGGCATCCAGCACGTTGACCGTGGCGCCGGCTTCGGTAGTGCCGCTCAGCACGCCGTTGGCATCGACGGCCAGATCAGTCGGCGCGGGCGGTGCGGTAATGTCAGGGGCTGTTATGCCGTTCGCAGCTGAAGGAATCTGACTGGCGTCGACTTGCGTCACATTCAGCGTTTCGCCGTTTTGCTGAGGGCTGGTCAAGGTGACGGTGAAGCTGCCATTGGCTGCAACCACCGACGTCCCGAGCAGCGTGCCGCTCACACTGCGGACTTCGATGGTGTCGCCCGCAACGCCATTCCCCGAAACATGAAGCCCGTCCGCCGTGATCGCCACATTGCTCGGGGCGTCGGCGGGCGTCGTATCCAGTGCAGTCAACGGAGTGGAAACCGACAGATTTCCCTCGGTGTCAGCTTGCGTGACTTGAACTGTCTGGCCGTTGTTCTGAGCCGGCGACAGGGTCACCTGGAAGACACCGGTCGTGGCATCCGCCGTTGCTGTGCCCAACAGGTTGCCGCTCTGGTCACGTACGTACACGGTCGCACCCGGTTCGGCTTGCCCGCTCAACAGCACGCCTGTGCTGTTGAGGGTGAGGTTGCCAGGCGCGTCGGGTGCCTGAATGTCCGGGGCATCGACAGGCACGGGTGTCGACGGCGTCACCGAACCATCCGCCTGGCTCACGTTCAACACCTGGCCGTTGATCTGCGGGCTGGAAAGGGTGATTTCAAACCGCCCATTTGCGCCCACTACCGCTGTGCCCAATGCATTGCCTGCGGCATCGGTCACGGTGACTGTCGCGCCCATCTGGCCGTTACCGGTAACCACCGTGCCGTTGGCAGAGATGTCGACGTTGGTCACCGCATTGGGCACGCTCTGATCCGGCGCGTTGACCGGAACCGGCGTAGACGGATTGCCCGCGACATCGGTCTGGGTGACCTGCAGCACTTGGCCGTCGGTCTGCGCTGCGGTGAGATTGAGCGTAAAGGTGCCGCCTGGCCCGACGCTTCCCGTGCCAATCACGTTGCCCAGTGCGTCGCGCACGATTACAGAAGCACCGGGTTCGCCGGTACCCGTCAGCACAACACCCGAAGTATCCAGCGCAACGTTGGTTAACGGCGTCGGCGCCTGGGTGTCGGGCACCGTGAAGGGAACAGGCGCTGCAGGATTCCCGGCGCTGTCGCTCGCGTTGATCAGTAACGTCTGCCCGTTGTTCTGCGCATTGCTGAGGGTCACGCTGAATGAGCCGTCGGCGGCGACGGTGGCGGTGCCGAGCACGTTACCGCTGGCGTCGGTGACGGTGATCCGCGATCCCGCTTCACCGTGACCGCTGAGCAACGTCCCGTTACTGCTGAGCGAGAAACCATCAGGCTGCAGCGGCCCATCCAGGTCCCCGGCAACCACGGGTGCCGAAGCCGAGGGGTTTCCGGCGGCGTCCGCCAGCACCACCTGCAAGGTCTGACCGTTGGTCTGCGCGGCACTCAGCACGACCGCGAACGCGCCGCTCGCCGAGACGATGCCGGTGCCGATAACCTGACCCTGAGCGTCCTTGATCGACACACTCGCCCCAGGCTCGCCTCGACCTGTGACGGACAGACCGTCGTGCGCAACCGCGAGATCGGCCGCCGCAACAGGCCCTGTAATGTCCGGCGCTGTCACCGGGACGCTGACCGATGTCTCGCCATTGCTGTCGGTCGCGGTGACATTGAGCACTTCACCGTTGGCCCGTGGTTCAAAGAGCGTCACCGTAAACGTGCCACCGTTGCCAACCACTGTGCTTCCCAGCAACGTGCCGTTCGCATCTCGAACTTCTATGAAGTCTCCCGCCGTCCCGGCACCGGTCAGTTGCGTGCCGGTGGCATTCAACGCCAGGTTGCCCGGCGTCCCTGGACCCTGGGCATCAGGCGTGAGGACGTCGAGCGCCGGTGATGGATTGCCCGCCGCATCGGTTTGGGTAATCTTCAACGGCTCACCGGGGACGGCCGCCGTCGTCAGCGTGATCAAAAACGTACCGTTAGCGCTGACAACACCGGTGCCGATGGCCGTTCCGCCCGCGTTTAGCACGGTGACGGTCGCACCGATTTCGCCGTTGCCGGACAGCAGCACACCGTCGGCGCTGACCACTACATGGGTCACCCGATCCGGGGCCGTGGTGTCAGCGGCTGTCAGTGGCGTGGAGGATGTGTTACCCGCGGCGTCGGTGGCGCTGATATCCAGATGTTCACCATTGGTCTGGGCGCTCGCCAATGTCACGCTGAACGCACCATCCAGACCGGCGCGTGCAGAGCCGATCACCGCGCCAGAAGCATCGCGAACCAGCACCCGGGCGCCGGCTTCGGTGACACCGGTCAGGGTCAAGCCGTCTGCCGACAGGACGAGCGCGCTCGGCAGTGCGGGGGCGGTGGTGTCCGGCGCCTGCAGCGGCACATTGGATGAGACGTTGCCCGCCGCGTCAGTCAAGGTCACCTGCAGGACCTGACCGTTATGCGGCGCTGGATTGAGCCCGACGCTGAAGGTGCCGTCAGCGGCGACGACGCCGGTCCCCAGCAAAGTGCCGCTGGCATCGACGATGTTGACCGTGCTGCCTGCTTCGCCACGTCCGCTGACCAACGAACCGCTGCCGCTTATCGCAACAGCGGTGGCCGCGTCCGGTGGCGTGACATCACCATTGCCCGGTGCAGTGACGTCCGTATCGGGGGCTTGGGCCTGGGCGGGTGCCGAGGTGTTACCTGCTGCATCAATGGCGATGACCGTTAACGATTGGCCATCGGTCTGCGGCGAATTCAATGTCACGTCAAACGTGCCGTCAGCGGCAACCGTGGCGGTCCCAAGCAACGTGCCATTTGCCGCCCGGACCTGAATCGTGGCGCCAGCCTCACCGGTGCCGCTCAGGGCAGTGCCATTCGCATTGACAGCCAGATTGCCAGGCGCATCAGGCGCTGTGGTGTCCGCCGCAGTCACTGAGCCCGGCGCCGAAACGTTACCCGCTGCGTCGGTCAGCGTGACATCCAGCGTCTGGCCGTTGGTCTGCGGGGCATTGAGAACGACTTGAAAGCGGCCGTCACTGCCCACCGTTCCAGTGCCTAGAACATTTCCAGCGGCATCGAGCACGATGACCCGAGCGCCTGTTTCACCGAGACCACTCAACGACAGACCATCGACGGACAAGCCAAGTCCGGTGGGGGCATCGGGCGCGGTCGTGTCCGGCGAACCGGCGCCAGCTCCGCTGCCGCCACCACCACCGCCTCCACCTGCTGCCGCTGCAGCGCCCCCCGCGCCGAGCAGCCCTAAGCCGGCAAACGCCCATGTGGGCGTGGCGCTGCCTACCACACCGGCGCCGGCTATCAGCTCGTCGAGGGAAGAGACTTCTTCGAAGGTAAACCCTTTGAACACTTGTGCGTCGTACTGTGCTTGCCACAGCGCGCCGTCGTCGCCTTGAAACACCATGTCGCTGTGGACGCCGTCCGGCCCGGCGTTAAAGAAGTTGGCGACTTTGATCTGTTCGCCGTTCTTGAGGTTGACCACGAGGTCCTGCCCACTGCGGCTCGCCGAGGCGACACGATCAGGGGCAACGGGCATTTGAACGACAGAGGGTTTGTCGAGGGTCAGGTCGCCCCAACGATTGGCAGTGAGCTGGGACGATGCTTTATCGGCGACGACGATGTTTTCCATTTCGCTGAATCCTGCTTCCGTAATTACTACGAGACAACAACCGCGCAACCGTTGCATAAAAGCTGGTCGCCGCTCTGCGGGCCCTAACACCTTCAGAGTGAGTACTGTTTTATTCGTCTGCGGTTATCCGTTTGGTTAGAAAGTTAGATTGGATCCCACGGGTTTCAATGCCATCTAAATTGACAGACTCCGCTTTTTAGAAACGGTAGTGCTGCTAACTCACTGATAAGAATGAGTAAGCGACAAAAGAATGGATCGCTTGCCGGTCGTCGGGGTATAGGGGGTATTAGTCGTAAGGTAGAAGGTAAACGTCGATGTATTCATCTGGATGGACTTGGCGCCGCCTGCAGGCGCGCCCACAGGAAGGGACGGCGACGTGAATCGCGCGACGCCCACAAGCGGCGTCGCACGTTTTGCCCAGACGGTTCGTTGCGGCGGTAGCACGGGGAAGTGACGCGGGATTCAACTCAGGCTGTCATCGTTGCCAAACGTTCTGATGCATGTCCAGATCGCAACCAGCACCGGCACGGCCAGACACCACAGACCGAGCGCCAGATACAACAGTGCGGCACCGATGCAACCGGCGGTGAAACCTAGCAGGTTCAGCGCGATGGGCTTGAGTCGTTGCTTGATCACGCCGCGTTCTTGCTCATCGCGCAAACCGATCAGCGCAAACACATCGATAGCGCCTTGGGTGACATTGCCCGTCATCAGAGTCGTGGGCGGTGCGCCTTTGAGGTGCTGACGCGAGATCGCGTTCTGGATCGCCATGGCGGCCACGCCGGTCATGCCGGTGATCAACGCCGAGGCGCTGTCGCCGTCGCTGAAGGGTCCCCATTCGATCGCCAGTGCGCCAAACGCGGCGAGTAAAAGGGTGTGCAAGATCAGCAGCGGTCGAAGGGGTGCCCATCCACGCCGGTTGATCGCAACGGCCGCCAGGTGGCTCAGCCCAACCACCACGGCAAACACTGGCAATGCCAGGAGTTTGGCCAGCGCCCCTGAGGTGCCGTGGACGATGCTGACCCCCAGGGTCACGAAGTTGCCGGTCACGTGAGCCGTGAACAGGCCTTGCAGGGCGAGAAAGCCGACGGTGTCGACAAAGCCGCCGTTGAAGCTGAGGGCTGGGGCCATGGAGCGATGAATCGTGGGCATTTTTTTGAAGCTCCGTCAGGTCGCTGGACATCGGGTTCATTCGTGAGAAACGGTCAGGCAATCGGGATGCGGACCCTCGCCAATGAATGCGTTTCGCAGGGTGTGCGCCGTTCGATCCATTAACGACCGGCCTCAGGTTGAGCGCTGGAAACTGGTTGATCGACGGGCAGTTTTTGCGGCTCTCGGACAAAAATTGCCAACAACATTGCGCCCAGGCTCAAACCTGCCAGTGCCAGCGAACCCACATCGATCGCCAGATCAAGACCCCAGGCGGTCGCCGCGCGGCCTAACAGCATTGCGACCACGCCCTGCATCAGGTAGGCCACCAGAAACAGCGCGGACAGCGTTCCGGCCCGGTGGTGCATCGGGGCATGGGCATTGATCAGGTTCAGGCCGCCCATGAACAAGAGGCTATAGCCGGCACCGCTGGCGGCACTGGACAACAGGAACACCGGCAGCGCATGGGTCGCAGTCGCCAACATCAGCAACAACAGGCTGGCAATGGAGAAACTCGCACCGGCAATGATCGACAGCTTGGAGCTGAAGCGTTTGGCGACGATCCCGGTAAAGCCCACCAGGATGGCGAACAGTGAAATCGCACCGCCGTTGACCAGTGCATTGCTGGAGCCGATGAGGTCATGGGCGATCTGCGAGCCCAGCGATAACATGGTCGCCCCCACCGAGTAGGCGCTGAGCACCGCACTCACCGACACCAGAAAAACGCGACGCAACGGCTTGTGAATCTGCGGCAGTTTCAATGACCAGCGTTTGCTGCTTTCAGCTTTGGTGTGACGCGGCAGATGCCAGACACCGGCCAGCGTGGCGACCAGCACGACCACCAGCACCCAGAAGCTCAACCGGGTGGGGAAGGGCGCGTATTGAATCAACCCGCCCCCCATGATCAGTGCCGCTGCCAGACCGAATGCTTGCGCGGCGGTAGTAATGGCGCCGGCGAGTCTCGCTTTACCCGGCGCGCTGAATTCCACCACGGCGGCCGCTGAAGGGCCTGCGGAAAGCCCGACGCCTATGCCCATGAACGCGCGGCCTACCAACAACCAGGTGACGTCAGGGGCAACCGCAAACAGCAGTACGCCGATCAACGACGCCGTCAGTCCCCAGAGCATCGCGGCGCGGCGGCCGATGTAATCGGAGAGGTCGCCCAGGGCAATCAATGTTGCGACTACGAACACCGGGAAGACCGCAAAAATCAGCGTGGTCACGGTCGGTGTCAGTTGCCATTGGTGCGCGTAAAGCGGGTACATCATAGCTGGGGCGGCGCTGGTCCACAGCGTATGGACAACCACGGCAGCGGCCACCCAGAAACTGCTCTTGCGGCCCCATGTGCGGGAGATTTGGCTCATGTCAGTTGCCTCGAGGGTGTCAGTCATGACGTTAAGGTGCACAGCAGAAAAAGCCTTGAACCGATGTGCGTTTGATTGCGGTGTCCAGTCAGACAGCGTTGCAGTTGCCGAAGCACCGCGTTCGCCCCTGTCGTAACCTCCAGCAGCTCCCACAGGTTCCGCGGCAGCCACAGGTCTTGCGGCAGCCGCGGGTTCTGGGTCCGCCCGGTCCCTGTAGGAGACGTCGGAGGTCACGACGGCAGCGAATGCAGTGTGTCAGTCGCCATCGATGTAACTGCCCCAGCGCATTCGCGAGCAAGCTCGCTCCCACAGGTTCCGCGGCCGCCGCGAGTCCTGAGTCTGCCCGGTCTCTGTAGGAGACGTCGGAGGTTACGACGGCAGCGAATGCGATGTGTCAGTCGCCGCCGATGTAACTGCATCACCGCATTCGCCACTGTCGTAACCTCCAGCAGCTCCCACAGGTTCCATGGCAACCACAGGTTTCGCGGCAACCACAGGTTCCGCGGCCGCCGCGAGTCCTGAGTCTGCCCGGTCCCTGTAGGAGACGTCGGAGGTTACGACGGCAGCGAATGCAGTGTGTCAGTCGCCATCGATGTAACTGCCCCAGCGCATTCGCGAGCAAGCTCGCTCCCACAGGTTTGGCGGCAACCACAGGTCTTGCGGCAGCCGCGAGTTCTGGGTCTGCCCGGTCTCTGTGGGAGACGTCGGAGGTTACGACGGCAGCGAATGCAGTGTGTCAGTCGCCATCGATGTAACTGCCCCAGCGCATTCGCGAGCACGCTCGCTCCCAAAGGTTTGGCGGCAACCACAGGTCTTGCGGCAGCCGCGAGTTCTGGGTCTGCCCGGTCTCTGTAGGAGACGTCGGAGGTTACGACGGCAGCGAATGCGGCAGGTCAGTCAACATCTTTTTCAATTGACCCACCGCTTCGCCGGCCAACCAGTCACCCGGATCAGAGATCAATTCAAGTGAGCCTTGAGCTCGCCCGCCGCTTGACGCATCGCGGCCTTGACCTCCGCAATGTTGCTCAGCGGGTTGAGCAGCCCGTAGTCATGGACCATGCCGTTGTAGCGCACCGCCGTCACATCGACGCCAGCGGCATCCAGCTTGCGGGCATAGGCTTCGCCTTCGTCACGCAACACGTCGAGGCCCGCTGTCTGCACCAGCGCCGGTGGCAGGCCCTTGAGCTGCTCGGTGGTCGCACGCAGTGGCGATGCGTGAATCTCGGCGCGTTGTTTCGCATCGGTGGTGTAGCTGTCCCAGAACCACGTCATCATGTTTTTGGTGAGGAAGTGACCCTCGGCGTAGGTCTGGTAGGAGCCTGTGTCGAAGTTGGCGTCGGTGACCGGCCACAACAGTAGCTGGAAACGCAGCTTCGGCGTGTCCTGCTCTTTGGCCATCAGCGCCACCACCGCTGCCATGTTGCCGCCGACACTGTTACCGGCCACGGCGAGCCTGGAGCCGTCGACATTGATGTCCTTGCCGTGCTCGGCGACCCAGCGGGTCGCGGCGTAGGCCTGATTGATCGCGGTCGGGTAATGCGCCTCCGGCGAAGGCGTGTAGTCCACGTAGACCGCCACCGCACCTGAACCCACCACCAGATCACGAATCAGGCGTGCATGCGTCGGGTAGTCACCGAGTACCCAGCCACCACCGTGGAAATACATGAACACCGGCAGTTCGCCCTTGGCGCCGGCGGGGCGCACGATTGTCAGCTTGATATTCTGGTTGTCGGCCTTGATGAGCTTCTCGCTGACCTGAATGCCGGACATATCGACCTTCACCGAGTTCTGTGCGCCAGTGAGCACTGCACGCGCATCCTTGGGGCTCATCTGCTCCAGCGGTCGGCCGCCGCCCGCCGCGAGGGCGTTGAGGAAGGCTTGAGTCTGGCGCTCAGGTACGGCGGTTTCGGCGGCGAAGGCGTTGCCGATGGACAGGGCCAGCAGGGTGGCGGTCAGGGCTTTTCTCAAGTTATTCATAATGAGCTCACGTAATCCTATGGGTGTCGCAAATGGTCGGTAGTGGTTAGCCGCTGGCTTGGGAGTCAATCTACGGACCAAAGGGCTTTGGAACAATTAGGCTAAATGGAGACTCATTGTTTCTGATTTGGGGACGCTGGCCGCGATACGTGTCGCTAGCGGGCAACAAATGTCCGGTTCGCAGTGCGGCGATGAGACGTGTGCAGGGCAAGAGCAGGTCGGTTTGCGCTTGTCCGCTCTAGCGAGAAGACCGGGCGAGGGTCTGGCTGGGGTATTCCAGAAACAGCGACCGATAGGTTTCCGCAAACCGCCCCAAGTGCCAGAACGAATAGCGCATCGCAACTTCTGCAACGTTGGTGTCTTCGCTCCTGGCTGTCAAAAGATCCTGACGTGCCAGGTTCAGGCGTCGAGTCCGCAGCCAGGCGGTCGGCGCCATGCCGACGCATTCATTGAAGGCCTTGCGCAATTGTTGGAACGACGTATCTGCAGTTTCGGCCAGTTGCACGACGCTGAAATTTTCCGTGGGATAAGCGCTCACCTGTTCGAATACGCGCTGGACGATCTTTCGCTGATCACGGAGTCGTACATTTCTGCCCGATAAGGGCGAGCACTCCGACTGTTCAAGAACGTACAGACAGTCCTCGATCAACTGATCCCTCAAGTGAATCGACTCTGTGGTGTCGGCGTGGGTCATACGGGTCAGCATCGTGCTCAGCCAACCGCTGAACAGCGCGCCGTGAGGGGACTTGAGAGGGGTCAGCAACAGGTCTTCGAAGGTGCGGTGCAGATGGCGGGCGCCCAGGCTGTCCTGTCTGATCACCACCGCGATTTCGCGGTAGTTTTCCGGCGTGATCCACAGGTTCTGCGTGCTGGCGTCCAGCAGGTACAGCGCCCGGTCGGCCATGTCGAAGCTGAACACCAAGGCATCGCTCGGCGCCTTGTAATACTGCTCGATGCGGGTATTCATGTGCTCTTCGTAAACTTGCACGCCGCCCAGTTCCGCCTCGATGAGTCGTCCCTTGAACTGCCCCGACGACATCTGCGCGTAGTGCAGGCTCCAGCCGGCGTAGGAAGTGCCTTGCTGATCGGCGGCGACGGTTTCGAATACCTTGACCGACATAAATGGCCTGCGTTTGAGCGCTGTTGTTATGAGGTGCGGGCACCATAGCAGCCCGCCTTGGCGCCCAGCAACCCGCGCTTTCCCGGACTTTTGCTACCCGCCGACTGAACCTGTGCTCGCACCAAAACAGGGCGGACAGGTTGCGCGAAAGTGGATAGACCGCTGGCTCGACGATCTTCCAGCATAGGGCCCAGCACAGCGTTCGGGCCGAGGCCCACCGCGCCAGGATTCGTCGTCACCCCCAGAGGTCCCATGGACAGCAGCGTGAAAGACCCACTCGCCGAGTGGTTGAAGAGCTACGGCATCACCGAAGTCGAATGCGTGGTCAGTGACCTGACCGGCATCGCCCGCGGCAAGATTCTGCCCACCAACAAATTCCTCAACGAACACGGCATGCGCCTCCCGGAAAGCGTGCTGCTGCAAACCGTGACCGGCGATTACGTCGACGACGACATCTACTACAACCTGCTCGATCCAGCCGACATCGACATGACCTGCCGCCCCGATCCTCAGGCGGTCTATGTGTTGCCCTGGGCGATCGAGCCGACGGCGATGGTCATCCACGACACCTTTGATCGCTACGGCAACCCCATCGAGTTGTCACCGCGCAACGTGCTCAAGAAAGTCCTGGAGCTCTACGCGGCGCAAGGTTGGCGGCCAGTCGTGGCGCCGGAAATGGAGTTCTACCTGACCCAGCGTTGCGCAGACCCTGACCTGCCGTTGCAAGTGCCGACCGGGCGTTCCGGGCGCCCTGAGAGCGGGCGCCAATCGTTCTCTATCGAGGCGGCCAACGAGTTCGATCCGCTGTTTGAAGACGTATATGACTGGTGCGAAGCGCAAGGGCTGGACCTGGACACGCTGATCCACGAAGACGGCCCGGCGCAGATGGAAATCAACTTCCGTCATGGCGACGCGCTGGACCTGGCCGACCAGATCACGGTGTTCAAGCGGACCATGCGTGAGGCGGCACTCAAACATGACGTGGCGGCGACCTTCATGGCCAAGCCGATCACCGACGAACCCGGCAGCGCCATGCACCTGCACCAGAGCGTGGTCGATATCAAGACCGGCCTCAGTGTGTTCAGCACACCCGAAGGCGAACCCAGCAAGCTGTTCCTGCAGCACATCGGCGGTCTGCAGCGCTACATCCCCGAAGTGCTGCCGCTGTTCGCGCCCAATGCCAACTCGTTCCGCCGTTTTCTGCCGGACACCTCGGCGCCGGTTAACGTGGAATGGGGCGAGGAGAACCGCACCGTCGGCTTGCGCGTGCCGGCCTCCGATGCGCAGGCACGGCGGGTCGAAAACCGGCTGCCGGGCGCTGACGCCAACCCGTACCTGGCCATCGCTGCGAGCCTATTGTGCGGCTACATGGGCATGATCGAAGGCTGCGACCCGAGCGCGCCGGTGCAGGGCCGAGGCTATGAGCGACGTAACCTGCGTCTGCCGTTGACCATCGAAGATGCGCTGGAACGCATGGAGGGCAGCGCTGCCGTACGCAGGGTACTGGGAGAAAGGTTCGTGCAGGGCTACGTCGCGGTCAAACGCGCCGAACATGAAAACTACAAGCGCGTGATCAGCTCATGGGAACGCCAGTTCCTGATGATGAGCGTGTAAGCGCAGCGGTCTTTTCCATTGACGTTGGGGGCACCATGAAGTTGATCGTTACCACGCTGTTTCTGCCGGCTGTGCTGGCCGGCGCAGTCACCCAGGCGCACGCTGAAGGCAACACCGTAAAGATTTACAACTGGTCCGATTACATCGGCCCGACGACGCTGGAAGACTTTCAGAAGGCCACCGGCATTCAGCCGACCTACGACGTGTTCGACTCCAACGAAACGCTGGAAGGCAAAATGCTGACCGGACGCTCGGGCTACGACGTGGTCGTGCCGTCGAACCATTTCCTCGGTCGGCAGATCAAGGCCGGGGCGTTCCAGAAACTGGACAAGGCGCAACTGCCCAACTGGAAGAACCTCGACCCGAAACTGATGAGGCAGCTGGAAGCCAACGATCCGGGCAACCAGTATGCGGTGCCGTACCTGTGGGGAACCAACGGCATCGGTTATAACGTCGACAAGGTCAAGGCCGTGCTCGGTGTCGACACCATCGACTCCTGGGCCGTGCTGTTCGAACCGGAAAACATGAAAAAGCTGCAAAAATGTGGCGTGTCCTACATGGACTCGCCCGATGAAGTCTTCCCCGCCGTGCTCAATTACATGGGCTTGTCGCCCCGCAGCGAGAACGCCAAGGACTACGTCGCGGCGACCGAGAAACTCAAGGCGGTGCGCCCGTACATCACCTATTTCCACTCGTCCAAATGGGTGTCGGACCTTGCCAACGGCGACATCTGCGTGGCGTTCGGTTATTCCGGCGACGTGCTGCAAGCCAAGTCCCGGGCCGAAGAAGCGAAGAACGGCGTCAACATCGCCTACTCCATTCCCAAGGAAGGGGCCAACGTCTGGTTCGACATGCTGGCGATTCCCAAGGACGCCGAGCACCCGAAAGAAGCCCTGGCGTTCATCAACTACCTGCTCGAGCCGCAGGTCATTGCCAAGGTCAGTGAGACAGTCGGCTACGCCAACCCGAACCCTGCGTCCAATGCGCTGATGGGCAAGGAGATCACCGAGAACCCGTCGATCTACCCGACACCTGAAGTCATCAGCCGGTTCTACATCTCCTCGGAATTGAAGCCCGCGACGCTGCGCCTGATGACGCGCAAGTGGACCGACATCAAATCCAATCGTTAAGGAGCGCTTTATGCCTGCTGCACTGCCACACACGGGCTCGTACTACGCCGCGTCGGTCGCGCCTGAACCTGAGCGCGCCTCACTGGACACCGCCATCAGCGTCGATGTCTGCATCATCGGCGGTGGCTTCACCGGGGTGAACACCGCGCTGGAACTGGCTGAGCGCGGCATGTCGGTGGTGCTGCTGGAAGCACAGCGCATCGGCTGGGGCGCCAGTGGCCGCAACGGAGGGCAGTTGATTCGTGGCCTGGGGCATGACGTCAGCGGGGTCGAGCGTTGGGTCGGCAAAGAGGGCGTGCAGTATCTGCAGCAGGCGGGTTCCGAGTCGGTCGACATCGTGCGCCGGCGGGTGGACGACAACGGCCTGGCGTGCGACTTGCGATGGGGGTATTGCGACCTGGCCAACACACCCTCGCACTGGAAGGGTTTGCAGAAAGAACTGGAGGCGCTGACGGCCCAGGGTTATCCGCATCCGTTGCGGCTGGTGGAGAAGGACGCGCTGCATGAAGTGGTGAGTTCATCCGCCTATGTGGGCGGGTTGATCGACATGGGATCGGGGCATTTGCACCCGCTCAAGCTGATCCTGGCCGAGGCACGGCTGGCGGAGGCGAAGGGCGCGATCCTCTACGAGGCGAGCCCGGTACGCCGGATCGTGCACGGGGCCAACGTCCAGGTGTTCACCGATCAGGGTCAGGTCACGGCCGGTCAGGTGGTGCTGGCGTGCGATGCGTTTCTTGAAAAGCTGGAGCCGGCACTGACAGGCAAACTCCTGCCTGCGGGGAGTTACATCATCGCCACCGAGCCGCTGGGCGAGGAACGGGCGAGGGCGTTGATCCCGCAGAACATGGCGTTGTGTGATCAGCGGGTGGCGCTGGACTATTACCGGTTGTCCGCAGACAACCGGCTGTTGTTCGGCGGCGCGTGCAATTATTCGGGGCGTGATCCGGCGAACATCGGTGATTACATGCGACCGAAAATGGAGCGGGTGTTCCCGCAGTTGGAAGGGGTGGGAATCGACTTTCAGTGGGGCGGGATGATCGGGATCAGCGCCAATCGGTTTCCGCAAATAGGGTATTTGCCGAAGGCGCCTAATGTGTTTTACGCACAGGGTTATTCGGGGCACGGTTTGAACGTCACGCATTATGCGGCGCGGATTCTGGCGCAGGCGATTGCCGAGCGGGACAGTCGGGCGGTGGAGTTGTTTGCCAAGGTTCCGCATCGCACGTTTCCCGGCGGGGAACGGCTGCGCTCGCCGCTTTTGGCGTTGGGGATGATGTGGTATCGGTTCAAGGAGTTGATTTGAGGGTAGGCGGGACGCTGGTGGGTCTACTTAACTCTGCTAATTCTGCGGGTTTGGGTTGGGGTGTACCTCTGGTATCTCGGGTGAGTCGTGTTTTTTGGTTCTGCCTAACGGCAGAAGCGTTCCGCCTTCGGCGGGTTACTTGAAAAGACCCCAAGTAACCAAGGGTCTGGCTCCTGGTTTGGCGACTCCTTCGTCGTCGTACCCTCACTCCGGCGACGCTCCGTGGGCCCGCGCCGAACGGACATCCATGTCCTGACGGCGCTCTCGCGGCATCCATGCCGCTCGGCCCACTCCACGTCGCCTGCGTTCGGCCTGCACCCAAGTCGCGTTTTGTGGTGTCTGGGCCATTGATGTTAAAGAGCAAAATCAACAGCAGAAACAGGAACAAAAATATCAGGTTGACGCAGTCCCTGTAGGAGCGCGCTTGCTCTGGGCCGCACTCGGACGATCTGCCGCGCAGCGGTAGCAAAATCGGGCGAATCGATTGATCGTTCCCACGCTCTGCGTGGTAATGCCTGCCAGGACGCTCCGCGTCCCCGTTGACGCAGAGCGTCAGTCGCTACGTGACCACGCGGGGCGTGGGAACGATCAAGCGCGTAAGCGCGTTTCGTTGTTGATCTTCAAACCGCAGCAGGCCGGGCGCAAACGGAGTGTCGTCGGGAGGCGGGCACCCGACGCAGGAGGGCCGACCCCGGAGCCTGGGGTCATCGAGTAACGCGCCGAGGGCGGAACGCTGCTGCCGTTAGGCAGAACCGAAATTGCCTTCACCACAAACAATGAACGTGTACTCAAATCAGCACCAAAAAAAACGCCCCGAATCAGTCGGGGCGTCTCTTCAATCAAACAAACATCACAGTTCTTTTACGGTACGAACCTGATCCTTGTTGATGCGGGTCTCTTTGCCATCCAGTTGCTTGAACTCATAGAAACCGGATTCTTCGTCGTATTTCGGCGCATCCGTAGCCTGGATCTCACGGCCGTCATTCAGGGTGATCACAGTCGGCGAAGAGCAACCGGCAAGGGAAGCCAGGCCAAGTGCGAGCAGGAAGGCTGCAGGAAGGGTCCGTTGTTTCATTACTGTGTCTCCGAGGGTAATTCTTTATGTAGTGAGGTTTCTGACGCAGGGGGTGTCCGCAAAGTTCCATGAAACCTTATCTGTCGCCTCAAGGACTGACATCGGTCAACAAATCCGGCGTATTCAGATTCGCCAGCCGGGGATCGTTCGCCCGGCACTGCAGCGGCACAGCGCCCAGTTCGGCCATGGTCCGCCTCGGGCTGCGTTGGCCCTGTTGCCAATGCGCCTCAAATACCGGCGCGTGAACCGCAGGAATACAGCACAGCAGAGGCTCCCATTGCGCACCCTGACGCACCATCACCGGCTTTCCGGGATGCGCCAGCGCCGTTCGCCGCAATCCCTCCAGCAAGCCGATATCCAGCAACGGCGAGTCGCAAGGCATCACCACCAGGTACGCATGCCGTGCCACCGCCAGTCCCGCGCGAATCCCTGCGTAAGGCCCCGGAAAATCGCTTTCGTCATCGTGCACCAGTTGGTCGGCGAAACGCGCGTATTGCTCACGGTTGCGGTTGCAGGAAATGATCAGGTCATCGGTCAAGGGACGCGTCAGGCGGTGCAGGTGCTGAATCAGCGGCTCGCCGCGCCATTCGATCAGGCCTTTGTCGCGACCGCCCATGCGTTGCCCCCGTCCCCCGGCCAACAGCAGAATCGAGCAAGGCGGCAGGGCGTCGGAAGCGGTCATGGCGAACTCGTTCAGCGGAGAAAAAAGGAGTGCTGTGATATAACACCGGACTGTTTCCCCTACAACTGGACCTCGCCGATGAAAGCCAAGGCTGACACACCTTTTGTGCCGTTGAATATTGCCGTTTTGACCGTCAGCGACACCCGTACCTTTGAAAATGACACCTCCGGGCAGATGTTCGTCGACCGCCTGACCGCCGCCGGTCACGGGCTGATCGAGCGCGTGCTGTTGAAGGACGATCTGTACAAAATCCGCGCTCAGGTCGCGACCTGGATTGCAGACGACTCAGTACAGGTCGTGCTCATCACCGGGGGTACTGGTTTCACCGGTCGCGACAGTACGCCTGAAGCCGTGGCCTGCCTGCTGGACAAACAGGTCGACGGTTTTGGCGAGCTGTTCCGCCAGATTTCGGTGCCGGACATCGGCAGTTCCACTATCCAGTCCCGAGCGTTGGCGGGCCTGGCCAATGGCACGCTGGTCTGCTGCCTGCCGGGTTCGACCAATGCGGTGCGCACGGGCTGGGACGGGATCCTTGCCGATCAGTTGAACAACAGCTTTCGTCCGTGCAACTTCGTGCCTCACCTGAAAAAAGCTGAACCGTGCGCAACCCGTGGGTGAGAACCAATGAGCAAGCCTGAAATGCGTGGCCTGATCCCGGTGGAGGAGGCCATGGAACGCTTGATGAGCCTGGCCGAGGCTACGCCGATCACCGAGCGTGAAACGGTGGCGCTGGCCGATGCACAGGGCCGGGTGCTCGCCGATGACTTGATCTCAACACTGGACCTGCCGCCGTGGCCCAACAGCGCCATGGACGGTTATGCACTGCGCGTGGCCGACTGGACCGGCGAGCCGTTGCTGGTCAGCCAGCGGATTTTCGCCGGCCAGGCGCCGCAACCCTTGCAGCCTGGCACGTGCGCGCGGATCTTTACCGGCGCTCCGGTGCCCGAGGGCGCGGACTGCGTGGAAATGCAGGAAAACGCCGAGGTTCAGGCCGACGCGCGGGTGCGTTTCCTTGAGCCGTTGAGCGCCCTGCAAAACATCCGTCCCAAAGGCCAGGAGACCACCGTCGGCGACAAGGTGCTCGACGCGGGCACGGTCATGACGTCCATCGAGCTGGGACTGGCAGCCACCCTGGGCCTGGGTCATCTGGACGTTGTGCGGCGCGCCCGTGTCGCCGTGCTGTCGACCGGCGACGAGTTGATCGAGCCGGGGCAGCCGTTGGGGCCGGGGCAGATCTACAACAGTAATCGCGTGCTGCTGTGCAGCTGGCTCAAGCGTCTGGGCTGCGAGGTCGTGGACGCCGGGATCCTGCCCGATAACCTTGAAAAGACCCGCGCAGCGCTGGGCGCACTGGGTGACGTGGACCTGATCCTGTCGACGGGCGGGGTGTCGGTGGGCGAGGCGGATTTCCTCGGGCATGCGTTGCGTGAGGAGGGTGAAATTGCGCTGTGGAAGCTGGCGATCAAGCCGGGAAAACCCCTGACTTTCGGCCATTTCCGTGGCGTACCGGTGATCGGTTTACCCGGCAATCCGGCCTCCACGCTGGTGACCTTTGCGTTGTTGGCCAGGCCTTACCTGCTGCGCCGTCTGGGCGTGCAGGAGGTCAAACCGCTGCAGTTCAAAGTGCCCGCCGGGTTTGTCTGGGACAAGCCGGGCAACCGTCGCGAATACCTGCGCGGGCGTCTGGAGCAGGGGCGTCTGATCGCTTACCGCAATCAAAGCTCGGGCGTGCTGCGCAGCGCGGCGTGGGCGGATGGCTTAATTGAAGTGATCGAAGGCACCACCGTCGCCGAAGGTGACTTGCTCAACTTCATCCCGTTGAGCGAGGTCATGGGCTGACAAGCGGCTGGATCCAGTCTCGGGATCCTGCGCTACCCTCAAAGCGTGTCATGACAAGTAGGCATCCAGCATTTGCCTAGGAGTATTGTTATGCAGTCTTTGCGCGTGGCGTGTGTGATCCCGACGTACAACGGGCGCAGGGAGCTTGAGCGTTTGCTCGATTCCCTCTGGGCCCAGACCGCAGAGTTCGACACCTTGATCGTTGATTCCAGCTCCACCGACGGCACGCTGGAGCTGGCGCGCTCACGTTGCAATGACGTGATCCGGATCGACAGCAAGGACTTCAACCACGGTGGCACCCGGCAGATGATGGCCGAGACTCATCCCCGGTATGACGTCTTCGTGTACCTGACCCAGGACGCTTATCTCGAAGACCCCCGTGCGGTTGAAAACATCCTGATGCCGTTCGAGGACCCCTTGGTCGGCGCCGTGTGCGGGCGTCAATTGCCGCACCTGGATGCCACTGTCCTGTCCCAGCATGCCCGCTGGTTCAACTACCCACCGGTGTCTCGCATCAAAAGCATGGCCGACGTGCCGGAGCTGGGTATCAAGGTACCGTTCATGTCCAACTCGTTTTCGGCCTACCGCCGCGATGCCTTGCGCGCCGTGGGCGGGTTCCCTCGGCACGTGATTCTTTCCGAAGACATGTACGTTGCGGCAAAAATGCTGTTGACCCACTGGAAAGTCGCCTATCAGGGCTCCGCCGTATGCCGTCACTCGCACAACTACACGCTGCGGGAAGAATTTCGCCGGTACTTTGACATTGGTGTCTTTCAGGCCCGCGAATCCTGGATCCATGCGCGGTTCGGCGGTGTACGAGGCGAGGGATTTCGCTACGTGAAGTCCGAGCTGGATTTTCTCGGCGTGCGGCGCTGGTATTTGTGGCCCGCATCGTTTGTGCGCAACGGCCTGAAGTTGGTGGCGTTCAAGTTGGGCAAGGAAGAGGCCCGGTTGTCACGACCCTTGAAGCGCAAGCTGGGGATGTACAAACGGTTTTGGGACAGTGAGCACGCTTGAGCCCTTTGCGAACGGTGAGGGGGCTGGGTACGGGCCTCGGTCATACGAATGGGGTGGGTCAGCGATGAAGGCGTCGACTGTTACACCGCGTTCGCTGCCCTCGTAACCTCGGACATCTCCCACAGGGAGCAGTCTTGCAACACGCTGCGTCCAGCATCAATCCCTAAGGAATATATTCAGCAACAGCAATCTTGTTGGACTCGTGCGCCTGATGCACTCATACAGTGCTCAAATGTCAATTTTTCTCATTGCCGAGGCTTTTTAAACTGCCGGACATAATCCTTGGTCCCGGAGTTGATTGCCTATGTCTCGCGATGCGTTGATCGGTGCGCCGCGCAAAAACCTGCGTGCCTGGCCGTGACGGCGGCTGCCACGCTGCCGACGGTCAAAGCCCCGGCGCCCAACGCGTTCGGCCTGCAAACCCTCATCGGTCTAGTGGGTGTACTGATCGCGGTCCTCGTCGCGGGCATCAATGAGGGTGTGACCCGCATCGCCCTGGCAGACATTCGCGGGGCGATGTTCCTCGGCTACGACGAAGCCACGTGGGTCACCTCGTTGTATTCGGCCACCTCGTTGACCGCCACTGCGTTCGCGCCCTGGTTCGCCGTCACCCTGTCCTTGCGCCGCTTTACCCTGGGGGCCATTGCGGCGTTCATCGTGCTGGCGTTGTTGTGCCCACTGGCACCGGACTATCGAAGCTTTCTGTTGCTGCGCGCCTTGCAAGGGCTTGCGGCCGGTTGCCTGCCGCCGATGCTGATGACCGTGGCGCTGCGATTTCTGCCGCCAGGCATCAAGCTCTATGGGCTGGCGGGTTATGCGTTGACGGCCACCTTCGCGCCCAGTCTCGGCACACCGCTGGCCGCATTGTGGACTGAGTATTTCAATTGGCATTGGACCTTCTGGCAGGTCATCGCGCCGTGCGCGGTGGCGATGATCGCCATTGCCCACGGTCTTCCACAGGACCCACTGCGCCTTGAACGGTTCAGGTCGTTCAACTGGCGTGGCGTGCTGCTGGGGACGCCCGCGATCTGCATGCTGGTCACTGGCCTCTTGCAGGGCAACCGTCTGGACGGGTTCGAGTCGACGCTGATCGTCGGCTTGCTTGGTGGCGGGACGTTGCTGCTGGTGCTGTTTCTGGTCAACGAGTGGTTCGCGCCGATCCCGTTCTTCAAGCTGCAGATGCTGTCCGATCTCAACCTGCCCCACGCGCTGATCACGCTGGGTGGCGTGCTCGTGGTGCTGACCGCGACAGGCTCGATTCCCTCGGCGTACCTGGCCCAGGTTCATGGTTACCGACCGTTGCAGACGGCGCCGATGATGCTGCTCGTCGCGTTGCCGCAACTGCTCGTGCTGCCGCTGGTGGCCGCCCTGTGCAACATCCGCCGTATCGATTGCAGGTGGGTGTTGACCACCGGACTGGGCCTGCTGGCGCTGTATTGCTTTGCCGCAACTCAGATGAGCCCGGAATGGATCCGCGACAATTTCTACGCGCTGCAACTGCTGCAGGTGGTCGGGCAACCCATGGCCGTCCTGCCGTTGCTGATGCAAGCCACGGGCGGCATTGCGCCGCCCGACGGCCCGTTCGCCTCGGCATGGTTCAACACCGTGCGCGGCCTGGCCTCGGTGATCGCGACCGGGGTGCTGGATGCCCTGACCACCTCGCGTCAGCACTTCCATTCCCATGTGCTGGTGGATCGCCTGGGTAACACGCCGGAGTTGGCGGGGCAGGACGCGATGGCGTCGCTTGCGCACCGCATTCACGAGCAGGTCGTGACCCTGACCAGCATCGACCTCTATTACTGCATGGGCTGGGTGGCGGCTGCGCTGATCCTGCTCATCCCGCTGATGCCGAGCCGGGTCTACCCGCCGCGCGCTGCTGCCTGAATCCACGACCTTTGAGAGCACCTTCATGAGCATGACCTCCAAGCAAACCCTGGCCCTGTGTGGCGCCGTGATCGCAGTGGCGGCTGTCGGTATTTACGTATTCACCGGCACGGGCGGGCGCCAGAGCACCAACGACGCCTACATCGCTGCCGACTATTCGAATGTCGCGCCCAAAGTCGCCGGTTTCATCAGCCAGGTGCTGGTGGAAGACAACCAACAGGTCAAGGCGGGCCAGTTGCTGGCGGTGATCGACGACCGGGATTTTCTGACCGCATTGGCGGGCGCCGAGGCTGACGTGCTCACGGCCAACGCGCAGTACGAACAGGCGAGCGCGGTGCTGCAACGCCAGGCGTCGGTGATCGCCCAGGCTGAAGCGGCGCTGGCCGCCAGCAAGGCCGAAGTGACCTTCGCCGAGCAGGAGCAGGCGCGTTACGCGCACTTGGCAGGCATGGGTGCGGGCACGGTGCAAAACGCGCAGCAGGCGCGCAACCGGATCGACACCGCGCGGGCACGGCAGACCAGCGCGGTGGCCTCGCTGGCGGCTGATCGTAAACAGGTCGACATCCTGACCGCCCAGCAACACGCCGCCGAAGCGGGGCTTAAGCGCGCGCGAGCAGCCCATGATCAGGCGCAGTTGCAGGTGTCGTACACCCGCATCGCCGCGCCGGTGGACGGCATGGTCGGCGAGCGCGCGGTGCGCGTCGGAAACTACGTGACCCCCGGTGCGCGTCTGCTGTCGGTGGTGCCGCTGAATCAGGTGTACGTAGTGGGTAATTTTCAGGAGACCCAGTTGACCGACGTCACGCCCGGTCAGGCGGTGCAGGTGCGTGTCGATACGTTTCCCGGCGAAACCCTCACGGGCCGCGTGGAGAGCGTTGCCCCAGCGACCGGCGTGACCTTTGCCGCCATCAAGCCGGACAACGCCACCGGCAACTTCACCAAGGTCGTGCAACGGCTGCCGGTGAAAATCGTCCTGGATGCCCAGCAACCTGTGCTGAGTCGCTTGCGGGTGGGCATGTCGGTGGAGGCCAGCATCGATACACACGCTGCACAGAGTGAAGAGGTCAGCGTTCGATGATCCTTCCACACACGGGCTCATACTCGCCACAGACACGTTCTCTGTGGGAAGCCGCTTACTCACGAATGCTGAATACCAGCCGCCAGAAACCTGGAGGGTGCATTGGCCGCTTCGTGAGCACGTTCACGCTCATTGAAGTGCGCGGATTGACGCTGGCGGCACTGACCGTCGCACTGTCCGCGTGTCAGGTCGGCCACGATTTTCAGCCACCGGCGAACAGGGTTCAGGTCGACTGGCTGCCGCCCCATGGCGAGCACGCCGCAAGCCGTCCAGACGCCACGCCCATCAAGCCGCGCTGGTGGGAAGTATTCAACGACCCGATGCTTTCATCGCTGATAGACCAGGCCAGTGACGCGAACCTTGACCTGAAGATCGCGAGCGCACGCCTTGAACAGAGCCGCGCAGCGCGCCAGGTCGTGGCCGGCGATCAATGGCCAAGTGTTTCCGCGGGCATGAATTACCAGCGTGCACGCAACAGCGGGGAAGGGTTGAGCGATCCCTCCGGCATGAACGGCAAGTCAGCGTTCAATCTGTGGGACGGTGGGCTGGATGCCTCCTGGGAGGTGGACCTTTGGGGCCGGGTCAAACGGGAAGTCGAAGCGGCCGACGCGAGCGTGGCCGTTGCTGACAATGACCGTCGCGGCGTGCTGCTGTCGGTGCAGGCGGAAACTGCCCGCGATTACCTGCAACTGCGGGGCGTGCAACACACCCTCGCCGTGACCCGGGACAACCTCGCGGTGTCGCGCAACAGCCTGGAGCTATCAAACGCACGGTTGACCAGTGGCGTCGCGACGGACCTGGATGTGGCTCAGGCCGCCGCACAAGTGGCGACGGTCCAGGCGCGTGTTCCGTTGCTCGAGCAACGTCAGGCGCAGTTGATCAATGCGCTGAGCCTGTTGCTCGCGCAGACGCCCCGCACCTTGCAGTCAGCGCTGGAAAAACCCGTCGACACGGCGCCATTGCCCGAGTCGATTCCGGTCGGTCTGCCCTCGGAACTCGCTCAGCGGCGGCCAGATATTCGTCAGGCCGAAGCACGGCTGCACGTCGCCGCCGCGAGTGTCGGGGTAGCCGAAGGCGATTTTTATCCCCGGATCGTGCTGTCGGGCAATGTCGGCTTTCAGTCTTTGCAGCTGGCGGATTTCGGCAGCTGGGGCGCTCGCCAGTTCGGGATAGGTCCTCAGTTGAGCGTGCCGATTTTCGAGGGCGGGCGGCTGCGCGGCATGTTGCACCTGCGTGAAGCGCAGGAGCAGGAAGCGGCGTTGAATTATCAGAAAACCGTGCTGCGTGCCTGGCAGGAAATCGATGACAGCATGAGCCTGTACAACGCCAGCCAGTTGCAGCAGCACACGCTGCAGGAGGCCGTGCGGCAGAACCAGATCGCGTTGAGTAACGCAAGGGAGCAATACAAGGCGGGCGCCGTCGATTTTCTCAACGTGCTGACCGTGCAGCAGGCGCTGCTGGCGAGCCAGGAACAACAGGTGGACAGCGCGACCGCGCAGACGCTGGCGCTGGTGGGTTTGTACGCCTCCCTGGGTGGCGGTTGGTGATCCGAGCCTTTGCGAAACAGTAAGGCTCGTGGAGAAATTAGGCATTTTCATCCCGTGCGTCAGAGCAGACAATTGGCTCACTTTTTCAGAACAACAAAGGGCATGTCATGCAAAAGCCTTTGCAAGGGATCCGGGTCATTGAACTCGGTCAACTGATCGCCGGCCCCTTCGCCGCCAAGATGCTGGGGGAGTTCGGCGCCGACGTGATCAAGATCGAGCCGCCAGGCACCGGTGATCCACTGCGCAAATGGCGTCTGCTGCACGAAGGGACATCGGTGTGGTGGGCCGTGTCCTCACGCAACAAGCGCTCGGTGACCCTTGATTTGCGTGAGCCGGAAGGTCAGGACGTCGTGCGCAAGCTGATCGCCGAAGCTGACGTGCTGGTGGAGAACTTCCGCCCCGGCACGCTCGAAGGATGGGGCCTGGGCTGGGAAGCGCTGCATGCGCTCAATCCAAGACTGGTGATGCTGCGGGTGTCGGGGTACGGCCAGACCGGCCCTTACCGTGATCGTCCGGGTTTCGGCGTGGTCGGTGAGGCCATGGGCGGCCTGCGTCATCTGTCGGGCGAGCCTGACCGTACGCCGGTGCGGGTCGGGGTTTCCATCGGCGATTCGCTGTCGGCCCTGCATGGTGTTATTGGCGTGATGCTCGCGCTGCGTCATCGCGACCAGAACGGTGGCGAAGGCCAGGAGATCGACGTGGCGCTGTACGAGTCGGTCTTCAACATGATGGAAAGCCTGATCCCGGAGTTTTCGGTGTTTGGCGCCGTGCGTCAGCCCGCGGGCAGCAGCCTGCCGGGCATCGCCCCTTCCAATGCCTATCGTTGCCGGGATGGCCGCTATGCGCTGATTGCGGGTAACGGCGACAGTATTTATCAGCGTCTGATGGCCTTGATCGAACGGCCTGATCTGGCCGCCGATCCGGCGCTCGCGCACAATGATGGTCGGGTGAAGCAGGTCGAGCTGATCGACGCGGCGATCTCCGCCTGGGCCGCGAGCCTGGACCTCGACGAGGTGCTGGCCAAGCTTACCGCCGAGCGTATTCCGGCGGGCAAGATCTACGACGCTGCCGACATCGCCAGCGACCCGCATTACAAAGCGCGCGATATGCTGCTGGAAACCCGGCTGGATGACGGCACCCCAGTCACATTACCGGGCATCGTGCCCAAACTGGGCAGCACGCCGGGCGGTGTCAGTCGTCCTGCTCCGACATTGGGGCAGCACACCGACGAGGTGTTGGAGCAACTGGGTATCGATGCCGAACAACGGGCTCAATGGCGTGCTCGCGGTTTGATTTGAGGCTTACCTGTCTGGAGACAACACCATGATCGATCATCTCGACCATCTGGTGCTGACGGCGGTCGACGCCGAGGCTACCGTGGATTTCTACACCCGTGTGATGGGCATGCAGCTGGAAACCTTTGGCGCGGGTCGCAGGGCGTTCAGGTACGGCAACCAGAAAATCAACCTGCACATTCGCGGGCAGGAGTTCGAGCCCAAGGCTCACGTGCCGGTTCCCGGAGCGCTGGACCTGTGTTTCATCGCGTCGATTCCGCTGGAGCAGGTGATTGTCCGGCTGAACGAGGCGCAGTGGCCGATCATCGAGGGGCCGATCCTGCGCACCGGTGCGACGGGGCCGATTCGGTCGGTGTATGTGCGCGACCCTGACCTGAATCTGATCGAAATTTCAGAAAGGGTTTAAAAGGGGCTCATAGGGCATGGGCAAATCCGTTATTGAGGGGAGCAGCTGACAGGTTTGGACTCGACTTCGTCGAGGTTCCGTCACGGAGGCGACCACAGAAACAGGAACAGAAAAAGAACGCTGATCGTTCCCACGCTCCGCGTGGTAACGCATCGATTGACGCTCCGCGTCGACCTGGACGCAGAGCGTCTTGCCCTGCATTCCCACGCGGAGCGTGGGAACGATCGTTGAAATTTCAGAAAGGGTTTAAAAAGGGCTCATAGGGCATGGGCAAATCCGCTATTGAGGGGAGCAACTGACAGGTTTGGACTCGACTTCGTCGAGGTTCCGTCACGAAGGCGACCACAGAAACAGGAACAGAAAAAGAACGCTGATCGTTCCCACGCTCCGCGTGGTAACGCATCGATTGACGCTCCGCGTCGACCTGGACGCAGAGCGTCTTGCCCTGAATTCCCACGCGGAGCGTGGGAACGATCGTTGAAATTTCGGAAAGGGTTTAAAAGGGGCTCATAGGGCATGGGCAAATCCGCTGTTGAGGGGAGCAGCTGACAGGTTTGGCCTGACAGCCCAACTGTTTCCGACCGAACCGCCCCTCGCAACGAATTCCAACCGAGGGAACAGCGGCCTCAGCTTTTCCCGTTATTCTCAAACCCCACCATTTCCCGCATCATCGGTATCCACTGACACCGGATACCGCGCCATGCCCTTGCCTGACATGAACCTGCTGATCGCCCTCGACGCCTTGCTGGAAGAGGGCAGTGTCGTCGGTGCGGCCAGGCGCATGCACCTGAGCCCTGCGGCGATGAGCCGCACGCTCACGCGGATTCGCGAGGCGCTGGGCGATCCGGTTCTGGTGCGGGCCGGGCGCGGCTTGGTGCCGACGCCCAGGGCGTTGGCGTTGCAGGCTCAGGTGCGCAGCCTGGTCGAGCAGGCGACCGAGGTGTTTCAAGCGCGGGATGAAGTGGACATGAGCACGCTGGCGCGCTGTTTCAATGTGCGCTCCAATGACGTCTTTTTCGGCGCTTTTGGCGGGCGACTGGTTGACGCGTTGCGGATCCATGCGCCTGACAGCACCCTGCGTTTTGCGCCTGAGGGCGAGGGTGACGACGATGCGCTGCGTGAAGGCCGGATCGATCTTCACGTGACCGCGCGGCGTAACTTCGGGCCCGAAATCAAGGTGCAGCAACTGCTCACCACCCGTTTTGTTGCGCTGGCGCGTGGAGACCATCCGATCTTCGATGCGCCAATCACGCCACAGACGTTTGTTCGTTACGACCACGTCAGTGTGTCCCGGCGGGGTCGCCCTCACGGCCCGATCGACCTCGCGCTGGAGCGCCTTGGGCTGTCTCGCCGTGTCACCCTGACCACGCCGAATTTCCACTCCGCGATTTTCTCCACAGCGAGTTCCGACCGGATCGTTTCTTTGCCGGAGACGGTGCTATGGGGGCTGCGCGAGCTGGGGCTGCGCATGCGTCCGTTCGTCATTCCCCTTGAGTTCGAGCCGGTTCAGGTCGTTCAGGCCTGGCACCCGCGTTTCGACAAAGACCTGGCACACCGCTGGCTGCGTCAGACGGTCAAGGAAATCTGCAGCACCGTGAATCCGCGTTGTGTCAGGACCTGGCCGCAGACGTAGTTGCGAAATCATCAAGCGCTCACAGCACGCCAAGGCTTCAACCACAGCGCCAGACCGGCGAGCAACACCGCGCCATAAACGCTACTCAAGCCCAGTTGCAGCCAAGTGTTGCTCAACGGATGCAATACGATGGCCGCGAGCAGCATGATCGCAATGCCCAGCAGCCACTGCTGACGCCACGGTAAACGCTTTAGCAGGTCTTGGCGACGCATCAACAGCAACCCGGTCAGGATCGCGCCGCATACCGCTGCCATGGCGATGCCGATCAAGCCGAAGAAAAACGGTAAGACCGCCAGCAGGACGGCATTGAGCAAGCTGCCTGCGAGCTCGCAGCGAAGTGGCAGACGCGTGTCGCCCGCAGCGTAGGCATACCGGGCCAGCAACGCGTTCCAGGCACCGAACATCAGTGGTACGGCGAACCAGGCCAGTAGCCCAGGCAAAGGGCTGTCGATTGCTTGATTGGGCAGAAGCAACGTCACCAACGCGCCGGCTGCGCCAATCAATCCGGCCACGGCAGGCACGGTCAGCAACGTGGCGCTGCTCAAGCCTTTATGCAGCAACGCCATGCGTTGATCGCCCTGAGTGCCGCTCATGAGTCCCAACAACACCTGATTCAGGCTCATGAGGGCGATCAATGGCAGGTTGATCAGCTTGCGGGCCAGATTGACCCAGGTCACCGCACCTTCGCCCAGTAACGAAGCGACCATGCGCTCCAGCAAGGCCAGCCCCTGGCTCGCCAGGTTACTGCTGAGCAGCGGACCAATGCGCTGCAGCAGTTCGCGCCCCGCACCGGGCGCGCGGCTCAGGCGCCACGGCGTCCAGCCATCGCGAAGCAGCGTCGGCAGCAGCGCCGCTGGCATCAGCAGGCTGCCCAGCACGCACGCGCTGGCCAGCCCCGAGGGCGTTGCCGCGTGGCGCATCAGTGTCAGGTAAATCACCGGTGGCAGGTTGAACAGCAGCGATCCCAAGCCTGCCAGCACGAAGCGCGAGCGGGCCTGCAGAGGGACGCACAGCAGCGCATGCAGCAAAAAACCAGGTGCTGACCATGCCAACCATTGAAGTGACGCTGCCGCCAATGCATAACCCGACTCGTTCAGTCCCGGCCCGATCAGCCGTACCCACAAAGGCGAGCCAACACCGAGCAGCACGCTCAGTCCCACGCCGCACAGCAGCAGCCGCGGCGCCAATGCGCCGAGCCAGTCGAGTTGTGCCTGTGGCGAACGTTGCTGATACAGGGGCAGGGCGGCGGCGCTGAGTAACCCGGCGGCCAGCGCCATGCGCAATGCCTCCGGCAAAAACAGCGACACCAGAAACGCATCGCTGCGGCCGCCCGCGCCCCAGGCCGCGACCAGCAGCCACTCGCGCGCGAAGCCTGCCGCCAGCCCGGTCAGGGTCGCCAAGGTCAGCCACAGGGTCGAGCCGAACATGGGCGGGCTCAGTGGAACAAAGTGAACAGGCCTTTGCCGCCCACTTTGTAGTTGAGGCCCCGGGCGCGCTCGCCCTTGATCTCGGCATTCGGGCCGCTGACGATGGCGTAGGGTGGAATCGCTTTGGACACCACCGAGCCGCCGCCGACAACGGCGCCTTCGCCAATGTCGGCACCGAACGAGAGCAGGGCACGGCTGGCGATCCAGGCGTAGTCGCGGACGAACACGGGGCCGCCCACCGCCCAGAACTCGGGCGCCTTGAGGTCGTGGCCACCGGCAATGATCAGGACGTGCGAGGCAATGGTGACGTGGTCACCGATGATCAGACCGCCGCGCGCGTCCAGTTGGCAATGCCAGCCGACGGTGCTGTCGTCGCCGATCCTCAGGCCGTCGACACCGAGGATTTCCGTGTTGCGCCACACCGACGACCCCTTGCCGATCTTTGCCCCGCCGACGCGCAGCCATAACAGCCGAAGCGTATGGCTGGGGATCTTGCAGATGAGGATGTTGTAGGCCTGCTCCCAGGTGCGCAACATGCGGTCGCGCAGGGTCGGCCAGTTGATCCCGTACAGCGGAATCAGGGCGCCTGGCGTTTCGTTGGCCAGCAACCGGTAGAAACGCCGGGCGAGGGGATGCTCGATGCGCGGTTCGATATTCAGGTAGCTGATGAAGCACAGGGTCTTGTCCTTCATTGGCGTTTCGAAGCACACATCGTTCTCAAGCATCCAGTCATAGGTGCTTTCGAGGTCCTCGTTGCTGACCCCCATCTTGCGCGCGTACTCCGGCAGTCGTTGACGCAGGTCGTGCGAATGCATCATGCGGTGTTTCATGGTCTCTCCCCTGAATCCGTTGCCGGGCCTTGCCGCTTTTTCTGCAGGCGTCGGGCTTCATGCAGGTTCAGCCCCAGCAGCAGCCAAAACAGCGCGATCAGCACCGTGGTGAAGCTGAAATAATGGTCGAAGAAGCCGCTCAGTAACGCGGCCAGGACGCCAGCACGCGTACCGAGCCACAATGCGGTGTCTCGATTCAGCGTCACGGCGTAGCCGTCGAGCCGGGCTTCTTTCCACCAACTGACGGTGACGGCGATGAACAGCAGCATGCCGGGGACGCCCAGCTTGTAGACGTAGTTCAGCCACAGATTGGAAATCCCCCACAACCCGGTGCCGGGGACAGGTGGGTCGACCTTGAAACCGATGCCCAGCGGGAACATCTTCATGGCGTCGGGAAAGTGCGTGTATTCCTGGAAACGGATCGCGGTGCTGGCGTCATTGCTGGAGAACAGCCCGATCAGTCGCTCTTGCAGCGGCGGGTAGAACATCAGCAGCGATGCACCGAGAAACACGCCGGCCATCAGCAGTCGGCCGACGTACGGCACCCGCCTGCGCGCCATCCAGCACATCACCAGAATCAGGCTGAGCAGGGCGCCGCGTGAGCCGGTAAACAACAGGCCGGCAGCGCCCAGCCCGGCCACCGACAGCCCCAGGGCGCGCATCGGACCTTGACGGGTGATGCCGATGCAGAATGCCAGCGGTAGCAGCATGGCCAAGGCACCGCCGGCGATGTTGGGGTGCGTCCACGGCGAACCCATGCGCGTCGACAAGCCGGACAGCCCTTCGTTGAGGGTCTCAAGGTTGCTGTAACCCAGCCCGCCGATGATCGAGATAATCGCCGTCGAGTTGCCGCTCTTGAGGTACACCGGAATCGACAGCAGCAACAGAAACAGCGTCCCCAGCAGAAGCGCGACCGTCATCTGCTCACGTGATTGTTCGTCGTTCAATAATCGAGGGACAAGAAACAGGGGGGACAGATTGAACAGCCAGCGCACCCAGTTGACCGGTCCGTTGCCTTCGGCACTGACCATCAGTTGTCCGGCCACGAAGGGCAGGGCGCTGAACATCATCAGGGCGATCAACCAGCGTTCGGTGCGCAGCAGCTGCAGCGGCGGGTTGTACAAGGCAAACAGCCGATGCGCCAACAGACTGGCCCAGATCAGCATCACCAGGGCTTCCGACACCGTGGTGCGGATGCCGATCTGCACCGTAGCGTAGGGCAAAAAGGTCGCCAGCACACCGAACAGCAACAGGCCACGCAGCGGGCGGCGAATGATCGTCACCACTGCGGCGACACCGATCAGTGCCGCCGTTACCTTGATGGCGGGCAGCACCCAGACCAGCACACCGAATAGCAGTGCGACGAACACGCCTACGGGCATGGCCAATGGCATCAGTCGGGCTCCCCGGTCAGCTCGTCCAGCAGTTCATTGAAGCGCTGGCGATACGCTTCGACGCCGTAACGGTGAGCCCAGGCCAGCAGCGGCGCCGGGTCATGTTTTTCTTCGGTGGACAGCATGCCCATCAGTCGCACCAGCGCGGCCTGGTCGTCGGGTGCGAAACGTGGGCTGCCGTCGGGCGTGACCTCGTCCAGAGAGGAACCGCTGGCGACCGCAACCGGCGTACCGACGCTCAGCGCTTCGACGACGGGCAACCCGAAACCTTCTCCGTAAGATGGATGCCACAAGCGGTCTGCCTGACGGTAGACGTGATGCAATTGGCCGTCGCTGATACCGCTGACGATGTGCAAACCGGGCAGCTCACGTTGCGCAACGGTCAATCCGTCAGGGCCACCGACCAGCATCAGGTCGGGGGTTTTTGGAAACTGTCGGCGCGCGATCTGCCAGGCCTCGACGAACCACGGGATGTTCTTGCGCGGCTCGCGGGTGCCCACGCACAACCAGTAACGCTCGGGCAGCGGGGTGTCGAGATCGGCGGGTTCGGCGGTGAAGCCTTCTACCAGGTTGGGCAGCACCCGTACCTTGTCCCGGGCATGGGGGAACAGGCGTACGGTTTCATCGGCCGTGAACTGTGACGGCGTCCAGATGCGGTCGGCGACCCGGACCGAATGACCGATGGACAGCCGATCGGTCTGACCGTAGATCCTGGCCTTGATCTTCGATCCGTGGGCGTTGCTCAGGGTCAGCTGGAAGACGTCATGAAGCTGCAGGATGTAGCGCATGCCCGCAGGCTTGCGGCCCATTGGAAGCCCCATGTTCAGGTTGGCCATGTAGACCTCTATCTCCGCATCACGCAACGCCTCCGGTAGAAAGAAGGCTTCGAAACGCAGGCGCTCTGGTAAGCGGTGAATGCCGTTGAGCGGGGTCGCCCAGCGTGGGCAATGGGCAATCTTGCGAACCGGATGTCCGAGCGGCCCGATGCCGAACAGTTGCAGCTGCACGTCGCGCCGTGCGCGGAAAGCGTCCTCCAGCGCGATGTTCTGTCGGCCGATGCCGCTGTTGGGAAAGCCCGTCGCCGGGCGGTAATCCAGTCCTACACGCATGCGTCAGCGTCCTCCTGCTGGTGAACCCGAGAGTAGATGCCTTCCAGCTGCGCGGCCGACACCGACCAGTCATGGTGCCTGCGCACGTAGGCACGACCGGCCTCGCCGATTTTCGCCAGTCGAGCGGGTTGCTCGATGGCCTCAACCAGCAGCAGTGCCAGACCGTGTGCGTCCTCGCACCCCAAGTAGTGGGTGCCGTTGATCACGTTCAACCCCGAACAGCCTTGCTCGGTGGTGACCACTGCAAGGCCCGCGGCCATGGCCTCAAGCACCTTGAGCTTGGAGCCGCCGCCTTCACGCAGCGGGGCGAAGAAGATCGCCGCTTCCTTCTGGACCGTGCGCAGGTCCGGCACGAACCCCAGCCAGTCGATGCGCGGATCGGCCCAGCGTTCTTTCCATTCTTCAGGCAGCGCATAGCCGCCAACGGTCATGCGGACCATCGGGTCGAGGTTCCAGACCTTGGGCATGATGTGTTCGAGCGCCCATTCCATAGCGTCCAGATTCGGCCCGTATTCGTAGTTGCCAATGAACAGCAGGCGTCGGCTGTAGCGGTCCGGGGAGACTTTGGCGTAGTAATCGCAGTCGACGCCGTTGACCACCACCGCCGTGGCTCTGGCGCTCAACCGGGCCAGGCCCTTGGCGTCTTCTTCGGTGACTGCGATCAGTTCGCTGGTCTGGCGGAACACGCGTGCTTCCCATTGCCTGTAACGCCACTGATCAAAGCGGGTGAACGGGCGCGCCCACTCGGGGAAGTGGTGATAGCTGGCGGCGCCGAGGCCGGACTCGACGTTGTGTTCGGTCATGATGAAGTGCTTGCCGGTGCGACGCAGCGGCTCTTCGAAAGGCTGAAAGCTGTAGCTGTGCTCAATCTGGATCACGTCCCATTGCTCTCGCAGCAAGGCTTCGAATTGCTGTTGCAGCGGCGCCGAGAAACCGTTCGCGCTGGCGAGCATCGGCGGTCTGGCGAACGCCACTGCGAGCAGCGTGCGAACGCTGCGCAACGGTCGCCGCGGGATCACGATCAGCCGCTCCAGCCAGGGTTCGAGCGCGGCGCGGGTGTCGTCGTCCAGTTCGGTCTTGGACTGCACCAGCAACGTGATGCGATGACCCCGCGCAGCGAGATTGCGCAGCAGATGAAACTGCCGGGTCTTGCCGCCGCTGGTGGTCGGCCAGGGCAGGTAGGGCAATGTCCAGAGAATGCGCATGGTCAGGGCTTCCAGACGAGAATTTGCAGAGTGGGCGTGAGCGGTACATCGACGCCCTTGGCGCTGGCCAGCTCGCTGTGGTTTCCGGTCAGCGGGTCATACAGTGTCGCGGTCTTGATGCCAGGGAAGTTCAGGTGGGCGCTGCTGGCGCTCCAGGCCATCAGCAGATGCGCGCCGTCCGTACGGTTCCATGCAATCGCATACAGGTCTTCGGGGATCGCCAGTGCAGGCGGTGGATCGGCAGGGGCCAGCGTCGGGCCGGTGACGTCGAAGAAATTTTTCAGCGCGCTGTAGACCGGCTTCGGTTCGCCATTGAGGTCCACGAGCCCGTAGCCTCTATCGCGTGTGCTGGCGCGTTGATCGAGGTCGCTGAGGTTGAACAGAAAGATGCGCTGGTAATCCATGGTGCTCATCATTGCCAAGCGCCGTAGCGTGTAATCAGCTTGGCCATCGAGCCCGACGATGTGCTGCATCTCCACCGGCCCTTTGTAGCTCGACCAGCCCCATTCGGTGGCCCACACGTCGCTGATGCCTGCATCATGCAAGCTCTTGTTCAGGGCGTTGCCACGCACCAGAAAATCCCGGTCGCCGATCGAGTCGCCCTCCGGGTACTCGGAATACGGATGGTAGGCCGCCGTGATCTTTTGACTGGCCAGGCCCTGATCGACCATGGATTGCAGCATGTAACCGGTGGAGCCGCGCATTTGTCCGTAATACGCGACGCCGGCGGTGACGATCGGTTTGCCAGGCAAGGCATTGCGGATGGCGCTGGCGGTCTCTGTCAGAAGGTTGTAGTAGGCGACGGGATCCGCTTGCGGGAGCCAGATGATGTTGGGCTCGTTCCAGACCTGCCAGTGGCTGACTTGCGGGTAATGCTGGGCGAGGGCGGTCATGCGCTCGGCAAAGATGCTGTTGTCGCGGGGCGGGTATTGGTCTGCGTTGCTGGCGCCCTGTGGTCCGCTGCTGTCGAAGGTTGCCGAACCCACCAGGTAGGCCACCGTGTTGTAGTTGTGTGGCGCGGCGGCAGCCATCGCTGCGTCCAGGTCAGCCAGGTTGTACTGCCCGGGCGACGGCTCGAGAATCGGCCAGTGCAACGTCCAGCGAATCCAGTTCAACCCCAACGCGTCGAGCCGCGTCATCTGTTTCTGGTAGATGTCCGGGGTGAAATAGTGGAATTGCACGTTCACCCCCAGAAAGTCCTTCCAGGTCACCGTGCGTTGCGCGCGCAACACCGTCTCGGCTTCCACGGCCGGACTGCTCAACGTCAATGCACAGGCGCTGACCCATGCCATCGCCCGTAACGCTCTGCCCTTCATGGACGAACCCCGCAAGCCTGTTGGAAAAGTGATTGAAAACGTTGGGCGGTCAGGCTCCAGACCCGCTCGCGTCCTAGCGTAGACGCCCGGTCGGCCCACGTCTGGGCCATTTGGGGTTGCTCGCACAAACGAGACAACGCTGCCGTCAGCGCCGGAACGTTGCCTTGCGGGTAAATTTCGCCATTACCGTGGGACACCTCCTCGGCAAACGAGCGGGCATCGGAAGTGATCACGCCCCGCCCGCAGGCCGTGGCCCACGAGAGGGCGCCGCTGGTGCCGCGCAGTTTGCCGAGGATCTTCAGCTTGCTCGACTCGCGATACGGCAGGACCATGACGTGATGCGCCTGGATCATCTGCGGGATGTCAACGGCCGGGAGGTCCAGCTGCCAGTTGATCAGGTCCGTCAGCCCGAGCTCACGGATATGCTGACGCAGTTGCTGCAGATAACTGCCCGAGGGGCCAAACGCCATTTCAGGTTCACTGCCGCCCGCAAGGGTCAGGCGCACGCGTGCGCGCAAGGCCGGTTTCTCGATAAAAAGCTGTGCCAGGGCTTCAAGCAAATCTTCAATGCCCTTGCCCCGATAGATGAAGCCAAAATAGAGCAGCTTGAGGGGCTGCAGCGCCGGCAACGGCAACGGCGTGATCGGCAGATTGCCGTGAGGAATCACGGCCATCTGGGCCTGTTGCAGACCCATGCGTTGTTGCAGGGAGCGATTTCCAATGTGAGTCAGGGTCACCAGCCGGGTCATGTGCCGCGCCAGCTGACGTTCCTCACGCAAGCAGAGCGGGTCGGCGAGTACGGTGGCAATTTCCGGCAGGGGCGAGCGCAGCGACGCCGCCATCGAGAGCGGCCAGGGCAGGGTATGCCGACGCCACACGAGGCGTTCAGGGTCGTGAACCGTCGCGGTCAGTGGCAACTGCGGGTAGCGCTCGCGCAACGCCCGCAAGGCGTGAAACTCGGCAAGCCGTCCGCCGCCGATCTCGGCATGCACCAGGTCGATGCCTGCCCAGTCGGCATCGGCCACACGCTGTCGGGCGGCCTCGGGATCGTTGCCAACGCCTTGAAGTGGCGTTCGGACCCTCACCCCCACCTCCTCAAGGGCTTGCTTCAGGTGGCCGGCGTAATCGGCGATGCCGTTCTGTTCCGGCGGCAAAGGGGCGAGCAGGGCAATTTGCATATTAATGCTGCCTCCGGAAGCGGCCGATCCAGGCCAAGACGCTCTCCGGAATTTCGAAGCGGCGGCGGTTGAGGATGATTCCGTCGACACGCTTGAACGCGGTGGTCAGCGTCGTCAGTGCATTTTGCAGCATTGGCAGGGTGGAGCTTTCTGCCCGGACCACCAGCACGATAAGGTCGGCATCGCGCAAGTGCACGAACGCTTGCTGGTTCGAGTAGAAGTCGGACGCAGCGATCAGCTGGATCTCACCCGGGTGCGCTATGCGTCCCTCTCCCACGCGGACGCTGTGGCCATGCTCTTCAAGGAGCGCGCGCAGGTGTTCGGCGACGAAGCTTACCCCCTCGCCCGAGTGCGCAGAGGTCAGGCCGATGCTCAACCCTTTGTCTGGCACCTGTTTGAGCGGCAGCACGCTGTACAGGCGATACAAACTGGCGATGAAGGCGCTGTTGCGATGCGGCTGCGCGACAGTCGTGTCCTGCAGGCTGCTCCACAGCGGCACGCCGAACTGTGCCTCGATCCTGTCACCATCGTGGATGCGCTGGTCCAGTAGATAGAACAGGTACAAGGCCAGCAGCCCGACACCCAGGCTCAACGGAATGGCCAGCAGCAACATCAACAGGCTTTTTGGAAATACCCGGGCTGGGTTGAGCGTGGCTGGCTCGATAATCGCAATATTGCTGATGCGCTTGTTATCCAGCTCGCGGTCGATGCGCGCCTTTTCCAGGCTGTCGGTGTAGAGGATGAAGTTCTTTTCCTCGGCATTCAGCTCGTTTTGCAGCCGCGAGAATCGGGGTTCGAGGTCCAGTGCCTGGGTACGGTCCTTCTCCAGTTGCGCCAGTTGTGCGTCGAGTTGCTCTCGCTGCACCAGCAGCCGGGTGTAACTGGCCTGCTGGTCGTTAAGGATGTTTTGCAGGCGGGTGAACAGCGGATTAGGCGCGATGTTTTCAGTGCGTTGCACCGTCGTTGCCTGACTGCTCCACAGCGCCGTGAGGTTTTTGATCTCGTTGTCCAGCGCCTGGACTGGAGGCGCGCTTTCCTTGAACGAGCGCAGCAGTTCCTGACGCTCGACTTCCTTGCTGTTGATGCGGTTTTGCAAGTCCTGACGGCTAGGATTAAGGGCCAGCTCCTTGCCCGAGCTGATCAGCCGCGTCTGCTTGTTCATCTGCTCCTGAATCTTGTCCATCCCGGCCTTGGTCGACGCAATGGATCGGGCGGTGTTGTTGCGCTCGGTGCGCAGGTCATTCAGACCTTGGGCGATATCGGCCAGCCGTTGATTGATGCTCACGGTGCCCATCTGGTCGAGCAGTGTCTGGATGTCGTGCTTATGAGAAAGAATGTTGGCTTGCGTGTCCTTCACCTCTTGCTCGTAAAACGCATAGAGGTTCACGCGGCCCAACGTCCGGGCGCGTTCGTCGCCGTACTCATCGACCCAGCTTTTCAATACCGCCTGGGCCACCTCGGGATCGCTCCAGGTGAACGTCAGCTCCATCACCGAAGAGCCCGGTTCGTGACTGGCCTTGAAATTCTTTTCAAGGTCTTCGGCAAGCCGCTCTTGCGGTGAACGGGCCTCGACCAGTCCGAGCATTTCCACCCCGCTGCGGATGACATCGATGATGGCTCGGAAGGCCGCACCTGGCGCGTTTTTGATGGCGGCGAAAACGCCGGTGGGCTGCGGTGCCTCAGCGAGCTTATCCATGTACTGCTGTGCGACCAGGCGGATGATCGGGCGACCCGTCAGCATGCGTTCTTCGTCGAGCAACGGATCGCGCAGGGCACTCGGCACGGCGATCGACTGCCGGTCAGCGAGTTCGAGTGGCACGGTGCTGGTGTCACGGCCAGGCTTGACCAGCAGCAAGGCTGTGGACTCATACCGGTTGGGCAACAGGAAAGCGCCGAGCACGATGATCGCGAACGTCGCCACTACGGTGATCTGCACCTCCCGCCGGAAGATGAAAAACAGGCGCAACACGTCGCGGAATGAGCGGATGGTTATCATGTCGGCGGTCCCTTCCGATTAGTTGTTGTCGCGCAAGTTGTAATTCACACCAAAGCCCAACGATTTAGAGAAGGGGATCAACTGGTTGAAGTACAGATTCACGCCATCGATCTTGTTGCCGACCCCGGACTTAGGGACGAACACAACATCGCCACGCTGCAACAACACCGGCGCCGTCGGGCCACCGCTGCCCGCGTACAGCAGCTTGCTGTAATCGAAGAAATACGTTTTATAGAGGCCGTCGTCGCCCTGACGCAGCAGCGCGACGAGGCGCGCATCGGCATCCGGGTTGATGCCTCCGGCGCCTACCAGCGCCTGCTCAAGGTTAGTGACCACCGACACGGGCAGGTTGGCCGGATTGCGCACCGCCCCTCCCACGAACACCATGTTGCTCGGTGCCTGGCTGATGTTGATGGTAAGCGCGGTTTCCCGGTAGACCGGTGCAAGCTTGTCTTCGAGGACTTGGGTGAGCTGCGGCACGGTCAACCCGGCTGCTTTCACCGAGCCGATGTATGGGTAGGCAAACGTGCCATCGTTGAGCACCGGAAACAGCGTCAGTTCATAGATGGAGTTGGCAGTGAACGCCGAGATCGAAGGCGCTTCGCCTGTGTTGCGCACGATACGCAGGGTGTCACCCGCGTGAATGCGTTCAGGCGGCAGCGGCTTGCCAGCCAGGGCCCGGCCTGCATCCTGCGCAGCCTTGATTTCCGGTGATTCCGGCAGCCCTATCCGTGCGGGTGTGTTGCACGCGCACAGCACCAGCACGCTGACGAGCATCAGCGTGTTTTTCATGGGTCCAGAACTCCTGTCACGCATGAATACGGCTCCCTTGCGGGTAAAACAATCATGTCGGCGATACTGCCAAGTCCAATGTCTGTAGTGCCCCGGCTGGGCCGTGGGCGGGGTGCCGCTTAGGGGAGAACGGTGGCCTCACTGCGTTAAAGGAGTATCAGCCGCGACGCGCGCGGCCGGTTCAGGGGTTGATCAGGCCGTCGGTGTCGCCGGTACGCGACCGTACACATCGGTGAAGCGTACGATGTCGTCTTCACCCAGGTACTCGCCACTTTGTACCTCGATCATCACCAGATCGATCACGCCGGGGTTGACCAGACGGTGAGTGTGGCCAGGCTTGATGAAGGTAGATTCGTTGGTGTCGAGCATGAATTCACGCTCGCCGTTGGTGACACGAGCCATGCCGCTGACGACAATCCAGTGTTCGCTGCGATGGTGGTGCATTTGCAGCGACAACGACGCCTGGGGCTTGACCACGATGCGTTTGATCTTGAAGCGCTTGCCTTCTTCAAGGACCGTGTAGGTGCCCCAAGGGCGGGTCACGGTGTTATGCAGCAGGTAAGCCGGGTGGCCTTGGCGCTTGAGCTCCTGAGCAATGACCTTGACTTCCTGGCTGCGCTCGGCGTCGGCGATCAGCAGGGCGTCCGGGGTGTCGATGATGATCAGGTTGTCCAGACCGACGGCACCGACCAGTCGCTTCTTGGAGTCGATGTAGCAGTTGGTGACGTCGTGCAGCACGACCTGGCCGTTGCACTGGTTACCGTTTTCGTCCGCCGGAGCCAGTTCGCGAATCGCTGACCACGAACCGATGTCGCTCCAGCCAAGCTCGCACGGCACCACGGCCACTTTTTGCGAGCGCTCCATCAAGGCGTAGTCAATCGAAATGTCCGGAGCGAGGGCGAACGTGGTGGCGTCCAGTTCCATCTGTCGTTCATTGCTGCCTGCTTTGCTGTTGCATTGGGAAAGGCAGTGACGCACAGCCGCCAGCACATCGGGTGCGTAGGTTTCCAGTTCGTGCAGCAGCACGTCGACGCGCATGCAAAACATCCCGGCGTTCCACAGGTGCAGGCCACCGTTCAGGTATTCGTTGGCGGTGGTCGCGTCGGGTTTCTCGACGAATCGAGCGACCTGGTACGCCTTGTCACTCAAGGCCTGGCCTTTTTCGATGTAACCAAAGCCGGTTTCCGCGCGCGTGGGGACCAGGCCGAAGGTCACCATCCAGCCTTCATCGGCAAGCTTGCGGGCGTCTTTGACTGCCCTGGCGAACGCCTCTACATCGTGGATCAGCTGATCGGCAGGCAGGATCAGCAACTGAGCGTCGTCACCCTGCAGCGCCTGCACATGAAGCGCGGCAGCGGCGATGGCGGGCGCGGTATTGCGCCCGAATGGCTCCAGCAGGAAGTCCAGGTGAATCTTGTTCTTGTTCAACAAGCGATAGTCGTCGACGGTCCGGAAATAAACTTCCCGGTTGGTCACCGTCAGCAGGCTTTCGACGCCGTCCAGGCTGCTGGCTCGGTTGAAGGTTTTTTGCAGCAGGCTTTCGCCATCTGGCAGACGCATGAACGGCTTTGGCATTGCTTCACGTGAGACTGGCCATAATCGAGTGCCGGCACCGCCGGCGATAATGCAGGGAATAAGGGTGCCCATCAGTAAGCCTCGCGAGAGAAGAGCACTGCCGGAACAGTGCGCAAAAGGATGTATAAATCGAACCAGACGGACCAGTTTTCGATGTACTCAAGGTCGAATTCGACACGCTTTTCGATCTTTTCCACCGTATCTGTCTCACCACGAAAACCGTTGATCTGAGCCAGCCCGGTAATGCCCGGTTTGACCCGATGACGCGAGGTGTACTCCTTGACAGCTTGTTCGAACAAAATGCCGGCGGCCTTGGTGGCCGTGGCATGTGGGCGCGGCCCCACCATTGACATACTGCCCGCGAACACGTTGAACAATTGCGGTAACTCATCCAGGCTGGTCTTGCGGATGAAACGTCCGATGCGGGTCACCCTGGCATCGCCCTTGACCGTCTGCTGCTCAGCCGTAGCGTCCGCCTGATGGGTGTGCATCGAGCGAAACTTGCACACTGTGATCAAGCGGTTGTTGTAGCCATAACGTTTTTGCCAGAACAGTACCGGTCCTCGGGAGTCCAGCTTGATGGCCGCGGCGATGACCAGCATGACCGGCGACAGCAGCAGGATCGCCAGGCTCGACAGCAACATGTCTTCGACCCGCTTGAACAATGGCGACCAGCCGCGCAACGGCACGTCGGAAGCATTGAACATCGGCAGGCTGGCGACCTCGGTGATTCGATTGTGCGCGTGCCTGAAGGCGACCATGTCCGGTACTAACAGCACGTTGACCGGCAGCCTGCGCAGCTCCCGAATGATGTAATCCATGCGGTTTTCTGCCGACCAGGGCAGGGCGACCAGCACCTGCGTGACTTTCTCCTCGCGGATCAGGCCTTCAAGGTCCTTGGTGTTACCGAGCAGGGGCAGGCCGGCCATGGTTTTCGGCAGGCGACCGATGCGGTCGTCGATGAACCCCAACACCCCGGAGCGGATGTCCTGGTTCTGCAGCATGTATTCGGCCAGGCGCTGTCCGTTCTCCGTGGCGCCCAGAATCACTGCGTTCTGCAGGAAGAACCCGCGCGCCATCAGGCGCTTGTAGATCAGCAGGAGCAGCACGCGGTCGGCGCAGAACATCGCCAGGCTGGCGACAAACCACACCATCAGTTGTTCTTGGGTGATGTAGTCGAAAAGGTCCATCGCCTTGTGCATGAACAGCAGCACGCAAAACGCGGACGACCAGACGAACAGGATCATTTTGAAGCGAGAGCGGTTGGTGAAAATGCTTTCCGAATAGACCCCCAGCGCTTGGAACATCAACACGCATACCACCCCGAAAAAGACCTGCACCATCAGGTAGCTCTCAGGGGCTGTCGGCGTTTCGGTTTTCCAGTAGGCGAAAATCAGGATGCCGGGCAAGACGGCTGTGACTCCATGAACCAGCCGGACAGCGAACAGGAAATACTCGATCAGGCTGGTGCGCGTCAGCAGAAGGCTGTCGACCGGTTGCAGTCGCATACATCGTCCTCACATCTTCGATCCATGAATCCCTGACTGGCTTAGCTGCCCTGCATTCCATCTAAAAGTCAATTTAATGACTTTTTTGTAGGGTATTTCACTATTAGCCAATAATTTGTCGATTAAGCACCCTATTGACCTGCATTTCAATCCCGTCGTCAGGAAAAAATCCCACTTTTTCTAAGGCGATGTAGGACTACTTCCAAAAGCAGGTCAGGAAATCCCTCAAACGAGTGCTTACGAGAGTAAAGCCCATGAAACAGTCACTGTCATGCCAAAGACGGTCGTAGCCGGTGGGGGCGATGCCTGTGTCGGACCCTGACGGCAGGCCGTGGGGTCCGGGGTTGAATGGTGATGGGCATTTGGATCCTTCGGCCTGACGCAAAAAAAAATCGATGACCGGGCTTTTTTTCGCGGGCCTGAGGTCAACACTTCACGCAACGAATCGCACAGGACGAGGGAAAGGTATGACAGAGCGCAGGGCACTTTTGATTCTTCATGGTAAACAGGCGCTCAACGACGACGTTCGCGACGCCGTCAACCGTAAACGCAAGCATGGTTGGGAGCTGGACGTTCGATTGACGTGGGAGGGCGGCGACGCGCAGCGGCTGGTCGCAGAAGCGCTGGCGGCGGGGCATACGCAAATCATTGCAGGCGGTGGTGACGGGACGCTGCGCGATATCGCCGAGGCGCTGGCTTTGGCGCAGAGCAACGCAAGCCTCACCATCCTGCCATTGGGCACTGCCAACGATTTCGCCCGTTCTGCAGGCGTCCCGCTGGAAATCGAACGTGCACTCGATTTGCTGGATGTGCCGGCGCGTACGGTCGACATGGGCGCTGTCGACGGCCAGCTGTTCCTTAACATGGCCACGGGAGGTTTCGGCAGTCAGGTTACGGCCAACACCTCGGAAGACCTGAAAAAGGTGCTGGGCGGTGCGGCGTATCTGTTCACAGGGCTGTCGCGTTTCAGTGAGTTGAAAGCGGCTTATGGCGAACTGAGCGGTCCGGATTTTCATTGGCGTGGCGACTTGCTCGCGCTGGGGATTGGTAATGGTCGGCAGGCGGGGGGCGGGCACCCGCTGTGCCCGAATGCGCTAGCGGATGATGGGCTTCTCGACATCAGTATTCTGCCGGCGCCACAGGAAGTCGTGGGTACGCTCAAGAGTTTGCTGGAGGGCGGGCTGGGACTCGACAACCTGTTCGTTCGCGCGCGCTTGCCGTGGGTTGAACTGAAGTCCGCCGAAGGGCTGGATATCAATCTGGACGGTGAGCCGTTGCGTGGTGAAAACCTGCGCTTCGAGGCGCGTCCCGGCGCGTTGCGCATTCACCTGCCTGCGCATTCGCCGTTGCTGGGGCAGTCGAAGCGGATCGGCTGACGCACACGTCGTCTTGCCCCGTGAGAGGACCTGCGTGCGCGATGCAGCACTTAGATCTCTCAAGTTGCAGCGATGAGCATACTCTTCTGCAAAAGGAAGACAGAGCGAAGGGGGGCAGTCGACGACGGACAAACGTTTGCGCGGTGCGGCGAGCGTCAATCGTCGAGGCTGATGATCTGCTCCCTCACACAGAACAGCACCAGGCCCGCCACGTCGTAGATCTGCAATCGCTTCATGATCTGCGAGCGATGGGTCTCCACGGTCTTCACGCTGAGGTTCAGGCCATTGGCGATTTCCCGCGTGGATTTGCCACGTACGATCAGGCGCAGGATTTCCAGCTGGCGTGCGGTGAGATTGTGGTTCTCGACCGCCTCTACCTTGTTCGCCTGAGCACTGACCAATGCCTGGTTGATCACAGTGTGCGCAATGGCGGGGCTGAGGTAGCGTTCGTCGTTTCTCAAAGCCTCCAGGGCCTGCTCGATCTCGGTGCCGGTGGCGTCCTTGAGTAGATAACCGTGCGCGCCGGCCTCCAGCGCCCGCATGATCATCTGCGGTTCGGTGTGCATGGACAGAATCAGCACCTTGCTGTCTGGCAAAGCGTTGTGAAGCCGCTCCAGCGCATCCAGTCCGTTGCTGTCCTTCATCGAAATGTCGAGCAGGATGATGTCCGGCTTCAATTCCAGTGTCATCTCCAGCAGGTGATCGCCATTGGCGGCTTCGCCGACGACCTGATAGCCGGGAATATCGGAAACCAGTGCGCGAACACCCGCACGAATCAGAGCGTGGTCGTCGACCAGTAGAAGGTTGCAGATCATGAGTGCTTACTTATGTCGGCGCGTTCCCGAGCGCGGGGCGCCCAGGGAAACAAGGCTTGAATGTGAGTGCCGCAGCCGGGCTCGCTTTCTACGGTCAGGTGCCCGCCCAGCAGGGTGGCCCGCTCGACCATGCCCGCCATGCCGCGTTGCCCTTGTCGACCCGGATTGGCAGCGGGCGAAAAGCCCAGCCCGTCGTCGGAAATGCTCAGTGCCAGACCGTCGGGACGACGCTGAATGCGCACCAGCAGGTTCTTCGCCTGCGCGTGGCGCAGCATGTTGGTGACCGCCTCCTGCGTGATGCGAAAGGCCGCAACGGCCATCTCCTCAGGGATGCCAGCCAGCCGCTGGTGGCATTCAAGGCTCCAGAGCACAGGCGTGTCCACCAGCGTGCGCAGCAGGTGCGCACGCAAGCTGGCTTCGAGCCCCAGGCTTGTTAGCTGTCTTGGATTGAGGATGGCCGACACGTCTCGTACCTTGGCCAGGGTTTCGTCGAGTATGTTGTTGAGCATGGCGCAGTGGGGATGCAGGTCTTCGGTCGCCCGACGTTGCAGCCAGTCACTTTGCAGTTTTGCGGCGGTCAGCATCTGACCGATATCGTCATGCAGTTCGCGGCTCAGGCGATGGCGCTCTGTTTCCTGCACCTGCAACATATGGTCGGCCAGCTCCTGAGGCTGGAACTCTATGGTCTTGCTGGTGCGACTTACGCAGTAACAGACGCCCAGCAAGGCGAGCACATTAATGAGCGCCAGCGCGGACGAAAGGCCATCTTCAAGAAAAAAAGCGACGACATTGCACACAGTGATCGCGAGACAGGCTATCGCTACCCGTCGAGGTACGGTGTTCAAGCTCATAGGCCATAAGGTAAAGGTCTTGTTGCTGCCATGCATAGCGGATGAAGCCATCGGATAATTGTTGCGGATACCTGAACGGGACGTGTCAGGCCACTTATCGTAGTCAACAGAGCGGGGCGCGTCTGCTCACCTTTGTTCGTGTGTACACAAAACCAGAAATCGACTTAGAAAAAACAACGTGTTCACACACTTCCCGCTTTTATTCGCGGGCGCCGATCTTACCTTAAATGTCGCCGTTGTTATGTGTCGCGTGCAAATAACGCATTCAAGAAGGTTGTCCATTTAGTCAGGAATTATAATTGGCACGATAGTGCTAATAATGCGCCAGGCGGCATATAAGCCGTTGTCTTCACAAAAGTTCAGCGTGCCGTTTGCCACGTTACGCTGCGACAGAAGACGCAGGCATGCCGTGTTTGAATCCGGCCAATCGCGGGGTGCGCAACCAGGTCTGCTGCCGGACAGGTCACCCCGGCGAAGATGAGCGGCAGGGCGCCGCAGCGGGGAGAACTCAGAGTGCGCTGGAGCGTTCGGCACGTTCGCCGAGGGCGGCGTCCGAATGAACCGACGTGATAGGGACGGGCCACTCAACAGGAACGGCAGGGCTGCTTTCCACCTGGCCGATGCCGCAACAGCAGCCGAACTGTTCCAACAGATGTTGCTGTTCAGTGTCGTCCAGCGGCAATTGACCGGTGAGGGGATCAACCAGTTCGATCTGCCACGACAGCAGCGACAGGCACTGGCGCAAGGAAATGAGTGCCTTGGGCTGCAAGCGTCCGGCAGCACCGGCAAAGTACAAGAGGTAACGCAATTGTCTGGCGAAGCTGGCGATCGCCTGAACGTGAGCCGCGTCGGATTTGCCGGCGATCTGTTGCAACGTGCCAAGCAGGCACTCGATCGCATCCTTATCGTCGCTGATCAGTTCCAGGTGACTCAGGCATTCGTCTGCGCGGCCCATAAGGTGCTGGGTATCGCTGAGAAAATCACCGTGCAGTTGATGCCACTCATTGCCGTTCAGCATCTGAAATCTCCACTCTTCATGGACAGCGAATCAAGGTCGCAGGGGGCGAGTGGCCCAAAGTTAATGTTGAAGGCAATTGAAAGTCTGTAGGGCGTTTCTGATTGTTGTGATTTGTTTGCGGTCAGCGAGGTGCAATCGTGTGCGACACCCCATGCCGCAGCCCAGACAATCCGGTCTGTTATCACTGGTGTGACGAGGGGGTCGGGGGATTCCACGAGCGCGACCACGTACCTGACTCCATTCATTCAATGAGAATGGCGTCACAATAATGGCTATTAGAAACCGCGAATATCAGGTTTGCCCTGATTGTGGTTAAGGAATACCCCTAGGGCGCCGCTGAGACCGTCTGCAGATTAGACGCACAGCCACTATTCGTCTGCAGTTTCAGTCTTTTAGATGCACGCCAGTAAAGCATGATGTTAATGTGATATCAATCGTGCCGTCGGGCATTTTTAACGGCATTAAGGTCTGCACCGGTTCTGCCGATAACGGGTAGGCGGACTTACTAGAACCTGCTCCAGGAGCAACAGATGGCTGGCATTCTCGACACAGTAGACCAACGAACACAGCTGGTGGGTGAGAACCGCCTGGAAATCCTCATGTTCCGCCTGGCGGGTCGGCAACTGTTCGCGATTAACGTGTTCAAGGTGCAGGAAGTGCTGCAATTGCCCAAGTTGACGCTGATGCCGCAGCGTCATCCGTTTGTTTGTGGCGTGGTGAACCTGCGCGGTCAAACCCTTCCTGTGATTGATCTGTCTCAGGCCATCGGCATGCGCCCGCTGGTCCCGGGTCCTTCTAGCACCATTATCGTTACCGAATACAACCGCTCGGTCCAGGCGTTCCTGGTCGGCGGCGTCGACCGCATCGTCAACATGAATTGGGAGGCCATCCTGCCGCCGCCCAACAGTGCAGGGCGCCAGCATTATCTGACCGCGATCAGCAAGGTCGACGACCAGTTGGTCGAAATCATCGACGTCGAAAAGGTGTTGGCGGAAATCGTCCCTTACAGTGCCAAGGTGTCTCGCGACAAGCTGGAAGACCCCGTTCTGGAGCGTGCCCGTGGTCGCGAAGTGTTGCTGGTCGATGACTCGAACGTGGCGCTTTCGCAACTGCGTGACACCTTGTCTCAGCTGGGGGTAAAGATGCACGTGGCCAGAGACGGACTCAAGGCGTTGAACATGCTCAAGGGCTGGGCTGACAGCGGCGAGGTGATGACCGACAAATTGCTGATGGTTTTTACCGACGCGGAAATGCCTGAAATGGATGGGTACCGGTTAACCACTGAAATACGCCACGATCCGCGTCTGCGCGGTCTGTATGTGGTCCTGCATACGTCGCTGTCTGGCAGCTTCAACGAATCGATGGTAAAGAAGGTCGGCTGCGACAACTTCCTTTCCAAATTCCAGCCGGACAAACTGGTGGATGTGGTTCGCGAGCGTCTGATGCTCGACCACTGATTCACTCGCGCGCGTTTCGAGCCCCTTGCTGTATGGAGGGGCTTTTTTGTATCTGTACCGATCCTCAAGGCTTTGCCTCGTATAAAGTGACGGCTTTGCGCTCATCACTTCAAGGACGCGTCCATGTTGCATCTCAGTGCGCTGTATCGGTATCCCCTGAAATCCTGCAAGGCCGAACCGCTGCGTCAGGCCAGCTTCGACGCGTTGGGGTTGACGGGCGATCGACGCTGGATGCTGGTTGACGAGAGCAATGGTCGCTTCTTCACCCAACGCGCCTTGCCGCAGATGTCGCAATTGTCCGTGCTGTGGAATGGTCGCGGCGGTGTGACGCTGTCGGCACCGGGTATCGAGGCGCTGGAGGTCCCGCTGCCGGAAGATCTCGAAGCCAACTTGCGCGGTGTAACGGTCTGGCGCGACACCTTGCGTGTGCCCGATGCGGGCGACGAGGCGGCCCGCTGGGTGAGTGAGTTCATCGGCAAGCCCGCCCGCATGGTGCATATGCCCCAGGAGCGGGCGCGGTGGCTGCCGTCCGGGTATGGCACGGTCGAGGACAAGGTCGCGTTCGCCGACGGATTTCCGCTGTTGTTGATCGGCCAGGCGTCGCTGGACGATCTGTCCGCAAAAATCGGCCGGCCTCAGGAGATGTTGCGGTTTCGCCCGAATCTGGTGGTGGAGGGGGCTGAGGCATTCGCTGAGGATGGGTGGAAGCGTATTCGCATTGGTGGCCTGGAGTTTCGGCTGCTCAAGGGGTGCTCCCGTTGCATTCTGACCACGATCGACCCGGCCACCGGCAAGCGCAGTGAAGACCGTGAGCCGCTGAGCACGCTCAAGACTTATCGTGAGAAAGAAGGTGAGGTGTGGTTTGGGCAGAACATGGTGAATGACGGCCCCGGTGTGGTGGAGGTTGGGATGGAGGTTGAAGTGCTCGAGTGATGTTGCGCTGTGCGAATGACGCGCAGGTGTGTTCTTCAGCGCGGGATTTCGGTTTAAATCCGTGGCCTGCGTTCAGTCGGCACCCCAGTCGCGTTTTGTGGTGCCTGGACTATCGCTTAGGAAAAGCAAAATCAAAAGCATCGAATGACGGAAATCCCGTAGGAGCGTGGCTTGTCCCGCGATCTGCCGCGCAGCGGCAGTAGAGTCAGGCCACCCGGTGTGTCAGAGAGACCGCATCAGCCGGGTTTGCTGCCGCTGAGCGGCAGATCGTCCGAGTGCGGCCCAGAGCAAGCGCGCTCCTACAGGGACTGCGTCAACCAGAGAGTTGTGTTCAGTTTTTGTTCTGTGTCTGCTGTTGATTTTGCTTCTTATACATCAATGGCCCAAACGCCGCAGAGCGCGACTTGGGTGTAGGCCAAACCGTATCTGCGCGGCCAGAGTAATGGGGTCTTCACCCGAACCAGCCCCAGTCAGCCGCTAAAAAAAGGGGCCGATCACGCTGATGTGATCGGCCCCTTTTATTCAAGCCATCACGGCTCAAAAGTCATCAAAAAACCGCTCATGCCAATCCACCAGAGGCTGCGGTGCATTCAGCTTCTGACCATAGATCACCGCATACGACAACACGTTCTGCACATACTGACGCGTCTCGTCGAACGGAATGCTCTCGACCCACACGTCGAACGACAAATGATTCGCGCCTCTGAGCCACTGCCGCACACGACCCGGACCTGCGTTATACGCCGCCGAGGCGAGCACCCGGTTGCCGTTGAACTGCGCATGAACCTGACTCAGGTAAGCCGCACCCAGTTGAATATTCTTGTCCGGATCCAGCACCTGCGCCGGGGAGGCCAGCGGAATGCTGAATTTGCGTGCCGTCTCCTTGGCGGTGGCGGGCATCAATTGCATCAGGCCGCTGGCACCGACGCCTGACCGGGCATCGTCCATAAAGGCGCTTTCCTGGCGGGTAATGGCGAATACCCAGCTTGAATGCAGACCGCGGATCTGTGCTTCACGCACCAGAGTATCCCGATGGGCCATGGGGAAGCGAATGTCGAGGTCATCCCAGTATTGCGCCTGACTGATGGTGCGAATGGCCGGGAAGTACCAGTGCATGTCGTAGGCCAGCTTGGCCTGGGCGACCATTTCGTCGCGGGTGAAGCGGCGGGTGACGTGGTACCACTCGCGACGCCCGTTGACCACCTCGCCACGTTCATAGAACTCCAGCGCCCGACGCACGCCCGGCGTATTGCGGACCTTGTTGATCGTTGCCTGGCTCAGCATCAGTGGTTTGTTGTTGAGCATGTACGGGGTCTGGGTTCGGTCGGCGGCAAGGAAACCGTAGAAATCGCGCTCCTTCGACACCGCCCGGTACAGCGCCGGCAGTTGCGGGTTGTTGGGCTGGGACAGCTCTAGAGAACGTGCCTGCCAGTAGCGCCAGCGGTTGGTCGTGGCCAGATCCTGGGGTAGGCGTCGGGTCAGTTCGTACGCATCATTCCAGCGACCCAAGCGCAGCAACAGGCGCAGACGCCATTCAGTGACGGTATTGTCGCGCAGGTCAGGGTCGTATTTGGTCATCACCTCAAGGGCGCGACCATCGTAGCTGCGCGCCAGCGTCAGCCCGATTTCCTTGGCGATCTGCACTTGCTCTTCATGAGAAAAGTGCAACACCGGGGAGTAGCTGTCCAGTAGCTCCATCGCGCGCTGGGGGTCTTGCTTGGCCAGGCGCCTCAGGCCCAGGCCAACCACATCCGACATGGCTTCGTCGGCCGGCATGAACTGGCCCTGGTTGTTGACCATTTCCGGCTTCTGCGCCACGGCGATCAGCAAACGGCCCTGTGGCGCCAGGGTGGTCATGCTGTTGACCAGTTGATTGGCCAGCGCGTAATTGCGCGCTTGCGCCGCCAGCTTGGCGCGTTGCCAGCGCTTCTGTTCGGTCAGTTGACCTTCCACGGCCCATTGCGTGAAGAAGGTGTCGCAGGCCGTTGGCAGGGTCTTGCCCGTCATCCAGGTCTTTTCGGCGTTGGCGTAGCCTTCCGACCGAAGGTTATGGCTGAGCTGATAAGACCCGTAAAGGCAGTCGAGCTCCACGAAGTTGAGTTTGGGGTCGTAATACTTGACGAAAGGTTGCCAGTCGCCTCTCGACGCGAGCAGGCGCAACCAGCGCAACTTCATGAAGTTGGCTTGCGGAAGGTCGCCATGATCGGCGAGAAATTTCTCGACTTCGTCATTGCTCGCGGTATTCAGGCGAGCCGTCAGCTCGTCGTACGCCAGGTAAGGTTCGAGAGGGTAGTCCGCCAACGCTGCACCGTACATGCGATAAGGACCCGCATCGCCTTTGGCCAGCGCGCGTTTGGCTTGATCGTAATATTGACGTTGGGTGGTGATATCGACCGCTTGGACGGACTGGGCGGCGGTGGCCGACAGAAGCAGGCAGGACAAAAGGCTGAACAAACGACTGCGCATGAGACTTCCGTGCAGATGAACCGTGAAAAGTGCCGTTAGCTTAGCCTTTTGCCAGCGCGGGTTGAAGCGCGAAGGTGTGGGCGAGTGGGTTGAGGAAACAAATACTTGCAGTTGAAGCGGGTGGTGGCCCCGGGATTCTCAACACCTCATCGAATCCCGCCCAATCCTTGTGCTATCTCAGGTAGAATGCGCGCCCGGTTTTTGGAGAAGCTCATGACCCTGCTCAAATTCACCGATGTGTCCCTTGCGTTCGGCGCCATGCCGTTGTTGGACAAGGTGTCCTGGCAGATCGCCCGTGGAGAGCGGGTCTGCATCATCGGTCGTAACGGCACCGGTAAATCCAGCATGCTGAAGCTGGTCAAGGGCGTGCAATTGCCCGATGACGGCAGCGTGTGGCGTGCACCCGGCCTGAAAATCGGCGAATTGCCCCAGGAATTGCCCGTGGCCGATGGCCGCACGGTGTTCGACGTCGTGGCGGAAGGCCTGGACGGCGTGGGTGCCTTGCTCGCCGAATACCATCACCTGAGCCAGAACATCGTCACCGCCGAAGACCTGGACAAGCTGATGCACGTGCAGTCGGACCTCGAAGCCCGTGACGGCTGGCGTCTGCAGCAACTCGTCGACAGTACCCTCAGCCGCCTGCAGCTGCCTGCCGACAAGACCCTCGCCGAGCTGTCCGGTGGCTGGCGTCGTCGTGTCCTGCTGGCGCAGGCACTGGTGTCCGAACCTGATTTGCTGTTGCTCGACGAACCGACCAACCACTTGGATATCGGCGCGATCGCCTGGCTGGAAGAGGCGCTCAAGGAATTCCAGGGTGCCGTGCTGTTTATTACGCACGACCGGTCTTTCCTGCAGAACCTTGCGACCCGCATTCTCGAGCTGGACCGTGGCGGCTTGATCGACTGGAACGGCGACTACGCCAGCTTCCTGGTGCACAAGGAAGCGATGCTCGCCGCCGAAGAAACGGCGAACGCGTTGTTTGACAAGCGTCTGGCCCAGGAAGAAGTGTGGATTCGTCAGGGCATCAAGGCCCGTCGTACCCGAAACGAAGGTCGTGTTCGTGCCCTCAAGGCGTTACGCGTAGAGCGCAGCGAGCGCCGTGAGCGCACCGGCAAGGCTAATATCCAGCTGGACACCGCCGACAAGTCCGGCAAGCAGGTCATGGTCCTGGAAAACGTCAGCTTCGCGCACCCCGGCGGTCCGATGCTGATCAAGGATTTCTCGATGGTGCTGCAGCGCGAAGACCGCATCGGTCTGCTGGGCGCCAACGGTACCGGCAAGACCACCCTGCTCAAGCTGATGCTGGATAACCTCCAGCCCACCAGCGGCTCGGTGGAAGTCGGCACGCGTCTGGACGTCGCTTATTTCGACCAGCTGCGTCATCAGCTTGATCTGGAAAAGACCGTGATCGACAACGTCGCGGAAGGTCGCGACTTCATCGACATCGACGGTCAGAGCCGCCACGTGCTCAGCTACCTCGGCGATTTCCTGTTCAGCCCACAACGTGCGCGGACGCCGGTCAAGGCGCTGTCGGGTGGTGAGCGTGCACGTTTGCTGCTGGCCAAGCTGTTCAGCAAACCCGCTAACCTGCTGGTCCTCGACGAACCCACTAACGACCTGGACGTCGAAACGCTGGAATTGCTCGAAGAGGTGCTGCTGACCTTCAAGGGCACGGTACTGATGGTCAGTCACGACCGGGCATTCCTTGATAACGTCGTCACCAGTACGCTGGTCTTCGAAGGCGAGGGCAAGGTGCGTGAGTTCGTCGGTGGCTATCAGGACTGGTTGCGTCAGGGCGGTTCGCCGCGTCTGCTGGGCGTGACCGAAAGCAAATCCGGCAAGGCCGATCTGAACTCGGCGATTGTCGAGCCGGTCGCCGCCCCGGCGCCTGTGCAGGATGCCGCGCCTGTAGCGAAGAAGAAGCTCAGTTACAAGCTGCAGCGCGAGCTGGAGGCTTTGCCTGGCGAGATCGATGCCAAGGAGCAGCAGATCGCGGCGGTTGAGGCGGAAATCGCTGACCCTGCTTTCTATCAGCGTCCTGCCGCCGAGACGACCAAGGTGCTTGCGTCGCTGGAGCAGATGAACAGCGAGCTCGAGGCGCTGGTGGAGCGCTGGGCTGAACTGGACGAGTAATCCACGGACACCTGGCAACGAAAAAAGCCCGAGCCCCTTCAAGGGTTCGGGCTTTTGCTTAGGCCAGCGCGTTACTCGGCGCGTTTGACCAGACGCACCGCCAGCACGTCGCAAGGTGCGCCGTGCAGGACGTCGTTGGCGGTAGAGCCGAGCAGCAGCGAAAGGCCGTGACGACCGTGACTGCCCACTACGATCAGGTCGACGTTGTGCTCCTTCGCCAGGTTATGGATTTCCTGCCGAGGCTGGCCGTAGGTCAGGTGGCTGTCGCCGGTGTGCACATCGGGGTACTTCAGTTTGAGGGCTGCAAGCTTTTCCTTGGCCTGATCGAACTGCTGTTGCTGCAGTTGCGACAGGTCCATCGGTACATCGCCACCAAAGGCCATGGCCATCGGCTCCACGATGTGCACCAGCGACAACTTGGCTTCGCTGCCGATGGCCAGGCCGATAGCCTTCTTGATAACGGGGTCGCACTCTTCAGTGAGGTCCACGGCTACCAGAATATGTTTATAGGACATGGGATGTTCCTTCTGAGGTTTGCGATGGTTTTGATTATGGCTTTTTTCACGCGCCTCATGGCAAGCCTTTACGTTTTGTCCGCTGCTCCCCGCAGCGGGGGCATACAGATATGACGGTGTGGATAGTGCTGTCAATCGTCGCGGTGGTTTTGAGTCCGTTGGTGTGGCTGCGTCCATCCCGCACCCAGAGTGGCCGGATGGCCATGCGCATGGAGGCGCGGCGTATGGGGCTGGCGATGCAGTTGATCCCTCAAGACTGGCCGCACTGGCTGCCCGTCGAGCCGCCGAGCCCCTGCGCGCAATATCACCGGCCTCGGCGAGCACGTGAACCGGATACCTGGATGTACTTGCAGACAACGCCCGGAAACTGGGTGAATCAGTGGCGCGAGCCCTGTGAAGATGCACGGCTGCTGCCGCATTTGCTGACGCTGCCGCCCGATGTCTACAAGGTCGAGGCGGGCAAGCAGCTGATTGCACTGTATTGGGGGGAGCGGGGCGAAACGGAAATGTTGCACCGCATTTCTGCTGTGCTCAAGGCTCTGGCATGACCTCAAGCCGGGGCGCCTGGCCAAATCGCAGGCATTAAAAAGCCCGATAACAACATCGGGCTGGGGGTTGGCCAGGCAGGCCGATAATTCGTGGCGCTTTGCGGTGCAATGCCGCAAAAAAAGTCCGAATTCGTTTCGCGAGCGTGTGAAAAAACGACCCGTCTTGATGCGCAGTGCGCTGAATGTAGACCTTAATGGTGCATTTGTCTGCCACGGATCCAGCATTTTTTCAAGAAATGCACGTCAGTCGTCGCTTCCCGCGTTTATTCATCAGTCCCACCACTCAACGTGATCATTTTGATGAATGTCGGTTGATCACATGTCTCTTTTACCTGAGTTTTGCCGGTTTTGTCCGCTGTTGGGTGAATTGACAATTGCAGGAATATGGCCGAAGGTAGGCGCACCCAAATCAAACGGGCGTATGAATTGAGTGTTTGCCGTAGGAACGCTCTTACAGACGCCCGAATCGCGTCGACGGGGTGCCTGGCGTTTGGTGTGTACGTCGACAGAAACGTCGTGTTTTTCGCCGGATTTCAGCGTCTGACGCGCATTGTTCAGCTTCCATATTGTGGAGATCAGTTGATGATTTACGAAGGTAAAGCCATCACGGTTAAGGCTCTTGAAAGTGGCATCGTCGAATTGAAATTCGACCTCAAGGGTGAGTCCGTCAACAAGTTCAATCGCCTCACCCTCAACGACCTGCGTCAGGCTGTCGATGCCATCAAGGCCGACGGTTCAGTCAAGGGCGTTATCGTCACCAGCGGCAAGGACGTTTTCATCGTCGGCGCCGACATCACCGAATTCGTCGATAACTTCAAGCTGCCGGACGCCGAGCTGGTTGCCGGGAACCTTGAAGCGAACAAGATCTTCAGTGACTTCGAAGACCTGAACGTGCCAACCCTCGCTGCCATCAATGGCATTGCCTTGGGTGGCGGCCTGGAAATGTGCCTGGCAGCCGACTTCCGCGTGATGTCCGCGACCGCCAAGATCGGTCTGCCAGAGGTCAAGCTGGGGATCTACCCCGGTTTTGGCGGCACCGTTCGCCTGCCGCGTCTCATCGGCGTTGATAACGCGGTCGAGTGGATTGCCTCCGGCAAGGACAATCGTGCCGAAGATGCCCTGAAAGTGGGCGCAGTGGACGCGGTTGTCGCGCCAGAAAAGCTTCAGGAAGCGGCACTGGACCTGATCAAGCGCGCCATTTCGGGCGAGTTCGACTTCAGGGCCAAGCGCCAGCCGAAACTGGACAAGCTCAAACTGAACGCCATCGAGCAGATGATGGCCTTCGAAACCGCCAAGGGTTTCGTTGCGGGCCAGGCAGGTCCGAATTATCCGGCCCCGGTCGAAGCGATCAAAACCATCCAGAAAGCCGCCAACTTTGGTCGTGACAAGGCGCTGGAAGTCGAGGCCGCCGGGTTCGTCAAAATGGCCAAGACGTCGGCCGCCGAGAGTTTGATCGGTCTGTTCCTCAACGACCAGGAACTGAAAAAGAAAGCCAAGATCTACGACGAAGTCGCCAAGGACGTGAAGCAGGCAGCCGTATTGGGCGCCGGCATCATGGGCGGCGGCATCGCTTACCAGTCGGCTGTCAAAGGTACGCCGATCTTGATGAAGGACATTCGTGAAGAGGCCATCGAACTGGGCCTGAACGAAGCGTCGAAGCTGTTGGGTAAACGCGTAGAGAAGGGCCGCCTCACTCCTGCGAAGATGGCTGAAGCGCTGAATGCGATTCGTCCAACGCTGTCCTACGGCGATTTCGGCCATGTCGATCTGGTCGTCGAAGCGGTCGTCGAGAACCCGAAGGTCAAGCAAGCGGTATTGTCCGAAGTGGAAGGTCAGGTCGCCGAGGGCACCATTCTGGCGTCCAACACATCGACGATCTCGATCAGTCTGTTGGCAAAAACCCTTAAGCGCCCTGAAAACTTCGTCGGCATGCACTTCTTCAACCCCGTGCACATGATGCCGCTGGTTGAAGTCATTCGTGGCGAGAAGTCCAGCGAAGTCGCGGTGGCGACCACGGTGGCCTACGCCAAGAAGATGGGCAAGAACCCGATTGTGGTCAACGACTGCCCGGGCTTCCTGGTCAACCGTATTCTGTTCCCGTACTTCGGCGGTTTCGCCAAGCTGGTCAGCGCTGGCGTCGATTTCGTGCGCATCGACAAAGTGATGGAAAAGTTCGGTTGGCCGATGGGCCCTGCGTACCTGATGGACGTCGTTGGCATCGACACCGGCCACCATGGCCGTGATGTGATGGCCGAAGGTTTCCCGGATCGTATGAAAGACGACCGTCGCTCCGCGGTTGACGCGCTGTACGAGGCCAACCGCCTCGGCCAGAAGAACGGCAAAGGCTTCTACGTCTACGAGACCGACAAGAAAGGCAAGCCGAAGAAGGTCGTCGACGCTTCCGTGCTGGAGGTGCTCAAGCCGATCGTCTACGAACAGCGTGAAGTCACTGACGAAGACATCATCAACTGGATGATGATCCCGTTGTGCCTGGAAACCGTGCGTTGCCTGGAAGACGGCATCGTCGACACCGCAGCCGAGGCCGACATGGGCCTGATCTACGGTATCGGTTTCCCTCCGTTCCGTGGCGGTGCGCTGCGCTACATCGATTCGATCGGTGTCGCTGAATTCGTTGCCCTGGCTGACCAGTACGCTGATCTGGGCGCTTTGTACCACCCCACTGCGAAGCTGCGCGAAATGGCCAAGACCGGCCAGCGCTTCTTCGGCTAAGTGCCCAACGAACAGGTGAAAATATGAGCTTGAATCCGAGAGACGTCGTGATTGTCGACTTCGGTCGCACCCCGATGGGCCGCTCCAAGGGTGGCATGCACCGCAATACCCGCGCTGAAGACATGTCGGCGCACCTGATCAGCAAACTGCTGGAGCGCAACAACAAAGTCGACCCGGCGGAAGTCGAGGACGTGATCTGGGGTTGCGTTAACCAGACCCTGGAGCAGGGCTGGAACATTGCGCGCATGGCGTCGCTGATGACCCAGATCCCGCACACCTCCGCTGCGCAGACGGTCAGCCGCCTGTGTGGTTCGTCCATGAGTGCGCTGCACACGGCGGCTCAGGCGATCATGAGCAACAACGGTGACGTTTTCGTCATTGGCGGTGTTGAGCACATGGGCCACGTCGGCATGATGCACGGCGTCGATCCTAACCCGCACATGTCGCTGTATGCTGCGAAAGCCTCGGGCATGATGGGGCTGACCGCGGAAATGCTCGGCAAGATGCACGGCATCACCCGTGAAGCACAGGATGCCTTCGGCGTGCGTTCGCACCGTCTGGCGCACCAGGCCACCGTTGAAGGCAACTTCAAGGACGAAATCATCCCGATGCAAGGGTATGACGAGAACGGCTTCCTGAAGATGTATGACTTCGACGAGACCATTCGTCCTGAAACCACGCTGGAAAGTCTGGCGGCCCTCAAGCCTGCCTTCAATCCAAAAGGTGGTACCGTGACGGCGGGTACGTCCTCGCAGATCACTGACGGCGCCTCGTGCATGATCGTCATGTCCGGTCAGCGTGCGATGGACCTGGGCATTCAGCCGATGGCGGTGATCCGCTCCATGGCTGTCGCCGGTGTCGACCCTGCGATCATGGGTTACGGACCGGTGCCAGCGACTCAGAAGGCCCTCAAGCGCGCGGGTCTGAGCATTGCTGACATCGACTACTTCGAGCTCAACGAAGCCTTCGCTGCACAGGCGCTGCCTGTACTGAAAGATCTGAAAGTGCTCGACAAGATGGACCAGAAGGTTAACCTGCACGGCGGCGCTATCGCTTTGGGTCACCCATTCGGTTGCTCGGGAGCGCGTATTTCCGGCACGTTGCTCAATGTCATGAAGCAGAAGGGCGGCACCTTGGGTGTTGCCACGATGTGTATTGGCCTTGGCCAAGGCATCTCTACCGTGTTCGAACGCGTATAACCGGTCTGAGTGTGCGAGCCGGGGCCAGGTGCCCCGGCTTTTGTTTTTTTCGAGAAATGTTTTTTGAAAGTTTTTTTTCGCGTCAATCCGTGAGGTCCGCACCATGCAGTTACAGCCAGGTCTCTATCGCCACTATAAAGGCCCCGAGTACCGTGTTTTCGGTGTCGCCAAGCATTCCGAGACGGAAGAGGAAGTGGTGTTCTATCAGGCGTTGTACGGCGAATTCGGCCTGTGGGTACGCCCTTTGAGCATGTTTCTGGAATCGGTCGAGGTTGACGGCGAGCACGTGCCGCGCTTTGCTTTGGTCCAGGCCGAACCTGACCGTTTTCCAAGGTCGTAAGGCGAGACCTTGCAGTAGCCTCTGCTTGACCTCACCTTGTAGCCACTATATATAGCGGGGCCTCGACGGCTCCAACGTCTTTTTTCTCGCATTAGGAATTTTCCGATCCATGGGCAAATCGCTGGTCATTGTGGAATCCCCGGCTAAGGCCAAGACCATCAACAAGTATCTGGGCAGCCAGTACGTGGTGAAGTCGAGTATCGGCCATATCCGAG
>Ga0308163_10000384_pt1 | contig 87045 bp, 81 predicted proteins | sample PhyTR1_FD_201037 | JGI IMG/M metagenome (GOLD analysis project Ga0308163, IMG submission 201037) | Phyllosphere microbial communities from UC Gill Tract Community Farm, Albany, California, United States - DLSLT.R1 | ecosystem: Host-associated > Plants > Phyllosphere > Unclassified | place: USA... | reverse complement strand
AGAAGGGCTTGCCGGCCGAGGTCAAGCCGACCAACATCACCTTCGACGTGGCCGCCGCCAACATCCTGCTGGTCGACGACGTGCTCTACACCGGCCGCACGACGCGCGCCGCGATCAACGAGCTGTTCGACTACGGCCGTCCGGCGCGCATCATGCTTGCCGCGCTGGTCGACCGCGGCGAGCGCCAGCTGCCGGTGGCCGCCGATTTCGTCGCCGCGCATGTGGCCGTGCCGCAAGGGCAGGCGCTGGTGCTCAAACGCGCCGACGATGGCAAATTCACGCTCACCATAGACCACGCCTCATAATCACCACGACCCCACCACCATGCTCAATCCGCAACTGAATAAAAACGGCGAACTCCAGCACCTGCTGTCGATCGAGGGACTGCCCAAATCCATCCTCAATCACATCCTGGACACGGCCTCGTCGTTCGTCGGCATCTCGGACCGCGACGTCAAGAAAGTGCCGCTGATGCGCGGCAAGTCGGTGTTCAACCTGTTCTTCGAGAACTCGACCCGCACCCGCACCACCTTCGAGATCGCCTCCAAGCGCCTGTCGGCCGACGTCATCAACCTGAACATCCAGGCGTCCTCGGCCAGCAAGGGCGAATCGCTGCTCGACACCATCGACAACCTGTCGGCCATGCACGCGGACATGTTCGTGGTGCGCCACGCGCAGTCTGGCGCGCCATACCTGATCGCCAAGCACCTGCACGACACCAAACAGTCGCACGTGCACGTGGTCAACGCCGGCGACGGCCGCCACGCGCACCCGACCCAGGGTCTGCTGGACATGTACACGATCCGCCACTACAAGAAGGACTTCACCAACCTGACGGTGGCCATCGTCGGCGACATCCTGCACAGCCGCGTCGCGCGTTCCGACATCCACGCGCTGACCACCCTGGGTGTGCCGGAAGTGCGCGCCATCGGCCCGCACACCTTGCTGCCGGGCGGCCTGGAGCAGATGGGCGTGCGCACCTTCACCAACATGGAAGAAGGCTTGAAGGGCGTTGACGTGATCATCATGCTGCGCCTGCAAAACGAGCGCATGAGCGGCGCGCTGCTGCCGTCTGCGCAGGAATACTTCAAGAGCTACGGCCTGACGCCGGAGCGCCTGGCGCTGGCCAAGCCGGACGCGATCGTCATGCACCCGGGGCCGATGAACCGTGGCGTGGAAATCGATTCGGCGGTGGCGGACGGTCCGCAGGCGGTGATCTTGCCGCAGGTGACGTTCGGGATCGCGGTACGGATGGCGGTGATGAGCATTGTGGCGGGAACGCAAGGATGAAAGCAGGAATGAACTCGAATAAAAATCTTCATATCAAGAACGGCCACCTGATCGACCCGGCCAACGGCATCGACGCCAAACAGGACCTGTACATCGCCGACGGCAAGGTGGTGGCGGTGGGCACAGCCCCCGGCGGCTTCACGGCCGACCAGACCATCGACGCCACCGGCATGATCGTCGCGCCGGGCTTCGTCGACCTGTCGGCGCGGCTGCGCGAGCCGGGCTACGAATACAAGGCCACCCTGGAATCGGAAATGCAGGCGGCGATGCAAGGCGGCGTGACCAGCCTGATCTGTCCGCCGGACACCGATCCCGTGCTCGACGAGCCGGGCCTGGTGGAAATGCTCAAGTACCGCGCCAAGACGCTGAACCAGGCCCACGTGCACCCGCTGGGCGCGCTGACCGTCGGCCTCAAGGGCAAGGCGCTGACCGAGATGGCCGAGCTGACCGAGGCCGGCTGCATCGGCTTCGCCCAGGCCGAGGAGCCGATCGAGGACACCAACGTGCTGCTGCGCGCCATGCAGTACGCCAAGACCTTCAACTACACGGTCTGGCTGCGCCCGCAGGACGCGCACATCGGCCGTGGCGGCATCGCCGCCAGCGGTCCGCTGGCCTCGCGTCTGGGTCTGTCGGGCGTGCCGGTGATGTCGGAAACGATCGCGCTGCACACCATCTTCGAGCTGATGCGATCGAGCGGCGCCCGCGTGCACCTGTGCCGCCTGTCGTCGGCCGCCGGCATCGAGCTGGTGCGCCAGGCCAAGAAGGAAGGCTTGCCGGTCACCTGCGACGTCGGCGCCCACCACGTGCACATGACCGACGCCGACATCGGCTTCTTCGACTCGAACGCGCGCCTGACGCCGCCGCTGCGCAGCCAGCGCGACCGCGACGCCATCCGCCTCGGCCTGTTTGACGGCACCATCGACGCGCTGTGCTCGGACCACACGCCGGTCGACGACGATGAAAAACTGCTGCCGTTCGGCGAAGCCTCGCCCGGCGCCACCGGGCTTGAGCTGTTGCTGTCGCTGACCCTGAAATGGGCCGACGACTACGCCGCCGGCCAGCACAACGGCGCCGACAAGGCCGCCATGCGGCCGCTGGCGCGGGCGATTTCGCGCATCACGGCCGACGCCGCCCGGGTTGCCGGTTTGTCCGCCGGCACCTTGTCGGTCGGCGCGGTGGCCGACGTCTGCGTCTTCGATCCGCAGGCCACGTGGACGGTCGAAGCGGCGGCGCTGGCCAGCCAGGGCAAGCACACGCCTTTCGTCGGCTACAACCTGACGGGGCAGGTGCAAACCACCATCGTGGCCGGTCACGTCGCCTACCAGCGCGGCTGATTTTCCCGCATGAAGATTTCGATGATCTTGCGCCTGGCGCGGGTGATGCTGCACGTGCTGCTGGGCATGGGCATCTGCGCCACGGTGTTTCCATGGATTAGCCAGGACCGGCGTAATGGCCACATCCGTCGCTGGGCGACCCGGTTGCTCAAAATGTGCAACGTCAAGGTCGAGCAGCAGGCGGCCGCGCCGATGCTGGCGCGGGCGATGGTGGTGGCCAACCATGTGTCGTGGCTGGACATCTTTGTCGTCCTTAGCCTACATCCAAGCCACTTCGTCGCCAAGGCCGAGATCCGCTCGTGGCCGCTGGCCGGCTGGCTGGCGGAGAAGGCCGGGACCGTGTTCATTGCGCGCGGCAACCGGCGCGATTTGCGGCATATTTTCAAGGGCCTGGTGACCACGCTGGAGCGCGGCGAGCGCGTGGCCTTCTTCCCCGAAGGTACCACCGCGTCGCAGGGCAATCTGCTGCCGTTCCACGCCAATCTGTTCGAGGCGGCGATCGACGCCAGGGTGCCGGTGCAACCGGTGGCGCTGTCGTATGTCGACCCGCAGGGCGTGCGCCATCCGTCGGTGGACTTTGTTGGCGAGATGACTTTTGCCGAGAGCATCATTGCGATCCTCGACGGTCCGGCGGTGATGGCGAAGTTGATGGTGCTGCCGGCGATCGACACGATCGGTGCACACCGGCGCGAGCTGGCCGAGGTGACGCATCAGGCGGTGGCGGCCGCCTTGGGTGTAACAGCCGAAAGCCACCCCCACGCGTAACGCCGGCGCGGGGTCGGACCCCGTTGGGTCCGACCCCTTTGCGTGCTGTGCGGGTTCGGGGTTACGCCGCCTTTTTCTTGTTCGACGGTTCCTGGAACTCGGGGCACTGCACCTGCAGCACGCTGCGGTCCTCCAGGCACACCGCCGACAGCTGTCCGCCCCACACGCAACCACTGTCAAGACCGATCAGGTTGGGCTTCAGCGTCAGCCCCAGCGCCGACCAGTGGCCGAACACCACGGTGTCGCGCGCGCTGCGCCGGCCCGGCACCTCGAACCACGGCATCAGGCCCGACGCCGGGTCGGCGGTGCCGCTTTCCTTCATCTTGAAATCCATCACGCCGTCGGCGCTGCAGAAGCGCAGCCGTGTCATGGCGTTGATGATGCAGCGCAGCCGGTCGGCGCCGCGCAGGTCGTCGGACCATTGATCGGGCAGGTTGCCGTACATCTCGGCCAGGAATTCGGCGAAGCTGGCGTCCGGTCCGCGCAGCATTTGCTGCACCTCGCCGGCCAGCGCGATGGCTTGGTCGGCGCTCCATTGCGGCAGCAGGCCGGCGTGCACCAGCACATGCCCCTGGACCTGGATCGCCAGCGGACGGCGCCGCACCCAGTCGATCAGCTCGTCGCGGTCGGGCGCGTGCAGGATGTCTGCCAGGGTGTCGGACTTGTGCTCCGGGCGTATGCCGTAGGCTACCGCCAGCAGGTGCAGGTCGTGGTTGCCGAGCACGCTGTCGATCAGGCCGCCGCTGGCCATGCACAATTTGCGCACGTGGCGCAAGGTGGCCAGCGAATCGGGACCACGGTTGATCAGGTCGCCGGCGAACAGGATGGCCGGCTCGGCCACCCCGACTTCGGCCGCGTGCGCGCGTATGCGGTCGAGCATGGACAAGGCCTGCTCGTGACAGCCTTGTAAATCCCCGATTACATAGGTTTTCATATGGTAGCTCTCTGGTTCGTTGCTTTGGAATGTGAATTACCCTGAAATCAGAGTGCGAGTGTCGATTTTTGCCCGTAGGCAGCGCAGTTTCACCTAAAATCACTGTTACGACTGTTTTGACTCTTGCTGCGGGATACTAAATGATTTTTGTTACGGGTGGTGCCGGTTTTATCGGTTCAAACTTTGTCCTTGACTGGTTGGCGCAGTCCGACGAGCCTGTTGTCAATTATGACAAGCTGACCTATGCCGGTAATTTGAATAATCTGGCGTCACTGAAAAACGACCCGCGCCATATCTTTGTGCGCGGCGACATCTGCGACCAGGCCCAGGTGCTGGCGCTGTTCCAGCAGCACAAGCCGCGCGCCATCGTCCACTTCGCGGCGGAAAGCCACGTCGACCGCTCCATCCTCGGGCCCGGCGAGTTCATCAACACCAACATCAACGGCACATTCAGCCTGCTCGAAGCGACGCGCGCCTACTGGTCGGCGCTGCCGGAGTCGGAAAAGGCGGCGTTCCGCTTCCTGCACGTGTCGACCGACGAGGTCTACGGCACGCTGGGCCCGGACGATGCGCCGTTCAGCGAGACCACCGCGTTCGCGCCGAACAGCCCGTACTCGGCGTCGAAGGCCGCGTCCGATCATCTGGTGCGTTCCTACCATCATACCTACGGCCTGCCGACGGTGACCACCAACTGCTCGAACAACTACGGCCCGTACCACTTCCCTGAAAAGCTGATCCCGCTGATCATCGCCAACGCGCAAGCGGGCAAGCCGCTACCGATCTACGGCGACGGCCAGCAGGTGCGCGACTGGCTGTACGTGAGCGACCATTGCGCGGCCGTTCGCCGCGTGCTGGAGGCGGGCCGCGTGGGCGAAACCTATAACGTCGGCGGCTGGAACGAGATGGCCAACCTGGACGTGGTGCACACCTTGTGCGACATGCTCGACCGGTTGCGCCCGAAGGCGGACGGCGCCAGTTATCGCGCGCAGATCACCTACGTCAAGGACCGTCCCGGCCACGACCGCCGCTACGCCATCGACGCGCGCAAGCTCGAGCGCGAGCTGGGCTGGAAGCCGGCCGAGACCTTCCAGACCGGTATCGCCAAGACCGTGCAGTGGTATCTGGACAATCATGCGTGGGTGGACGACGTGCAGTCGGGCAGCTACGCCAAATGGGTGGAAACCAACTACTTTAACCGCGAAGGCCAAGAATGATGGGGACCACCGGCACCACCGGCACCACACACGGCAACCGCCGCAAGGGCATCATCCTGGCCGGCGGCTCCGGCACGCGATTGTATCCAGTGACGATGAGCGTGTCGAAGCAATTGCTGCCGATCTACGACAAGCCGATGATTTACCATCCGCTGACGGTGCTGATGCTAGCCGGCATGACCGAGATCCTGCTGATCTCGACGCCGCAGGACACGCCGCGCTTCCAGGACCTGCTGGGCGACGGCAGCCAGTGGGGCATCAGCATCAGCTACGCGGTGCAACCGTCGCCGGACGGTCTGGCGCAGGCCTTCATCATCGGCAAGGACTTCGTCGGCGGTGCGCCGTCGGCGCTGATCCTGGGCGATAACATCTACTACGGCAACGATCTCGACGCGCTGCTCAACCACGCCAGCGAGCAGGTCGACGGCGCCACCGTGTTCGCCTACCACGTGCAGGACCCGGAACGCTACGGCGTGGTCGAATTCGACGGCGGCCGCCAGGCCGTGTCGATCGAGGAAAAGCCCACGCAACCCAAATCCAATTACGCGGTCACCGGCTTGTATTTCTACGACAACCAGGTGTGCGACATCGCCGCCAGCATCCAGCCGTCGGCGCGTGGCGAGTTGGAGATCACCGACGTCAACCGTGTCTACCTCGAGAAGCAACAGCTTAACGTCGAGGTGATGGGGCGCGGCATGGCCTGGCTCGACACCGGCACCCACGAGTCGCTGCTGGAAGCGGGCCAGTTCATCGCCACCATCGAGAAGCGCCAGGGGTTGAAGGTGGCGTGCCCGGAGGAGATCGCCTATCGCAAGGGCTACATCGACGCCGCCCAGCTGCGCAAGCTGGCCGAACCGCTCAAGAAGAACAATTACGGCCGCTACCTGCTGCAGATTCTGGAAGACAAGGTCGTGCCGAGATGAACGTCATCACCACGCCGCTGGAAGGTTTGCTGGTGCTTGAGCCGCGCGTGTTCGGCGACGAGCGCGGTTTCTTCTACGAGAGCTACAACGCCCGCCAGTTCGCCGAGGCCACCGGCGTCACGGCCACCTTCGTGCAGGATAACCACTCGCGCTCGCGCCGGGGCGTGCTGCGCGGCCTGCATTACCAGATCCAGCAACCGCAGGGCAAGCTGGTGCGCGTGACGGCCGGGGCGGTGTTCGACGTCGCGGTCGATATCCGCAGGGGCTCGCCGACGTTCGGACGGTGGTACGGCGCCGAGCTCAGCGCCGAAAACATGCGCCAGATGTGGATACCGCCCGGCTTTGCGCACGGTTTCGTGGTCACCAGCGAGCATGCCGAGTTCCTGTATAAGACCACCGATTACTGGGCGCCCGAGCACGAGCGCGCCATCCTGTGGAACGATCCGGCCATCGGCATCGACTGGCCGCAGGCGCTGACGCCGACCCTGTCGCACAAGGACCAGGCGGCGCTGCCGCTGGCTGCGGCCGAGGTGTTCGCGTGAAGATCTTGTTGACCGGTGGTACCGGCCAGGTCGGCTACGAACTGGCGCGCAGCCTCCAGGGTTTGGGCGAGGTGGTGGCCGTCGACCGCCAGGTCATGGATCTGTCCGACCTCGACCAGGTGCGCGACGTGATCCGCCGGGTCCAGCCGGGGTTGATCGTCAATCCGGCCGCCTACACGGCGGTCGACAAGGCCGAGAGCGAGCCGGCGCTGGCGTACCGCATCAACGCCGAAGCCCCGGGGCTGATGGCGCGCGAAGCCAAACTGCTGGGCGCGGCGATGGTGCATTATTCGACCGACTACGTGTTTGACGGCAGCCAGCCGGTGGCCCGGGTGGAGGATGATCCGACCGGGCCGCTGAACGTCTACGGCGCCAGCAAGCTGGCCGGCGAGCAAGCAATCGCCGAGGCCGGCATTCCGCACCTGGTGTTCCGCACCAGCTGGGTGTACGGCATGCGCGGCAAGAACTTCCTGCTGACCATGCTGCGCCTGGCCCGCGAGCGCGACGAGTTGCGCGTGGTGGCCGACCAGCACGGCGCGCCGACCTGGAGCCGCACCATCGCCGATACGTCGGCGCTGGTGCTGGCGCAGGCGCGCATGGGCGGCGCCGACTGGTGGGCGCAACACAGCGGTGTCTATCACTTGAGCGCGCAGGGCAGCACCACGTGGTTCGAGTTCACCCGGGCGATCGTCGAGGCGGCCGGACTGGACTGCCGCGTGTTGCCGATCACCAGCGCGGACTATCCGACCCCTGCCAGGCGGCCGCAATACTCGGTGCTGTCGTCGCAGCGCCTGATGACGCGGTTTTGCCACTTGCCGGATTGGAAAGAAGCGCTGCGTCTTTGCATGGAGTGAGCGCTGCCGTCATTTGTATCGATTGGTAAGCAATCGCATCCGGCCAATTTTCTGCTGTTATGATGCCGGCGCACCGCGAACGGGCTGGGCCGTGCTATTCATCGCCCCGGTCGTTGATAACGCGACCGATCCTGGCGCGCGATCCTGGCGCGATATCTGCCGCAATGTTTGACGCAATGCGGCGTCCCCGCCATCAATTCAGGATTGCCGCGTCCAATCCGGTACAATCGCGGGTTGGCGTGCTGACAACCCGGCGGACGAGGACTGGCCTTTTGTATTGGCGAGAGCATCCGGTAATTTTGTATAGATAAAATATGTTTTCCTTTTTACTGAGCTTTATCGCTTCCGCGCTGCTGACGCTGCTGGTTATCAAAGAATCGAGATTGCACGGACCCGCGCTGGATTCGGATTTCGGTGGCGTCCAGAAAGTGCACGCGCACCATGTGGCGCGGATCGGCGGCCTGTCGATATTCTTGTCGGTCGCGCTCAGTTCGGCCATCTCCATCTGGCGCGTGCCGGCGATGGGCAATTGGCTCGCTTCGTTGCTGGCCTGTTCGGCGGTCGCCTTTGTCGGTGGCATCGTCGAAGATTACACGGGACGTGTCAGCGCCACGCGCCGGCTGTTGCTGACCATGGCCGCCGCCGCGCTGGGCTACTTCCTGCTCGATGCGCGCATCGACCGCATCGATTTTCCCTTCGCCGCCTGGCCCATCCAGTATGTGTGGATCACGCTGCCGCTGACGGTGCTGGCGGTTGCCGGCGTCGCCAATGCGGTCAATATCATCGACGGTTTCAACGGCCTGGCCAGCGTGGTCTGCATTTGTATGCTGCTCTCGCTCGGGTATGTGGCGTTGCAGGTGAACGATATGTTCGTGCTGATCGCCGCGCTGATGGTGGCGGGCGCCACCGCCGGCTTTTTGATCTGGAATTACCCGGTGGGCATGATATTCCTGGGCGACGGCGGCGCGTATTTCATCGGCTTTATGCTGGGCGAGCTGGCATTGCTGCTGGTAATGCGCAACCCGCAAGTTTCCACTTGGTACGCGGCGTTGTTATTAATATATCCGACCTTTGAAACCTTGTTTTCGGTTTATCGCCGCATGTTTGTGCGCGGCAAATCCCCTGCCATGCCCGATGGTATCCACCTGCACAGCCTGATCTTCCGCCGTATCGTGCAATGGGCGGTGGGGCGCAAGGAAGCGCGCGCGCTGATACGCCGCAATTCGCTGACATCGCCGTATTTATGGATGTTTTCGCTGATGGCGGTATTGCCGGCCACGGTATTCTGGCAGCACACCTGGGTATTAATGGTGTTCTGTATTTTGTTTATCAGCAGTTACATCTGGATTTATGTGCGCATCGTCCGGTTTAAAGCGCCGCGCTGGATGATCCGCCATAAGAAAATGTGATTTTTTGGGCTTGATGTAATATATTCGCGCAGCGCTTTATATCGTCATCACCTAAAGGAAAGCCCAATGGACCTGTCGAATATGTCTTCCGCGGATTTGCGCAATCTGCAAGAGCAAGTGAAACGCGAATTGAAACAGCGCGAGGGCCAGGATCTGGCCAAAGCCCGCGAACAAATACTGGCCATCGCCCAAAGCGTTGGCGTGCCGCTCAAGGACCTGGTCGGCGGTGGCGCCCCCGTCCGCAGCGGCAGGAAAACCGGCGCTGTGGCGCCGCGTTACCGCAATCCGGCCGATGTCACCCAGCAGTGGACCGGCCGCGGCCGCCAGCCGAAATGGGTCAAGGAATGGCTGGACGCCGGCAAAGACATCGCCGGCCTGAAGGTTTAAGCGTTTTAGCGCCCGCGACGGGCCGGCGGGGCTTGCCTGCCGCCGGTATCAGACTTACACTATGATGTTGTGTCTGCTACAACGCAGGCAGCATCTGATTTCCCTCTAATCCGCGTCCATGGCGGGCCGGTGCGCCGAACTCCGCCGCCGCTCCGCCCTGGCACGCACATCCAAAAAATCCAATATGGTCTCCTTATCCAAAACGATCTTCAAAGCTTACGACATTCGCGGCATCATCGACAAAACCCTGGATGCGGGCGTAGCGCGTTCGATCGGGCAGGCGTTCGGCCAGGCCGCGCTGGCCAAGGGCGAGACCAAGGTGGTGATCGGCCGTGACGGCCGCCTGTCCGGCCCATCGCTGACGGCGGCGCTGGCCGAGGGCCTGCAGCTGGCCGGCGTCGACGTGATCGATCTGGGCGTGGTGGCCACGCCGATGGTCTATTTCGGCACCAATGTGCTGGGCGCGGCGTCGGGCATCATGGTCACCGGCAGCCACAATCCGCCGGATTACAACGGCTTCAAGATGGTGCTGGCCGGCGAAGCGATCCATGGCGAGGCCATCACCTCGCTGTACCAGCGCATCGTCGACCATGACGGTTCGTCGGCCGCGAAAAAGGGCGCCTACAGCACCCATGACATCCGCGCCCAGTACCTCGAGCGCATCATCGGCGACGTCAAACTGGCGCGTCCGATCAAGATCGCCGTCGATTGCGGCAACGGCGTGGCCGGCGCCTTCGCCGGCGACCTGTATCGCGGCATGGGCTGCGAAGTGGTCGAACTGTTCTGCGAAGTGGACGGCAACTTCCCCAACCACCACCCGGATCCGGCCCACCCCGAGAACCTGCAGGACCTGATCCGCGCGCTGCAGGAGACCGACGCCGAAATCGGCATCGCCTTCGACGGCGACGGCGACCGCCTGGGCGTGGTGACCAAGGACGGCCAGATCATCTATCCGGACCGCCAGATGATGTTGTTCGCGGCCGACGTGCTGACCCGCCATCCGGGCGAACAGATTCTGTACGACGTCAAATGCACGCGCCACCTGGCGCCGTACATCGCCAAGCATGGCGGCGTGCCGCTGATGTACAAGACCGGCCACTCGCTGGTCAAGGCCAAGCTGCGCGAGACCGGCGCCCCGCTGGGCGGCGAAATGAGCGGCCATATCTTCTTCAAGGACCGCTGGTACGGTTTCGACGACGGCCTGTATTCGGGCGCGCGCCTGCTGGAAATCCTGACCCGCGAAGCCGATCCATCGGCGCTGCTCAATTCCCTGCCGCAGTCGGACAGCACCCCCGAGCTGCACCTGCACCTGAGCGAAGGCGAAAACGTCATCGTCATGGACAAGCTGCGCGCGGATGCGAAATTCCCGGGCAATGTGCAGATCATCACCATCGACGGCCTGCGCGTGGAATACGAGGACGGCTTCGGCCTGGCGCGTTCGTCCAACACCACGCCGGTGATCGTGATGCGCTTCGAGGCCGAAACGCCGGCAGCGCTGGCGCGCATCCAGGGCCAGTTCAAGAGCGTGATCCTGGCCGCCAAGCCGGACGCGGAACTGCCTTTCTAAGCGATGTCGCAGCAAACGGGCGACGGTCAGCCCCAGTCCAGGCCCCGGCCGCTCAACATCCTGCTGGTGCGCGTCTCCTCGCTGGGGGACGTGCTGCACAACCTGCCGATGGTGGCCGACATCGCCCGCCGCTTCCCCGATGCGAACATCGATTGGGTGGTGGAGGAGGGCTATGTCAGCCTGGTGCGGCTCAACGCCCGCGTGCGGACCATCATTCCGTTCGCGCTGCGGCGCTGGCGCAAAAGCCTGGGCAAGCCGGAGACCCGGGCCGAGATCAGAGCCTTCTTCCGTACCCTGCGCCAGCAGCGCTATGACTACGTGTTCGATACCCAGGGCTTGCTCAAGACCGGCATCATCATGGGGGCCGCACGGGTGGTCAGGGGCGGCCGCAAGGTCGGCCTGGCCAACGGCAGCGAGGGCTCGGGCTACGAGGGCGTCTCCCGCATTTTCCATAATTTGAGCATTCCGACCGACCCGCGCACGCACGCGGTGGCGCGCGGTCGCCTGGTGGCCGCCGCCGCGCTGGGCTACCAGGTCGACACGCCGGCCGATTTCGGCCTGCCGGAAATCTCGGCCGACGAACCGCGTCCGGCGTGGATGCCGGCCGAACCTTATGTGGTGTACTTCCACGGCACCGCGCGCGATCCGAAGAAGTGGGCGACGGAGAACTGGATCGCCCTCGGACGCCAACTGGCGCCGATGACGATCCTGCTGCCATGGGGCTCGCCGAAGGAGCAGGCCGAGGCCGAACATCTGGCGGCCAACCTGCCGAACGCCCGCGTGCTGCCCAAGCTGTCGATGGCGGACGCCATGCTGCTGGCGCGCCATGCCGCGTTGGTGGTCGGTGTCGACACCGGCTTGACCCACATCGCCGCCGCCTTCGTGCGGCCGACGGTGGAAATCTACGCCGATTCGCCGCGCTGGAAGACCGAGGGTAACTGGTCGCCGCGCATCATCAATCTGGGCGATCGGGGCGCGCCGCCGTCCGTGTCCGAAGTACTGGCTGCGGCCAGGAGTTTGCTGGGCTGAGTTTCATGCGTATCTTTTATTCTGTGATGTGGTGGCTGGCCTTGCCGCTGGTGCTGGCGCGCTTGTGGCTGCGCGGGCGCAAGGAGCCGGGCTATCGCGGGCACTGGGGCGAGCGGCTGGGTTTTTACGGCGACGCTTCGGCTTCATCGGCTGCTACTCCGGTGCTGTGGGTGCATGCGGTGTCGGTCGGCGAAACCCGCGCGGCCGAGCCGTTGATCGACGCGTTGCTGACGGAGTATCCGAGCGGCGGCATCATTCTGACCCACATGACGCCGACCGGGCGCGCCACCGGCAAGTCGCTGTTCGCCAAACATGGCGCGCGGCTGGCGCAATCCTATCTGCCTTACGACACCGGCGCCATGGTGGGCCGTTTCATCAAGCATTTCAAGCCGGCCGTTTGCATCCTGATGGAGACCGAAGTCTGGCCCAACCTGATCGCCACCTGCGGCGCGCGCGGCGTGCCGGTGGTGCTGGCCAACGCGCGCCTGTCGGAGCGCTCGCTGCGCAAGGCCGGGCGTCTCGGTTCGTTGATACTGGACGCGGCGCACGGCATCTCGCTGGTCGCCGCGCAGACCGAAGCCGACGCGCAGCGCGTACGCTCGCTTGGCATGCGCCAGGTGGAAGTCACCGGCAGCATCAAGTTCGACGTGGTGGTGCCGGAGGCGGCGCTGGCCACCGGCGCTGCGCTGCGCAAAGCCATCGGCGCGCGGCCGGTGCTGCTGTTTGCCAGCACCCGCGAAGGCGAGGAGGCGCTGATACTGAAAGCGGTGCGCGAAGGGCGTTCCGGGCTGCCGGCCAATGTGCTGCTGCTGATCGTGCCGCGCCATCCGCAGCGCTTCGATGAAGTGGCCAGGATGGTGGGCGAGGCGGGGTTGAATGTCCAGCGGCGCAGCGCGCTGGCGCTGGACGGCGCGGACGACAACGCGATTCCCGCGTATATCGATGTGCTGCTGGGCGATTCGATGGGGGAGATGTTCGCGTATTACGCGGCGTGCGACTGCACCTTCGTCGGTGGCAGCCTGCTGCCATTGGGCGGGCAAAACCTGATCGAACCGGCGGCGCTGGGCAAGCCGGTGCTGATCGGACCGCATACCTTTAATTTCGCCGAATCGACCGAAGACGCGCTGGCGGCCGGCGGCGCGCAGCGCGTCGCCGACGCGGCCGAGCTGGTGACCGCCGCCGCGCGCCTGCTGCGCGACGACGACGCGCGCGCCACAATGGGACGGGGCGCGCTGGCGTTCGCCAACCAGTATCGGGGCGCCACGCGCCGCACGTTGGCGTTGCTGGCCCCGCTCATCAAGCGCTGAGCCATCGCGCCTCGGGTGGCGCTAGCCGCCGCCGATGCCTTCGGTGATGACGCCGGTTCCGCCGCAGTTGCCGCAGGCGATGGTATCGTCCGCTTCAAGCACGCTGCCGGTGCCATGGCAGATCGGGCAGACGTCCTCGCCGGTGCCCGGCGTGCCGGCGGGCGCTTCGTCGCCAGGGTTGATTGGTGGGTTGTCGTTCATGTTCGCCTCCGGGAAATGGTGGTCGAATCATTGTAGACCTGACCTGGCAACACCCCGATCCGATTGAAAACAGGCAAGAATACCAAAGGCGGATGCGCCGCAAGTGCATCATCCGCCATCCGCCATCCGCCATCCGCCATCCGCCATCCGCCATCCGCCATCGCTACCCGATGCCGCTGCTTAAGCAGCCATCTCGGTATCTTCCGCGAAGCGCAACACATCCGCGTTCTGACGGCAGAAACGCGTTGCCGCCTTGTAGCCGACGTCAAACAACAACTGCATATTCGACGTCGACCAGTCCATCGTGTGCGGAATGTGCTGATCCGGCACGGCGGCCATCAGTTCCAGCTTGAGCATGTGGCGCTTCGGCTCGCCGGTTTTAGGGTCGGTGTTGTGTTCCAGCTCGAACAAACGCAGTTGCTGCTTCGAGATATTGACCAGCGGCGTGATCATCGAGCCCACCCACGCGTCGTACAGGTCGCGCGGCTTGCGCAGCAGGCGCTCGTCGCCCAGGATGTCGAGCACCACCAGCACGTCGGTGTCCGCATGATCGCCCTTGCCCTCGATGAACGGATCAAAATTCAACGTCTCCAGCGCCGCGCCTTCGATATAATCCTCGCCGTCGATCGTGGTCGGCGCGTACAACAGCGGGAAGGACAGCGCCGCGCGTACATGCTCGACCTGGATCTCGCGCTTGTCCCAGATCTTCATGCTGTGCTGGTTCAGGTTGTAGGCGTTGATGTAGAACTCCGGCTTCATCTTCGAGATGGCCGCGAAGTCGATCGAGCCTTCCAGGAACGGCGCATGGGCGCACAAACCGAGGCTTTTCGACGACAGGTTGGACGGCGACATCGTCGACATCATCAGTTGGGTCCAGTCGGCCCACGGGACCGAGCCGCCCAGCACATTGGGCAGGCCCGGGAACATCGGAGTGCCGGCCTGCGGCGAGAACACGCCGCGGAAGGCGTCCGCTTCCTTGCCCGGCTTGTGGAAAATCTTGTAATTAACCGGCATCATTTTGTAGATGGTGTCGGCCACGCCGGCATCAGCCCAGCGCTTGAGCGCCTGGCGCGGCGAACCTTCCAGCGGCGCCGTGTAGAGCAGCCCCATCAATACGCCCGCGCCCGAGGCGGAAATCACGTCGAACTCAACTTCTTGATCGAGGAATGCGGCCAGCGCGCCCGCGATCAATGGTGAATTTGGCGCACCGCCACCCAGTACCAAACCCATCTTCTTGGTTGCACTTACCTGACCCATATAACCCCCGTTTTAGTGACACAATTTGCCGTTTTTTTGACTCAGATCAAGCCAAACATGAGACAAAATACCACAGGTAATTCCTTGCGGCAATAAAATTGTGCAGTGCAATATGATAGTCGCAGGCTATAACGAACTCAGCAGTAGGGCTCAAGATACCGGCGGAACGGGGCAAAATGGCGCCATTTCGACGATGGCTTGGCACCTCGGCCGCGTGGTAACGCCGCGCGATCCCGGCTTATCGATAAGAGAATGGATGCGGTTCGTGAGTCTGAAAAATGGTTGACTTCGAGTCTGCAAACCATACACTAAGGATGTCTTACACTCTATTTCCAGTCAGGAAAATCATGAAATCAAGCACCGAGAAACCAATGACCGTCCGCCTCCCGGCCGACTTGGCAGATCAGCTTGAAAAGCTGATTCAGGCCACAGGCAGCAATAAGAGCGCGATCACGGTGGCCGCGCTCAGGCAATACGTGGAAGCCGAGTCCGGGCAAGTCCAGGACATCAAGGACGGAATCGCGGAAGCGGACCGTGGAGAATTCGCTAGTGATAGCGAAATAAGTTCTTTCTTCTCAAAATATGGCGGTTAAGTGGACTAAAACCGCGTTGGCGAACCTGGTCTCGATCATCGAATATATCGAGACAGATAACGCCGAGCGTGCAAAGTCCTTTGCACTCGAAATCCAGTCCAAAACAAACAGCTTGGCCGAGTTCCCCAGTATCGGTCGGCCTGGCCGCGTGATCGGCACGCGTGAATTGGTCATCCACCCCAACTACGTCATCCCGTATCGGGTACGCGAGGGCATTGTCGAGATTTTACGGGTTCAACATGTCGCCCGGCGCTGGCCTCGGCGGTTTTAGAACAGCACGGGCAACTCCTGCGCCCGTTTGCGCAGCAGGTTCTTGGCCTCGTCATAGGCCGGGTAGATGCGTCCGACCGTGTTCCAGAAGTCGGCGCTGTGGTTCATTTCCAGCGTGTGCGCCAGTTCGTGCGCGACCACATAGTCGATCAGCGGCAGCGAGAAATGGATCAACTTCCAGTTCAGGCGGATCTTGCGATCAACCGTGCACGAACCCCAGCGAGTGCCGGCCGACGACAGGCCGAACGAGCTATAGCTGACACCCAGGCGCGCCGCATACAGGTCCAGGCGCTGCTCGAACAGCACCTTGGCTTCCTGCTGATACCAGGACTTGACGCGCTCCCTGAGCAGCGTCTCGGTGGCGCCGGGCACCAGCACCATCGACAGCTCGCGCGTGGCCGGGTTGTAGCTGGTGCGATTGCGTCCCCCCACCAGCAGCCGCAGGGTGATGTCCGCGCCCAGATACGGAATCTGCGCGCCGTCGATCCATTCCACCGGCGGCTTTTGCAGCCGCGCGGCGCGGCGTTCGCGCCGTTCTTTGAGTTTGCTCAGTATCCAGTGCTGTTTGGTGCGGATCGCGTTGTCGATTTCGGCGATGCTGATGCGCTTGGGCGCGGTCACGCGCAAGCCGTCGTCGTCGATCATGAAGCCGATCGAGCGGCGCGTCGAGCGGCGCAGGTCATATTCGAGGATGAAGTCACCGACCATCAACTGGCGCTTGGCCGTCGGCGGCGGCTCGGGCGGCGCCGGCGTCACGCGCGGCTTGACCGGGATGGCGGGGGCGGGCGGCGAAAGCGCCTCCAAAGGGGGCGCGATGTAAGGGGAAATCGGAGGCGGCTTGCTGGAAGAGGGAGGCACCGACCACACCGGCGAGGTGTAGACGGTTTTGGTGGAGGAAGGTTGTCCCTGCGCCTGCGCCTCCCGTGCGAACAGGTCAAGCTGGCTGGCGTCGTCTTGCGGCGACGCCGGCTTCACCAACGTGGCGAGATCGTCTAGCCAGCGTTGTAGGCGTGGGGCGAAATGACGCGCATTTCTGATTCTATCCAAGTTTCCACCTGTTGCATCATGCCGTCGGGAGTTTGTCCTTCCGGCGAAATTGGCTTACCTATCGATACTGTAACAAGGCCGGGCCGTTTGATAAAAGAGTTTTTTGGCCAGCACTCGCCGGAGTTGTGCGCGATCGGCACGACCACCGCGCCGGTCTCGATGGCGAGGCGCGTGCCACCGCTTTTATACTTGCCGGCCTGGCCGACGGGGATCCGGGTCCCCTCGGGGAACATGATAATCCATTGGCCGTCGGCGAGCCTGCGCTTGCCGTGCCGGACCACGTGCTTGAACGCGTTCTTGCCTTGCTTGCGGTCGATCGGGATCATGCGCAGCAGCGCCATGGCCCACCCGAAGAACGGAATATAGAGGATTTCCTTCTTGAAGACGAACACCAATGGGCGCGGCAGGTTAGGCAGCAGGAAGATGGTTTCCCACGCCGACTGGTGCTTCGACAGCACCACCGCCGGCGCGTCCGGGAAATTCTCGGCGCCCTTGATTTCGTAGCGGATGCCGCAGATAACCTTGGCGCACCAGACGATGAACACATTCCAGCGGGCGGTGACCCAGAAGCGCTTGTTATACGGCAGCGGCGCGACCAGGAAGCAGACCAGCGCCCACACCACGGTCGATATCACCATGATGATGGTGAAGATCAGGGAACGCAAAAACAATACGGGATGACCCAATGCAGACTCCAAATACTTTGTTAGCTAACGATGTGCAGCGCCGGCGGCACGCTGGTTTTGATCAGGTGGACCACCATCGCCGCCAGGTCGGGGAATACCAGGGTGCCCGGGGGCAGGCCGCCGGTTTGCTGGGTTTTCTCGCCTTTGCCGGTCAGGACCAGATAGGGCACGCAACCGGTGACATAGCCGGCCTGCAGGTCGCGCAGCGAGTCGCCGACCACCGGCACGCCTTTGAGGCTGACCTTGTAGCGCTGCGAGATCTCGTTGAACATGCCCGGCTTCGGCTTGCGGCAATCGCAGTTGTCGGCCGCCGCGTGGGGGCAGAAGAACACCGCGTCGATGTCGGCGCCGACCTGCTGCGCGAGATGATGCATCTTGGCGTGGATCGCGTTCAAGGTCGTCATGTCGAAGAACTCGCGCGCGATGCCCGACTGGTTGGACGCGACCACCACGCGATAGCCGGCCTGGTTCAGGCGGGCGATCGCTTCGAGCGAGCCGGGGATCGGAATCCACTCGGCCGGCGACTTGATGAAATCGGGCGAATCATGGTTGATGACGCCGTCGCGATCGAGGATGATCAGTTTCAGGGACGGCGTACCCACTCAGGCCGCCAGCTTCGAAATGTCGGCCACGCGGTTCATCATGCCATGCAGCGATGACAGCAATGCCAGACGGTTGTTGCGCAGGGCGACGTCTTCGGCCATGACCATGACGTCGTTGAAGAAGGCGTCGACCTCGTCGCGCAGCTGCGCCAGCGTTTTGAGCGCGTCGGCGAAATCGCCCCGGATGAAGGCGGCGTCGATGTCCGGCTGCACGCGGGTGACGGCGGCGGCCAGGTTCTTCTCGGCTTCGTCCTGCAGCAAATCGGCGTTGACGCCGGCGCCGCCGGTCGCGGCCAGCGCTTCCTCGTTCTTTTTCAGGATGTTGGTGATGCGCTTGTTGGCGGCGGCCAGCGAGGCCGCTTCCGGCAGCGCGGCGAAGGCCTTGACGGCCTCCAGGCGCTGCACGATGTCATCCAGGCGGTCCGGGTTCTGGGCGACCACCGCTTCGATCTCGTTCGGCGAGAAGCCGCGCTCGCGCAGTATGCCGCGCAGGCGGTCGAGCATGAAGGCGGTGACTTCGACGACCGGGTCCTTGAAGCCGGCGATGCCGGTGAACTGCTGCGCGGCCGAATCGAGCAAGCCGCGGATCGACAGCATCAGGCGTTTTTCGATCAGCATGCGCAGCACGCCCAGCGCGTGGCGGCGCAGCGCGAATGGATCTTTATCGCCGGTCGGCTGCAGGCCGATCGACCAGATGCCGACCAGGGTTTCAAGCTTGTCGGCCAGCGCCACGGCGGTGCCGGTGACGGTCGACGGCAGCGCATCGCCGGCGAAGCGCGGCTGGTAGTGCTCGGAGGCGGCCAGCGCCACGTCTTCCGGCTCGCCGTCGTTGCGGGCGTAGTAAGTGCCCATGATGCCCTGCAGCTCGGGGAACTCGCCGACCATGTCGGTCAGCAGGTCGGCCTTGGACAGCTTGGCGGCGCGGGTGGCCAGCGCGGAGTCGCCGCCGATCTGGGTGGCGACGAAGCCGGCCAGCGCGCTGACACGCTCGCTGCGCTCGGCCTGGGTACCCAGCTTGTTGTGGTAGACCACGTTCTTCAGCAGCGGCAGGCGCGATTCCAGCGTCTTTTTCTTGTCCTGCTCGAAGAAGAACTTGGCGTCGGACAGGCGCGGGCGCACCACGCGCTCGTTGCCGCCGATGATGGCGGCCGGCGTGTCGGTGGCGATGTTGGAGACGATCAGGAAGCGCGAGCGCAGCTTGCCGTCGGCGTCCGTCAGCGCGAAGTATTTCTGGTTGGTCTGCATGGTCAGGATCAGGCATTCCTGCGGCACGGCCAGGAATTCTTCCTCGAAGTGGCACTCGTAGACCACCGGCCATTCGACCAGCGCGGTCACTTCGTCGAGCAGCGATTCGGGCATCAGCACCTGGTCGGCGCCGGCCTTGGCCAGCAACTCGGCGCGGATCTGTTCCTTGCGCTGTTCGACGCTGGCCAGCACCTTGCCTTGCGAGACCAGGGTCTCGGCGTAGTTGTCGGCATTGGCGATGGTGACTTCGCGTTGGCCCGGCGCGGTCAGGAAGCGGTGGCCTTCGGTGACGTTGGACGCGGTCAGTCCCAGCAGGGTCAGTGGCAGCACGCTCGCACCATGCAGCGCGATCAGGCGGTGGGCCGGACGCACGAATTGCACGGTGGCGCCGTCCGGACGCTGGTAGCTCATCACTTTAGGAATCGGCAGCTTGGCCACCGATTCCTCCAGCGCCGCCTGCAGGCCCGATTGCAGCGCGCTGCCGGCCGCCGTGTAGGTGTAGAAGAAGCTCTCGGCCTTGCCGTCCTGCGCGCGTTCCAGATCGGCCACGGTCAGGTTGGGGAAGCCCAGCGCGGCAAGTTTCTTGGCCAGCGGCGGCGTGCCGTTGCCGGCGGCGTCCAGCGCTACCGACACCGGCAGCACTTTTTCGCGGATCGACTTGTCCGGCGAGGTGGCGCGCACTTTAGTGATGGAGACGGCCAGGCGGCGCGGCGAGGCGAACGACGTGGCGACGCTGTCGGCGTCGAGGAAGTCGCGTACTTTCAAGCCGTTGACGATGCCGGCGGCGAAGGCCGCGCCCAGTTTGGCGAGCGCCTTCGGCGGCAGTTCTTCGGTCAGCAGTTCGATGAGGAGGGTCTGGGTCATATTATTTATACGGTTTGTTCAGCGGCGGCGGCAGCCAGGCCGGGTGCCATCGGGAAGCCCAGGCGCTCGCGCGACTCGTAGTAGGCCTGCGCCACAAGGCGCGACAAGGCGCGCACGCGGCCGATGTAGGCGGCGCGTTCGGTCACCGAGATGGCGCCGCGCGCGTCCAGCAGGTTGAAGCTGTGCGAGGCCTTCATGATCTGCTCATAGGCCGGCAACGTCAGTTGCGCCTCGATCAGGCGCTTGGCTTCCGACTCGTGGTTGTTGAATTGGGCGAACAGCAGTTCGGCGTTCGAATGCTCGAAGTTATAGGCCGATTGTTCGACTTCGTTCTGGTGGAAGACGTCGCCGTACTTCAGCGTCTTGGTCTCGCCGTTTTCTTCCCACGTGGTCCATACCAGGTCGTACATGTTTTCCACGCCCTGCAGGTACATCGCCAGGCGTTCGATGCCATAGGTGATCTCGCCCAGCACCGGCTTGCAATCGAGGCCGCCGACTTGCTGGAAGTAGGTGAACTGCGTCACCTCCATGCCATTCAGCCACACTTCCCAGCCCAGGCCCCAGGCGCCCAGCGTCGGCGATTCCCAGTCGTCTTCGACGAAGCGCACATCATTCTGTTTCAGGTCCAGGCCCAGCGCCTCCAGCGAACCGAGATACAGGTCGAGGATGTTTTCCGGCGCCGGCTTCATCACCACCTGGTACTGGTAGTAATGCTGGCCGCGGTTCGGGTTCTCGCCGTAGCGGCCATCCTTCGGGCGGCGCGACGGCTGCACGTAGGCGGCGCGCCAAGGCTCCGGGCCGATGGCGCGCAGGAAGGTCCCGGTGTGGAAGGTGCCGGCGCCGACTTCCATGTCGTACGGCTGGAGCAGGGCGCAGCCTTGCTTGTCCCAGTAGGTTTGCAAGGTCAGAATGATTTGTTGAAATGTCAGCATCTTGTGTGGTCGGTGGCACGCCTCGCGGGGCGAGGGGCGTGCGGTTGCGGTTATGCTAAAGGGGCAATTTTAGCGGGTTTTGCCGGCAGCCTGTGGAGATTACGCGGCTTTGGCCTGGTTTTTTGCGCGCCGCGCCCAAAACCAGGCGCCGCCCAATGCCAGCGCCGCCAGCAGCAGAAACAGCTTGTTGCCCCAGATGATGAAGGGGGTATTGCCCGCCATGCCCTGGACGTTGGCGGCCAGGGTGCCGAAGGTATTGACCTTCAACTGGTGCCGGATCACGCCATGGCCGTCGATGATGGCGGTGGCGCCGGTATTGGTCGCCCGCAGCATCGGCCGGCCCGTTTCCAGCGTACGCATTTGCGAGATCTGCAAATGCTGCGGAATGGCGATGGTGTCGCCGAACCAGGCCAGGTTGGAGACGTTGAGCAGCATCGTGGCCGGCTTCTGGTCCTGTGCCGGGTGGTTCAGCTGCGCGGCGATCTCCTCGCCGAACAAGTCCTCGTAGCAGATGTTGGGCAGCACGCGCTGGTCCTTGATCTGGAACGCCGGCTGGATGTCGGCGCCGCTGGTCTGGTCGCCCAGCGGAATCGACATCAGGTTGACGAACCAGCGGAAGCCGAGCGGAATGAACTCGCCGAACGGCACCAGGTGGTGCTTGTCGTAGCGGTAGTAGCCGCTGCCCTGGCGTGGCGTCAGGCCGATCACGCTATTGAAATAGGCGGCCTGGCTATCGGCCATCGGGATGCCGAGTATCAGGTTGCTGTTGGTCCGGGTCAGGAACTGGGCGATACCGGGCAGGTAGTCCGGCGGCAGTTGCTGCGGCAGCATCACGATCGCCGTTTCCGGCGTGGCGATCAAATCGGCCGGCGCGGCGGTGATGGCGTCGTGGTACAGCTTCATCGTCTCGATGACGCGGGCGCCGTCGAATTTTTCGCTTTGCGGGATGTTCCCCTGCAGCAGACGCACCGAAATCTGCTTGCCTTCCGGGTAGGTCCATTGCGCGTACGTCAGGCCGACGCCGGCGGCGCAGATGGCCACGATCAGCAGCGCCGCCCTGACGCGGGTGCGGTGCAGCAGCAGCAGCAGGGCGCCGGCGATGACGGCCGCCAGCCATCCGAGGCCGTAGACGCCGATGACCGGCGCGTAGCCGGCCAGCGGACTGTGATTGTGGGCGTAGCCCGACGACATCCACGGAAAGCCGGTGAACAGCCAGGCGCGCACCCATTCGAACAGCGCCCACATGGCTGGCAGCACCAGCAGGTTGGCGGCCGGCAGCGGCAGCGACCAGCGCTTGCGCAACCAGGCCGCGCCGCCCATCGCCAGCGCCACATAGAAGCCCATGCCCCAGGCCAGCAGCAGCACGGCGGCGACCGCGATCGGCGCGGCCATGGCGCCGAAGTCGTGCAGCGAGACGTACAGCCAATGGGTACCGGCGGCGGTCCAGCCGAAGCCGAAGGCCCAGCCGATCAGTCCCGCGCTTTTGACGTCGGCGCTGCGCAGCACCTGATAGAAGAGGGTTGCCAGGCCGAGGATCTCGAGCGGCCACCAGCCGAACGGCGCGAAGGCAAATACGCACATCGCGCCGGCCAGCATGGTGATGATCATCCGACCTTTGGTACTGCGTTGCGGCTTGGGCGGATCGTTCGGATTGGCGCGGCGAAAGCGCATTATTGCGTGGCGCCGGCGCCGGCGTCGGCGGCAGGCGGCAGTTTTTCCACCAGCAGCACGTGGATCTGGCGGGCGTCGGCGCGCAAGACTTCAAAGCGCATGCCTTGATAGTCGAAGATGTCGCCCTTGTGCGGCATGCGCGCCAGGTGCTTGGCCACCAGGCCGCCGATGGTGTCGACGTCGTCGTCAGGCAGCGAGGTGTCGAGTTCCTCGTTGAACTGCCCGATCTCGGTCAGCGCCTTGATGCGCCAGCGCGGGCCGTGCACGCCTTCCTTGATCGAGAGGATGTTGTCCTCTTCCTCGTCGAAGTCGTATTCGTCCTCGATGTCGCCGACGATCTGTTCCAGCACGTCTTCGATGGTGATCAGGCCGGCCACGCCGCTGTACTCGTCGACCACGATCGCCATGTGATTGTGGTTGGCGCGGAAGTCCCGCAGCAGCACGTTCAGGCGCTTGGATTCGGGGATGAAGATGGCCGGGCGCAGCATGTCGCGGACGTCGAACGATTCTTCGGCGTAGTAGCGCAGCAGGTCCTTGGCCAGCAGGATGCCGATCACCTTGTCGCGCTCGCCCTCGATGGCGGGGAAGCGCGAGTGGGCCGTGGCCAGCACTTGCGGCATCCATTCCTCGATCGGCTTGGAGATGTCGATGACATCCATTTGCGAGCGGGGAATCATGATATCGCGCGCGGACAGGTCGGAGACCTGGAACACGCCTTCGATCATCGACAAGGCGTCGGCGTCGATCAGGTTGCGTTCGTGGGCGTCGTGCAGAACTTCGAGCAGTTCCGCTCGGTTCTCGGGCTCGGGGGAAATCAGTGCGGTCAGGCGTTCAAACAGCGACCGATGGGGTTTGGCGTCAGTTTTGACGCCACTAGAGTGCTCTTGCATAGTAGGCGTGAGCCGTTGTTACGAAGGGGTATAGGATACACCAAAAGCTGAAGATAGCAGGTTTTTGCCGTAAAAACAGCGAATCTTGTCGGGAAACGACGCCAGATAACGTTTGCGTTTTCTCAGCACATCGGCCATTTAACGCGGGCATGCTGGTCAAATTCTTCCTCGTATGGTGGGTTTGCGATGTGTAACCTGGCCGGCACGGTTAGACGCATCAATCCTGGGCACAGCAAGACGAACTGCGTTAATTGCGCCGTCGCAACGGATGCAATGCTCGCAGGCCGTCCTGCATTGGCGCTGCCCGGAGGGCCCAACAGCATCGCTGTACTTGAACAGATATTTGGCGCAAAATTCACTGCCGTAGGCGATCTTGGTGAAGTAGCACAAGCTCTGCTGGCCGCCGGCAGCGGAAGTCGCGGGATTGTGTACGGTAGCCGTAGCGGCGGAGTAGGACACGTTTTTTCAACGCCGTCAATCAACACGGCGCGATCCGCTTCCTGGACGGGCAGACCGGCGCATCCGCAGTGGTCATCGGCTACACCGGGTTTCGTTTTTTAAGGAGCAACTAATGGATACGCTCAATCGCGGCGCCGCTTTAAGAATCGCTCAAGCCAAGGTTGATGAACTGGGGCGGATGGCGGGCGACGAATTCCAGATTGTGACCGCCGAAACAAAAGAGCTAAAGCAAGGCTGGCTGTTTTTCTACAATTCAGCCGATTTTGTCCGGACCCGCGACACCATGTTTGCCCTTGCAGGCAATGGGCCAATTTTGGTGCTCAGGGGAGGCCAGGTCGCTATGTTGCCGACTGCGGTGCCGTGGCAGGAGGCGATTGGTCAACTGTCTGACGCCAGCGCGGACGGGCGGCTGAGTCATTCCGCATAGGGATCGGCGTAACCAAGCGTGGCCAGCAGCTCCGTTTCAATGCCTTCCATCTCGGCCGCCTCCTCGTCGTCCTCGTGGTCGTAGCCTTGCGCGTGCAGCACGCCGTGCACGACCAGGTGGGCGGTGTGCTCTTCCACCGATTTATTCTGCTCGGCCGCTTCCTTTTCCAGCACGTCGGTGCACAGGATGATGTCGGCCCGCGTAGGCTCGTCGTGCTCCGGTTCCTCGCCTTCGTTGTAGGCGAAGGTCAACACATTGGTGGCGTAGTCCTTGCCTCGGTATTGCTTGTTGAGCGCGCGCCCTTCGTCGGCGTCGACGAAACGGATGGTCAGTTCGGCCGGGGCGAACAGCGCCGCCTGTATCCATTTACGGATGGCCGCGCGGGTGATGACTTCTTTCAGGCGGGCGTCGGAATACTGCACCGACAAGGTCAATTTATTTTTTACGGACATTTTTCAGGGCGGTGGCTTTGAGTAGGGGCGCGATCTCGGCTTCGTGGTTGTGCGCCGTTTCGTAGGCGTCGACAATGCGCGCCACCAGCGGATGGCGCACCACGTCCTCGCTGTTGAAGTGGCTGAAGGCGATGCCGCGCACATCCTTCAGCACCTGGACGGCATCGACCAGGCCGCTTTTCTGGCTCTTGTGCAAATCGACCTGGGTGACGTCGCCCGTGATGACGGCCTTGCTGCCGAAACCTATGCGCGTCAGGAACATCTTCATTTGCTCGACGGTGGTGTTCTGCGCCTCGTCGAGGATCACGAACGCGTGGTTCAGGGTGCGCCCGCGCATATAAGCCAGCGGCGCGATCTCGATAACTTGCTTCTCGAACATTTTCTGCGTGCGGTCAAAGCCCAGCAGGTCGTACAGCGCGTCGTACAGCGGCCGCAGATAGGGATCGACCTTTTGCGCCAGGTCGCCCGGCAGGAAACCGAGCCGCTCGCCGGCCTCGACGGCGGGACGGGTCAGGATGATGCGCTTGACGGCATCGCGCTCGAGCGCGTCGACCGCGCAGGCCACGGCCAGATAGGTCTTGCCGGTGCCGGCCGGGCCGACGCCGAAGCTGATGTCGTGTTCGAGAATATTGCGCAGGTAACGGATCTGGTGCGGCGTGCGGCCGCGCAGGTCGGCCCGGCGCGTCTTGAGCACCGGACTGTTGATGTCCGGCTCCACGAACGGCGCCTCGGCGACCGCGTGCGGCTTGCCGTCGTCGCTGGCGCTAGCGGCGGCAATGCCGGCGGCGGTGGCTGCGGCGGCCAGGCCCGCGCGCTGTTCGACCAGTGCTAGTTGCACTTCTTCAATCGGTACGACCTTGTTGGCAACGGCATAGAACTGTTCGAGGATCTGCACCGCGCGTTCGGCATTGTAGCCGCTGACGATGAATTTCTCGCCGCGACGGAAAATGGTGACGTCCAGCGCGGCGGAGATCTGGCGCAGGTTTTCGTCGAGGGGACCGCACAAATGGGCCAGGCGCGAGTTGTCGAGCGGCTCTGGAACAAAGTAATGCGGCTGAACGGGTGTTTTGGTTTTCAATGGAATGCTTTTATATAGGATCAGGCGGGGTGGGGCGCACTGCTGCGCACAGGCGCTAGTTTAGCGTAATTTGACGATGCGAACCGCGCCGCGCCGCTTTTCGACGCGGCGTCCCCGACCCTGCCGGACCGGGCCGAACAGGTTGCGGAACGGTCGAATGTTGCCGTCGCCGCGACACAGTTGCCGCACAGAAGTAGCTACGCCGTTGCTCTGCATGAACTTGCTTCATGTAACAATTTCCTACGGGTTCTTGCGTGCGACACCCTGCGGCCCCATGTGATGAAATAGTATAGTTGTTAAGTTTTCTAGCCGGCGGTTGATGTCAAACAATCTTTGGACACCATGCGCCGGCTGGAGCAGTCCCTTTAAGCATAGAATTCTATTGCACGAAAGGCAATTCAGGAGGCCGGCCTGGCTGATGATTTAGAAGTTCTGTTAGCTGCTTATCCAACATGCAGATAATTGATAAATTCTAAGTTGTCCTTAAGTTCCGACCAGCACTATCTCTTCACCCAACCACCGAGGAAAATCATGGCACACCACGCTCTTGCTTCCCAAGAAAGCTACAACCCCAACCATCTGCTGGACATTCTGCTCGGCAAGATGCAACTGAAAAACGATGCTGCTCTGTCGCGCCTGCTGGAAGTGGCGCCGCCAGTGATCAGCAAAATCCGTCACCACCGCTTGCCGGTCGGCGCTTCGCTGCTGATCCGCATGCACGAAGTGACTGGCATGAGCATTCGCGACCTGCGTGACTTGATGGGCGACCGCCGCACCAAGTACCGCCTGTCCGACGCCCAGGGCCGTCCGAAGCCTGAAGAGCGCCCAGAAAAGGCCGAGGCCGGAAACTACGCGCGTCATTAATGCGCCCGCAGCTTCCTCACCTGCCGCGCCGCGCTTGACGTGACGTCCATTCGGCGCCACGTCCAATCCGGCCGGCAGGGAGCGTTTTTTTGTTTTTCGTGCGTTTTGTACAGGTAGACAGTGGGCCAACGTAGTCTGTTAGCTCAGCAGCACCATCGAAATTTCTTCATACTGCAGCTCTGTTTCACGGAACAGTTGCAGATAGATTTCCTCATCGAGGCCTAGCGCGGTCCAGGCCACGGTGGACACGGGCGGGACCAGATCGTCCCGCACCTGCGCCAGATCGAGCGCGTGCACGATGGCGTCGGCCACATGAATGATGGCCGCCAAAAAACCCGCGCCCGGCGCTTCCGGATCGTGGTGGCCGCCAATGGCCAGCCGCATCGTGTCAGAAAAATTCCAGTGTTCCGCCAGCGCCATGCCGGCGTCGACGTGATCGACACCCAGCACCTTGCGCTCGGCCTCCAGCAAATAACAGTCGTGTTCGTCGCGGTAGGCCAGCGTGATCGAATATTGGTTCGGGAAGCACGACACCAGCACCAGCCTGCCGATGTCGTGCAGCAGTCCGGCCGTGAAGGCGTAATCCTGGTTGAAGCGCATTTGCCGCGCCAGCACCTTGGCGCAGGCGGCGGTGGCGATCGAGTGGCGCCAAAAGGCTTTGTGGTCGAAGCCGGGGCAGTGGCCCTCGGCGAAGCAGCCGGTGACGGCGGCGGCGGTGATCAGGTTGCGGGTGGTCTGGAAGCCGAGGTAGGTGATCGCCTGCTGGATGGTGGTGACCTTGACCTGCAGCCCGTACAGCGACGAATTGGCCAGCCGCAGCGTCTTGGCCGTCAGCGCCTGGTCGTGCGACACTTTTTTGGCCAGCACGGAGATGTCGACATCGTCCTGGTCTATGCTGTTGAGCAATTCCATCACCACCGCCGGCAGTGACGGCAGGTCGTCGAGGTTGCGCACCACGTCGTCGTAGCTGAGGGTGTTACTCATGTGCGGGTTTCTCCCTGGCCTGGTGCTGCTCCTGGTCCTGCTTTTTCTGCTGCTCCGGCGTGCCCATCCGGAAGTCGGTGACAAAGCGGCGCAGCAGCGCGGTGGCCCAGTCGCTGTCGCTGTCGGCGTCGTTTTTGCGGAATAGCCGGTCGATGCGGTCCTGATGCCGGGCCAGCACGGCCTGCGCCACCTCCGGCGCCATCTCTTCGCGCACGATGGGTAGCACGGCAATGCCGTGGCGCGGCATCAGCGCCAGCATGGCCTCGGTCAGTACGCTGCCCTGCGGCAGCAGCACGTGGCCCTGGACGTCAAGCAGCACGTCGGACAGGACCATGCCGGGCCGCACCTCGGCGATCGCCAGTTGATGATAATTGCCCGTCATGGTGCCTCCGCTGATGTTCGGGTTGTCGGCCGGCGCAACGACCGGCCCCCGTGTGCCACGATATTACCATTGCGCGCGGGGGAAGTCTGCCGGGGGCTGGCCCCGCGACCTGCGATCGCCCCAAATTCTTGCCAAGACTCAGCCCATACCGTACATTGGGACGTTGCCGTCAACTACGTGGTCGGGGAGGTTGTTCGATGTCTGGTATTCAAGGCCGCTTGACGCTGCTGTTCGTGGTCATCGTGACCCTGGTGCTGGGCATTTCCGGCACCTATGCGCAATACAGCCTGCGGCACGAACTCGAAGTGAGCAGCCAGCGCCTGCGCCAGGGCGTGCTGACCCGGCTACAAACCAGCCTGCCGTCGGCGCTGTGGGACCTGGACAAGGCCAAGGTCGACAACATCGTCGCCGCCGAAATGATGCCGCCCGAACTGGTGTCGATCCGCGTCTACGACACCTCGGTCGGCCTGTTTTCAGGCCGCCTGCGCCACGAGGACGGCAAGGTCAGCGCCATCGAGAACGACGCCGCCGTCGACGGCACGCCGGTGGTGGCCGACCTGGCCTACCGCGATTCCGGCGCCGCCGGCGCCGCGCTCAAGCCGGTCATCGTCGGCCGCGTGGTGGTCAACTTCAGCCGGGCCCAGATCGACGCCACACTGGCGGCCGAGGTGCGCCGCAAGGTGATCGAAGTGTTGCTGCTCGACCTGATCCTGGTGGCGGCGCTGGCGTTGTCGCTGCGGATCGTGTTCGACCCGCTCAAGCGCCTGCGCGACGGCCTGTTCGACCTGGCCACGCGCGGCAGCGACGAGGTCGAGGAGCTGGCCGACAGCCGCCACGACGAGCTCGGCGAGGTCATCCGCGGCTTCAACGCCATCCAGCGCAAGGTCAAATCGAACATCCAGCGCATCCGCGAGGCCGAGGACGAGGCCCGCAAGTCGGCCCAGGCCACCGCCAGGGCCATGGCGGACCTGCGCCGCACGCAGGAATCGCTGCTGCAGGCCGAGCGGCTGGCGTCGCTGGGCGGCCTGGTGGCCGGCGTCGCCCACGAGATCAACACGCCGGTCGGCATCGCCCTGACCAGCGCCTCGGTGCTGATGGACGCCACCGAGAAGGTGCAACTGGCCGTCGAGGGCGGCAACATCAAGAAATCCGACATCATGCGCTACCTGGACACGGCGGCCGAAAGCACGCGCCTGATCATGAACAACGCCTACCGCGCCGCCCACCTGATCCATAGCTTCAAACAGATCGCCGTCGACCAGGTCAGCGAGGCGCGCCGTCGTTTCGAATTGCGCGATTATATAAACGAAGTGGTGTCCAGCCTGCAGCCCAAATTGAAGAAGACGCATATTTCGGTCGGCATCGATTGCCCGCCCGATATCATGCTCGACAGCTACCCGGGCGCGCTGGCGCAGGTGATCACCAATTTGACGCTCAACTGCGTGGACCACGCTTTCGAGCCGGACGACGAGGGCCGCATCACCATCGACGTGGTGCGCCAAAGCGACTGGATCGAGATGCGGGTGAGCGACAACGGCAAGGGCATCGCGCCGGAGATGCTGGACAAGGTGTTCGATCCGTTCGTGACCACGCGGCGCGGGCAGGGCGGCACCGGGCTGGGGCTGAACATCGTGTTCAACCTGATGGCCAAACAATTCGGCGGCACGGTCACGGTTGCCAGCGTGCTGGGCCATGGCGCCAGTTTCACGCTGCGCATGCCGTGCGTGACGCCGATCGACGACACCAGCGGCCAGGCGGAAGCGCGCCTGCCCGCCTGACAAGGAGCGGTAATGAACAGGATATCAGGGGAATTCAGCGTCAAGATGCAGCCGGAATCGACGTCCGCGGTGGCGGCCGACACGGGCGTGGGCCGCATGTCGCTCGACAAGCAATACCACGGCGCGCTGGCCGCCACCGGCAAAGGCGAGATGCTGGCCTACATGGATAGCGCACTGGGCTCGGGCGTGTATGTGGCGATCGAGCGGGTAGAAGGCTCCCTCGACGGCAAGCACGGTAACTTTCTGCTGCATCATCGCGGCATCATGGAGCGCGGCGCGCCCAGCCTGGCGGTGGCGGTGGTGCCCGATTCGGGCCGCGAGGAGCTCGAAGGGCTCAGCGGCACCTTGAACATCCGCATCGAGGGCGGCAAGCACTACTACGATTTCGACTACGTGTTGGCGGACGCTGTTTGACGATTCCGGGCCGTCGCCAAGGTGCAGTGATCAGCAACCTATAGTCGCTTTGTCCCTTGAGGACGAAAAAAAATCCCGCACAGGGCGGGATTTGTGTCGTCCGCTTACCGGCAACCTAGTTCTCGAACTTGGCTGACGGCTGGCGGCGTCGCGAGGAAAACCCCAGCAGCGCCAGACCGAGCGCCATCATGGCGAAGGTTTGCGGTTCCGGCACCGGTGAAGCGGCGGCGTCGGCCTGCTGTGCCGCGTCGGCTTTTGGCAGCGCGGCAAGATCGACATTGTCGTCGTCGGCGGTCAGGCATGGCGAGGTCGCGTCCGGGACGCACTTTTCAGCGTCAATTGTTGCAGTTGCGTTAGGTGTCGCAGAAGCGGCGTCAGCCTTGGCATGGACGGCGCTGGCGAAACTCAGCGCGATTAAAAGGGACGTTAAAAGTTTTGTTATTTTCATAATTTCTTCCTATGGCAATACTGCCGGCCTGGCGTTAAGAGCAATTTAATGCAGACACCCTAAACTTGCGGCCGCAGTGCGTTGGACGTTTATTGCGCAAAGACTATTAAACCACAATTCATAACATATTGCTATCTGTGTTTATGTCAAAGAAAGTTTATATTGCGCCGCAACAACAGAGCGCGTTATTCGGCATTCGCCACCACTTTTTTTGCGAATGCACAGGTGAGGAGCACGATGATATCCATAAATAAAAAAAGCTGGCGGACAATTGGAATTACGTCAATATTTGCCGGTCTGCTAACGTTGGCCGGATGCGCGGGCGGCGCGCGCCAGGCGGCTACTCCGGACGCCTTGGAGGCCGCGGCGCCCGTCGGCCCCGATCCGCAAGTGCTGTTGCTGGGCGAGGTGCACGACAACGCCCAAGGGCATCGGCTGCGCTACGATTTGCTGCGGCAGCGGGTGGAGCGCGGATGGCGGCCTGCGATCGTCATGGAACAGTTCGACCGCGAAGACCAGGATTTGCTGAACAAGGCGCAAAAAGGTTGCCTCGACGCGCAGTGCGTGATCCGTGTCGTCAATGGTGCCCGCTGGGACTGGCAACTGTATTACCCGGTGATCCAGCTGGCGCTGACCTACCATCTGCCACTGGTCGCCGGCAACCTCTCGCGTGCCGATGCGTCGCGCGTGGTGCGCGACGGCGTCACCGCCACGTTCGATCCGCAAAGCGTGAAGGACTACCGGCTTGACCAACCGCTGCCGGCCGATGTGCGCGCCGCCCAGCAAAAGGAGATCGCCATCGGCCACTGCAACATGGTGCCGGAGATGATGATTGCGGGCATGGTCAATGCCCAAGTCGCCCGCGACATCTGGCTGGCCAAGATCGTCCGCGACCAGCGTCCGCTCGACGTGGTGCTGATCGCCGGCAACGGCCACGTGCGCAAGGACATCGGAGTCGCGCGCTGGCTCAATTTGATTGCGCCTATACTGACCGTGCGTGCCGAGGGCTTCGTGGAGGGCGGCGACCAGAGGGGCGACAACGGCGCCCTGTACGACGTGGTACACCAGCTCAAGCCGCAACAGCGCACCGATCCGTGCGCCAAGTTCAAGACCAAATGAAAACTGACTGGATGAAAACTGCACAGATGAAAACTGTCTACCTGGCGGAGGCGCCGCAGCGCGCCGAGATCGACGCCATGCCCGGCGCCACGTTGCTGGAATTCGGCACCAACTGGTGCGGCCACTGCATGGCCGCGCAGGCGCCGTTGCAGCAGGCGATGGCCGGCCACGACGCCGTTAATCATTTCAAGGTCGAGGACGGACCGGGCCGGGCGCTGGGCCGCTCCTACCGGGTCAAGTTGTGGCCGACACTGATCTTCCTGCGCGACGGCCAGGAAGTGGCGCGCGTGGTGCGCCCGCTCGAGGCCAAGGAGATCGCCGCCGGACTGTCTCAAATCGATCACTGACCTGACGCAACGAGCAATCATATCTGCTTGGCAAGCTGCGGACCGGGTGTGTATGATGAAGCGCACCACCCATCCGCAGGAGCCTCACGCATGAGCAAGTCTCAACCGGGATCGTCCAAGACTAATTCGCCGTCCACGGTGCTGTTTGCCAGCCTGATCGGCACCACCATCGAATTCTTCGATTTCTATATCTACGCCACCGCCGCCGTGCTGGTGTTCCCCAAGCTGTTCTTCCCCGCCAGCGATCCGGCCGCCGCCACCTTGCAGTCGCTGGCCACGTTCGCCATTGCGTTCTTCGCGCGTCCGGTCGGTTCGGCCGTGTTCGGCCACTTCGGCGATCGCGTCGGCCGCAAGGCGACCTTGGTCGCGGCGCTGCTGATGATGGGTATCTCGACCGTGGTGATCGGCATGCTGCCGACCTACGCGCAAATCGGCACCCTGGCGCCGGCGTTGCTGGCGCTGTGCCGCTTCGGCCAGGGCCTCGGCCTGGGCGGCGAGTGGGGCGGCGCGGTACTGCTGGCCACCGAGAACGCGCCGCCGGGCAAGCGCGCCTGGTACGGCATGTTCCCGCAGCTGGGTGCGCCGATCGGCTTCTTCCTGTCGGGCGGCATCTTCCTGCTGCTGAGCGAGGTGCTGACCGATACCGAATTCTTCAGCTACGGCTGGCGCATCCCGTTCCTGGCCAGCTCGCTGCTGGTGATCGTCGGCCTGTACATCCGCCTGAAGATCCACGAGACGCCGGACTTCCAGAAGGTGCTCGACAAGAACGAGCGCGTCAAGGTGCCGGTGGTGACGGTGTTCCGCGACCATGGCCGCGTGCTGGTGCTGGGCACGCTGATCGCGCTGGCCACCTTCGTGCTGTTTTACCTGATGACGGTGTTCGCGCTCAGCTGGGGCACCACCGCGCTCAAGTTCAGCCGCAAGGACTTCCTGATCCAGCAATTGATCGCCGTGCTGTTCTTCGGGCTGACGATCCCGCTGGCGGCGCTGTGGGCCGACCGCTACGGCCGCCGCACCACGTTGATCTGGGTCTCGGCCGCGATCGCCGTGTTCGGGCTGGCGCTGGCGCCGCTGTTCGGCTCCGGCAGCCTGGTGCAGATCACCGTGTTCCTGTCGCTCGGCCTGGCCCTGATGGGCATGACCTACGGCCCGCTGGGCACCATCCTGTCCGAGTTGTTCCCGCCCGAGGTGCGCTACACCGGCGCCTCGCTGACATTCAACCTGGCCGGCATCCTCGGCGCCTCGCTGGCGCCGTACATCGCCACCTGGCTGGCGACCAACTACGGCTTGCAGTACGTCGGCTACTATTTGTCCGGCGCCGCCGTGATCAGCCTGATTGCGCTGTTGCTGGTCAAGACCGGCGACGCCCGCGTCGCAAAGGTCGCCTGAGGTCATCCTACAACCTGCGGAGCGTGACGTTTAACCCGCAAAGCGGCCACATGGGGTCGTACCCTGAGGGTACGACCCCGGCCAACGGGCTGCGGGTTTCCCGTTTTTATGCTTGCTTATCAAGTTTTATGGTTGTACGATGACATACGACTAAAGTGATCTCGTGGAGACCGAGAGATCATCACCAAAACCAAAACATAAGTGATGCCATGAACCTGAGCGAGCCAGTAACTCCGCACGTGGTGGGCCAAACCGTCGGTAAATACCGATGGACCATCTGTGCACTGTTGTTTTTTGCCACCACCGTCAACTACCTGGACCGCCAGGTATTGAGCCTGCTGGCCCCCGACCTGTCCAGGGAATTCGGCTGGACCAACACCGACTACGCCAACATCGCCGCCGCCTTCCAGTTCGTCTACGCGATCTCGATGCTGTTCGCCGGCCGTGTGGTCGACAAGATCGGCACCAAGGCCGCTTATGTGGTGGCGATCGTGATCTGGTCGCTTGGCGCCATCCTGCACGCGTTCTCGGTGCCGATGGGCGAGGGCGTGGCCGTCCTCGGCGCAGCCTTTGGCGTGGTGCTGGTGCCGTCGATTGTCGGCTTCATGATTTCGCGCGCGGTGCTGGCGGTCGGCGAGGCGGGCAACTTCCCTGCCGCGATCAAGGCCACCGCCGAATACTTCCCCAAGAAAGAGCGCTCCTTCGCCACCGGCATCTTCAACTCCGGCGCCAACATCGGCGCGATCCTGGCGCCGATCACGGTGCCGGTCATCGCCGCGCTGTACGGCTGGCAGTCGGCCTTCATCATCATCGGCGCGCTCGGCTTCCTGTGGATGGCCGTATGGCTTTGGCTGTACGAAAAGCCGGAGCAGCAAAAGCGCCTGTCGAAGGCCGAACTGGCGTACATCCGCAGCGACTCGGTGCAACCGGTCGAGAAAACGGAAGAAGCGTCGGCCGCCGCCGCCAAGAAAGTATCGTGGTTCCAGCTGCTGAAATACCGCCAGACCTGGGCCTTCGCCTTCGGCAAATTCATGACCGACGGCGTCTGGTGGTTCTTCCTTTTCTGGCTGCCCACCTACCTGTCGGCGCAATACGGCATGAAGGGCGACGCCATCATCGTGCCGCTGGCCGTGTTGTACAGCATGACGATGATCGGCTCGATCGGCGGCGGCTGGTTCCCCAGCTACTTCATGTCGCGCGGTTACGCGCCGTACGACGGCCGCATGAAAGCCATGCTGGTCATCGCCTTCTTCCCGCTGGTGGTCCTGCTGGCGCAACCGCTGGGCGCGATCAGCTTCTGGGTGCCGGTGCTGCTGATCGGGGTGGGCGCCTCGGCGCACCAGGCCTGGTCGGCCAACATCTTCACCACCGTGTCGGACATGTTCCCGCAAAAATCGGTGGCCTCGGTGATCGGCATCGGCGGCATGGCCGGCGGCATCGGCGGCGTCGCGCTGACCAAGCTCGGTGGCTGGGTATTCGACTACTACAAATCGGTCAACGACATCCACACCGGCTACATGATCATGTTCGCCATCTGCGCGCTGGCCTATCTGGTGGCGTGGGGCGTGATGAAGGCGCTGGTGCCGCGCCACAAGGAAATCACCGACCTGTAATCGGGCCGGGTGGGGCTGCGCCGGCCCCATCGATCGGGCGGGGTGGAGGCGCGTGCTACTATCGTCGCTTTGGCGCCGCGCCAGCCCATAGCCCGATCATGAAAAAAAATGTAGCAACCATCCGCGACGTCGCTGCGGCGGCCGGCGTCTCGACGGCCACCGTCTCCAAGTTCGTCAACGGCGCGCAGCGCTTTTCGCCGGCGGTCGAGGCCACCATCAAGGACGTCATCGCGCGGCTGGGCTACCGCTCCAATCCACTGGCGCAATCGATGATCACCGGCCGCACCAAGAGCATCGGCCTGTCGGTGCTGGACGTCGGCAATCCCCATTTCACCAGCATCGTCAAGGGCGCCAACCGGGTCGCGCTGGCGCACGGCTACACCTTGCTGCTGGTCGACACGGAGGAAAATCCCGACCGCGAGCGGCCCTTGCTGGAGGCGCTCAGCCGGCGGGTCGATGGCCTGATCATCTTCTCGCGCATGCTCGAATCGGAAATGGACTGGGTCATGGACCTGGGCAAGCCGCTGGTATATTTCGGCCGGCCGGCGCGCTTGAATTTGCCGTGGGTCGGCAGCGACGACCATCGTGGCGCCGGCATGCTGGTGCGGCACCTGGTCTCGCTGGGGCACCAGCGGATCGCCTACCTGCGCTTTCCGCGCTCGCGCCGCGACGAGGACCGGCTGGACGCGATCCGCGAATGCCTGAAGGGCTACGGGCAGGAATTGACGGTCTACGAAGGCAGCGCGCCGACGTCGGCGGAAGGCGAGCGTCTGTGTTCGGCCATCATGCTGGGGGCCGAGCATCCGGACGCCCTGATCTGCTACAACGACCTGATCGCGCTCGGCTTCATGAAGGCGGCGCAAACGCTGGGCTTCAGCCTGCCGGCGGACATCTCGGTGGCCGGCTTCGACAACATCCAATACGGTCAATACACATCGCCGGCGCTGACGACGGTCGACCTGCAGAGCGAGCGCATGGGCGTGGCCGCGATGGAAAAGCTCATTGCCGCCATCGACGGCAAGCCGCTGTCGGACACCGCGATGATCGAACCGCAGCTGGTGCTGCGCACCTCGGTCGCCAGGCGCAACTAGTTCCATCAACTCCGGGGTCAGGTCCACCAATTCTACACGGCCTCAACAAGAAAGGTCCGGTTGGCGCGCCTGCGGTTGAACTCGTGTAGAAATGGTGGACCTGACCCCGGAGTTGCTTCAGGCGATGATGGTGTCGATGCGCGCCGGCGAGATCGGCATGCGCACGGCGTCGGGACGCCAGCCGTACAACACTTCGGTGGCGCCGCCGCAAATGCGGCCCTGGCATGGCCCCATGCCGCAGCGCGTTTGCAACTTGGCGCAGCGCCACGAGGTATGCGTGCGCAGCTCGCCGTGGCAGACATCCTCGCAGCGGCAGACGATGGTGCCGTCGCCGGCCAGCGTGGCCAGCTCCGGGCGCAGCGCGAACGTGCGCGCCAGCCTGGCGGCGAATTTGCGCCAGCGCGCGCGCTGGCCGAAATCGGCGTGCGTCGGCTCGATCTGGCCGGTGGCCGACAGCCCGGCGATGCGGCCCTCCACCAGCGCCAGGTCGACCCCGCCGATCCCTGTGCCTTCACCCGCGCAGTAAATGCCGGGCACCGAGGTTTGCTGCCAGTGGTCCGCTTCGACCACCGTTTGCGGTCCGATGCTGGCGGTGGCGCAACCGAGCGCCTGCGCCAGTTCGACGTTTGGCATCAAACCATAGCCACAGGCGAGGTAGTCGCATTGCAGCGTTTCCGGCTCGCTTCCTTCGCCGCGCTGGACCATCACCGATTGCAGCGTGCCGTCGCCGTGCGCGGAACGCACGTAGCTGTCGCGCAGATACGGCACGTCCTTGAGCTGCGCGGCCAGCCGCATCGTCTGCGCGATCTTGGACGGCCTCGCCAGCAGGCCGAGAGCGAAGCGCGCCATCGCCGGCGTGGCCGCCTGCTCGATGATGGCGACGACGTGCGCGCCCTTGAGCTTGAGCGTGGCGGCCACCGCCAGCAGCAGCGGGCCGCTGCCGGCCACCACCACCCGCTTGCCCCGCAGCGGATAGCCGCCCTTGGCCAGCGCCTGCAGGCCGCCGGCGCCGGTCACGCCGGGCAGGGTCCAGCCGGGGAACGGCAGCAGCCGCTCGCGCGCGCCGGTCGCCAGGATCAGGTGGCCGAAGCGCAGCGTCGCCGACGCGGTCGCCGTTTGCACCCGCAGCTGTCCCGGTTGCGGCGAATACAGCACCCGCGTTTGCGGCAGGAAGGTGACGTCGGGCGCGTCGCGCAGCGCGTTCCACAGGGTTTGCGCGCGCGGGTCGGCTTGTTGATCCGGCCCGCCGCGCCAGATCTGGCCGCCGGCCAGCGGATTGTCGTCGACAATGCCGATCTTGCCGCCGCCGGCGCGGGCGGCGTGCGCCGCCGCCAGTCCGGCCGGTCCGGCGCCGATCACGAGGACATCGTAGTAGCTCATGCCGCGCGCTCCGGGGCGCCGGTCTGCACATGCATGCCATCGGCGCACAAGGTCTGGCACGAGAGCTGGTGCGGGCGGCCGTCGATGGTCACGCGGCACTCCTGGCAGACACCCATGCCGCACAACGGTGCGCGCACCGCGCCGCCGACCGAGCGCCGCGTGACGATGCTGCCGGCCATCGCGATGGCGGCGGCCACGCTGACGCCGGGCGCCACGCTTATGGCGCGGGCATCGATGCTGAGGGAGATGCTATCGCCCGTGACGCCGTTGGCGCGGTTGTTGGCGAAAGTGTGGGCGGCGAATTCAAACATGGAAGCGGCGGGGCAGATAGGGATTGATGGGAATGCGGGTGCTCTCGCCCTGCATCTGGCCGGCCAGCAGCTGCGCCGTCGCCAGCGAAGTGGTGATGCCGAGGCCTTCGTGGCCGGTGGCGAGCCACAGGCCGCGCCGCGCCGCGTGCGGCCCGATCAGCGGCAGGCCATCGGGCGTGGCGGCGCGCAGGCCGGTCCAGCAACGCAGCACGTTGAGCTGCGCCAGCGCCGGGGTGAAGCTGGTGGCGTGCCTGAGCATCCGCTGCAGCATGGCCGGCTCCACCGCCGGATCGGTCGTGTCGAACTGGCGGGAGGAGCCGATCAACACCTGACCGGTGGGACGCGGTTGCAGATTGAAGGCGACCGAATCGCCGCTGGCGGCATGCGCACTTTTGATGTAACCCAGTTCCACCAGCTGATGCCGGACAAAGCCGGGATAGCGGTCGGTGATGGCGATGTGTCCTTTTTTCGGCTGCACGGGCAGCTCCGGCAGCAGCACCGACGAGCGCGAGCCGGCGGCCAGCACGATGTGCTGCGCCTGGTGGCGCGTGCCGTCGGCCAGCAAAACGCCGTTGTCCTCGATGGCCGTGACGGCGGCGCGCTTGGTGATGGCGCCGCGCCGCATTGCGCGGTCGAGCAGGATGCGCGCGCTCTTGGGCGGATAAACCAGGCCGTCGCCCTTGACCAGCAGGCCGCCGGCCAGCCCGGCGCGCAGCTGCGGCTCGCGCGCGTACAGCGCCGCGGGCGACAGCAGCTCGCAGGTGATGCCGTAGGCCGATAGCGTTTGCGCCTTGACGCGCGCGGCGTCCATTTCCTCTTCATCGGCGGCGACCCAGATGGTGCCGCAGCCGCTGTACTCGTGGCGCTGCGGGCGTTCGCCCACCAGATCGTTCCACAACGCGACCGAATACGCCGACAGCGCCAGCTCGGCCGCGTTGTCGTCCATGACCACCAGGTGGCCCATGCCGGCCGCCGTGGCGCCGCCGCCGGCGATGTCCTGCTCGATGACCGCCACCCGCAGCCCGCGCTCGCTGAGCGCGTCCGCACAGGCGGCGCCGACGATGCCGGCGCCGACGACGATCACGTCGGTGTTGTTCACCGGATGCCCGACACGAAAGGATCGGTCGGGTCGAGGATCAGCGACGCCTGCGCGTTGACCCATGCCTTGCCGCGGATGCTGGGGATCAGCTGCGCGCCGCGATAGCGGTAGGATGCCTCGAACACGCTGCCGATGACGCTTTCCTGCTTCCACAGCGCGCCCTCGGCCAGCTTGCCGTCGGCCGCCAGGCAGGCCAGCTTGGCGCTGGTGCCGGTGCCGCACGGCGAGCGGTCGTAGGCTTTGCCGGGGCACAGCACGAAGCTCTGGCTGTCGGCGCCTGTGCGCGATGGCGCGAACAGTTCGATATGGTCGATCAGCGCGCCGCCATCGCCGGTGACGCCGTCCCGTTCCAGCGCGGCGCCGACGGCGACGCTGTAGGCGGTCAAGGCCTCGACGTTGGCGACGTTCAGTTCCTGTCCGTGGCCGGCGACCAGGAAGAACCAGTTGCCGCCATAGGCGACATCGCCGGTGACCCGGCCGTATCCCGGTACGTCCACGCCGACCTGCTCGCGGCTGCGGTAGGACGCCACATTGTCGACGGTGACGCTGCCATCGTCGTGCAGTTCCGCCTCCACCACGCCTACCGGCGTGTCGATGCGGTGGCGGCCCGGCCCGATGCGGCCCATGAAGGCCAGCGAGACGACCAGGCCGATGGTGCCGTGGCCGCACATGCCCAGGTAGCCGACATTGTTGAAGAAGATGACGCCGGCGACGCAATCGGCGGCGTGCGGCTCGCACAACAGCGCGCCGACCAAAACGTCGGAGCCGCGCGGCTCGCAGACGACGGCGGAGCGGAAGGTGTCGTGTTCGCGTTTGAGCAGCGCGAGGCGCTCGTCCAGCGGGCCGTTGCCCAGATCCGGGCCGCCCCCGGTGACTAGCCGGGTAGGCTCGCCGCCGGTATGGGAGTCGATGATGGTGATGGTTTTCATGCTCAAATCTTAAGCTTCCGCCGCCAGGCTGTCTTGCATCGCCTGCGCACGTTAAATGACGAAATCTGCACAATTGGTAAAAAACAGCAGACTGGCGCGCGCGGCGCTGGCACAATCGCAAACATGGACAATTCATCCCTCCCCGACGACCCCGAGCGCCAAGCGCTCGGCGCAGGCATAGCCGATCCCTTCTTCGCCGAGGCTCTGTTCGACGCGCTGCCGGACGTGGTTTTCTTCGTCAAGGACGTGCAGGGAAGGTATGTGGTGGTCAATCAGACGCTGGTGCAGCGGTGCGGTCGTCGGCACAAATCGGCGCTGATCGGACGCACTCCGGCCGAGGTGTTCGCCCATCCGTTCGGCCAGTCCTACGTGGCGCAGGACATGGCGGTGCTCGCCGGCGGCAACGACATCGAGGACCAGTTGGAGCTGCATTTGTATCCCAGCCGCGATCCCGGCTGGTGCCTGACGCGCAAGACGGCGCTACGTGATGGCGAGGGCCGCATCGTCGGCCTGACCGGCGTGTCGCGCGACCTGGCGATGGCGGACAAGAAGAATCCCGCCTACCGCAAGGTGGCGGCGGCGGTCAACCTGATACAGGAGCAGTACGGCCAGCCGCTGCACCTGGCCGAACTGGCGCGCACGGCCAACATGTCGGTGGCGCAGATCGAACGCTATTTCCTGCGCATTTTCCACCTGACGCCAAGGCAGATGATCATCCAGACCCGGGTCGAGGCGGCGTCGCGCATGCTGGGCGGCGGCGCCAGCGTGGCCGAAATCGCCCAGGCCTGCGGCTATGGCGACCATTCCGCCTTCACGCGCCAGTTCAAGGCCACCACCGGCGTCACGCCAAGCCAGTACCGCCAACTGGCGGGCAAGGCGCCAAGCCAACCCGCCGGCCAATCCGCCGGGCGCTCCGCCACGGCGGCGGTGGCGCTCAGGTGACCATCTCGGCGTCGGCGATTTCAACCCGGTTACGGCCCTGCTGCTTGGCGCGATAAAGCGCGGCGTCGGCCAGTTTCATCAGATCGGCCGGCTGGTCGTCTTCGCAGGGGACGATCAGCGCCACGCCGACGCTGGCCGTCAGCACCCGGAACGGCGAGCGGTCATGCGGAATCTCCAGCGCGGCGATGGACCCGCAGATCATGTCGGCCATCGCCAGCGCGTGCGGCAGGTCCGGCGCTTCGGCGATGATGGCGAACTCCTCGCCGCCATAACGTGCCACGAAGTCGCTGTTACGGCGGATATGCGTGTTCAGCTCTTCCGCCACTGCCCGCAGCGCGTCGTCGCCGGCCTGGTGGCCGTAATGGTCGTTGTACTGTTTGAACAGATCGACGTCGAGCATCGCCAGCATGAGTATGCGGTTGGCGCGTCGGCAGCGGTTCCATTCGCTGGCCAGCATCTCGTCGAAGCGGCGCCGGTTGGCGATGCCGGTCAGGCCGTCGGTGGCGCTCATGGCCGCCAGCAGGCTATTCGACTTTTCCAGTTCCCGCGTGCGGACGCGCACGCGATTTTCCAGATCGCGCTCGCGGGCGTGCAGTTCGTCCAGCAAAACGGCGAAGCCGATGCCGACGATGCACAGGGTCAGGATGAACTCTTGCGCGCGCACCGTCTCCAGATGCACCGGCACGTCGCCGAAGGGTCGCAGGCCGGTGGTCATCATCATTGCCGTCGCCAGCGAGATGAGCGCCACGGCCAGGGTGGTGAGGCGGAGGCCGCAGCGGAAGGCGATGAGCGCCACGGCCGGCAACAGCAGCGTTGGCGTGACGGAGACGCCCTCGATTTCGCCGCCGTGGGCGGACAGCACGGCCGTCGCCAGCAGCACGGTGAAGATCAGCAGGGCGTCGTCGAGCCGGGTCAGGCGCCGTTCGCGCCGCGCCGGCTGCGACAGCGACAGCAGCAGCGGCGTGTAGATCAGCAGCCCGAGCCCGTCGCCGAACCACCATAGGCGCGTCAGCGTCAAATACGACGGCGGGGCGTTGAACAGGAAATGCAGCACCGCCGCCGCCATGAAGGCGGCCAGCAGCGCGCCGACCACCGGGCCGGCGAGCATAAAGATCATCAAATCCTTCAGGCGCCGCAGGGTGAACGAGGCGCCGCTGCGGCGCATCAAGGAGTAGGTGACAAGGACCTCGGTCAAATTGCAGACGCTGAACAGGAAAGCGCCCGTCCAGCCAAAGGCATTGACATTGGCCAGCACGTCGGAAGTGAAGGTGAGGGCGGCCAGCAGCGGCGCGCGGCGCCCCTCGAAGCGCAGCAGTGCCGCCAGCAGCACGGCGTTCGGCAGCCAGACGACCACCACGTTTTCAGGCGTGACGGCGCAGAAGAAGGTCAGCTTGACGCTGGCGAAATGGACCAACGGCAGCAGCAGGCAAAAAAGCCAGCCCGGATGATGCCAAAAATTCTCGCGGTTGTTCGTCACCGGCAGCCCTTGTCACGCCCTCAACCCGGCCAAGCTGGCCGGTACTGCGATGATTGCGCGACAAGATAGTTGCTGTCAATGCTTGCTTGCACGGAGCGAGTGCCAGCGTCGCCGAATCGGCCATGAGTGTGTCATCGGCGACGCACACAGGGCCGATTGGACGATCAGCCGGTTTTGACCAGCTGCTCGCCGACGTAGACGCGGTAGTGGCGTATGCGGCCGGTCACGCCGTCTGCGCCCTGGCGCGGCGTGTAGCGCAAGCCGGCCACCGTATCCGATTGGCCCAGGTCGAGGATGATGCGGTGCGGATGGACCGGATGCGGCGCCTTGCCGCTGTAGGCGCTATGCCAGAAGTCCGTGGCCTGGCCGTTGATCGCGTTCAGCGCCGAGCCGTCCTCCCTGGTGCGCTCCTCGCTGCTGACGTAGGCGATGGTCCAGTTGGACTGGTTCAGCGTCTTGCCGTCCGCGCCAAGCAGCGCCAGTTCGGCGATGGCGGCGAACTGCTTGCCGTCGAAGGCGTCGAGCGACTCCAGGCATACCTGGCGGCCGCTGACCGCCCGCGCGAACTTGACATCCTGGGTCGCGGCGCCGTTCTGGAATTCGCCTTCGTGCGCCGGCTTGACGCCGTCCAGCGCCGGTTTGTCGTTGTTCGGCGGCCGGGCCAGATCGAGTTCGGGACGCAGCTTGTCGAGGATCGGCGCCTTCAGGCCGGCGATGCGCGCGCTTTGCGGGCCGGTCAGGTCCAGCACCACCACCTCGTTGCGGCCACGCTTGATCCATGGGCCGGGCAGGTACATGGTCTGCGTCGGCCCGATGTTCCAGTAGCGTCCCAGGCAGCGGCCGTTGACCCACACCACGCCCTGGCCCCAGCTCGACATGTCGAGGAAGGTGTCGCCGGTCTGCGGCGCGTCGAAGCTGCCGCGCCAGAAGGCCGGGCCCTTGGCGCGGCCGGTTTTCCACGCCAGCGGCGGCAGCACGCCGTCGGCGTCGAAGTCGATGGCGCGGATTTCCCAGTTTTCCAGCGGCTGTCCGGCGAAACGCACCGGCCCGTGCATGCCCTTGCGGTCATGGATCTCGACGCCGAAGTTGACGCGGGCGATGGTGTAGAGCAGGATCTCCAGCGTGGCCGGGCGGCTGCGCGCCGGCAGGTCGACCTTGAAGCGGCGGTAGCGCGTGTCCATGGTGCCGACCTGCTTGCCGTCGACGTAGACCCAGGCCAGGTCGCGCACCTTGGCCGCCTCCAGTGTGCCGGCCGGACCGGCCGGCAGGGTAACCTTGTACGAAACCAGCCCCCGGCTGATGTCGTAGCGCTCTATCGGCTCCGGCGAGACGGCCTTGATGGCGTCGGCCGGCAGTGCGGAGGCGACGGACGCCGACTGCTTCATCGTGAACGGCGCGATGGCGATCAGCGGGTTTTGCGGCGGTGGCGGCGGCAGCGTCTCTCCCGCCATCAGGTAGGGCTTCATGCCGTCGCGATAGGCCTGGAATTTTTCGCCCATCCATCCCGCTTCGCTGATCGGCGCGTCGTAGTCGTAGCTGGTGGTGTCCGGGCGGAACGGGCGGTCGCAGCCGCCCCACAGGCCGAAGGTGGTGCCGCCGTGCGCCATATACAGGCTGAAGGAGCCGTTCGCCTTGAGCATGGTCTGGATGTCGGCCACCGCGCCGGCGGCCGAGCCGCGGCGGTGCGGCGCGCCCCAGGTGTCGAACCAGCCGGAGTAGTATTCGCCGCACATGCGCGGCCCTTTCTGCACCTGGTCGAGCACCTTGAAGCCGGCCGCCGGATCGCTGCCGAAGTTCGCCACCGAGAACAACTCCTTCAGGTGGGTCTTGGCGACCGCGTTGGTCGGATTGCACTGGAATAGCGGCACGTCGAAGCCGGCGTCCAGCAATCCCTGGCGCATCTCGCGCATGTAGTCGAGATCCTCGCCGAAGAAGCCGTATTCGTTCTCCACCTGCACCATCAGGATCGGACCGCCCTTGGTGATCTGCTGCGAACCGAGCGCGCGGCCGACTTCCTTCATCCAGCGCTTGGCCGGCGTCATGTAGTTGGCGTCGCGTGTGCGCAGGAAGCTGTCGCCGGGTTTTTTCAGCAGCCACCATGGCAAGCCGCCCATTTCCCACTCGGCGCAGGCATAAGGACCGGGACGCAGGATCACCCACAGGCCCTCGGCCTGGGCAAGGCGGCAGAATTCGGCCGCGTCGCGCTGGCCGGCCCAGTCGTATTTACCCTCGCGCCATTCGTGGTAGTTCCAGAACAGGTAGGCGCACACGGTGTTCAGGCCCATGGCCTTGATGGCTTTCAGGCGGTGCGTCCAGTATTCGCGCGGCACGCGGGCGAAGTGCATTTCGCCGCAGCGGATCTGCAGGCGCTGGCCGTCGAGGAGGAAGTCGCTGTCGCCGATGGCGAAGCGCGCGGAGGCGGCGGCGTGGACCTGGGCCGCCATCGGCAGCAGCAGGCCGCCCATGGCGGCGCTGGCGCCGCGCAGCACGCCGCGTCGTGAAATCTTGTAAGAGGTCATATGCTCAGTAGTTGACTGGGTAGTCTTTGGGGAAACGGGCGCCGGCGAAGGCCTTCTTCTGGGTCCAGTCCTGCGGCGCCGAGGTCCAGTAGCTGTCGCTCTCCGGCAGGCCCAAGGGCAGCAGGCTGGCCGAGGCGATATACATGCTGCCGTTGTTGGAGTACCAGTCGCCCAGCTCCGGCTGGTGGCCGACGAAGCCGATGGTCAGGTAGCCGTCTTTGGTGAAGTTGCCGGGCGCGGTCCATACGGCTTTGTGCACCGCCTGCAGCGCGGCGCGGATCTGGCCCTCCGGCAGACTGGCCGGCAGCTGCTTGCGCAACGCCAGCAGCGCCAGCGGCTGGAAGGCAGCCGTGCGGTAGGTCAGCGAGCGGCCGATCGGCGGGAAGCTGCCGTCGGTGGAGATGAAGCGCTCCAGGTGTTCGCTGTAGCGCTGCATGCGCTTGACCGCCTGCGCCCGCAGCTCCTCCGGCTTGCCGTTCCAGAACGCGCCTTTTTTCTGATCCAGCACGTCGAGGATCTCCACCAGCATCGGGTGCATGACGAAGGCGTTGTAATAGTCGAAGTGGAAGGCGTCGCCATCCTTGATCCAGCCGTCGCCGACATACCATTCGTTGATCTTGCGGATCGCGACATTCATGCGCAGCGGATCGAACTCCTCGCCGATCGACATCAGCCAGGCTTCGTTCATGGCGGCGAACAGCATCCAGTTGATGTACGGCGGCTCGATGCGGCGCAACGACTTGATCTCGGCGATGATGCGCTGCTTGGTCTTGGCGTCGAGAGGCTCCCACAGCGCCTTGGGCGCCCGGATCAGGGCATTGGTGAAGTAGGCAGAATCGACCAGCGTCTGGCCCGGGCCTTTCCACAGCAGGTAGTCGGGATTGGCCGGATCGACCGAGTTGGTGTAGCTTTGCAGCGCCAGTTGATGCAGGCGCTTGCGGGTGCGGCCCTCCGGCGTGCCGTCGTCGGCCAACGCCAGCCACGGCGCCACGCCGGCGATCAGCCGGCCAAAGCACTCCAGGTAGGCCACGCCCTTGTCGCGGCCATCCCAGGTGGGGCTCACTTCCAGCGCGAAGTTTTTCTTCAGCGTGCCGGCGGCCATATTGGTCAACACCGGTTCGGTCATCCTTTGCGCCAGCGCGGCCAGTTGCGCGCGGGCGCTCTTGCCGTCGGCGCCGGCCGTCCAGGCGGGTGTCTCCGCTGCCGGAGTCACAGCCAGCGCGTTATTCGCGACCGAGGCGGCGGCCGAACCGGCCATCACGGCCTGTATGAAATTGCGTCGTTCCATCATGTCTCCGTTCTTATTTTTTCAGCAGCCTTACCATTTCGGAGGACGCCAGCAGATAAGCGCCAACGCCGAACGGCGTGGTTGAATTCTGATCGACCACCTGGCCAGGAATCGCCCGCTCGCCGATCGGCTGCACATAGCCGATCCGGCCGTCCGGTTGCAACGCCGTCTTGCTCAGGAAGTTCCAGCCCTTGCGCACCGTCGGCAAGTACTCGTCGCGATCGAGCACGCCGTTATTGATGCCCCACAGGTAGCCGTAGACGAAGAACGCGGTGCCGCTGGTTTCCGGTCCCGGTGCGTGCGCGGGGTCGAGCAGGCTGCGGGTCCAGTAGCCGTCGTCCGATTGCGCCTTTTTCAACGCCTGCGCCATGCCCTTGAACTTGGCCACGTAATCGGCACGGTGCGCGTCGTCCTTCGGCAGATCGGCGAGGACCTTGGCCAGGCCCGCGAACACCCAGCCCTCGCCGCGTGACCAGAAGTCCTTCTTGCCGTTGACGCTCTTGTGCTTCGGATAGACGTAACGCGCATCGCGGTAGTAGAGCCGCTCCTCGCTGTCGTACATGATGCTGTTCGAATAGTCGAAATACTCGTGCAGCTTGTCGAGGTACTTGCGCTCGCCCGTGATCTTGTGCAGCTTGGTCATCACCGGCATCACCATGTACAAGCCGTCCGACCACCACCAGTAGTCCTTCTGCGCGGTGCTCATCTGGTATTCCATCACCTCGCGCGCGCGGGCGATCTTGCGCGGGTCCTTGACCTTGTCCAGCTCATACAGGTCGGCGTAGGTCTGGAAGCAGATCTGCCAGTCGCCGAACAGCACATGCTCGTCGGTCTCGCCATACTGGTACTTCCATTTGGTTTTGTCGGTGGACTTCGCGCCCTGCCACTGGTTGTGGATGGCCCAGTCCTCGGAATACTGGCGGTAGCGCGGATTGCCGGTGATTTTGTAGGCCTCCATATTGCCGGTGTGGTAGGCGGCGATATCCCAGAACGCCCACTTTTGCGGCGTCTCGCGCTGCTGCCAGTAGTCGTTGACCTTGTTGATAATCGCGACAACCTCCTGTTCGGAGGTATCGACCGCCGGCGGCACGGTAGTGCAGCCGGCCAATCCCAGCGCGATCGCGCCGGTTGCGAAGAATTTTTTCATCATAGGTTGGTGCTTGTCCCTTAGAGTTTTCCGCGGATGCCAAATTTGATGGTGCGGCCATCATACTTGGCATAGTCCATCCGTGTCTTCTTGCCGCTGCCGTACTGGCCACTGGCGTCCTCGAAGTAATCATAGGCCAACGTGTTACTCAGGTTGAGCGCATCGATGCGGAACTCCAGCTTCTCGTTGATCTTGTAGCTGATGTTGGCGTCGAGGTAGCCGCGACCCGCGCGCCAGCGTATCAAATCGTCGCCGAGGTTGCGCGGATTATCGCCGTTCAGCGACTTGCCCTTGTAGTTATAGGACATGCGCATCGCGATCGGACCGTTCTCAAAATACAGCGTGGTGCTGTAGGCGTATTTCGGCACCGAGTTGACCTCTATCTCCTTGCCGGCGTTGGAGATCCACTTGGCGCTGTTGAACGGATCGATATGCGTGTAGCTGGCCAGCGCGCCCATGCCGTCGAATGGCGCCGGCAGGAAGCTGAACGCCTGCTGGTAGGCCAGCTCGTAGCCTTTGAGGGTCTGACGGCCGGCGTTGGTGTAGCTGCGCAGCGTCATGGCCAGGTTCGGGTCCACCCGGCCGCTGGCGTCCTGGAACAACGGGCCGAGCGCGGTATCCGGCAAACCGAGCGAGCCGAAGGTGACCAGCTGGGTGTTGGCGACGGTGGCGTCGGTCAGCTCTTTCTTGAAGTACGCCGCCGATAACAGGCTGCCGGGCGAGAAATACCATTCCAGGCTGGTGTCGAGGTTTTTCGACTGCTGCGGGCGCAGGTTGGGATTGCCCGACGTCGCGGTGTTGTCGAACTGGTTCGGGATCACGGTCTGCGCCGCGATCACGGACAGCGACGCGCGCGTGATGGTTTTGCCCCACGAGGCGCGCCACATCAGGTTCTCGGTCAGGTCGAAGGCGCCGCTGACGGCCGGCAGCACATTGCTGTACGAGCCTTGCTCATGGTTCGCCGAGTAGACCAGGCTTGCGCCCTGCTGTTTGAAGTTGTCGATCTTGGTGTCGGTGCCGGAGAAGCGCACACCGGCGTTGATGCGCAATTCGTGGTCGGCGACTTTACCCTTGAAGTCGGACTGCACGAACGCGGTCTTGACGTCCTCCTGCGCGGTGAAGCTTTGCGAAGGCGTAAACGTCGATTGCGGATTGTAGGTGTTCGGATCGAACTGCGAGTAGAAGTAATTGCTGTCCCAGGTGCTCCACGAATGCGGCCAGCCGGCGCCGAAGTCCAGGTTATCGATCGGCATATTGTTGGTCATGCCGTTGCGCATGCCAGCGGCGCCGATGCTGTTCAACTTCGCCGTCGCCAGCGAGGTGCCGTTACGCTTGTTGACGCCCTTGGTGGTCGAGACGAACGTCAGGCCGGCCTTCAGGTGGCCGGTCCATTCGCCGGGCAGGTCGTAATCCCAGTCGGCCACCACGCGCGCCTGCTTGCCCTTGTCGGTTTCCTTGGTCCAGCCGGTGCTGACGGCGAAACCGCTCCAGTTGTTTGGATCGGTGTAGCTGGTTGGCGACGAGATCGACGGGTAGACATGGTCGCTGCCGTAGTCGATGGTCGATTGCGCGCCGTAGATGAAGCCCGACAATTGGCCGGTGGCGCTGGTGGCGCTGCTCTGGTTCAAACTGGCCTGGCCGGTCAGCGTGAATTTGTCGCTCACCTTCCAGCTGCCGTTCAAGGCGCCGTAACCGAATTCCGTTTCGTCCTTGGTGTAGCCGGCGCCGGCGTTGTAGGTGGTGTTGGCGAAGGTCCCGGTCAGCAGATTGGTGGCCGGGTCGATTTTGACATCGACCGGGATCAGGCCATTGTTGCCGTTGGCGCCGGCGGGCAGCGCGCGGTTGCTGGTCTTGGTGCTGCGTACCAGGATGCCGAACAGGGTTTCCTCGCGGGTGTTCTCGAGCTTCGAATACATGGTGTCGAAACTGAGGTTGAGCGTTGGCGTTTTCCATTGCAGCGACGATACCAGTCCATCGCGCGTGCGCTCGTTTTGCGAGCCGTAGAAGCGGTAGATGCGCGGCAGCAGGGCCTTGTCGATCTGGTCGCGGGTATAGCCGGACAGGTTGGCGCGCGGATCGTCATAATCCAGGCTCAGTGCGAAGTTGCCCTTGACCGGATTCTGGCTGCCGTTGAAGGAGCTGTTGTAGCCGCCCGTGGCCTCGAAGCCGGAGCGGGTGTTGACGCTGCCCGAGTGCGAGGCGCCGATCAGGAAGCCCAGTTTGTCCCAGGTGTTCGAGTACAGCACGAAGCCGTTCGGGTCATGGTGCTTGGAGGCGGTGTTGTAGGTGTCGGTCAGGCCGTAGCGGATGGTGCGCTTCGGATTGTCGAACGGGCGCGGGGTCTGCAGATCGACGACGCCACCGAGGCCGCCCTCGGTCAGCTCGGCCAACGGCGATTTGTAGAAGTCGACGCGGCCGAACAGTTCGGACGCGAACACGTCGTAGTTGAAGCCGCGCGCCGCGCTGCCGATGGTCGATGTCGACGTGGTGTTGACCGGCGCGCCGTTCAAGGTGGTGACCGAGTAGTCGGTCGGCAGGCCGCGAATCGAGATGCGCTGGCCTTCGCCGGACGATTCGTCGCGGTTCAGGATCACGCCCGGCACGCGCTGCAGCGATTCGGCGACGTTCGCCTCGGGGAATTTGCCGATGTCCTCGGCGACGATGGAATCGCGCACGCCGATGGCCTGGGCTTTGAGATTGAGCGCCTTTTGAAGGCTGGAGCGGAAACCGGTGACGACCACGGTTTCGACTCTGTCCTGGGCCGCCGGGGCGGGGGCGGGCGCCGCTGCCGTCGGCGCGGCCACGGCAGCCTCGCCGCTGGCGGTGGGGGCGGTCTCCTGTGCCAGCACCCCCGGGGTGTACATGGCGGCCAGCGCCAGCGCCACCATCGTCTCCAATGTCTTCTTTTTCATTTTTATCCTCAGTGTTTGATTTCTGGGTTGCCTAAGCCGTCTCCTGCCTGGCAGAGTCAAGACTAGTCATTTAGCAAACAGTGGGCAACTGGCGGCTGAGCACGGTGGGCCGAAAGTTAAACGGTTTCCTGGGGGGAAGAATTTGAAGGCGATGTGGTCGCGCCCCTCTCAGCCAGCCACCCGCGACGCTGCAGTGGCTTGCAAAAGGGGACCTCGGGTTGGCAAAAAACTTAGAAATAATCAACATCGTGATTATTTGTCGGCGTAGGTATTCGCACTTCGTATAGACGGATGCAAATTTTCTATATGAATTGTGGAAAAAAACTGACGGTGAGTGGCATTGCTGAACGCTCGAAGCTTAAGGAGTCAGCTCCCTTTCTCGCTCAAGCTTATTGAGCTCGAATCCAAAGTCATGGGCCAGACCGATGTCGATGAGGTAGCGATCTAGGCCAATGCGGCTGTCGCAACTCGCCGCGCATCGGATGCGAAAAATCATGGAGTACTTTTGCGGAACGACGAGTTCCTTCGTCTCCACGTAGCCGTTACTTAATTTCCTTAGTTCTTGATGTAATCTCTCGTGACCTCGCGGCGACAAGTCATACCATTCGCTGCCGTTATCGAGCTGCCACCCGCCCGCCTGAAATTGCCGCTGGAGGTTGGAGAGTGTTTCAAATGCATCGGTGAAGCTGACTTTGTGTAGCATTGGCGTCGTTGCAATGGTGTCCACTTTGCCATCCATGTAGCTGATGCCAGCGAAGGTTGTCGCTGGCAGAATAAATCCATGCTGGGGATCGGCATACTGAATGACTACAGCGGGTGCTTTGACCCAGGTCGCACCTGAGCCAAGTGAGTTGTTTGGGATGTTGGACGACGTCATGACCGGAAATGTGGATCCCTGGGCGACATCGTTGAAAGACTGCCCAATTCTTACCGCAAGGGTCGTCTGTTCGACAACCAAAAACTGCTTCCATATCCCGTAAATACCGAGCGCCAGCAGTAAGAGATGCCACTTTTTCATCGTCCGCCACCAGACTCGGCGATATCATTGATCGATGCTTCGATTGTGGGACGCATAGACCCGTTCAGTAGTTTGCTGAAGCGTGAAGCGGCCTCGTTCACAAACGCCATGCGTTGATCCTGATCATACAGTTTCGCGGTTTTCTTATTAGCAAACCAGACGTTCAGGCCTGCATCTTTTGACCGACACTCACCGGACAGTGTAAGTTCGATTTCCGCCGCTACCCCTGTTGGAAAACCCGTCGCCCAGGAAAATTGATTCGCATCCAGTGCCCGCCTCATGGTCACGTCATTATAAATTGTCGATTGAAGAATGTTGATCTGTTCGTGATAAGCCAGTCGTTCGACACTTTTTGAAATTTCGTTTTTCTCTATCATTTCGAACGCCTGAATGATCTCCCCGAAAGGAATGCCAAACGAAAGCTTTAGCTTTTCCACAGGCCAAATGACCTTATCAATGATTGTGGGCCGCTGCTTTATACACTCCCTCATATGCTTAATCCCGCGCAGCATATAAAACCTATGCAAGGGGTAGATGTCCAGAAACAGCACAGTGTTGCCCAGCGCCAGTTGATCGTACATGTAGGCGGCGCCAGCGCCTATGCCATTTGGCAGGATGCTGATCGCGGCGCCATCCGAGCTGTTCATGATGTCGGTGCGGCGGTTGTTGGCGTCGATCTCCTCGCGGGAGTTCTTGATGTTCTGTGCGGCGTGCAGCAAGCCGCAGCCGACTTGCTTGGACGCAAAGGCGGCCAGCCCTGCCCATTGAAAGCGCCGGTCAGCTTGCCATAATTGGGCATATGCCCGATTGATCTGGCGGTTGCGTTGAATCTTGTCCTCGATCAGCTTACCGCCCGGTGCGATCCATGCTTCCGCCTCCTTTTGCACCCGCAGCCAAACGCTCGCGCAGCTCAGTATCGGTATATCTATCGCCTTGCACGCCTTGCCGGCAGTAGTCGTGGTGTGCACGTCGCACTCCGCCACCGGCATCGTATTGCGATGAAGCGGAATTTTGTCGTTATGGTGTTTACTGAAAAGATCGTCGGGCATGATGGTCTCCGCTCACTCCACGATGTGCCAGGCCAGCAGCCGATCGCGGTCGCTGGCGTCGATTGGTTCACTGTAGCCATTGGCGTCGGTCTGCCCTTCGATAATTTTCTCAGGCAATTCCAGCCGGTAGCGTTTCGCGGCGATAGGGGTTTGGGAGAACTCGTCGAGAAAACGCAGCATCACCTTGTCTTCCGAGTTGTCGATGGCCGCTGCCTGGATATCACGGCGCGCGTTGGAGGCCACTTTTTCTGCTGAGGCTGCAGTCGTGCCGGCTCCCATACCGCCGACCATTTGACACTTCAAGCTCTGGTTGGCGACCAGCTTTGGCGGCGACGTACATTTGCAGACACACAGGTCGTCCTGGAGCGCCACCTGCTTACCATTCCAGCTTTCAGGAACACGTGGACCGAAAATCCGGATCGAGCCTTGCGATTTGCAGGCGGGGCAAATAACTTTGTCGCCTTCAACAGCGACCTTGACTCCGTCGATGGAGCAGCAGCTACTGGCAGTGATGACTTTGCCGCCGGCGGTGGTACTGGCGCCAAGCGTGATGTGATAGCGTTTCATGAGCGTCCCGTGCAATGGTCGAGACACTCCAATGTAGTCGGCGGGGAAGCGCACGCTTTGTTGATGCGCAAGAAAACAAAAAAGCCGTAACTCATTTTCATGAATTACGGCTTTTGGAATCCTGGTGGTGATAGGTGGACTTGAACCACCGACCCCAGCATTATGAATGCTGTGCTCTAACCAACTGAGCTATATCACCTGCAACGCCCAGCATTATCGGGGTTGGGCTTTGGACTGTCAAGAGTCGTCCAAAGATTTTTCCAAAAAAATGCACCCCAGCGCGTGGAGTTCGCTAAAACGTTAGCATATTGGTATTCTGAAGTCCGGACGATCAGCATATAACGAAATGGAGATGGTATGGCCACCAATATTTTTGTGAATTTGCCTGTGCGCGACTTGCCTAAATCGGTGCAGTTCTTTACCCATCTGGGCTATTCTTTCAACCAGCATTACACGGACGAGGGCGCCACTTGCATGATCGTTGCCGAAAACATCTTCGTGATGCTGCTGACCGAGGAGCGCTTCAAGACCTTCACGCCCAAACCGCTGAGCGACGCGCGCACCTCGACCGAGGTGCTGGTGTGCCTGCAGGTGGAGTCGCGCGACCAGGTGACTGCGCTGATCGCCAAGGCGATCGAGGCCGGCGGCCTCGCGTACAAGGAGCCTCAGGATCACGGCTTCATGTACGGCCACGGCTTCCAGGACCTCGACGGCCATCTGTGGGAAATCATTTATATGGATTCGGCGCCCCCGACCACCTAGGGCGAATCGCTATCCCAGCTTTTCGGCGATTCGCGCCATCATTGCGCTGGCCGGATCGGGCGCCAGGCAATCCAGGGCAACGCGCTCCGGCATGGACCGCAGCCACGTCAACTGGCGCTTGGCCAACTGGCGCGTGGCGATGATGCCCGTCTCGCGCATGGTCGCGTAGTCGATCGTCCCGTCCAGGTATTCCCACGCCTGCCGGTAGCCGACGCAGCGCATCGACGGCAGTCCCGGATGCAGGTCGCCGCGCCGGCGCAGTACCTCCACTTCGGTGATCAGATTACCGTCTTCCGATTCTTCCAGCATGATGTCGAAACGGCGCGCGATGCGCTGATGCAGCACCGCGCGGTCCGATGGCTCCAGGGCGAACGACAGCAGCTCGAACGGCAGTTCGGTTTTCTCCCGCAGCGCCAGCAGCTCGGACATCGGCTTGCCGCTCAAGGCGCAGATCTCCAGCGCGCGCTGGATGCGCTGGGCGTCGTTGGGCGCCAGCCGCGCCGCCGTTTCCGGGTCGAGCGCGGCCAGCCTGGCGTGCATAGCCGGCCAGCCGATGCGCGCCGCGTCCTCTTCCAGTTCCGCGCGCAGGGCGGGATCGGCGCCCGGCAGGTCGTCCAGCCCATCGGCCAGCCCTTTGAAGTACAGCATGGTGCCGCCGACCAGCAACGGCAGGTTGCCGCGCGCGACAATCTGGTCGACCAGCCGCAGGGTATCGGTGCGGAACTGCGCCACCGAATACGAATCGAGCGGGTCGAGGATGTCGATCAGGTGGTGCGGCGCGGCGGCGCGTTCCTCGCGGGTGGGCTTGGCGGTGCCGATGTCCATGCCGCGATACACCAGCGCCGAATCGACGGAGATGATCTCGGACGGGATGCGCTCGGCGATCGCCAGCGCCGACGCGGTCTTGCCGGATGCCGTCGGCCCCATGATGGCGACCGCCAACGGTTTTGAAACAGGTGCGTTCATCTTATTGGCCGCGCAGGAAGAGCTTATCGAGCGCGCCGATTTCCACCTGCACCCAGGTCGGGCGGCCGTGGTTGCACTGGTCGGCGCGTTCGGTGGTTTCCATCTGGCGCAGCAGGGCGTTCATTTCCTGGGTCGACAGGATGCGGTTGGCGCGCACCGCCGTGTGGCAGGCGAGGGTGCCGAGCAGTTCGTTCTGGCGCTCGATCAGCACTCGCGAACCGCCGAATTCGCGCACGTCGCGCAGCACGTCGCGCGCCAGGGTTTGGGCGTCCGCGTTCTTCAGCAGCACCGGCACCGAACGCACCGCCAAGGTGGTCGGCGACAGCGCGGCGATGTCGAAGCCGAGCGCCTGCAAGGTCTCCTGGTGTTCCTGCGCGGTGCCCACTTCCACCGCATCGGCGTAGAAGGTGACGGGGATCAGCAGCGGCTGCACCTGCATCTCCTCGCCGGCGACGCGGCTTTCCAGCGCGTTCTTCAGCTGTTCGTACAGGATGCGTTCGTGCGCGGCGTGCATGTCGACCAGCACCAGGCCCTTGGTGTTCTGCGCCAGGATGTAGATGCCGTGCAGCTGCGCCAGCGCGAAGCCAAGCGGGAACTCCTCCTGCGCCATGGCGGCGGCGGACACGGTGAACGGGCTGGTTTGCGGCAGCGTCATATCCGCTTCGGCGCGGTAGCCGTCGATGCGGCCGGCGCCGCCGAACAGCGCGCCGTATTTTTCGGTGTTCTGGGCGACGCCGCCCTCGCTGCCGCCAAAGCGCGGCGCGCCATAGCCAGCGCCGGCACCGAAGCCCGCGCTAGCGGCATCGGCACTACGCGATCCGAACGGCGACGGCGAGAACGTCGGCGAATAACCCGGATCGAGAAGCGCGGGCGCCAGCAACGCGCCGAACGAAGTTTGCTCGCCGCGCCAGGTCGCACTGCCCAGGCTCTCTGCCGCCGGCAGCGGCGACGGCACGCTGCCGTGCGAGGTGGCCGACGTCGAGGCCAGCGCGCGCTGCACCGCGTGGAAGACGAATTGGTGCACCGCGCGGCTGTCGCGGAAGCGCACCTCGATCTTCGACGGGTGGACGTTGACGTCGACCAGCGCCGGATCGAGTTCGAGCGCCAGCACATAAGAGGGGAAGCGGTCGCCGTGCAGCACGTCCTGGTAGGCGGCTTTGACCGCGTGCACCAGCACCTTGTCGCGCACGAAGCGCCCGTTCACATAGAAGAACTGGCCGTCGGCGCGCGCCTTGGAGGCGGTCGGCAGGCCGGCGTAGCCGTGCAGGCGCAGCGCGCCGCCCCTTTCGTCGATCGGCAGGCGCGCCTCGGCGAAACCGTCGCCGAGGATGTGGGCGCTGCGCTTGGCCATTTCGCTGACGTTCCAGTGGTCGATGGTGCGACCGTTGTGACTGAGCGAGAACGACACGTCCGGCCGCGCCAGCGCGATGCGGCGCACGACCTCTGCGCAGTGGCCGAATTCGGTCTGCTCGGACTTGAGGAACTTGCGGCGGGCCGGCGTGTTGAAGTACAGGTCCTGGACGTCGATGGTGGTGCCCAGCGCGCCGGACGAGGGCGCCACGGTGCCGTTGTGCGAGCCGACGATTTCCCACGCGTGCGCGGCGTCGGCGGTGCGCGAGGTCAGGGTGACGGCGGCCACCGAGGCGATCGACGCCAGCGCCTCGCCCCGAAAACCCAGCGTGCCGACGTTTTCCAGGTCGTTCAGTGACGCGATCTTGGAGGTCGCATGCCGGGCCAGCGCCAGCGGCATCTGCTCGGGCGGGATGCCGCGGCCATTGTCGGTGATGGCGATGCGTTTGACGCCGCCTTCCTCCAGCCGCACGGTGATTTGCGTGGCGCCGGCGTCCAGCGCGTTTTCCAGCAGCTCCTTGACGACGGCTGACGGCCGCTCGACCACCTCCCCGGCGGCGATCTGCGAAATCAGCTGGTCGGGCAGGGCCTGGATCGGGCGGGGAGCGGCGGGGGCGAGGGTTTGGGTGTCTGGCGCGTTCATCCCGCAGATTATAGCGCGTGCGGCACCGCTGAAACCCGCAAACCGGATACCGGGGGCTGACGGGGACGCCGAGTCCCGTTGCGGTCAGACCCCTTTCGGTTCGGGTTACTGCGCCGGGCGCTCGCGCACTGGTATCGGCGCGTTGCACAACTCGACGTAATTGGGCGAGAACTTGTTCCAAGGCCCGCCGCGATTGCGCTGGGCTTCGATTACCTGCTTGTAAATCGGCGCCTCGCTGCGCATCACCTCCAGGTTGCTGCGCTCCGCCTCGGGCACATCGGCCGCCAGACGCACCGATTTGATCGGCGTTTTGGTCTCGTTGGCACCATAGAAGCCCATCGCCTCGCCGCCGCGTGGTTGCGTCGCCAGCAGCGCCATGCCGGACACCACCCGACCGATCGCTGTGATGTTGCGGTCCAGATGGCGCGGCGCGTGGCCATTGACCGCATACAGTTCGGCGCCGTTGCCACTGTCGGTGGCGTTGTCGCGGCCGACGCCGACCATTCCGTAGCAATGTGCCAACCAGGTGGTTTTGGTCTTCGGATCGCGGCCGACCGGGAAGCCGTTGGAGTGGCCGATTTGCGGCGCGTAGCCGTCGAAGTCCATCTGGCGCACAAAATGCTTATCGTTGGCCATGGGGACGGTGAATTCACCCGCCACCTTGGCTTTGGCCGTGCCGAGCGGTTTGGGTTTGGTTTCAATATCCGGATCGCCCCACTGGGCCACGTAGTTGTCCTGCGAGCGCAGCACGGCCAGGCCGTCGAAGTATTTTTCGCTGACCAGTGTCTTGAGGTTGGCGATGTTTTGGGGCGCGAAATCGGGCGCCAGTTCGATCACCACACGGCCGCCCGGCAGTTCCATGTACAGGGTGTTGTTCGGGTCGAGTGGACGCCAGTCGGTAGGTATGGATTGTTTGACCAGATCGCCTGCGCTCGGCCTGGCCGGCAGATCGGCCGCCGAGACCGTCGCTGCCAGTGCGGCCACCGGGATGGCGTAAGTAGTAATACGTAGAAAGTCGGTCAGGGACATCCGGAATCTCCTTGGTTAGACGTGTCCGCTTGCTGCGGGCACGTGGACGATTGTAAACTGCTTGGCGGAGGCTGGAAACTTCGGGCTTTCGGGGCATTGGTGGTGTATGATTCCGGCGCACACTTTACGGGAAGACTATGGATTTCGCGCAATTCTTTGACATGATCCTTCATGTCGACAAAACATTGGAAGTGATCATTCAACAATACGGTACGCTGGTGTATGCGGTGCTGTTCGCGATTATTTTTTGCGAGACCGGGTTGGTCGTGCTGTTTTTCTTCCCTGGTGACACGCTATTGTTCATTGCCGGCGCGCTGTGCGCGGTGGGCGAAATGAACCTGCCACTGCTGATGTTCCTGCTGATCACGGCGGCCATCACCGGCAACACGCTCAATTACTGGATCGGCGAAGCCATCGGACAGAAGGTGTTCACGCACGATTACCGCTGGCTGAACAAGGACGCTTTGCGCAAAACCCACGAATTCTTTGAAAAACACGGCGGCAAGACCATCGTGCTGGCGCGCTTCGTGCCCGTGGTGCGCACGTTCGCGCCGTTCGTGGCCGGCGTGTCCGACATGACGCATACGCGCTTCCAGCTGTACAACATCACCGGCGCGGTGCTGTGGGTGGTTCTTTTGACTACGGCCGGCTATTTCTTCGGCAACATTCCTCTGGTACGCGACCACCTGACCGAGATCGTCATGGTCGGCGTTGGCGTTGCCGTGGTGCCAATGGCGCTGGGCGGCGCCTGGAAGCTGGGCCGCCGCGTGCTGGGCCGCTAAGCCGCTTCCAGCCTCGTTTGTGACATGGTTTGACCACGCCGCGCGGCCCGCGCGGCGTGCTGCTGTAGATGGTCCGCAGAAATAATTCTCCCTGCCAACGTCGGCACGGCTCAAGTTTTGCCCAAATGCATCCGTAAACCAGTAGGTAATTCTTTACTCTGGAAACTCATGCGTACCGTGCCCGTTCTTCTCACCCTGATTGCCTGCTGCTGCGTCGTCACGAGCGCTGGCGCCGCAACCGATCCGCTCATTTCGCCGTCGGCGAAATCCCCGATCGCGGGTGTGGGAGGGGTGCGCGAGGGTGCATCCGGCGCGTCGGCGTCGGTCCGCAAGCCGCCCGAAGTCGACGCCGAAGCCGAACTGTCGGCCAAGATCGCCGCCCGTTTGGCCATCATGCGCGCCAACCAGCAGGCCCGTGCCGCCGCTGCGGCCAAGGCCAAGAAGGCCGCTGCGGTGGCTGCCGCCGCGCCGCCGCCGGCGGCGCCAAAATTCTTCAGCAATACCTGGTCCTACGAGGGCGAGACCGGTCCCGCCAACTGGGGCAAGATCAATCCGGCGTGGTCCAAATGCGGTAGCGGCAACCGCCAGTCGCCGATCGATATCCGCGACGGTATGAAGGTGGAACTGGAGCAGATCAGCTTTGACTACCATCCATCGACGTTCAACGTCACCGACAACGGCCACACGGTGCAGGTGATGGTCGGAGGAGGCAATTTCCTCACGGTGCAGAACCGCATGTATGAACTGATCCAGTTCCATTTCCACCGGCCGTCCGAGGAGCGCATCAACGGCAAGGGCTACGAGATGGTGGTGCACCTGGTGCACAAGGACGTGGAAGGACGCATTGCCATGCTGGCGCTGCTGCTGGAGCGCGGCAAGCCGCAGCCGGTGATCCAGACGGTGTGGAACAACCTGCCGCTGGAAAAACTGGAGACGCTGGCGCCGTCAGTGGTGCTCGATCCGATGGACCTGCTGCCGGCGCGGCGCGACTACTTCACGTTCATGGGATCGATGACGACGCCGCCCTGCCAGGAAGGCGTGCTATGGCTGGTGATGAAGGAGCCGGTCCAGGCCTCGCCGGCCCAGTTGGCGCTGTTCAGCCGACTCTATCCCTTGAATTCGCGGCCGATCCAGCCGGGCTCCGGCCGCATCATCAAGGAATCGAACTAAGGACGCGTCCTGAATCAGTCGGCGCAGATGCGGTGCTTGCCGGTCCAGGCGGCGCCGGCTTCGAGCGGCCGCTGGTCCACGCGCGCCGGCTCGATGCAGACGAAACGCAGATATTCGTCGTCGGCCAGGTCCACCAGCGCGGCCGCATCGGCCTGGCCCGGATTCCACACCACCCATTCGCTGAAACCCTGCTGCTCCAGCCGCAACGTGGCGTTGGCCGTATTCAGCGTGAGCGACGGTGTCGATTGATACAGGCGGTCGTGCTTCTCGGTGAAGTGCAGCGCCGGATGCTCCTGCCTGGCCGTGTTCAAATGATGGTCGGTGTACTGCTGGTGCTGCAGGCCGCTGATGCTGGTCGCGCTCAGATGGCCGACGTCGTAATAGGTGTGCAGCGCCACGCCGAACGGGAAGGCCTGCGCGCCGCTGTTGCGGACCGTGAAATCGGCGTCAAGCGCGTCGCCGTGCAGCGTAAAGCGCAAGGTCAGCGCGAAGGCGTGCGGCCACGCCTGCGCGTGTTCGGCCCCCAGGTCGTCCTGATTCAGGCTGAACTCCAGGAAGGACCGGCCGCCGTCGCCGCCGCTGTCCGTCAGGCGCCAGGTGCTCACGCGGGCGAAGCCATGGCGCAAGCCGGGACCGCGCACATTAAACTGGGGGAATATGACCGGCACGCCGCCGCGTATGGCCTTGCTGCCGTCGAGCGGCGTTTGCGAACTGACAAACAGGCGCTCCTTGCCGTCGGCGGTTTTCCAGGACAGCAGATGGGCGCCGAACAGCGACACCGTCGCTTGCGCGCCATCGGCGGCGGTCAGTCGCACTGCGGGCAGCGCGCCAAATTCTGTCATCGTAACTACAGCCATGGTTCTTCCGTGAAGTGAATGAGGTAATTGGTGTCTGTCAGGTCAGCTGGTTCTTCGCCAGCGGCGGATTCTTGGCGAAATAGCGCCGTATGCCTTTGACGATGGCGTTGGCCAACTGGTTCTGGTAGCCGTCGTCGAGCAGCTTGGCCTCTTCCTCGGGATTGGAGATAAAGGCCGTCTCGATCAGGATCGACGGAATATCGGGCGCCTTCAGTACCGCGAAGCCGGCCTGCTCGACCGAGCCTTTGTGCAGGCGGTTGATGCCGCCAATCTCGCCCAGCACCGATTTGCCCAGCTTCAGGCTATCGTTGATCTGCGCGGTGGTGGACAGGTCGAACAGCACGCTGGCCAGCTGGCGGTCGTGGTTCTTGACGTTGACGCCGCCGATGGTGTCGGCCTGGTTTTCCTTGTCGGCCAGCCAGCGCGCGGCGGTCGAACTGGCGCCTTTTTCCGACAAGACGAACACCGACGAACCGCGCGCGGTCGGCTGCACGAAGGCGTCCGCGTGGATCGACACGAACAGGTCGGCCTGCACCTTGCGCGCTTTTTCCACGCGTTTTCCGAGGGGGACGAAGTAATCGCCATCGCGCGTGAGCATCACGCGCATATTGGGCGCTTCCTCCAGCTTGGCCTTGAGGCGCTTGGCGATGGCCAGCACGATGTCCTTTTCCTTGCTGCCGTTCTTGCCGGAGGCGCCGGGATCTTCGCCGCCATGCCCGGGATCGAGCGCGATGGTGATCATCCGCACCACGTTGTTCTTTTCGCCTTTGTCAGCTTTGTCGGCGGCCTTGGCCTGGGCCTCGGCGGTCCTGAGTTGCTCGCGCAATTCGGTGCGGGGCTCGGCCTTCATGTCCGGCTTGAGCGCTTCGAGCTGCTCGCGCGGCGTTGGCGCGTTGGCGGCCATTTCCGCCTCGCCCGGTTTGAGCGGCGGCATGTCGCCTTTCGGCGTACTGCCGGCGGCGGCCGACGCCGACCCGGACGGCGGCTTGCCGTCGCTGGACCAGTTGCCCTTTTCGATCATCGCGGCGATCGGGTCGGCTTCCTTGACGGGATACAGGTCGAAGATCAGGCGGTCCTTGTAATTACCGGCCGGCGGCAGCGTGAACACCTGCGGCCGCACTTCCTCCTTCAGATCGAACACCAGGCGCACCACGTTGGGCCGGTTCTGGCCCACGCGCACCTGCTTGATGTACGGGTCGTTGGACTGGATCTTGGCCACCAGGCTTTTAAGCGTTGGATTGAGCTCCAGCCCTTCGATGTCGACCACCATGCGTTCCGGGTCCTTGACGATGAAGTGGGTGGCCTTGAGGACGGCGTCGTTCTCCAGTGTGACGCGGGTGTAGTCGTCGGCCGGCCACACGCGCACGGCGAGGATTTGCGCGGCGCTGGCGCGCAGCGGCGCGGCCAGCGAGGTCACCGACAGCATCAGGGTGGCGCCGGCCTTCAGGACGGTGCGCCGCGAGACGGCCGGAGTGGACTCCGCGCTCACATGTTGGGAGCGAATTTGAGGCTTTGAAGGCATGAGTTACCCAGGGCGGTGGACGCCTGCAATTCTACATCACGGCCGTTGCCGGCCACGGTCAGGTACAGGTCGATGTCGGGCGGTGGCAGCACGCGGTCGGCCTTTTCAGGCCATTCGACGATGCAGATGTTGTCCCCGTTGAAGTCTTCACGGAAGCCGGCGTCGAGGAATTCCTCGGGGCTGCCCATGCGGTACAGGTCGAAATGGATGACGCCCACGGCGCGGCCGCCAAGCTCGATCCGATATGGTTCCGACAATGTGTAGGTCGGGCTTTTGACGGTGCCGGTGTGGCCGGCGGCGTGCAGCAGGGCGCGGGTGAGGGCGGTTTTGCCGGCGCCAAGGTCGCCGTGCAGGTAGATCGTCAGGCCCGGCGCCAGCGCGCGCGCCAGCGCCGCGCCCAGTGCGGCGGTCGCGGCTTCGTCGTGGAGATGGGCTGTGAAGTGCTGCATCGAATAGAATGTCATGTTGGTTGGATCGCCAGCCATTGTAACCGCCCGCGTCCTTGTCAAACCACTGAATGTCCTTGCCAGAATCCAATTTAGCCGAACTCGCCCTCAGCATCAAGCGCTGGGGTGTGGAGCTGGGCTTCGCCGAAATCCGCATCACCGACATCGACCTCAGTCACGCCGAGGAGGGCCTGCGGGCGTGGCTCGACGCGGGCATGCATGGTGAAATGGACTATATGGCGGCCCACGGCATGATGCGCGCCCGTCCCGCCGAACTGGTGCCCGGCACGGTGCGGGTGATCAGCGCGCGCATGAACTACCTGCCGAGGGACGACGAAAACGGCAGCGCGGAGGATTGGCGCGAGCGCGAACGCCGCCGGCTGGACGATCCGTCGGCGGCGGTCATCTCGGTCTACGCGCGCGGCAGGGACTACCACAAGGTGCTGCGCGCGCGGCTGCAGCAGCTGGCCGACAAGGTCAAGGCGGAAATTGGCGACTTCGGCTACCGCGTGTTCACCGACTCGGCGCCGCTGATGGAGCTGCCGCTGGCCGAGAAGGCGGGCCTGGGCTGGCGCGGCAAGCACACCTTGCTGCTTAGCCGTACGGCCGGCTCGATGTTCTTCATGGGCGAATTTTTGGTGGACCTGCCGCTCCCGGTCGACCCGCCGACCGGCGCCCATTGCGGCCAGTGCTCGGCGTGCATCGACATTTGCCCGACGCAGGCGATCCTTGGACCGGGCCGGCTCGATGCCCGGCGTTGCGTGTCCTACCTGACAATTGAGCTGAAAAGCGCGATTCCGGCCGAGCTACGCCCGCTGATCGGCAACCGCGTCTACGGCTGCGACGACTGCCAGACCGCCTGCCCGTGGAACAAGTTCGCGCAACGCGCCGTGCTGCCCGATTTCGACGAGCGCCATGGATTGGGCAGCGCTTCGATGGTGGAATTGTTCGGCTGGAGCGAGGAAGAGTTCAACCGCAAGATGGAGGGCAGCCCGATACGCCGCATCGGCCATGAACGCTGGCTGCGCAATCTGGCGGTCGGCCTGGGTAACGCGGCGGCCGCAGGCGCCAGGGGCGACGCGGCGATCGTCGGCGCGCTCGCTGCGCGCCTGCAGCATCCGTCCGCGCTGGTGCGCGAGCATGTCGAATGGGCGCTGGCCTGTCACGTGGAAGCGGCCGCGCCGCAGGCCTGAGCGCTGGTTTGCGTGGCCCGATTGGGCTACACTCATGCGGTTATTTCCCTTTAGAGACCGATGCCCATGCAAACTTCAACCAGGTTCATAGCGCTGCTCGCCGGCGCCTCCTTCTCCCTCGCCGCGCAGGCGGTCAGCTTCGACGCGTGGGCCGACAAGGTCGCCAACGCCAAGGTGCGCAGCGATCCGGAACAAGCCACGCAGAAGCAGTACTTCAGCGGCAAGGAGCAGGACCAGTTGGACCGCGCGCTCACGCCCAACACGCCGGAATACCGCAAGGCCCAGGTGGCCGAGGCCAAGGCCTCGCTGAAGCAGCTGGCGGCGATCGATCAAAAGGCGCTGACGCCGCAGCAGCGCGCCAGCGCGGCGGCCATCGCGTGGAACCTGCAGGGCACGGTCGACGCGATGGCGTTCGAGGACCACCAGTTCGTGTTCAACCAGTTCACCGGCCTGCACGTGCAACTGGTGAACTTCCTGTCGCAGCAGCACCCGATCCGCAATAAGCGCGACGTCGAAAACTATCTGGCGCGTCTGAAGTCCGTCGCCGGCAAGATCGACACCGGCATCGTGCGCGCGCAGGGCGCCGCCAGCCGTGGCTTCCTGATGCCGACCTTTATCACGCAGTCGTCGATCGGGCAGCTGGACCGCTTCCTCGATGGCGACGCGGAAAAGAATGTGCTGGTCGCCTCGCTGGCGCAGCGCATGGCGGCATTGAAGGATGTCTCGCCGGAACAGCAGGCGAAGTTCACGGCGGAGGCCACGGCGACCGTCAAGCAGTCTATCCTGCCGGCGTTCGAACGCACCCGCAAGCTGCTGCAGGAGCAGCTGCCGCGCACCACCGCCGACGCCGGCCTGTGGCGCCTGCCCAATGGGGATAAAGCGTATGCGCTGGCGCTGCGCCGCATGACCACCACTGATTACACGCCGCAGCAGATCCACGACATCGGCCTGAAGGAAGTGGCGCGCATCGAGAAGGAGATGGATGGTTTGCTGGCGTCGCTGGGCTACAAGAACGGCGGCATCAAGGAGCGCATGGTCAAGCTGGAAGCCGATTCGCAGCCGAAGGAGGCCGACCCGCGTCCGGCGATGCTGGCGCGCTACGACGCGCTGATGCGCGACGCCGAGGCGCGTGCGAAGGATTTGTTCGATGTGACGCCGAAAGCGCCGGTGGTGGTCAAGCGCGAGCCGGCGTTTACGGAGAAGACGGCTGCCGCGCATTATTCGGCGCCGGCGAAGGACGGTACGTTGCCGGGCGTGTTCTGGGCGCCGATGCCGGGACCGGACTTCCGCATCGTTGGCATGCGCACCCTGGTGTATCACGAGGCGGTGCCGGGCCATCACTTCCAGATCGCGCTGCAGCAGGAGAACAATGGGCTGCCGCGCTATCGCCGCGACCGCGTGTTCGGTTCCGGTTCGGCGTATGTCGAGGGCTGGGCGCTGTATGCGGAGCAGCTGGCGGCGGAAAACAAGTGGTATGACGGCGATACCGTGGGACGTTTGGGGCAGCTCGACGCGGAGCTGTTCCGCGCCAAGCGGCTGGTGGTCGATACCGGTTTGCACGCGATGAAGTGGACGCGCCAGCAGGGCATCGATTACGGCATTCCGGCGGCGGAGGTGGAGCGTTATGTGGTGATGCCGGGGCAGGCGTGCGCGTACAAGATCGGCATGCTGCGCATCCTCGACCTGCGCGCGAAGGCGGAGCAGGCGCTGGGCGACAAGTTCTCGATCAAAGGCTTCCACAACACGGTGCTGCAGACCGGCGATGTGCCGTTGTCGGTGCTGGAGAAGGTGGTGGACGAGTGGATCGCCACGCAGAAGGGATAATTCCTGTATTAGTTGTGATGGCGGCTCGCAGATGGCGGATTACGGCGTTCCGCCTAATCCTCCCTACGTGGATCCGAGGTGTTCATGGGATATTGGCCACCGGCCACGAAACCCGGCATTCGTCGGAAATGGGACATCGGGCGCGAAACTGCGCTCCAATCTGGGGTCACGTAGGGCGGATTAGCGTAGCGTAATCCGCCATGCCAGCGCGGCCGATAGCTCAAAGGGCGCTATTTCAGCAAGCCCGCCAGCTCCACCGCCGTCTTGACCTGCATCTTGTCGAAGATGTGCGCGCGGTGCACCTCCACCGTGCGCATGCTGATGCCTAGCTGGTCGGCCACCACCTTGTTCATTTTGCCGGCCAGGATCAGGTCGAGCACCTCGCGCTCGCGCACCGACAGCGTCGCCAGGCGCGCGTGCACCGCCGCCATCTCGCCGGCCTTGCGCGAGCCGGCCAGGCCTTCCTGCACCCGGTCCATCAATTGGTTGTCGTTGAACGGCTTCTCGAAGAAATCGAAGGCGCCGCGTTTCAACGTGTCGACCGCCATCGGCACGTCGCCATGGCCCGTCAAGAAAATCACCGGCAGTCGCTGCGTGAGCCCGCGCGCGGCCAGCTGGTCGAACACCGCCACGCCGTTCATGTCCGGCATGCGCACGTCGAGCAGCAGGCAGTCGCCGTCGGCGTCGAACTCGCCCAGTTCCACTTGCTGCAGGAACTGCAGCGCGCCGTCATAGGCGCGCGAGGCGATGCCGCGCGAAGTGGCCAGCCAGGTCAGCGAGTCGCGCACGACCGCTTCGTCATCGACGATATGCAGCATTTTAAGTCTCCTGTTCCGTGGCCACCGTCACCGCCGGCAGCACGAACGTAAATATGGTCCCGCCTTGCGGATTGGGGCTGTACGTGAGCGAGCCGCCGTGGAATTCTATCGCAGTCCGGCAGATGTTCAATCCCATGCCCATGCCCTCGGCCTTGGTCGAGAAAAACGGCGAGAACAGCCGCTGCGCCACCTCGTCCGGAATGCCGTGGCCCTGGTCGATCACCGCCACGCTCACCTGCGCGGTGGCCGCATCATACTCCGCCGTCACATTGAGCACGCGCCGCGGTGGCGGAATGTGCTGCATCGCTTCGATGGCGTTGCGGGTCAGGTTCAGCAGCACCTGCTCGATCATCACGCGGTCGGCCAGCACCGCCGGCAGATCCCCGGGAATGTTGGTCTGGTAGGAGACGTAGCTTTGCCGCGCCTGCAATTCGATCAGCGCCTGGATACCGTCAAGCAGCGACTGGATGCCGACGGCCTGGCGCAGCGGTTCGCGTTTTTTGACGAATTCGTGCACGCTCCGGATGATCTGGCCGGCCCGCTGCGCCTGCGCGCTGGCCTGCTCCAGCGCGGGTTTGAGCAGTCCCGCATCGACGCTGCCGCCCTTGTCCAGCGCGCGTCCCAATACATTGAGCGCACCGGTGGTGTAGCTGGAGATGGCGGCCAGCGGCTGGTTCAGTTCATGCGCCAGCATCGAGGCGATTTCGCCCATCGTCGCCAGGCGCGCGCTGGCCTGCAGCTTTTCCTGCTGCTGGCGGTTCAGTTCCTCGATGCGCTTGCGATCCGAGATGTCGAGGATGGAACCCATCCAGCCGGTCTGTTTGCCGTGGTTATCCACCAGCGGCGCCTCGAACACCAGCACCGGCACGCGCTGGCCGTCGGGACGCTGGAAAAAGGTCTCGAACTGCGGTGTGACTTTCCCCGCCAGCACCGAAGCGAAGCGGGTCTGGTATTCCTCCATCGCCTCCGGCGCCCAATAGGGCATCGGCGGCAGGCGGCCGACGATGTCCTCGGCCGGATAGCCGACGATCTGGCAGAACGCCGGATTGACGTAGGTGATGCGGCCTTCCAGGTCGCGCGCGCGCAGGCCGGTGACCAGCGAGTTCTCCATCGCGGTGCGGAACGACATCTGCTGGCGCAGCGCGCCCTCGGCGGCCAGGCGGCGCGAGATGTGGCCCCACAGCGCCACCAGGCTCCATAACAGTCCGAGCGACAGCACGATGACCGAGCCGACCAGCAGATTGGGCAGCAGCCGGGGCGCGCTCTTGACGCTGTCCGTCACCAGCCGCACCGAGGCCCCCGGCAGGTCGAGCGCGCGCTTGTGGGTATAGACGCCATGGCCCGGCCCGGCGGCCGCGCGCCGCGCCAGCACCTTGTCGTCGCGGTCGACCAGGGTGACCTGGTTGTCCTGTGCGAACCACCATGGCACCATTTCATCGAGCAGGGCGCTGGTTTTATAGGTGGCGACCAGGTCGCCCAGGTAATCGGCGCCGCTAAACAGCGGCACGTGATAGTCCATCAGCATTTCCGCAGGGGCGGCCGAGGGGTTGGACGCTTGCACCTCCGGCTGCGTGTACATGGCGTTGCGGGTTTTGCGGGTCAGCTCCATGGTCGCGCGCGAGGCGGCCGTCAGCACTACCGGCGCCGGCTGCGGATCGCTGGTGGCGGCCAGCGAGCCGTCGGGCCGCAGCCAGACCACCCGCAGCAGTTCCTTGCCGTTCCTGAGCACCCGGGCCAGCCGGTCGTGGCCCTGTTGCGGCGTCAGGCGGCCGAGGCCGATCTCCTGCGCCAGCGCGGCCAGGCTTTCCTCGTCCCGGCCCAGCTGAAAACGTATCGTTTGCTCAACCCAGAGCGTGTCGGCGATCAGTTGTTCCTGGCGCTCGTTGCTCTCCATCTGGCGTGCCTGCCATGGCAACCAAATTAAAATTGCTAGAAAAAACAACACCAGCACGATCGGCAGCAGCCAGCGCAGCGCCGAATTTGCGCTGGGGCGTCGGGCTGCAAGCGGCTGGGAATGCGGGGTTGTCATGGGCGCTCAGGGTATAGCGTTGGTGGAAATGAGTTATTGTGGTTATCCACAATTGAAAACTGCGACGTTGTCCGGAAGAATCTAGCAAACTACAATAATAGTGTACTTTCTAACCCTTGGAGACTTCATGAAACTGAAACACGCACTGCTCGTGCTGAGCGCCGCATTGAGCTTTAACGCCTACGCCCAAGCTCCTATCGTCATTAAATTCAGCCACGTCGTGGCCACCGACACGCCGAAGGGGCAGGCCGCCGAACGCTTCAAACAACTGGCCGAGAAGGCCACCAACGGCCGCGTCAAGGTCGAAGTCTATCCAAACAGTCAGCTGTACAAGGATAAAGAAGAGCTTGAAGCGCTGCAATTGGGCGCCGTCCAGATGCTGGCGCCGTCGCTGGCCAAGTTCGGCCCGCTGGGCGTGAAGGAATTCGAAGCGTTCGACCTGCCGTACATCTTCCCGTCCAAGACGGCCCTGTACAACGTCACCGAAGGTGAAATCGGCAAAGGCCTGATGAAGAAGCTGGAGCCGAAGGGCATCACCGGCCTGGCGTTCTGGGACAACGGCTTCAAGGTCATGTCGGCCAACAAGCCGCTGCGCGTGCCGGCCGACTTCAAAGGTCAGAAGCTGCGCATCCAGTCGTCCAAGGTGCTGGACGCGCAAATGCGCGCGCTGGGCGCCAACCCGCAGGTGCTGGCCTTCTCGGAAGTGTATCAAGCGCTGCAGACCGGCGTGGTCGACGGCACCGAGAATCCGCCATCGAACATGTACACCCAGAAGATGCACGAAGTGCAGAAGTATGTGACCGTGTCGAACCACGGCTACCTGGGCTACGCGGTCATCGTCAACAAGAAGTTCTGGGACGGCCTGCCGCCGGACATCCGCACCGCGCTTGACAAGGCGATGAAGGAAGCGACCACCTTCGAGAAGGCGATCGCCCAGCGCGACAACGATCTGGCGCTCGAAGCCATCAAGAAAACCGGCAAGACCGAGATCTACACCTTGAGCGTGAAAGAACAGGCGGAGTGGCGCAAGGCCCTGCTGCCGGTACAGCAATCGATGGAAAGCCGGATCGGTAAAGACCTGATCTCGGCCATCAACAAAGAAGCGGCAAAGTAAGCAGCAAAGCAAGCGACAACAATAAGCTCGCCTGACGGGGCGGCGCTCGCCGCCCCGTCCACAATTCCTCACTGAAGGATCCCTCCATGAAATTCCTCGATAAACTCGAAGAATGGATCATCGCGACCCTGATGGGCGCGGCGACCGTTCTGATCTTCGTATCGGTGGTGCACCGCTACATGTCCGGGCTGCCGATTCCCGGGCTGCAGGACTACCTGATTCAACTCAACACCAGCTGGGCGCAGGAAGCCTGTATCTATATGTTCGTCTGGATGGCCAAGTTCGGCGCCGCCTACGGCGTGCGCACCGGCATCCACGTCGGCGTCGACGTCATCATCAATCGTATGAGCACGCCATGGCGCGCCAAGTTCGTCGTCTTCGGCCTGCTGGCCGGCGCGCTGTTCACCGGCATTATCGGCACCCTGGGCGCCAACTTCGTCAACCACATGGCGCAGACCGACCAGACTTCGGCCGACCTGGAAATCCCGATGTGGATCGTCTACCTGGCCGTGCCGCTCGGCTCCTACCTGATGTGCTTCCGCTTCCTGCAGGTGCTGGTGGCGTTCCTCAAGACCGGCGAACTGCCCAGGCATGACCACTCGCACGTCGAGGGGCTGGACGACGAATTGAACGCCGACAAAGGAGCCAAAGCATGAACGCCCTGATTATCTTCGTGCTGCTGCTGGCACTGATGTTGACCGGCATGCCGATCTCCATCTCGCTCGGCCTGACGGTGCTGACTTTCCTGTTCACCATGACCGAGGTGCCGATCGACACGGTCGCCCTCAAGCTGTTCACCGGCATCGAGAAATTCGAGATCATGGCGATCCCGTTCTTTATCCTGGCGGGCAACTTCCTCACGCACGGCGGTGTTGCGCGGCGCATGATCAATTTCGCCACGTCGATGGTCGGCCACTGGCACGGCGGCCTGGCGCTGGGCGGCGTGCTGGCCTGCGCGCTGTTCGCGGCGGTATCGGGCTCGTCGCCGGCCACCGTGGTGGCGATCGGCTCCATCATCCTGCCGGCCATGGTGCGCCAGGGCTATCCGAAAGCGTTCGGCGCCGGCGTTATCACCACCTCGGGCGCGCTCGGTATCCTGATCCCGCCGTCGATCGTGATGGTGATGTATTCGGTCACCACCAACACCTCGGTCGGCAAGCTGTTCATGGCCGGCGTGGTGCCGGGCATCATGCTGGCGTTCTTCCTGGGCCTGACCACGTGGTACCTGGCGCGCAAGAACAACTATCCGCGCATGCCCAAGGCCGGCTGGGGCGAGCGCTGGGCGACGTTCCGCAAGAGCGCCTGGGGCCTGCTGCTGATCGTCATCGTCATGGGCGGCATCTACAGCGGCGCGTTCACGCCGACCGAGGCGGCGGCGATGGCGGCGGTGTACGCGTTCATCATCGCCGTGTTCGTCTACAAGGATTTGAAGCTCAAGCAGGTGGGCAAGGTGCTGCTCGATTCGGCGGCGATGTCGGCGATGCTGCTGTACATCATCACCAACGCCATCCTGTTCTCGTTCCTGATGACCAGCGAAAACATTCCGCAAGCGATGGCCGAGTGGATCACCGGACAGGGCCTGGGCGTGATCACCTTCCTGCTGGTGGTGAACGTGCTGCTGCTGTTGGCCGGCAACGTGATGGAACCGTCGTCGATCGTGCTGATCATGGCGCCGATTCTGTTCCCGGTGGCGATGAAATTGGGCATCGACCCAGTCCACTTTGGAATCTTGATCGTGGTCAACATGGAAGTCGGGATGTGCCATCCGCCGGTCGGCCTGAACCTGTATGTGGCTTCGGGCATCACCAAGATGGGCATCACGGAATTGACCGTTGCCGTGTGGCCATGGTTGTTGACAATGCTCGGCTTCCTGGTGCTCGTCACCTACATACCACAAATTTCTTTGTGGCTCCCAAATTTAATTTACTCTTAAACTAACGCTGCGCTGCAACCTGAAAAAAACGGGAAAAACCGAAAAAGATACGTTATGATGGCGTCGCTCTCAGGGATTCCCGAATATGCAAAGTTGGTTCGGTAGCAAGAGCAAGGAATTGTAGGTGGGGAGTGTGGATAGAAACGGTACTTAATACCGGCAATTGATCGAGGAGACACACGTTTTACAGAATGTCGTTGTGATAGTCGCTGCAGGCCGCCACAAGCGCGCTACGGGGACGCGCAAACGACCGGGAACGTGAAGCAGGTTTAAAAACGCACCTTCTGGTGCGTTTTTTTTCGTCCGGCGTTTTACAATGCGGACGTGGCCGAAGGGCCCGCACGGTGGCGGTCGTGGGTTGTTCACGACGTGCCCGGCAAAAGACTGTCGCGGGCACGCAACATGATGGTGCGTTGCGATACGCGAGTTAGAACCTTGGAGATCTTTTTTGGTGCATCAACTGTGACGAATATACAACAACAGCGTGAAATTTTTTCGGCCATCGTGGAATTGCCATTCGGGAAAATCGGAGTGCGTACCGCAAGTGGTCTGATCACCGAGCTGTGTTACCTGCCGCTCCATTTTGATGCGAAGGACGCCGGGGACGCGACGGCGGCGCTGGCTGTTACCCAGCTGCAAGCCTATTGCGAGGACGCCGACCACCGTTTCGACTTGCCGCTCAAGCAGGCCGGGACCGACTTCCAGAAGACCGTGTGGGGCGCCATCAGCTCGATCCCGCGCGGCAGCGTGCGCACCTACGGCGAATTGGCCAGGCACATCGGTTCGGCGCCACGCGCGGTGGGGCAGGCCTGCGGCGCCAATTGGTTCCCGATCGTGGTGCCATGCCACCGCGTCACGTCCGCCGCCGGCCTGGGCGGCTTTGCCAACAGCGACGATCCCAACGGCTACCTGCTGGGCATCAAACGCTGGCTGCTGGCCCATGAAGGTTCGAGCGAGTACGCATGGCAACAGACAACACTGCTCTGATCGACGAGTTCTGCGACAGCCTGTGGCTGGAGGACGGCCTGTCGAAAAACACGCTCGAGGCTTATCGGCGCGACATGCGCCTGTTCGCCCGCTGGCTGGAGTCGCAGCGGCCGAACGTGGCCGGCCTGGCTGCCGTCGCCACCCACGATATCCAGGGCTATATCGCCGCGCGCCACGAGGACAGCGGCAAGGCCACCTCGTCCAACCGGCGGCTGTCGGTGATCAAGCGCTTCTATCAGTTGCTGCTGCGCCAGCGCCGCATCACCGACGACCCCAGCCTGAAATTGGTATCGGCCAAACAGCCGCATCGTTTCGTCCACACCTTGAGCGAAATTCAAGTCGAAGCCCTGCTGGCGGCGCCCGACGTCAACACGCCGCTGGGCCTGCGCGAACGCACCATGCTGGAGCTGATGTACGCCAGCGGCCTGCGCGTGTCCGAGCTGGTGGACCTCAAGATGCTGGAGCTGAGCCTGAACGATGGCGTGCTGCGCATTACCGGCAAGGGCGCCAAAACGCGGCTGGTGCCGTTCGGCCAGCAGGCCAGGGTGTGGATCGAGCGCTACGTCAAGGACGCGCGCGGCGTGATCCTCAACGGCCAGGTCGACGACGCGCTGTTCGTCACCGCACGCGGCGGCCCGATGACGCGGCAAATGTTCTGGGTGGTGATCAAAAAACATGCATTGAAGGCGGGCATCACGGCGCCGCTGTCGCCGCATACCTTGCGGCATGCGTTCGCCACGCATTTGCTCAACCACGGCGCCGACCTGCGCGTGGTGCAGTTATTGCTTGGTCATTCTGACATTTCCACCACGCAAATCTATACCCATGTCGCACGCGAACGCTTGAAACATCTGCATGCGCAACATCATCCCCGAGGCTGAAAAACTTGCGTCGGCCGTATCTGCGTCATAATGTGAGCAGGTAATCAACCGGATAGAGAAGAGGTAGCAAATGGCGAAGACAAACTTCCAGTACGAAAAACGTCAGCGCGAGCTGGAGAAGAAGAAAAAAGCGGATGAAAAAGCCCGGCGCAAGGCCGAGCTGAAGGCCAACCCGGGCCTGGCCGAGGAGGGCGAAGTCGTCGAGGACGACGAAGAGGGCGGCGATACCGCCGAGGCACCCAAGGAGTCATGAAATCGGTGGCCGCGGATTGAGCCGCGCGGCAACCCGAAAAGGTCGGGGTCGTACCCCTTGGGGTACGACCCCAGTGTGCCGCCGTGCGGGTTGAACGGTTTCCGCCGGCGCCGCCGGGGTAGTTACGCCGCGTCGGCCTCGTGCAGATGCTCGACGTGCCCCTCCTCGTGCTGCCTGCGCTTGAAATACCGCACGCAGCGCTTGCCGAGGTTGTCCAGATACGTGTACGCCACCGGCACCACCACCAACGTCAAAATGGTCGACGTGATCACCCCGCCGATCACCGCGCGGCCCATCGGCGCTTGCGTCTCGCCGCCTTCCCCCAGGCCTATTGCCATTGGCAGCATGCCGAACACCATCGCCAACGTCGTCATCAAGATCGGCCGCAAACGCACCTGGCCGGCGCTCATGATCGCCTCGAACTGCCCCACACCTTCGCGCTGCGCCTGGTTGGTGAAGTCCACCAGCAAGATCGCGTTCTTGGTCACCAGGCCCATCAGCATGATGAAACCGATCACCGAGAAGATATTCAAGGTGCTGCCGGTCGCCAGCAACGCCACCAGCACGCCGATCAGCGATAGTGGCAGCGACATCATGATCGCCACCGGCTGCAGGAAGCTGCCGAACTGCGACGCCAGCACCAGGTAGATGAAGATCACCGCGATGCCCAGCGCGACCATGGCCGAGGTCATGCTTTCCTCCATCTCCTGGGCGTTGCCGCCGACGTCGAAGCGCACGCCGTCCGGCAACTCGATCTCCTTCATGGCCTTGCGCACGTCGCCGTCGACGTCGCCGCCGGGACGGCCCTCGGTGTTGGCGTAGATCGCCACCCGGCGTTGCAGCGCCTGGCGCTTGAGCACCTGCGGGCTGAACGACGGCACGAAATCGACCACCTGGCGCAACGGCACCATCACCGGCCTGCCATCCGGCCCCAGCTTGCTCGACGCCAGCGACAGGTCGGCCAGGTCGGCCACCTTTTGCCGGCCCGACTTCGGTAGTTGCACGTTGACGTCGTAGTTCTGGCCATCCGACGCCAGGAAGTGGCTGGTGGTGTCGCCGGCCACGAACGGCCGCAGCGCCGTGCCGATCTGCTGCACCGTCAGGCCGAGGTCGCTGGCCAGCTCGTTGTTGATCTTCACCGTGGTGGATGGATTGGCGCCTTCCTGGCTGTATTCCAGGTCGACCAGGCCGCGAATTGGCCGCATCTTGTCCATCAGGCGGTGCGCGACCGTGTCGAGCTTGCCTTCGTCGGTGCCCAGGATGGCAATGAATATCGGCTTCCAGCCGACCGACATCGTGATGCCGGCGATTCTGGACAAGCGCTCGCGGATCTTGCCTTCCATGACTTTCTGCGACGGCCGCTTGTGGGTCTTGCGGTCAACCAGTTTCATGTCGATACGGGCGGTGTTGCGGCCGTCCTCGGTGCCGACCACGGCGATGACGCTGGCGATCTCCGGAAACTCCCTGAGCGCCGCCTCGACCTGCTGCACCTTGTTGTCGTTGTATTCCAGGCTGGAGCCGACCGGCGTTTTCATCTGCAGGTTGACCCAGCCGTTGTCCTGTTCCGGCATCATCTCGCCGCCGATCATCGGCACCAGCATCAGGCTGCCGGCGAACAGCGCAAAGGCGAACGCCAAGGTCAGCTTGCGCCAGCGCAGCGCGAGTCCGAGCACCTTGCCGTAGACCACATGCAGCCGGTCGACGCCGCCCTCGAGCCAGTGCATCAGGCGGCCCAGCCACGGCACGTACTTGAAGCGGTCCTTGACCGGATCGGGCCACACCGACGACAGCATCGGATCGAGCGTGAAGCTGACGAACAGCGACACCATGACCGCCACCGCGACGGTAATGCCGAACTGCAGGAAGAAGCGGCCGATGATGCCCTGCATGAAGGCCACCGGAATGAACACGGCCACAATGGCGAAGGTGGTGGCCATGACGGCCAGGCCGATCTCGTTGGTGCCGTCCTCGGCGGCCTTGCGGTGGTTCTTGCCCATGCCCAGGTGGCGCACGATGTTCTCGCGCACCACGATGGCGTCGTCGATCAGCAGGCCGATGCACAGCGACAGCGCCATCAGGGTCAGGAAGTTCAGGGTGAAGCCGAACACTTTCATCGCGATGAAGCTGGCCATGACCGAGATCGGCAATGTCAGCCCGGTGATGATGGTCGAGCGCCACGAGTGCAGGAAAAAGAACACGATGACCATCGTCAGCACGGCGCCTTCGATGATGGTGCGCTTGACGTTGTCGAGCTGGCTCTGCACCTTGACCGACTCGTCGTTGAGCAAGGTCAGGGTGATGTCGGACGGCAGCGATTTCTGCAGCTCGGCGACCACCTTCTGGATGCGCGTGCCGACCTCGACCACGTTGGCGTCCTGCACCTTGGTGATGTCGATGGTGACGGCGCGCTGGCCGCTCAGGCGCGAGATCGACATCTCCTCCTGGGCGCCGTCGATCACCGTGGCCACCTGTTCCAAATAGACCGGGCCGTTGGCGCGGCGGGCGACGATGATCTTGTTGAAGTCGCGCGCCTCCTTCATCTTGTTCTCGACGCGCACCAGCTGCTCGTTGCCGGCAAAGCTGATCGAGCCGGCCGGCAGGTTGGTGTTGGTGGCCTGGATCGCGGCGATGACCTCGTCCACGCCGATGGCCTGCGCGGTCAAGTCGTTGGGACGCAGGCTGATCAGGATCTGGCGCGCGGCCATGCCGTTCAGGCGCACCTGGCCGACGCCGGCCACGCCCTGGAAGCGCTTGCCGATGACCTGGTCGGCCATGGTCGACAGCTCGCGCAGGCTGTGGCCGGTTGAGGTCAGGCCGATCTGGGCGATGGGGCGGCTGTTCTCGCCCTCGAAACGGACGATGAACGGGTCCTTGGCTTCCTTGGGGAAGCGCGGCCGGACCTGCGCCACCTTGTCGCGGATGTCCTGCATCGCCTTGTCCATATTGGTCGACAGCTCGAAGTCGACGTAGACGCCGGCGCGGCCCTCCCACGAGTTGGCGCGCAGGGTCTTGATGCCACTGACGGTGTTGACCACTTCCTCGATCGGCCGCGTGATGTCGTTCTCGACCGCTTCGGGCGACGCGCCCGGGTAGTTGACTTCGATCATCGCGCCAGGAATGTCGACGTTGGGCATGGCCTCCATGCCCAGTTCGCGGTACGAGAACATGCCCAGCACCACGAGCGCCACCATCACCATGGTGGCGAACACCGGGTTCTGGATACTGGTTTTAGTGATCCACATGATCAGCCCTTCGCCAGCATGGCCGCTTTGGCCGGCGCCGACGGGGTTGCGGTCGCGGGCAGCCTGACGTGCGCGCCCGGCTTGACCGCGTTCAGCTTCGAGACGATGACGTTGGCGCCTTTGTCGAGGCCGTCGGTGACTTCGACATAGCCTTCGTCGTCGTTGCGCAAGCCCAAGGTGACCGGCTGCGCCACCACCTTGCCGTTTTCAATCTTGTAGACCACCTGCTTGCCCTGGTCGTCGCGCAGCGCCGTCATCGGCACGATGGGCGCCACGCCCGAGCGGTCGGTGACGATGCTGCCCTTGGCGAACATGCCGGCGCGCAGCGCGCTGTCGTCGTTGCGCACCGCGATGTAGACCAGCATCGCGCGCGAGCCGGCCTCGGTGGCCGGATTGATGCGTGCCACCTTGCCGGCGAATTCGCGCTTCTGGAAACCGTCGACCTTGAAGCGCACATCCTGCCCGACCTTCACGCGCGGGATTTCCGACGCCGGCACCTGCGCCTCGAGGGTCAGTTCCGACAGGTTGACGATGCTGTAGACGGGCATGTCCGGCGCCAGCTTTTCGCCGGCCTGCACGTGGCGCTTGCTGACGATGCCGCTGATCGGCGCCTTGATGATGCCGTCGCTGAGCGCGATACGGGCGATCTCGACCATCGCGGCGGCCGATTTAACGTTGGCGCGCGCCAGCGCGACCGTGTTTTGCGTGGAATCGAAGGCGTTTTGCGAAATGTATTTTTGGGACAGCAAGGCCTCGCTGTTGGCTTCGTTCTTGGTCGCCATCGACAGCTTGGCCTGGGCTTCGTCCAGCATGGCTTGCTGCTGTTGCAGGCGCGCGCGCAGGTCGGCCTGGTCGATGCGCGCCAGCACCTGGCCGGCGCTGACTGCCATGCCTTCCTGCACTGTGGTGGCCTCCACCACGCCCGAGATCTTGGACTTGATGGTGGCCGCACTCAGGGGCGCCAGCGAGCCGGATAAGGGCAAGCTGACCGCCAATGATCTGGCATCGATGGCCGCGATGTCACCGCTGGCCAGTTCGAAGACTTCCTGTTTTTTCTCTTTCTTGCCCTCGGCCTGCGCCGCCGGCGGGGTGGCTGCGCTCTGGTTGCCGCGGATGACGGTCCAGCCGCCGGCCGCCAGGCCCAGCGCGATCAGTACCGCGACCGGCTTGCGCCAGTGTTTGCGGCGCACCGTGGGCAGGGAGGTCAGGGGCAAGGTTTCAATTTTCATATCGTTCTTCTGCGAATGTTGTGGCGCCGGAGGGACCGCGCATGTTGGCACTTTATGAATTTGCAAGGGGCGCCGCCATCGAAATGCGACGAGTGGCGCAAAAACGCGGCTGAACTGCGTAAAACCGGGATCGAGCGTGTTTGAGACAAGTCAAAGGCGCTTCCGCCGCAAGCGTAAGAATGGCGAAGGCCTGCGAGGGCGCGATCGCCAAGAGAGGGCCATGTGTTTGTCGACTTCCATCTGATGTACAAAAACACCAGCGACGCCGTGGTGCTGATGCGGGACGGGCGCGTTGTCGACGCCAACCCTGCGGCGCTGACCATGTTCGAATGCGACCACCCGGCCGACATGCTGGGCCGGGAGCTGGTCCATTTCTCGCCGCTGCAGCAGGCCGAGGGCGTGCTGTCGGCGCCGCTGCTAAGCGAGCTGGCGGAGCGTGCGCATGGCGACGGCAACCACCGTTTCGAATGGTGCTGCGTCGGCCGCAGGGGCCGCCAGTTCTGGGCCGAGATACTGATGACGGCGCTCGCGCACGAGCAAGGCGCGCTGCTGTACACGGCGATCCGCGACATTTCCATGCGCCGCAACCAGCACTTGGCGATGTACCTGGCGCTCATGGCGGACCTGGCCGGCCGCCGCCGCACCGAGGCGCGCACGCGCCACTTGGCCGAGCACGACTTCCTCACCGACTTGCCGAACCGCGTGCTGCTGCTCGACCGCATGAGTCTGGCGCTGGCGGCGGCCCGGCGCAACCAGCGCATGGCCGCCATCCTGTTTCTCGACCTGGACCGCTTCAAATACATCAACGATACGCTCGGCCACCATGTCGGCGACTTGCTGCTCAAGGAGGTGGCGGCGCGGCTGGTCAAGTGCGTGCGCGGCGTCGATACGGTCAGCCGCCAGGGCGGCGACGAGTTCGTCGTGATCCTGGCCGACATCGGCAGCATCGAGCAGGCCGCCCACGTGGCCGCTTCCATCCAGCAAGCCATCGCCCAGGAGTTCGTGCTCGAGCCGCACCGGCTGCACGTGAGCACGTCAATCGGCGTGAGCATCTTTCCGGACGACGGCGCCGACATCGAGACCCTGATGAAAAACGCCGACCTGGCGATGTATCACGTCAAGGAAAGCGGCAGGAACGGCTACCAGTTTTTCAGTCCGGAGATGAACGCCCAGATCGTCGAACGGGTGGCGTTCGAGAACGAGCTGCGGCGCGCGTTGACGAACCGGCAGTTCATCCTGGAGTACGAGGCCGAGGTCGACATCGCCAGCGGCCGGCCGCTGGGGGCCGAGGCGTTGATACGCTGGCGCCATCCAACGCTGGGGCTGCTGCGGCCCGAGCGCTTCATCGGCGTTGCCGAGGACAGCGGGCTGATGGTGCGGATCGGCGAGTGGGTGCTGGAGCAGGCCTGCCTGGCGGCGCGGCGCTGGCACGACGCCGGCCATCCGCTGGTGGTGGGCGTCAATTTGTCGCAGACGCAGTTTTTGCAGAAAAACCTGGTCGACAAGGTGCGTGCGGCGCTGGAGGCGTCCGGCTTGCCGCCGGCGCTGCTGCAGCTGGAGCTGACCGAGGCGATGCTGATGAAGCACAGCGCCGGCGCCGCCGCCACGTTGAATGCGCTGCGGGCGCTGGGCGTGCGGCTGGCGCTGGACGACTTCGGCACCGGCTACACGCGGGTGGGGCACTTGAAGGAATATCCGCTGGATAAGCTGAAGATCGACCTGTCGTTTGTCAGCGGCATCGGCGAAGAGGACGGCGACGGCGAGGGGGACAGGGTGGATGGGGGAGATGCCGTGGTGCACGCGCCGGTGGTCAACGCCATCATCGCGATGGCGCACAGCCTGGGGCTGACGGTGCTGGCCGAGGGCGTGCAGACCGAGGCGCAGCTAGGTTTCCTGCGCGACAACGGCTGCGACCAGTACCAGGGCCACTACGCGCGCCTGAGCGGCAGCCTGGACGGCCTGGGCGGTCTGTTGGACGCACGTCATCCAATACACGTAGAACCATTCTAAAACGCGTAGGGCGGATTAGGCGGCACGCCGTAATCCGCCAATCCATGCGCCGTCGAAACGCGCGCATTGGCGGATTACGCTGCGCTAATCCGCCCTACGTGTCACCGCGTCAACCCGACATCATCGCGCGATAACGCGTCAAGATTACATCTCGGTGGCGCGCTCGCGGCCGCGGCGCTCGTCGTACATGCGCACCCGCACCAGCACCTGGCCATGGTCGGAGGCCTCGGGCCTGGCCTGCAACAGGTGGTCGTTCAGATACGTCACATCCATCACCTCGCCGACCGCGAAGCGCGACGCCGGGTTGAATTCCTCCGACACCAGCACATGGTCGATGGTCATGTAGTGGCCCTCGTGGATGTTGGTGTAGCCGACATGGCGCAGGCGGTCGCGGCCGCGCTGGATCTGGTTGCTGTCGAACAGCCGTCCGCTCAGCTCCTCGTCGGCCAGCCCGACGCAGCCCGAGCCCATGACGATGGTGGTGGTGACGGCGTCGGCGGTGTCGTTGAAGTCGCCCAGCACGATGCGCGGGCGGCGGCCGTCGCGGTCCATTTGGCTCAGCAGTGCGCGCAGCGCCACCGCCTCGGTGCCGCGCCGTATCAGCGAACGCAGGTTGGCCTGCGCGTACAGCATGGCCTCGTCGCCGGGGTCGCCGTGGCGGTAGTCGGGGCGTTTGGATTTGAGGTGGATCACCAGCACGTCGATGACGCGCTGGTCGGGCAGCACCACCTGCGCGTGCAGCGGCGCGCGGGCGAAGCGGTCGGCGTCGCGGTTGCCCTCGGGCATGGCGACGCCGTCTGGAAATAGTTGATAGGCATGCGCCGGCGCGGCCAGCGGCAGGCGCGAGATCAGCGCCACCTGCGGTGTCAGGCGCGGCTCGCCGCTCAGCGGATCGGGCGCCGGATCAAAGCCCGACAGCGACGCCTCGCGGTAGCGGCGGCTGGCGGCCAGCACGTCGCGCAGCGCGGCCATGGAAAACACTTCCTGCAAACCGATGACGTCGGCGTCGAGCTGGTCGAGCTGCTGGCCCGTCCACAATACCTTGGCCCGGTATTGGTCCGGCGTGAGCGGCGCCAAGTTGTCGTACAATTTCGCCCCAGGCTGGGAAAGATTGCAAACATTGAAAGTGGCAAAGCGAATTTCCTGCTGCATAATGAGAAACTCCTGTAGACGACAACCTCACGAACAGCGTATCACGCATGGCTAAAAAAGAGCACATCTCCGAGACTCCGGCAACGCAGTATCTGCGCAAGCACAAGGTTCCTTTCACCGAGCATCCCTACGACTACGAGGAGCACGGCGGCACCAGCGTGTCTTCGCGCGAGTTGGGCGTCGACGAGCACCACGTGGTCAAGACCCTGGTGATGCAGGACGAAGCCGCCAAGCCGTTGATCGTGCTGATGCATGGCGACTGCAAGGTATCGACCAAGAACCTGGCGCGCGGCATCGGCTGCAAGTCGGTCGAGCCCTGCAAACCGGACGTGGCCACGCGCCACAGCGGCTACCAGATCGGCGGCACCTCGCCGTTCGGCACCCGCAAGGCGCTGCCGGTGTACGTCGAGGATAGCATCCTTGCGCTGGAAACCATTTATATCAATGGCGGCAGGAAAGGCTATCTGGTCGGCATCGCGCCGCAAGTGCTGGTGCAGCTGCTGGACGCCAAGCCGGTCCACTGCGCTCTGGCCGACTGAGCGTTGGCAGTGTATATTCACCGTCCCCGCCGGATTGGCGTCGGTGTCGGCGTCCATCGGGGATATCATATTTTTTGAGGAAACAATGAATACAGTTTGGATGACCGTGGCCGCCTATCTGCTCGGCTCGATCTCGTTTGCCGTGATCACGAGCAAGTTGTTCGGTATTGCCGATCCCCGCACCTACGGTTCCAAAAACCCCGGCGCCACCAATGTGTTGCGTAGTGGTAATAAAGCGGCCGCCATCGTCACGCTGATCGGCGATGGCGCCAAGGGTTGGCTGGCGGTGTGGCTGGCGATGCGCTACGACCAGCAATTGCAGATCGGCGACGCCACCATCGCGTTGGTGGCGATCGCCGTGTTCCTGGGCCACCTGTGGCCGGTATTTTTCCGCTTTGTCGGCGGCAAGGGCGTGGCGACCGCGCTGGGCGTGCTGCTGGGCCTGAATCCCTGGCTGGGCCTGGCGACCTTCGTGACCTGGCTGGCGGTGGCGTTCGCGTTCCGCTACTCGTCGCTGGCGGCGCTGGTGGCGGCGCTGTTCGCACCGTTCTACTACGGCCTGCTGTTCGGCTTCGATCCGCAACTGGGCGCCGTGTTCATCATGTGCGTGCTGTTGATTTTCCGTCATCGCAAAAACATATCGAACTTGATCGCTGGCAAGGAAAGCCGCATCGGCAGCAAGAGCAAAGACACCGCCAAAACCAAAAAATAAAAGCTAAAAAACAAACGCTTCGCGTGGCGGCGCTTGAATTCGGCAGGAGCGCCGCTATATGCTGATTTATCACTTTCAGCAAAGGCCCCGCATGAGCACTCCCGTCAAAATCGATTTCGTCTCCGACGTTTCCTGCCCCTGGTGCGCGATCGGCCTCAAATCGCTGGAACAAGCGCTGGACAACATCGGCGGCGATGCCGACGTCAGCCTGCATTTCCAGCCGTTCGAACTCAATCCCAAGATGGCTCCCGAAGGCCAGAACATCGACGAACACCTGACCGAGAAATACGGTTCCACGCCCGAGCAGCAGGACCAGGCGCGCAACATGATCCGCGCGCGTGGCGCCGAGGTGGGCTTCGATTTCGCCATGCACAAACGTAGCCGGATCTACAACACTTTCGACGCCCACCGCCTGCTGCATTGGGCCGAGACCGAAGGCGAAGGCAAGCAGCGCGCGCTCAAGGAGGCGTTGTTCGCGGCCTATTTCACGCTGGGCGACGATCCCAGCTCGCACGACGTGCTGCTGCGCGTGGCCGGGGAGGTCGGCCTGGACACGGCCGTGGCCGCCGAGGTGCTGCAATCGGACCGCTATGCCGCCGAGGTGCGCGAGCGCGAGCAGTTCTTCCTGCGTCACGGTATCAACTCGGTGCCGGCGATCATCATCAACGAACGCCATTTGATCTCGGGCGGACAGCCGGCGGCCGTGTTTGAAAAGGCGCTGCGCGAGATCATGGCGCAATCGTAAAAATATGCGGGTCAGCGGCGTGGCGGCCCTCCCTGACGCTTGGTTTTGTTATAAAATTAATTCGCAGCATCCACTTATAACAACACTCGTCGCTACCGGGGAACCCTATGCTGGCCGCAGACAACGTACACACGCTGACCACCTCCCGTCCGCCAGCCGACCAGTTCCGGCTGGACGCGCTGCACCGCTACGACATCCTCGACACGCCCGCCTGCGAAGACTTCAGCTTCCTCACCGAGCTGGCGGCGCGCATCTGCAACGTGCCCTACGCGTTCGTGTCGCTGGTCGATGCCGACCGCGTGTGGATCAAATCGTGCGCGGGCATGCACATCGGCGAGATGCCGCGCGGCGAGAGCTACTGCTCGCTGGCGGTGCTGGGCGAGTCCGCCACCGAGATTCCCGACCTGACCGAGGACTACCGCACCGCGCGCATGGCGCTGACCGTCAACCCGCCGCACATGCGCATGTACAGCAGCGTGGCGCTGACGTCGTCGGACGGCTTCGCCATCGGCACGCTGTGCGTGATGGACACCAAGCCGGGCGGCCTGGACCCGGAGCAGCGCTCGTTGCTGTCGCGGCTGGGACGCCAGGTGATGGCGCTGATCGAATTGCGGGCCAGTGAACGCACGCTGGGCGACGCCGTGCGCGAGCTCGAGATGCTGGCCACCACCGACGAGCTGACCGGCCTGCACAACCGCCGCTCGCTGCTGCAGCGGCTGCGCTTCGAGGCCGCGCGCGCCAAGCGCTTCCGCTCGCCGCTGTCGGCGGTCATGATCGACCTCGACCATTTCAAGCGCATCAACGATGAACATGGCCACGCCGTCGGCGACCAGGTGCTGGCCGGCGTCGGCCGCCTGTTGCGCGAGAGCGTGCGCGTGATCGACATCGCCGGCCGCTACGGCGGCGAGGAATTGTGCGTGATCCTGCCCAATACCCCGCTGGAAGGGGCGCTGAAGTTCGCCGAGACCTTGCGCGGCAAGATCGAGGCGCAGCTGCATTACGCCGGCGAGCGGCCGCTGCCGGTCACGGCAAGTTTTGGCGTGGGCGCGTTCGACCATATGGAAATCAACGATGCCGAGAGCCTGCTGCGCCAGGCCGACGCTGCGATGTACCGCGCCAAAGACGGCGGCCGCAACCGCGTCGAAGGCGCGGTCCTTGAACCACACTGAAAGGAATCACCTGATGCCCACCGCTACCTGGAACGGCGTCGTCATCGCGCAAGCGAGCGACGACGAAGTCGAAATCGTCGAGAACAACGTCTATTTTCCGCCATCGGCCGTCAAGGCCGAATACCTGAAGCCCAGCGACCACACCAGCCGCTGCCCGTGGAAGGGGCAGGCCAGCTATTACACCGTCAACGTCGATGGCAAGGACAACGAGAACGCCGCCTGGTACTACCCGCAGCCGTTCGAGAAGGCCGCGCAGATCAAGGACCATATCGCGTTCTGGCGCGGCGTGGACGTGCAGCGCTAGCCGATGGCGTTGTCGGCCAAGCCTTACCTGCAAAGGATCACGGCGCAGTTTGGTGACGATGTCGACTGGGACCGGCATCCGTACAATGTGCCGTCGGTACGGGATCTGGAATCGATCAGCTTTCATCCGGACGTGACGTTTTTCATCGGCGAGAACGGCGCCGGTAAATCGACCATGCTCGAATCGATCGCGCTGGCGCTGGGCTTTGGCATCGATGGCGGCAGCCGTAACATCAGCCTCAACACCGCGCTGGAGGCGGCGCCGTTGCATCAGGCGCTGCGGCTCTCAAAGAGCTTCAAGACACCGCGCGACCGGTATTTTTTTCGTGCCGAGAGCTTCCACAACGTCGCCACGCGCATGGATGAGATCTTCGAACGCACTTCCGCCAGTGCGGAATCGCTGCACGCGCGTTCACATGGGGAAGCGTTCATGGCGGTGCTGCTGGAAAAGTTCCGGGGCAAGGGCTTGTATCTGCTGGACGAACCGGAAGCGGCGTTATCGCCGAACCGGCAGCTTGCGGCACTGAGCGCGATTCATCAGCTGGTGCGCGATGAATCGCAATTCATCATCGCCACGCATTCGCCTATTCTGCTGGCATACCCGAACGCCAAGATCCTGCTGTTCGACCGCACCGGCATCACCGAGGTGGCCTACGAGGACACCGAGCACTTCGCCATCACGCGCGACTTCCTCAACCACTACCCGCGCCGGCTGCAGCAGCTGCTCGATCTCGACTAGGCACATGGACAATATCACCCACAGCATCATCGGTTTCGGCGTTGGAGAACTGGTCCACCGCAGCATCAAACAGGAAGCGGACGACATTTCGCAACGCGTGCGGCATCGTTTGCTGCTGGTGTCCTGCGCGCTGGCGAGCAATTTCCCCGACCTCGACCTGTTGTTGACCGGGCTGCTGCCCGATCCGCTCGGCTACCTGCTGCACCATCGCGGCCACACGCATACGGCCTTGCTGGCGCTGCCGCAGGCCTTGCTGCTGGCGGCGCTGCTATGGCTGTGCTGGCCGTCGGCGCGGGCGCTGCTCAAGGCCAGCGCCACGGCGCGCCGGGGACTGGCGGCAAGCATCAGCGCAGGCTTCGCGCTGCATCTGTTGATGGACTACACGAATTCGTACGGTTTGCATCCGTGGTATCCGTTCAGCGGCAGCTGGTTTTTCGGCGACATGGTGTTCATCGTCGAGCCGCTGTTCTGGGTGGCGATCGGCACGCCGATGGCGCTCATCATGCGCTGGCGCTGGGCGCGCGGGCTCGGGTTCGCGTGCTTGGTCGCCGCGCTGGTGTTCTTCGCGGCGCGGGGGTATCTGGGCTGGCCGTCGGTGGCCGCGCTGCTGCTGATCGCGCTGGCGTGCGGGACGGTGCAGTGGCGCGCGCGGGCCGGCGGCAGGGCAGGCTTGCTGCTGGCGCTGGGCGTCAGCGTGGCCTTTATCGCGGTGCAGGGCGCCGCCTCGCAGCTGGGGCGCCGGCTGATCGTCGCGTCGCTGCACCAGGCCGACGCGTCGTCGCGGGTGCTCGATGTGGTGATGACGGCGTATCCGTCACAGCCTTTGTGCTGGAGTTACATCAGTGTCGAAAGCCACGAGGCGGCGGGTAGCTACCGTTTGCGGCGCGGGGTGGCGAGCGTCGCGCCAACCTGGCTGGCGCCGCTGTCTTGTCCGGCGGCACTGGTGGAGTCGCAAGCGGCGCGGGCGTTGTCGTCGTCGGTGATGCAATTCGAGGCGAGGGAGGGCAGTCTGGCCCAGTTGCGCACATTGCGGCACGACAACTGCCAGGTCGACGCCTGGCTGCGTTTTGGCCGCGCGCCGTGGCTGGACGTCGCCAAGGGCGACTTGTCGGATTATCGGTTCGCGCTGACGCCGCGCGGCAATTTCACCACGCTCCATATCGTGCCGGCGGCGGCTTGTCCGGCAGGCGTGCCCGGCTGGGGCTATCCGCGCCAGGATTTACTCGCGCCACAACCCTAAAAATCGCCACTGTTCCACGTAGATACCGTCTTGATCGTCAAGACTGAATGGCAAAATTTTCATCGTAAGCCCGTCCAGTCTTGACGACACCGAAGCACAAATGTGCGAGC